>Ga0316628_100002645_pt1 | contig 13400 bp, 10 predicted proteins | sample OWC_Aug_M2_C1_D5_FD_207648 | JGI IMG/M metagenome (GOLD analysis project Ga0316628, IMG submission 207648) | Wetland soil microbial communities from Old Woman Creek delta, Ohio, United States - OWC_Aug_M2_C1_D5_C | ecosystem: Environmental > Terrestrial > Soil > Wetlands | place: USA: Ohio... | reverse complement strand
GACCCCTGTGTCGACGAGGACGACTTTTCTGGCCAGCTCGCGAAAAAAGGTTTGGGCGGCCTTGCGATCGGACGGCCAGCGTCCCTCGAGGTGCGCTTCCCAGTCCCTGAGCCATCCGGGCAGGGCAATGAGCGCGCCGTCCTGGAGAAAGCGGTCGACGACGTCCTTGTCGCCGACCCATTCGAAGCACTGGCTCTTCTGATGGAGGCGGCAGGTCCCATTGAGGCCGAGGTCCTTCGACGGCCGGGTCAGGCAGTAGCCGCCGGCCAGGGCGACGCTGCACCCTTCCTTGTGGCACGAGGCGACGGCATCTCCGAGGCCCGGCCAGGGCGCATCGACCTGGTCGCAGTGCACGGGCAAGGGCCTGAAACGAATGTCTTGAAAATCCGGCGAGGATTGAATGGCCAGGATCTCACGGTCGAAGTTCGCGCAGGTGATTACGGCGAGCTGACGAGCCATCTTTCTCGCTACTCGTATTGAAATTAGTGTCCTATTTTTGGACATTACTATTATAATACTGATTTTCAATTTAAGTCAAGGATAATATTTGATTTGACAATATTTATATGTCCTATAACATTACACATTATTTTTAACCCAATTCTGGAATGAGTCGTAAATAATTTATAATAAATATATTACATACAAGCTGCATAGCGATCGGTAAAATGGCTAAACATTAGTATTTTTTAGGACTAGTCCGGCTGGCCCGGGCCACGGCAGGACCGCTACGTCGAAGGCACGAACGGAGCCTGGAGGTTGGAAAAAAAATGGAATTTGGTTTAGAATAGCCTCGCTGTTGGCTGCCAATCATGGGCAATTGATGAGGAGGAACGGATGAAAAAAGCGACGGTCTGTATTCTCGGCGCCGCCCTGCTGGTGGCGCTCGCAAGTCTCCCCGGCTACGGTCAGAAGGCTCAGAACTCTCCAGGCAACAAAGAAGCCCTGGCCGTCCTCAACAAGATGATCGAGGCCATGGGAGGGCGCAAGTCGCTCGAGTCCATCAAGGACACGACGATTTCGGGGACCGCCGAGATCACCCAGTTCGGCATCTCGGCGCCCGTCACGATATACCAGAAAGAGCCCGACAAGATCCGCATGGACATCACCATCGCCGAGGCGAACATGACTATCACCCAGGCTTTCGACGGCCAGAAAGGCTGGTGGACGAATCCCCAATCCGGGGGGATCACCGAGGAGATGCCCGATTTCCTGACCAAAATAATCGCCAGAGAAGCCGTGTCGAGCCAGGCCATGCTCAACCCCCAGAAGGCCGGCGTTACCTACGCGCTGAAGCCCAAGGCGACGATCGAGGGCAAGGATTACGTCGTTCTCGAGCAGACCCTGGCCGACGGCCACAAGAACACCTTCTTCCTCGACCCGGAAACCTACCTGCCCTATAAGGTCGAAACCAAGTCCATCGACGAGACCGGCGGCGAAGCGGACGCGGAGACGTATTCGAGCAACTACCAGAAGGTCGGCGGCATCATGGTCGCCCACTCCATGCGCGTCCTCCTCAACGGTTCCGAATCCCGAAGGATCACCCTGACCTCCGTCACATATAACACGAACCTCGACGACGCCCTTTTTAAATTGAAATAGTTGAGATCCTCGAAATAAAAGGAACGGAGGGTTTCATGCCACGGATGAAGATCTTCACGCTCTTTCTGTTGCTCGTCGCGGCGCTCTCCTGCACCGTCAATCCCGTCACCGGAAAGAGAGAGCTCAGCCTGATCTCCGAGAACCAGGAGATCGAGATGGGCAAGCAGACGGACATCGAGGTCGCGGCCCAGTTCGGGATCTACGACGATGCCGAACTCGCGGCGTACCTCAGCAAGTTGGGGCTGGCCCTGGCCGCCAAGACCCAGAGGCCCAACCTTCCCTACCGGTTCGCCGTGCTGGACAGCCCGGTCGTCAACGCCTTTGCGGTCCCGGGCGGCTCGGTCTACGTCACGCGCGGCATCCTGGCCATGATGAGCTCGGAGGCGGAACTGGCGGCTGTCCTCGGGCATGAGCTCGGCCACGTCAACGCACGCCATTCCGTGCGCCGTTACAGCGAGCAGATGCTGGCCCAGATCGGCCTCGTCGCCGGGAGCGTCATCAGCCAGAAGTTCGCCAAGTACGCCGGCCTGGCCAGCGCCGGCCTGCAGGTCCTTTTCCTGAAGTACAGCCGCGACGACGAGCGGCAGGCCGACGCCCTCGGCGTCGACTATTCCCGGCTGGGCGGTTACAACCCGGCGGACATGGCGGTCACGTTCGCGGCCCTGGAAAAAATGGGCGACCTTTCGGGCGGCAGCTCCCTCCCCGGATTCCTCTCGACCCATCCCCTCTCCTCAGAGCGGATCAAGAACGTCCAGGCGATGCTGAAACCCAAGGACCGAGGGCTGGCCCGCAAGCCGGAGGCCTATCTCCGGACCGTCGAGAACGTCGTCTACGGCGAGGACCCGCGCCAGGGCTACGTCGAGAATTCGATGTTCTACCACCCGGGCCTCCGCTTCCAATTCGCCGTCCCATCGGGCTGGGCGGTCAACAACACCCCGGGCAGCGTGACCCTCGTGGCCGCCGATCAGAACGGAGGCGTCATCCTCCAGGGCGGGAAGACGACCGACAGCGCGGAAGAGGTCGCCAGGAAGCAGGCCGCGGAGATCGCCGAGTCGGGCGGCAAGCTCCTCAATGAGAACCGGAGGACGGTCAACGGTCTGGCCTGTTTCGAGCAGGCCTACACGATGACCCAGCAGGACCAGACGTCGGTGCGGATGCGGCGGTCCTACATGAAAAAGGGGGATTGGGTCTACATCTTCTCGGCCATGAGCCCGGCCGACCGCTTTTCGAGCTACGATACGAACTTCCGGGGGGTCATCTCCTCCTTCAAGGAGCTGACGGACGCGTCGAAGATCAACCGGGCGCCCAAGCGCCTGACCCTGGTCAAGGCCAACGGCTCGGACACGCTCCAGGCGATCTTCAAGAAGGCGGGAATGCCGGACAAGGACAAGTCGTGGGCCAACTTCGCCATCATGAACGGCCTGGGGCTCACGGCCGTGCCGCCCGCGGGAAAGCTCATCAAGATCGTCAAGTAAAGGGGACGACGGGACCCGGCCGCCCCTGCGGTCCTAGCCGGACCGTTTCTGGTCCGTGAACTCGGCGAAGTCCAGGACGCTCGCGTAGATCTCCGCCTCGGCGGCAAGCTCGCCGCCCACGAAGGCCTTTCCCTTCATCTGGAGGATCCGCCCTTTTTGCCGGGTCCACTCGACGTCCAGCCGGAGCTGGTCGCCGGGGATGACCATCCTCTTGAACTTGGCCTTGTCGACCTTGCTCAGGACGAGGAACTTCTTCTCCGCGTCGGGGACGGAGTTCAAGAAGAGGATGGCCCCGGCCTGGGCCATGGCCTCGATGATGAGGACGCCGGGCATGATCTTCCATTCCGGGAAGTGACCCTGGAAAAACTGTTCGTTACAGGTCACGTTCTTCAAGGCGACAACGCGCTTCGAGGGGATAATATCGACGATGCGGTCGACCAGCAGGAAGGGGAACCGGTGGGGCAGGAACTTCATGATCTGTTCGGTCGGGATCATCGTGCGACCTCGCTTCGGGTCTATTTCTTGGCCGGCGGCGCCGCCTTCGATGCGTCGTAGCGCTTGACGACCTCGGCGGTCATGTCGAGCGCCGGGCCGTAGAACACGGCCCCGCTCTTGGGCAGGTCGAAGATGATGTCGAGCCCCTGGTCCTTCCGGACCTGTTCGATGATCGGGATGAGCTCGTTCTGGATCTGCTCCAGGGTTTTCAGCTGGAGCTCCCGCATGGCCCGCGTCGCGTCCTCGACGGCGCGCTGGCGCTCCGTCTGCTTTTTCTGGATATCGGCTTGGATCCCTGCGGCGGCGCCGGCGGTCAGGGTCAGGCGCTGGGTGCTCAAGCGGTTCTGGAGCTGCTTGATCTGGTCGTCCAGGCGGGCGATCTCGTCGGCGTACTTCTTGTCGGCGGCCTGGAACTGGGCGATCGCCCTCTTTCCCTCCGCGGACTTCTCCAGGATCTCCTGGGAATTGATCATCCCCAATTTTCCCGACTCCTGTGCGGGGGCGAGCCCGGCCAGCCCGGCCGCAGCCGCGGCGACGAGAGCGATGAGCCGTATCGGCTTTCTCATGGTCAAAACCTCCTTAAAACGTCGTGCCGACGGCGAAACGGAACGCGAAATCCGATTCGTCTTCAGAGGTCTTCCTGTTGTTGTAGGCGAAGATGAGGCGGAACGGCACCCTCAGCGCTGGGATGAAGACCCGGGCCTCGAGGCCGAGCGACGAGTACATATCCTTGATGCTGATCTTCTCGCTGTAAGGGATGGAATTTCCCCTGTCGTAGAAGAAGATGGCGTAGAGGGGGCCCCCGACGGGGATGATGTACTCCATGTTGAAAAAGAGGGCCTCTTCACCGCCTATGTTGTAGCCGTTCTCGTCTCTGGGCCCGATCGCGTAGACCTCGTAGCCGCGGATGGAGCGTTCGCCGCCGAGGAAGAACTTCTCCCAGTAGGGGATTTGCGAGCCGCGGAGCGCCTTGATGAACTGGTATTGGGCGTGGAAGCCGAGGACGTGCGCCTTGGGGCCCCGGCCGAAGAGCGGGCGGTAGTGGGTGAACTCGAACTGGGGCTTGATCATATCGATCTCGCCGCCGAGGAAGGTGCCGGCGTACTTGAGGCTGGCCGAATACATCGTGCCGCGGGTTGGCGTCAGGGGGCTGTCGATCGTCGATCGATAGAGCATCGGGGTGATCGAGCTTTCATAGTACTTGCCGGACTCGCCGTAATAGGCGGAATAGTATGACCCTTCGGGATATTCCATCTCGATCCGCTGGATGGTATAGGTCATGCTCGCCCGCCAGTACCCGAAGAGCCGCGTCCCCAAGGTCAGGTCGACGCCCCTCGTCTTTTGCTTATAAAGGTTGTAGATGGTGTAGTCCATCTTCCGGTCGTAGATGTTGAAGCCGGCGGTCATGGGCTTGTCGAAGAGGTACGGTTCGGAAAAGCCAAACGAGTAGTTCTTGACCAGCTTGCCCTGCTGGGCGCTGAGCTCCACGGTCTCGCCCGCCCCGAGGAAGTTGACCGTGGAGTAGCTGAAGGCCACGAACGTCCCTTCGTACCCGCTGTAGCCGGCCGTGAATTGGATGTTGTTCCTCTGAAGCTCCTTGACGTTGACCAGGACGTCCATCTTGGTGGGGTCGTTCGGATCCGGCTTGATGTCGGGGTCCTTCTCGAGGTCGACGAGGCCGAGCTGCTTGATCCGCAGGATGCTGTTCTTGAACATGCTCAAGCTGAAGCGGTCGCCCTCCCTGATGATCATCTCCCGGCGGATGACTTTGTCCTTGGTGTAGTTGTTACCCCGGAACTCGAGCCGGCTGAGGTAGGCGACCTCGCCTTCGTTGACATTGAACGTGACGTTGACGATCTTCCGCTTGGGGTCGAGGTTCTCGACCGGGATGACCTGGACATAGACGTAGCCGCCGTTGCGGAAGACCTCCGAGATATCCTCGACGCTCTTCTCTCTGTCCTTGGTGCTGTAGATCGCGCCGGGCTCGAGCTTGACCAGGGCCCGGAGGAACTTGACGTTCACGGCCTTGCTCCCCTCGACCTTGATCTCGCCGGTGCGATAGAGGTAGCCGGGCGTGACAGGGATGACGAGCCGCATCATCTTTTGCTTCTTGAAAAGGACCGTCCGCTTCACGATCTCCTCGGTCCGCGGCTGGCCGACGGCCGCCTCCATGTAGCCCCTCTCCTGATACTTTTTCTTGATGAGGTCGATGTCCTCGCCGATCTTGTTCTGCTTGTAGACGTCCTTGCCGGCGATCCAGTTGAACAGGCTGTGAGGCCGGTTATCCTTCATCGACCACTTGAGCGTGCTCGCCGGGAGCTTGGTCGGGCCCTCGAAGACGACGTCCCCGACCCGGACCTTCGGGCCCTCGTCGATCTTGATCATAACGTCCACTTCGTTCTTGCCCTGTTTGACGATCTCCGCGTCGATCTTCGAGGCCAGGAGGCCCTTCTCGTACAGGAGGTCGGTGATGGTCTCCTTGATGCGCTGGACCTTGAAGGGGCTGTAGTAGGAATAGGGCAGGATGGCCTGGTCCTTCTCCTTCAGCTTATTGACGATGGTGCTTTCCTCGACCTTTTTGCCCGTCTTGTAGGTGACGGCTCGAACAATCGGGTTTTCCTCGACCGTGATCCGGACGATCCGGCCCCGCGTCCCCGCCGTCTCCTCGATCTTGATGTTCGAGAAAAAGCCCGTCGACCAAAGGACGCGGAAGTCCCGGCGGAACTGGTCGGCAGTGAAGGGGTCCCCTTCCCGGACCGACAGGTAATAGAGGATCGTTTCCACCGTTACCCGGTCGTTCCCGACGATCTCGATCTTCTCCAGGATCTCTTGGGCGGCCAGAAGGCCGGGGAGGGCGAGGAGCAGGAGCGCGAGAATGGTTTTTTTCATGCCGGATATCCTTATATCATATACCATATCGGGCTGGATTGGTCAAAACGCCGCCCCGCCGGCGGCCGGGGCCCTCACACTCCTATCAACTCGAGGGTGAGGCCAAGAGTTTCATTGTGCCCGCTTCCATCAGGTACACCTTGTGGCAGTAGCGGGCGATCTTCTCGTTGTGGGTGACGAGGATGGAGGACAGCCCCTTCCGTTCATGGAGGTCGAGGACGAGACGGAGAACCCGTTCTCCCGTCTTCCAGTCGAGGTTGCCCGTCGGCTCATCGGCCAGAAGCAGCCGGGGGCGGCTGACAAGGGCCCGGGCGATGGCCACACGCTGCTGCTCCCCCCCGGACAGCTGGCTGGGCCGCGAATGGGCTTTGTCCTCGAGGCCGACCTCGCGGAGCATCCCGAGCGCCGTGCTGAAGGCCTCTTTTTTCGGCGCTCCGCCAATCATCAGGGGGAAGCCGACGTTCTCGAGGGAGGAGAACTCGGGCAGTAGATGATAGACCTGAAAGACGAAGCCGATCTTGCGGTTGCGGACCACGGCGACCTCCCGGTCGGTGCCGCCGAAGAGGTCCTCCCCCTCGAGGAGGACGCGGCCTTCCGAAGGCCGGTCGAGCCCGCCGAGCAGGTTGAGGAGCGTCGTCTTCCCCACGCCCGACGCGCCCATGACGGCTGCGAGTTCGCCCCGCCCAAGCTCGAAATCGAGGCCTTCGAAGACGCGGAGGTCGCCCTTCGGAAGGGGGTAGCTCTTCCCCAGTCTCTCGGCGACGAGGACGCGGTCACTCATATTTCAACGCCACCACGGGGTCCACCTTGGCCGCGCGGCGGGCCGGGAAGAGGGTCGAGACGAAGCAGATCAGGAGCGTGACCCCGACGATGAGGGCGAGGTCGAAGGGCCTCAGCCGGAATGGGACATAGGAAATCTGGTAGATATCGACGGGGATCTTGATGAGCTCGAAGGCGTTGGCCAGGGCGCACCAGCCGAGGCCGAGGAGGGTGCCCAAAGCCGTGCCGATGATGCCGATGAGCGCACCCTGGAGGAAAAAGACGCGGTTGATCATCTGGGGCGTCGCACCGATGGCCATGAGGATGCCGATGTCCCGGGTCTTCTCCATGACCATGAGGATGAGCGTGGCGATGATGTTCAGGGCGGCCACGATGACGATCAGGGTGATGGTCAGGAACATGATGTTCTTCTCGAGCTTCAGGGCGGAGAAAAGGGATTTGTTGAGCTCCATCCAGGTCGTGAGGTAGACGACGGGAGGCAGGGCCGCCCTGATCCTCTCGGCGATGGCCGGGGCGGCGAAGATGTCCTCGAGCTTGACCTGGATGTAGCTCGCCCGTTCCTCGAGGCCGAAGAGCCGCTGAGCGACGCCGATCGCGACGAGGGCCGTTGCGTTGTCGAACTCGTAGAGCCCGGTGTTGAAGATCCCCGTGACTTGGAACCTCTTCCTCTTCGGCAGGAGCCCCAGCGGGGACAGGGTCGAGGAGGCGGTCACGACGTCGACGACGTCCCCCACCTGGGCGCCGATCCGCAAGGCCAGCTCCCGGCCGAGGAGAAGCCCATCGCGGGGGCCTCCTCCTTCCGGGATCCGTCCGGCCTCGAGCCTCTGGAGCCACGCGGCGCCCGCCCGCTCCCGGTCGAAGTCGATGCCCTTGACCAGGGCCCCCGAGCTTTCGCCGATCCCGGTGATGAGCACGGTGTTGTAGACGACGGGGGTCACGGATTCGACGCCAGGGACAGCCCGGATCTTCTCGGCCATCCCCTCGTAGTCGGCCAGGCCCTGGCCGCCGAGGTCGGAGACCATGATGTGGGAGGTCGCGCCCAGGATCTTGTCCTGGACGTCGCCCTGGAACCCGGTGATGAGGGCGATGGCGATGACCAGGGCGGCGACGCCGATGGCGATGCCGACGACGGAGATCAAGGTGATGACGGAGATGAAGGCCTGCTTCCTCCTCGCCGTGAGGTAGCGCCGGGCAACGAACAGCTCGAACGTCATGGCTCTATTTCGGCCTCAGCAGGGGGAACAGGACGACCTCCCGGATCGATCTCCGGTCGGCAAGGATCATGGTCAGACGGTCGATACCGAGCCCCTCCCCGCCCGTCGGCGGCAGGCCGTACTCGAGGGCCTCCACGTACTCCATGTCAAGGGGATGGGACGCCTCATCGCCCTTCCTCTTCTCCTCGGCCTGCTCCTCGAAGCGGGCCCGCTGCTCGGCGGGGTCGGTCAGCTCGGAGTAGCCGTTGGCGATCTCCATCCCGGCGATGAGGAGCTCGAAACGCTCGGCCTCCTCGGGATCGTCCCGTGAAACCTTGGCCAAGGGCGAGATCTCCCGGGGCGGGTGGGTGATGAAGGTCGGCTGGACGATATGGTCCTTGACGAACCTGTCGAAGATGACGTCCAGGGCCCTGCCGTAGGTCTGGGGCTTCTTTTCCGGGGCCAGGCCCGCGGCGAACTCGATGAGGCCCTTGCGGTCGGAGAAGCGGCTCGGGGCCAGGCCGCTATAGAAGACACAGGCGTCGACGAATTTCAGCTTCTTGAAGGGCCGCTTGAAGGAGATCGTGTGCTCGCCGAAGGGGACCTCGAGTTTGCCCAGCAGGGTCTCAGCCATGCCCGTCAACAGGTCCTCGGTCAGGTCCATCATGGCGTGGTAGTCCTTGTAGGCCTCGTAGAATTCGAGCATGGTGAACTCGGGATTGTGCTGGGCGTCGATGCCTTCGTTGCGGAAGCACCGGTTGATCTCGTAGATCTTGTCTAGGCCGCCGACGACCAGCCTCTTCAGGTAGAGCTCCGGCGCGATGCGGAGGTAGAGGTCCAGCCCCAGGGTGTTGTGGAACGTCTTGAACGGCCGGGCCAGGGCCCCCCCCGGGATGGTCTGCATCATCGGCGTCTCGACCTCGACGTAGCCGCGGCTGTCGAAGAACCGGCGGATGTGGGCCACGATGGCGCTGCGCAGGCGGAAGACCTCGCCGACCTCGGGGTTCATGACAAGGTCGAGATAGCGCTGGCGGAAGCGGAGCTCGACGTCCTGGAGGCCGTGCCACTTCTCCGGGAGCGGGTGAAGGCACTTGGCCAGGAAAGTGACGCCGTCGCAGAGGATGGTCAGCTCGCCCGTGCGGGTCTTGAAAAGCGTCCCGGCGACGGAGACGATGTCGCCGAGGTCGAACGAAGAGAAGAGCTCGTAGGCAGCGGCCCCAGCCCTGTCTTCCCGGATATAGGCCTGGAGCCTCCGCCTCCCGTCCGAGACGTGGAAGAAGGTCGCCCGGCCCATCTTCCGGATGGACATGATCCGGCCGGCCACGACGACGGACGCCTTCTTCTCTTCGAGCTCGGCCGCGGCCAAGCCGCCCCAGGACTCGATGATGTCCGCGATGTCGTGCGTCTTGGCCGCCGTGTACGGAAACAAGGGGACGCCCGCCTCCCGGAGCTTCCGGAGCTTCTCGCGGCGGGCGACGTCCTGGTCGAGCTCGTCGCGGTCCTCTTTATGGCTCATGCTGACCTTCCTTGCCGGAGCCGGCGGTCCGGCCCGGCCGACCGGACGTTTTGCCGAGGCGGCGGCCCACGGCGTCGAGGACGCCGTTGACGAAGACGGCGGACTCTTCGCCGCTGTAGCGCTTGGCGATCTCGATTGCCTCATCCATCACGATGGCCGGGACGAGCGTCGGCTCATAGAGGAGCTCGCAGACGGCGACCCTCAGGATGTTCCGGTCGACGACGGCCATCCGGGAGAGGCGCCAGTTCTTCGAGGCCGATTGGATGGCCTTGTCGATCGCCTCGCCGTGATCGAGGATCCTCTCCACGATCCAGGTCCCGTATTCCCGGACCCGCGGCGACGCTCTCTGGTGCTCCCAGTAGTCCTCGACGAGGGCCTTCGAATCGCCGGAGTTGAACTCGAGCTGGAACAGGATCTGGAGGGCGCACTCGCGCCCCTTGCGGCGTTGTCCCATGGCTCGAACCGGTCGCCCGCTCAGCGGAGGCCCGCCTCCTTGATGACGTTCAGCGTCTCGACGAGCGAGAAAGCGGCGTCATAGCCTTTGTTCCCCGCCTTCGTCCCGGCCCGCTCGATGCCCTGCTCGACCGTGTCGACGGTCAGGATGCCGAAGGAGACGGGAACGCCGTCCTCCATGGCGATCTGGGCCAACCCCTTGGTCACCTCGGCGCTGAGGTAGTCGAAGTGGGGGGTGTCCCCGCGGATAAGGGCCCCGATGCAGAGGATGCCGTCGGCCGTCTTGGCCCTGGCGATCTTTTTGGCGACGAGCGGGATCTCGAACGAGCCCGGCACTTTGTAGACGGTCAGGTCGGCCTCCTGGGCCCCCATCTTCTGGAGGGCTTCCAGGGCCCCTTCGAGCAGCCGGTCGGAGATGAAGCTGTTGAAGCGGCTGACCACGATCCCGATCCTGAACCCCTTGGCCTGGAGCTTGCCTTGATGGATTTTCATCGACGTCGCGCCCTCCGTTAAGGTCGGCTTTCCGAGAATCCAGAGCGGCCATATTCTAGCAGATGTCGAGGCACATTTCATCAAAAACCATCGCCTTCCGGGATCGTCGACGGTTGTCCGATAGGGCTCCTGGCCCATCCGGATCCCTGGAACACGATACGAAATCCCGGGATTTCGCCCATGTCCCGGAATCCGCCTCCCCCGTCGATCGACGATCCCCGGCCTCCGGCCGGGCCGCCTTGAGGAAACGCGGCGATTGTGGTAGGTTGAGGCGAGGAGATAGTGTCATGAACACGAAAGCGGGATTCCCCGAGCTCATCCCCGACCAGCTGCGCTGGACCTGCTCGCCGGACCTCATTCCCGTCGCTTCGAGCGACGAGGCGCGGGCCTGCGAGGAGATCATCGGCCAGGAGCGGGCCCTGCGGGCTATCCAGACCGGGCTCGACATCAAGAGCCTCGGTTATAACGTGTTCATCACCGGTATGGTCGGCACGGGCCGGACGACGACCGTGAAACAGCTGCTCGAGCGGCTAGAGAAGGGCGAAAAAACCCCCGACGACATCCTCTATGTCAACAACTTTAAGTACCCGGACGAGCCCGTCCTCATCATGCTGCCGGCCGGACAGGGCAAGGAGTTCAGCGAGGCCATGGCCAGGCTGATCGACATGCTGAGGACGAACATCCCCGACCTCCTTAAGAGCCCCTACTACACGGAGAAGCGTGACGCCATCGTCGAGACCCAGCAGAAAAAGCAGAGGGATATCCTCCAGCGTTTCGAGGAGGACGTGGCCGAGCAGGGTTTCTCCGTCATCCAGGTCCAAATGGGCATGTTCAGCCGTCCCGACCTCATCCCCGTCCTCGAGAGCCAGCCTATGCCCTTCGCCAAGATCGAGGGCCTGGTCAAGGACAAGAAGATCCCCAAGGAGACGCTCGAAGCGCTCCGGGCGAAGTACGAGGAGCTGACGGCCAAGCTCGAGGATATCTTCGAGAGTCTCAAGGAGATCGACGAACAGACGCGGGCCCTTCTCCGCGGCTGGGATGAGGAATCGATCGCGCCGGTCATCAAGGGCGGCATCGACGAGGTCCGAGCCCGCTTCGCCTTCCCCAAGATCGGCGCCTACCTCGACGACGTTGAGAAGGCCCTGGTCAAGACGATCGACGCCCTCAAGAGCCAGAAAAAGGAGGAGAAGGAGCAGGCCGACGATTTCCTGGAGTACCGGGTCAACCTTCTCGTCGACAACGCGGACCAGCACGGGGCGCCCGTGGTCATGGAGACCAACCCGAATTATATCAACCTCTTCGGCTCCTTCGATGTCGCCTACTCCCGCGTCGGCATGGGCCAGACGGACTTCACCATGATCAAGGCCGGCTCGTTCCTCAAGGCCAACGGCGGCTACCTGGTCATCAACGCTCTGGACGCCCTGGTCGAGCCGGGCGTCTGGGCGACCCTCAAGCGGACCCTGCGCAACCAGATCTTCGAGATCCAGAACTACCTCCAGATGTACCTGTTCTCGAGCGCCCGTCTCAAGCCGGAGCCGATCAGGTCCGACGTCAAGGTCGTCATGATCGGCGACGCCTCGATCTACAACCTCCTCTACTTCATGGACGAGGACTTCAAGAAGATCTTCAAGATCAAGGCCGAGTTCGACTCGGAGATGGACAAGGGCGAGAAGGCCGTCGGCGACTACGTCCGTTTCGTCAAGAAGATCTGCGACGAGGACGGCCTCATGCCGCTCGACAGGGACGGCCTCGGCGCGCTCATCGAGTACGCGACGCGCATCGCCGGCCGCCAGAAGAAGCTCTCGACCCGGTTCCACGTCATCGCCGACGTCATCCGGGAGTCGAGCTACTGGGCCCGCCGGAACAAGAAGGCGGCCGTCGGGCGCGACGACATTGAGAAGGCCATCCGGGAGCGGTTCGAGCGGGTCAGTCTGATCGAGGACAAGATCCAGGAGATGATCGAGGAGGGGACCATCCTCATCGACACGGAAGGCGCCGTCGTCGGCCAGGTCAACGGCCTGTCCGTCTACGACATGGGCCAGTTCATGTTCGGCAAACCGGCCCGGATCACGGCCCGGACGGCCATGGGCCGGGCCGGGGTCATCAACATCGAGCGGGAGGCCGACATGAGCGGGCCGACGCACAATAAGGGCGTCCTCATCCTCGGCGGCTACCTGCGCGGCCAATACGCCTCGAAGCGGCCGCTGTCGCTGACCGCCTCCCTCGCCTTCGAGCAGTCCTACGGCGGCGTGGACGGCGACAGCGCCTCCTCGACCGAGGTCTACGCCATCCTGTCGAGTCTTTCGGGCTTGCCCCTCCGTCAGGACCTCGCCGTCACCGGGTCCCTCAACCAGAAGGGCGAGATCCAGCCGATCGGCGGCGTCAACGAGAAGATCGAGGGATTCTTCGATGTCTGCCGGGCCAAGGGCCTGACCGGGACCCAGGGCGTCCTCATCCCCCGCCAGAACGTCCAGAACCTCATGCTCCGCAGCGACGTCGTGGACG
>Ga0316628_100002644_pt1 | contig 13400 bp, 10 predicted proteins | sample OWC_Aug_M2_C1_D5_FD_207648 | JGI IMG/M metagenome (GOLD analysis project Ga0316628, IMG submission 207648) | Wetland soil microbial communities from Old Woman Creek delta, Ohio, United States - OWC_Aug_M2_C1_D5_C | ecosystem: Environmental > Terrestrial > Soil > Wetlands | place: USA: Ohio... | reverse complement strand
ATAAAGGTGGATGCGTGTCAGAGGCTGGAGCTTGAAGGTCATCGTGCCGCCGATGGCCTTCAAGGTCTCTCCCATGTTCCTATCGACGAATTGGGGGAACTTCGCTTGGAGGGCCAGGGGATCGGCTTTTTCATCCAGGAGGACATACGCGTAATTGGAGATCGCAAACCAATTCTCGGTGACCGGTCTGTTTTCCGCCACGAGGGTTTCGAACGACCGCATGAGGTTGAAGGTGATGTGGGAATTGAGGGGGACGTCCTTGATGACTCCCGTCACGGCGTAGTCCTTCCCGTCCTCCAGTTTGAGGGCCTTCCCCAGGGCGAACACCGTCCCGAATATCTTTTTGGCCAGGCTTTCCGTGATCACGGCCGTGTAAGGCCGGGTCAGGGCCGTTTTAGGATCGCCGGCCACAAAGGGAAAGCTGAAGATCTCGAAGAAGGAATTGTCCACGGCCCCGACGCCCTCTTCCTGGAATTCCTTGTCCTCGAACATGATGAGGGAGCGGCGGGGCCGGTCCATCCGGGCGGCTTTCAGGATCTCGGGGTATTCGCGGGCCATGGCGGGCGGGGCCGGGGTCGGGACCACCGGCGCGGACTGGGGCGTCCCGATGCGGGCGTCCAGCGTCAGCCGGTAGATCCTGTCCGCGTTCTGGTGGAAACGGTCGAAGCTCAGCTCGCTCTGGACCCAGAGCAGGATCAGGGCGCAGACCGTCATGCCCACGGCCCATCCGGCGATGTTGATGAAGGCGTAGCCCTTCTGTCTCCGGAGGTTCCGCAGGGCGATCTTCAGGTAGTTCTTGAACATGATGACTCTCCAATAAACGAAATCGCCGACGAGCCGCGGGATGGACCGCAGGCCGTGGCGCCAGTACCAGAGGCGGGCGCGGACGTGGCCGCGGGCCTCGCTGATCTCGGCGTATTCCTCGTCAAAGTCCCCCAGGACGGCAAATCCGTCCTCGCCTCGGGCGGCCAGCCTCAGGAGCCAGCCGGCGATCTTCGGGGGAGGGGGCGGGGTAGGTTTCACGACGTCTTTTCTCTGTCGAGGGCCAGGCGCGAGATCCCCGTCCAGAGCTTTTCGGCCATTTCCCGGGAATCCTGAAGGGCTTCGAGCCCGGCCGGGGCCACGGAGTAGAAGATCCTGCGGCGGCCTCGCCGGGCCTCGGAGGACGGGCCGAGGGTCTTCAAGACGTATTTTTTCGCGGCCAACTGGTGGAGCGCGCTGTAGAGGTTGCCGTAGGTGAACTCTTTTCCCAGGACCTTGGAGACATGCTGCCGGATCTTCACCCCGTAGGCCTGTTCTCTCAGTCGCCAGATCGTCACCAGGAGGATCTCCTCGATCTTCGTCAGCTCTTTCATGCCGGGCCTCGACCTTTATTACTGAAATTCAGTTATATTACTTATTTTTATACGACGGCGCCCCGGGAAAAGTTTCATTGTCTCTGATAAAAATCGAAGATCCAGGGGAAATAAAGGAGGGCGCCGGAGCCGTTGCCGGCCGCGAATGGCGTTGCCGCGATTTTTGACGCTGCGGCCTTTCCGGGCGTTCCGGTCCGGACCCCGGCTTGGCCGGCGCGGCGGGAGTCTTATCGGCTCCAGAAAATAGACGCACGAACTGGACGCGGTTGCTGACGCCGAGACTGTGCCGACGTGGGTCGAAGGCAGTCCTTCAGGGGACGCCGCGGCCAGTCCGAATATCAGACGTTGAGTTAGCGATGAAGGGCGTGTTCGAAGACATCAACCAAACGGGCGGAATGCCCCGTGACTCTGGATCCAAGAGTCGGAGGATCGAATCCTCTCAGGCAGGGAGAGCCATATTTTCGGCATAAAGCCCTTTCTCCCATTAAATTTGGGAACTTGAAGATTGAGAAGATACCACCGCAGTATTCGTCAAAGAGTCAGATTCCGCTTGACAAATCCGGGTTTACGACATAACTTTAATAACGATCTATCGGTTGATGGGGGAGTTGCCATCCTTAGGAAAGAGTCGTATTTCGCCGAATATTTTAAGTCGGGGGGTAGGCCATCCTGATATAGCGATGTCCTCGATAACCAGGTTCGCTGTTCTGATGAGAGGCTCGATGGTTAACGTGTTGCTCCCTGTTCATAGGATAGCTTTCATAAGGCCATATGTGCCAAGGAGGGTAGCATGACCATAAATTTGAAAAAGGTGGGGGCTTTTCTGTTGAAATGGGTAATCTATCCAGTCATTGGGGCGATCGTTGGCATAGTGATCATCTCGCGAGTGACCGCGTGGTGGCGAGGCCCGGCTTCATATAAAATATACGTCGTTAGTAACTTTGATGAACCTCTGGCTAGTCAAATTAAGCAAGAATTCATAAGTGACATTGGGAAAGATCTAAAGATAGATGGCGTAAAAGTAGAGCCAGAAATATTATCATGTCGTCGGCCTGCTGAGGCCAAAGAAGTATCTGAAAGACTCGCGAAATCCAGGGACGTCTTGATGGTGATCGGCCACTTTTACAGCTCCCAGACCGAAATTGCCCTGCCCAATTATTTAAGAGTCTATCCACCCATCCCCGTGATTCTCACGACCGAAACGAATCCCAAACTTATGCCCGAAGAACTCAGAGATGAATATTGCCCAGTTTTTCGATTGTCTCCGACAGATGACCAACAGGCAAAAACCGCCGCGGACTTTGCGATTAATAAAAAAGGATCTTCCACCTTTTGGGTGGTGGAAGACACTGATAATCCGGTTTATTCACAGTATCTTTCTGGAGAATTCATTGACGTTGTTCATAAGCAGGGGAAGCAAGTTGTCGCGCGGTTCAACAATTTGACGATCCCCCCCATAGAAACCGGTGAGCTATTAAAAACGGACTGTGTGTTCTTTGCAGGCAAATCGTCCAATGCGCTCATATTAATTCGCCAAATTCGTGCTCTATGGAATGAAGCACAGTTGCCAACAATCATATTAAGCGATTGGGCTGTGGGTTCCGATTTAATACAGCAGGGAGGCCGAGATGTGGAAGGAATCTATCTGACTCATCAACTAAGCGCCGATTTGTATAACAATTTCGGCTACGCGTTATATGGAGCGGATGCGGCCGGCATCGTTAATGAGCTCATCTCGGACGCAAATGAAAAATTTTCGAAGAGAGCAAGAGGAAGAGGGGCGATTGGCTTTTGGCTAAAAAGACTGTTCAACATTAAAAGAGTTAATGATGCCCGATTTGTTTTGAACGGTCTTATGCAAGAGGCTATGACTGGTCGTGTGTTTAAGAGTGCAAAAACACAAGAGGAGTATCGTTTCCATAGAAACGCTATCCGAGAAGGCTCGGTGTTCCGTATTTGGACGATTAGAGACGGAAAATTTGTTCAGGCCGATTAATCGGATTTTGCCTCCGGAAAGAACTAGAGAGTACAAGTATGGGAAATTATATTCGATGACCTGTCTTCGATCACGATACCGCGCTGTCGAGCGGATAGCGTATTAACGCACATGTTCTGAGTCTGCCGAGAAGATCAACATGCAGGCGCACGCGCGAATCGAGAAAACCGTTATGAGCCATCACGGTTCCTCAGTGTGCCATTTTCCAAAATATGGGCAATCATTGCCGCGCGCGAGTTTACGCCCAACTTGGCGAAGATCCTTCGTATATGGGTGGCGACGGTCCATTCGCTGATTTCTAGGACACTGGCGATACATTTGTTAGGCAGTCCCTTGGCAACAAGCCGCACGATCTCTAGTTCGCGAGGGCTCAGACGTTGCGCATGCCTCAGCGGAGACCGGACAAGAGAATAGTGAACGCCGTTTACTTCCACTTCGATAACTGCTTCCGCGTGTTCGGACGTTTTTTGGGAGAGTTCTGGCGCGGAAGGAGCGTCGACCTTTCGTATGACTTTTCGTAACATGGTCTCGGCAATTCTGGATGCGCTTGCCATGACCCCACCTCCCCCCGGCCCAACAAGCGTTCACTCAGTCAGTTAAGCTTGTCTTGTCCAGCCTGATTACACAGATCCGGGTTGTATTGCTCTGACCCCATCACCAAACAATAAAGGAGGATACCAGAAATCGAGTTCAAAGGGAAGTCCCTTTATTAGGTGACACCTATTAATGGGAACACGGATGAGTCTCGCAAGAAATGGCGACTTTACAGTTCATAAAACATGCACTATCCATCAAGTGGAATGTCAAATCTCATTGATAAGGAGGTCACATTATGTACGAATCTGAAGAAGAAATGAGCCCCTTGCATGAGTATACGCTTGAGGCCGACCCCTTTTTCGGCAAGATCGGTCGTGCCTTCAAGGGACTCGCCAAGCGCGCGGCCCCGATATTGAAGAAGCTCGCGCCTATCGCCGCCCGTGTGGTCGCTGGGGCCATTCCTGGAGTGGGGGGAATTGCGGGACCGCTCGCCGGCAAATTGGTGGGCGCTCTCACCCGGGAGCAGCAACAGGAATTAGAGGCCGTTCTTCAGGAGGTGGCTGCGCTTCAGCCCGAATATCAGCCCGAATATCAGCCCGAAGGAGGCATTCCATCGGGTGAGTACCAACCCGAGGCCTGGATGGGCGAGGGGGAATACCAGCCTGAAGCATGGGCCGCCGAAGGGGAATACCAGCCCGAGACAGCCTGGGAATACCAGCCATCGATGGAAGCAGAAGCCGCGTATCCGGAAGCGGAGTACGGCGTCGGGCAATCCGAGACAGCGCTTCAGGAAGCCGGGCTCATGGAACAGATAGCCCAGGAAGCCGCCGAAACTCTCAATGAAGCCGATTCCGAAGCCCTGGCGGGCTCGCTTGCTCCTCTGGCTATCCGCGGTGTTCGCATGGCCGCGCCGGTGCGACGGAGATTGGCTCCTGCCCTCACCCGGGCCAGCGGTCGCCTCGTCGGGACCCTACGAAGCAACCCTGCGACCCGTCCATTGATCCGGGTTGTGCCCACCGTCCTCAGACGCACAAGTATCGCCCTTGCGAGGCAAGCTGGTCAAGGCGCGCCGGTGACCCCCAAAACCGCCGTTAGGGCTATGGCGAATCAAACCTACAGAGTCATGAGCAATCCGGCGGTCTGTATCCAGATCTTGATCCGGTCCGGCCGCCTGCGTCGCCGATTCTTGGTTCCTCCCGCTCCGGAAACGATGTAGGTTATATATAAGGCCAGCCACGCGCGGATTTTCGAGCAAGAGAGCATGACCGATGGCCGCTCATCCTGAAACGGCAACGCACGAGGAATGGCTCCGGCCCAATCCCGAGACGGGCAAGGCGGCCATGTTGCCGGCGTCACTGGAGACGTGGCTAAGGATCCAGTCTATCAACGCGCTGCGGCATGGGGCGGCCCTTCGGCCATTTCAGAAGGACGAGTTCGGCACCGGCCCCGCAAGCCCGACGGACGCCCATATCGAGGCCGTCAACGACTTGACGGCGGCTCTGCGCAGGCAACTGATAAAGCTGTCCCAAGACGTCAGCTCGGCCGTTAGCCTTGCGCGCCGGAAGCCGACATCCGAAAATCTCCGCTGGCTGACCGACCGGAAGGAACACGCAGGCAATTGGGTTCGCTTGGTCGAGGGGATCTGGAAGTTCTACTTCGAAGTGTTCGGCCAAAGACAGTCCCGATTCGCCCCTCACCTTCTAGCCTGCGACCGAATTGCTCTGGATTGTTACCAGTATGTCTATACAGGGCTCGGGAGCGCTCTAGGAGGGGGATGGGGAAAATCCATTCCCTCTCCGGCCCCTTTTTGCTATATGGAAACGGGCTTCGCTCCGGCGACCTATCGCCGAGGGGTGTTCATGGCCAAGCTGGGTCGCCGCGCCAATCCTTTCCCCTTGATCCAGCTGCCGTATCATCGCCTGATAAATCCCTGGACGCTCGGCGCGGTCCTACATGAATCAAGCCATAACCTCCAATCAGACCTAGGCCTATGGAAAGCGGTGCCCCTTCAGATTGCCCGCCGTCTATTGGATGCCGGCTTAAGCCGCCCCGTCGTCCGTCTATGGTCAAGATGGCACAAAGAGATATGGGCGGACCTTTGCGCCCTGCTCTTGGGGGGGCCGGCGATCGTCGCCTCGCTGATGGATATCGTCGGCCGAACCCCGAAGAGCACTCTACAGTTTGACCAGGCCGGCGTTCACCCAACCCCGTATCTTCGCGTCTTGATCAACCTCGAACTGCTAGGGAGGATGAATTTCCAAAACGAGGCCGAAGCCTTTCGTCGAGGCTGGTCTCGGCTTTATCCGAATCCGACAGCCGGGGGGATCCCGCGAGCCGTGCTGACTACGTTCCCCGAGGCGGCTAGGCTCGTAGTCGATGCCATCGCCTTCACCCCCTACGGTCAACTGGGAGGGAAGAGCCTGGCCCAGGCCGTCAAGTTCGACCATAAGGACCTGCTCATGGTCGAGCAGGCCGGGCTGCGCCTGGCGGCGAGTCGAGACCCAGGGATCATCCCGGCGCTATTCCTCGTCGGAGCCGCGCGTTGGGCTTTAGACAGGCGTTTAGCCCGACCTGGCGTTATCACAAACAACTTCTATCGCGCCTTGGTCAAGAGGTGAATGATGACACTTGAAGCTTCTTTCCGAGAGCTTTATCATAGGCTTAAAGCTCTTGGGGCAGCACTCGAAGAAGGCCTCCTCTGGGCGATCATTGAGGGCAAGCCGGCACAAGAAGACCACGTGCTCGTCGGCCGGTACGATGACGCTGCAACCGATCTTCTCGGTTTGGTCGAAGAGGCCAAGACAGCGGCCCAAGAAGCGCAAGAGGCTGTAGAGAACCAACGCGACCTTTCGGGAGCGCGCCGTGCTCTTATTAAATGTCAGACGCACATTAATGACTCTTCCAATCGCTTCTTTTCGGAGTTGATTTCATTCGAAGCCTTGGGAGACCTTGAGAACCTAGCCAAGGAAAAGCAGGAGTCGTGGCCTCAATGGGTGATAGGTTTGAGAGATGCGCTTGAGCACTGCCGACAACCTCTTGAGGATGTAAACCAGGCTCTCTTTCTTTGCTGGCAAGAATTGACCGAGGAAGCGGTATCTTTATCGGTCCCTTTACAGTGTTCGATGAGGCCAGACGAACAACGAGTCTCTAATGAAAATAAGAAACCTGAGTAACCTAGAATCCCATAAAGTATAGGGAGGAGGTCAGCCATGAAGACCGGAATCGGATCAAAAACTATCTTCAGTCATATTGGAGAACTGTTATTTGAACTGAAGAAGGAGACAGATGATCTTGGTGAAGACATTGATGTGCTTTGGGAAAACACACTTGAGGAAAAAGATGGTGTTCCCGCTAACAAAGCTGTTGAAGATTTCATAAATAGCTTAAATAAGCTCAAAAAAGACAAAGACGAATTAAAAGAGGCCAGTCCCAGTGATAAGTTATCGCACGAAGACTTGACCGATGCATTAACAAACTATGAACGAAAGCTCAATGCTTTGCACGGCTTCCACACGGACATCTCCGCCAAATTGGAGACCGAGGCCTCTGCCCGCCGGCTTCCCCCTGAGTTTCTACAAAAAATGGACCTTTATATTGCCAAGCCCTTTGAGCGTTTTAATAACCTTCGGAACAATCTGGAGATCTTGTTACATAAGACTAATACGGTGCTTACGGGCGACTGCATTGAGGAGCTAGCTGGATTATGCAAGAAGTTAGAAAACGCCGTGTCTGACCTGGACGTAAAGCTGACGGGTGAGAAGACCATTATTAGCGATAAGACATCCATATTGTATAAACATCTTGAAGAACTACAAAAGGCTATAAAACGGACGCCGATAGCATGTAAGATAATTAAAGGTCTCTCGACGGATCCTAGCAAATGGTTAGACCCGGTTGAGGCTAGCAAGCAGCTACGCCAGTTTGAAGCATTAAAAGAAAGAGCTGAGCAAGAATGTGCTCAGCTTGGTGATACGCTAGCGGGAATCGACAGAGATTTGGTAGACAGAGTGAATCTCCAAGGTTTCCTCAACCTCCTCATAGAATTAAACCAGAAAGGACTTGATTGCCTACGAAAGATCTCTATAGCGAAAGAAAGAGAAGCAAAAAGGGACCCAAAAACTAAAGCATTGCAGGACATCGCGGAAGATGTGGGGAACATTGCAGCATCAGTGAAAACTAGTGTAAGCCCTTCCTTGAAAAAAATTGCGGAAGTGGCGGAAGAAAAACGTAAAAAAATAGAATCCAATTCGCAAGCCTTAGAGGATATTGCGGGAGAAGTCAAATCCATCTCATCTATAGGACTTCCAGAAGCTTCCGCAGGCGCCGGTCCTCTTCCCGTCTTCGATCCGGACGGACAAGTATCGGCCAAAATGGCCAGCATCCTGGGGGTTGATCTAAGAGCTCAGGCGGCCAATAAGCCCGAGCTGATTGCATTTGCCAAGACTATGAAGACATTGCTGGGCCGAAGCATCACAAAGATCAAGCGCGATGGCGTCACCGTCTTCGAAGTACAGCGTCAGGGAGCAGCCCCGATAGATGTTGCCCCCACTGGCCAGGTCCGCGGCATGCAGGCGACATTCTATCAGCGAGCAGGTACGATTAGAGAAGCCGTCAAAGAACTGCAAAATTCGCTTGTTTGCCAGCTCCTAGAAGGCGACGAGGAAGAGATCGACTCTCTTAAGGCCGATATCAACGCCGCCGTAGGCGATATCGTCTCGGAAATCGGCCGAGAAGGCGGGGCATTGTCTGACCGTGGAGATATCCTCTTCGACTCTTTGAAAGAGGATTTACCAAATTTAAGAAAGGTGCTGGGGATCGGCGCGGACCTTTCGGCGCAAAAAGAAATGGATATCGCCGAAAGGGAGCAGAATGAATCCAACTTTTGGCTTCTTAACAAGTACCTCAGGGACACCGGTGTTTTACATTCCATATGGGATTCCTATAAAAGCAAGATCGACACGGCGCGGGGCACCCTGCTCTCTCAACTTGTTCGGACAATCGAGTCGATCCCGGCCACGATCCAGGAAGTCAAGACGGCGATGGATTCTGCCGGATGCGGCGCAGCGGATCGACGAGTCAAGCGGATCAACGGAAAAACAACGATAGAACAGATGCTCTCATGGATCGAAGTTTCGGCTTCAACGGAATGGCCGGCCAAAATTAGCGGGGGAGACGCGAGCAGGAGTGAAATCAGAGCAATCAATCGTGCTTCAACCAAGCAAGTAAGTCTCCTTGGAGTATTGATCTACAACATTGCGAAAATTGTTCCCACGGGTGCTAGCCGGGTAAAGAACGTATTGGAAAAACTCAAGAATGCGCTCAAGGTCGTTCAGGAACTAACAACGGACATTATCGCGCCCTGACGGAGAGAGAGTATTACTTAATTTATAAGGAGGCTCAATATGCCCAACGGTGATGATAAAAAATACGCGTCTGAAAGCGAGCTTCAGGACCTGATCGGCCGCCTTGAAACATTGAGAGCTGCGCTCGTCGAGCAGAACGCTTCGCTGCTGATTCAAAATCCACAATTCGCAGAAACAATCAATAAGCGCATTAATGATTTGTTGGAGGCTTTTGAACAAGCCGAAAGACTAAAGGATCCTCCACGAGACAGGGGGCTTGCCAGTTTATCCGGAATAGGCCCTGACGCGGCGATTCAGTTCGGTGAAACACGTATGGCCCCATCCGTGACCCCCTATGACGAGATCATCACGCCCGAACGCATCAACGCCATATCGGATTTGTACTATATCTATCAGCATGAAGTTATCGGCGTTTTCAAGTGTGCTCTTAAGCTCCAAGAGCTATTCAAGGCCGGTGTCGTGCGCCTCTCCGACGGAGCGGGAGCGTATCGGCTCTATCAGTATGACCGGAGGCAGGTCCTGCGCTACACGCAAATGGACAGGCAGCAGGCCTATCTCCGCGCCTTCGGCTATACGGCCGCGCCGCCAGCGCCGAGCGCCGTCCCTAATCGGCAGTTCCACGGCCTGTTTTCCGTTTTTGTCGGCCAGGTGGCGCGCTTTTTCCGCGACAAACGCATTTCTGAAGTCATGCGCGAGCGGGCTTCTGACCCGAGCTTCGGCAGCATCGCCATCGTACGGCGCGCCGGACTCGACCTGCGATACAACCTCAAGAGCTTCTCCTACGGCCACTTGAACGTGATGCGGGTGGAGACGATGCAGCTCTTGGAAGAAGCATTTCAGATCTTGGAAGCCGACGATATCAAGAAGCTCTTCGGGGCGGATAATTCCTGGGATGTGATCGAGGACGTGCTTCGGAGGTACTTCCGTGAGCATGTCAACGTTTCCCCGCGCAGCCGCATGGCCATCACAGGAAGGGAGGCCCTGCGTTGGCTAGGGCAGGCTCACATCCTAAAAACATCGCGCGCTGAGTTCGAAGCTCTATTGATGCAAATAGCCGAGCCCTGCGAGGAGTGGCTAACCAGTGCGCAGACCCTCGGAATCGCCGCGAGATTGCCGAACACCGTTCCTCCCAAAACAGGGATGCCTCCAGCCGGAGAATCCGTTATTAGCTAATATGTCAGCCGCAACGTCGTTGTGAAACAGGGAGAGATTGAGGTTTCCTTATTGGCCGGCCTGCGTGGACTCTGGATTTCTGCATATAAATAAAATAATCCCAATTCTCGGCTTCGCCATCAGCTCGATAAAAGCGAAGTTTTCCGGGGATCCGGCATGGGCAAGCTCCGTGCGGATTTTTAGGCTATGATTATTGACTGCCACTGCCACCTTGGGAAGGGGGACGGTTTCACTGACCCTTGGAACACGGATGCTCCGCTCGAGCCCTACTTTTCGCGGGCCCGCGCTGCTGGGATCGATAAAACAGTCGTTTTCGCCCCGTCTCATAGTGATTATTGGACAGCAAATGCCCACGTGGCGCGCCTGACGGCTAAATACCCCGATAGATACATTGGCTTTGCTTTCGTACATCCAGCCCGAGATAAGGGGCGGATATATCAGATGGTTGAACAGGCAATTGTCGAGTGGGGATTTCGAGGAATCAAAGCTCATAGAGCAGACGCTCCGCTTACGCGGGAAACTTGCGAGGTTGCCCGGGCATTTCGGGTGCCGATCCTTTATGATATCGGAGGACAGACTGGAATAATTGAAATGGTCGCGCCGCAATATCCGGACGTAGATTTCATTGTTCCCCATCTTGGGAGCTTTGTTGATGACTTCCGTGCACACGTCCAATTGATAGACCAGTTGGTGCGGTTTCCAAACGTTTATGCTGATACATCGACCGTGCGGCGTTTTGACTATCTTATTCATGCCGTCAAACGAGCCGGCGCCCATAAATTGCTCTTCGGCACCGACAGCCCTTTTTTTATGCACCCGAGCATGGAGCTCTTTAAAATCCGGCTCCTGAACTTGCAGGGAGGGGATGAGGCCCTCGTGCTTGGAGGAAATCTGCGGAGACTCATAGACCGCACATAAGAACGGTTTTAATTCTTCTCGGCGGTGATTCCGAAGTTGCGAGCATCAATTGGCACCGGTTAACATGCCTGCATACACTAGGGTCAACTATCTAGCAAAGGAGGAAAGCCGCCCAAATTCAGGGGATCTGGCTGATATAGGCGCTGAGGGTCCCCTTTTGATAGATTTCCGGGGGAGGGCATTGCCCTCTGTTCCACTTGACCAGTTTTATCATGTCATTCTCGATCTCGATGCCGGTGATCCCATCCTCATAAAGACCGCATCCGGTGTTGAAGTAGAGCGGATAGGGCGCGCGGCCCACTTCTACGGAGATGATCTCGAGGCCTCTTTTTAGGTCCTTTTTAATTTCTTTGTCCAGTTCTTTGATCTCTTGCCGTTTTTCTTTCACGAATTGTCTGTCGGATCCTTTTGCCCTGATGAGTTCTTCGATCCCGTTCTTCTTTTCCCGGCAGATCTCGATCCACGACTTCGAGGCGAATATGGCCCGATGAGAGTGTCCGCAGATGATCAGGACCTTCGCCTTCTTGGCCCATTGGTAGAATATCCGCTCATACAGCTTGATTACCTGAGACCTTATGGCCGGGGGGTGCCGAGTGATCCCGAGCATTTTTGCCACCGGCTCGACCAGCCTGAACAATCGGACCGCCGGCCGGCTGATCCACTTGTCCTTATCCGATTCGATATTCCCTTGATGCCCGTGACAAACGAATATTTTGACGTTCCCAACCTGGTCCTTCATCTTGAGCCCTTCGGTAGCAAGGCCGAACCTTGAAGGAACATTCTTTATGGGGTCCGGGGGGACCGCGCACCAATCACAGTCATGATTGCCGAATATCCTGTATACGTTTGCGTCCCCGAATTTTCTGATCGCGGCATAAATGCTCGCCCCGTACCTCGCCCTCGCTTCTTCGAGGCTGAACTGCCACAGCTCCTCTATGTCTCCGGCCAGGATGAGTTTATAGCCCTGCGATTGATAGTAATCGAGGGCGGTCAGGAGCGTTTCCTCGTTCTCATGAAAGTCGTCCGCGTCTCCGCCGTTTCCGAGATGCAGGTCGCTGAAAAAGATATACTTATTGCCGCTGGTCTCGAGCACGGGAATGTCGTCCCTATTCCAGACCTCATCCAGCCGCCGAAAGGTGTAGTCCCTATCCTGTGGCATATTTATCCCTCCGATCTTTTATTGCCGGCAGCTATCTGCCGCGCCCGTTCACGTATATCGAATGGCATTGAAGAGTTTCGCCGCATTGGAATAGACGCAATCGTCGAAGCCCATCTGCTTGATGAGCATATAGTTTTTATCCAGCAGGTTTTTCATGAATAGCGTTTTGGCCAGGCTTCTCAGCCAGAAAAGGAACTTTTTGCTCTTCTTGAAGCAGACGTCCGAGATCGGGATCGGATAGTCGCTCCCATAGAGCAAGCGGCTCGAGGGAATCGTGCTGATCACCTTCTCGATATAGGGGCTTCGGAAAGGCGTGCAGACCGCCGAGAGATCGGCGTAGAGTTTCCATCCCCTGGCGTCGGCCTCATGGAACAGCTTCAAGAACTCTTCGAAGTCGTCCTGATAATCCACATCGAGACTGCCCCAATACGGGGTGGCGCAGTGCGCGATGATAACGGTGACGCCCATGTCCAGCGCGGTCCGAAGGTACTTCGGATTATTGTAGACGGCATAGATCGGATCCGATGTCGGGATGGCATATTCCGGGCCGCAATGACAAAGCAAGGGCAAATTATGGAGAACCAGCTTATGGTAGAGGGGAAGGCAGCGGTCGTTTTCCGGATTGATGAGCTGTGTCGACGGGATCCATTTGCACAGGACCGCCCCTTTTGCCAGACAAGAATTCAGCTCTTCTTCCCAATCCGGCCTGTAGGGGTGGACCGACGCCCCGAACAGGACCTTGTCGTTTTCGCCGGCCAGCCGGATTATGCAGCTGTTCGGGACATAGAGATGGGTCTTTTCGTCATGCGGGTTCCCGTCTTTGTCATAGACCTTGTCCAGGGCGAGAAAAACGGCTTTTTCCGTGTATTTGGAATCGTCCAGGACGGTAAACATGACTT
>Ga0316628_100002643_pt1 | contig 13400 bp, 13 predicted proteins | sample OWC_Aug_M2_C1_D5_FD_207648 | JGI IMG/M metagenome (GOLD analysis project Ga0316628, IMG submission 207648) | Wetland soil microbial communities from Old Woman Creek delta, Ohio, United States - OWC_Aug_M2_C1_D5_C | ecosystem: Environmental > Terrestrial > Soil > Wetlands | place: USA: Ohio... | reverse complement strand
CCTGCTTCGCCATCGGATCGGCTGGAATCGGCGGCGGCGCCAACGGATCGACCGGGCTGCGAGCGCGCCCACGCCGATTGGTGCGCGGGGTCAGGCTCGGCGGCAGCGCCGGCTGAAGCTGCGGCAGCTGCTGCGCCAACACGATCGGCCGATCGGCCATCGGCGCCCAGCCGCGTTCAGCGGCCGCGGTTTCGCACCCCAGCCCAAGTCCGGCGACCAGTACGGCTGCGGCCGACAGCATGCCAGCTTTCATCGGGGTCAATCTTTCAGAGCCATCTCCGTCCGCGTCAATAACATGGGCCGGCGGGCGGCGCGGGCAAGACCGCTCCTTCAGTAGGCGTATTCAGTGAACAATGGGTCGATGTTGCCCTTCCACGGCCCGTTGAACCGTTCGAGCTTTTCCTCGGCCGGCGTCCGGCCGCTGGCGACGATCTCGTACAGCGTGCCGAGAAAGCCGGTCTCGTCCGAGCCCGCTCCGTCGAGCCGGTTGCGCCGGCGCAGCCCCTCGGTCGCGATGCCGAGAACGTCGCGGGCGATATCGCCGACGGTGCGATTGCCGAGCCGCGCCTTGAGCGCATAGCGCGGCACCTCGCGTCGCAGCTGGTCGTGGTCTGCGATCGTCCAGCCCTTGACCAGATCCCACGCCGCGTCGAGCGCGACAGAATCGTAGAGCAGCCCGGTCCACAGCGCGGGCAGCGCGCACAGCCGCCGCCAGGGACCGCCGTCGGCGCCGCGCATCTCGAGGAAGGTCTTGAGCCGCACCTCGCCGAACATCGTCGTGAGATGATCCGTCCAGTCGCCGGTAGTCGGGATCTCGCCCGGCAGCGCGGGCAGCCGGCCGGCGAGAAAGTCGCGGAAGGACTGACCAGCGGCGTCGATATAGCGTCCGTCGCGATAGACGAAGTACATCGGCACGTCGAGCATGTAGTCGACATAGCGCTCGAAGCCCATGCCCGGCTCGAACACGAACGGGAGCATGCCGCAGCGGTCGGGATCGGTGTCCTCCCAGACGTGGCTGCGAAAGGACAGCCAGCCGCTCGGCTTGCCGTCGACGAACGGCGAATCGGCGAACATGGCGACGGCGATCGGCTGCAGCGCGAGCGCGACCCGGAACTTCTTCACCATGTCGGCCTCGGACTCGAAGTCGAGGTTTACCTGCACGGTGCAGGTGCGCAGCATCATGTCGAGCCCGAGCTTGCCCTTCTTCGGCATGTAATCGCGCATGATCTTGTAGCGGCCCTTGGGCATCCACGGCGTATCGGCGCGGCCCCATTTCGGCTGAAAGCCGACACCGATCAGCCCGACGCCGATCTCGCTCGCGACCGCCTTCACCTCGCGCAGGTGCGTGTGCACCTCGTTGCAGGTCTGATGGATGTTCTCGACCTGGCCTCCGGACAGCTCGAACTGGCCACCCGGCTCGAGCGTCACGCTGCAGCCGTCTTTGGCAAGCGCGATCGGGTTGCCGTTCTCCAGCACCGGCGTCCAGCCGAACCGGGTGAGCCCTTCGAGCAGTCCGCGGATGCTCGCCTTGGCGCCGTTGTAGGGCGCGGGCCGGAGGCTATCGAGCTGGAACACGAATTTCTCGTGCTCGGTGCCGATGCGCCAGCGCTCGCGCGGCTTGTTGCCGGCGGCGATGTATTCGATCAGCTGGCGCCGGTCGGTGATCGGCACGCCGGGCGAGGATGGGGGAGCCGCCATGACGATTGCGCCTAAGAACCCTTCGCATGTCCGGAGAAACGACCCACCTGCTGCCAGTCGCCGAGCAAAGCTTGCCAGCAGGCGAGCGCCGCGATTGCGGCGGTGTCGGCGCGCAGGATCCGGGGCCCCAGCGCGACCGTGGTAACAATGGGCGAATTCCGGAGCAGGTCAAGCTCCCCCGGCGCGAACCCGCCTTCGGGGCCGGTCATCACCGCCCAGGGAGCCTCGGCCAAACCCGCCGCCCGGGCCTCGGAAAGCGCCTCGGCGACCGGTGGCGCCGCGCCGGTTTCGTCGCACACCAGCAGGCGCCGCGCCACCGGCCAGCCGGCAATCAAATCTTCGAGCGCGACCGGATCGGCGACCTCGGGCACGGTCAGCCGGCCGCATTGCTCGGCGGCCTCGACCGCATTGGCGCGCAGGCGCTCGACATTGACGCGCTCGACCGCGGTATGCCGGGTGAACACCGGGAAGAGGCGCGCGACGCCGAGCTCGGTCGCCTTGGTGGCGATGAAGTCGATCCGCGCCCGCTTGACCGGCGCGAATACCAGCCACAAATCCGGCTCGACGGCCTGCTCGCGCAGCCGCGCGCCGATCGCCACCGAGCACCAGCCGCGCCCGGTCGCCTCGATGGCGCCTTCCCATTCGCCGTCGCGACCATTGAACAGGGCGACCGAGTCGCCACGGACCATGCGCAGCACGTGGCTCAGATAATGCGCCTGTGACCGCAGCAGCCCGATGACCAGCCCGGCAGCAAGGTCGTGCTCGACATGAAGCCTGACGGTCGCCATCGGCGGTCGCATCCGGATCGCGGAGCGCGGGCCGTCGCCCCGACGGCGATTGAGCGGCCCCGCGTTCGGCGCTAGACGTTACACCATGGCGTCCGACACCAAAACCGGCGTGGATTTCTCGGCGAGCGACATTCCTGTCGGCGGCTGGGTCGACCGCTGGACGCCGCGCGCCGCCCGCCCCTATATCCGCCTCGCGCGTCTCGACCGGCCGATCGGCACCTGGCTGCTGCTGTTCCCGTGCTGGTGGTCGATCGCGATGGCGTGGACCGGCCTGCGCGATGCCTGGCTGTTCGCGCTGTTCGGCATCGGTGCGCTGGTGATGCGCGGCGCCGGCTGCACGTTCAACGACATCGTCGACCGCGACTTCGACGCGCAGGTCGCGCGCACCCGCAATCGCCCCCTCCCGGCCGGCGAGGTGACGGTGAAACAGGCGATCGCGTTCCTCGCGCTTCAGCTCGCCATCGGGCTCGCGGTACTGCTGGCTTTGAACCGGTTCGCCATCGCGGTCGGCGCCGCCTCGCTCGCGCTGGTGTTCACCTACCCTTTGACCAAGCGCGTCACCTTCTGGCCGCAGTTCGTTCTCGGCCTCACCTTCAACTGGGGCGCGCTGCTCGGTTGGGCGGCGGTGCGCGGTGAGATTGCGGTGCCGGCGGCGCTGCTCTATGTCGGCGGCATCTTCTGGACGCTGGGCTACGACACGATCTATGCCCATCAGGACCGGCGCGACGATCCTGCCGCCGGGGTCAAATCGTCGGCGCGCGCCCTCGGTCTTGGCAGCAAGCCGTGGCTCTACGCGTTCTACGCCGGCGCTGTGCTGCTGTTCGCGCTCGCCGGGATCGTCGGCGGCTATCCCTGGCCGTTCTTCGCCGGGCTCGCGCTCGGCGCGGCGCAGCTCGTTTGGCAGGTATGGGACGTCGATCTCGATGATCCGCAGAACTGCCTCGCCAAGTTCAAGTCGAACCGCCTGTTCTCGTGGCTGTTCCTCGCCGGCATCATGGCCGGCCACGCGCTGTCCGCCCCGGTCCGGTGAGTACGGACATGAGCGGGGCGGAACGCTTCGTGCTCGCCAACACTGCTATCGCCGCGGCGCCGCTGGTGCCCGAGATCAGGCTGCATCTCGCCACCGAGGTGACGCCGCTCTGGCAGGCGACCGAGACCGAGCTGGCGCGGAGCGGGCTCGAGCCGCCGTTCTGGGCCTTCGCCTGGCCGGGCGGACAGGCGCTGGCGCGCTATGTGCTCGACCGCCCCGAACTGGTGCGGAACAGGCGCGTGCTCGACATCGCCGCCGGTAGCGGACTCGCCGCCATCGCCGCCGCGAAGGCTGGTGCGGCGCGGGTCGTCGCCAACGAGATCGACGACTTCGCCGCCGTTGCGCTGATGCTCAATGCCGCGCTGAACGGCGCAGCCGTCGAGCTCTCGCGCCGCGACATGCTTGGCGGCGCGGTGGACCCGTTCGACGTCGTGCTCGCCGGCGACGTCTGCTACGAGCGCCCGATGTCGGACCGCATGGTGCCGTGGCTGCGTGCCCGCGCGGCCGAGGGCGCGCTGGTGCTGATGGGCGATCCGGGCCGGGCCTATCTGCCATCGTCGGGGCTGGTCGAGCTGGCGCGCTACGACGTGCCGACGACGCTCGAGCTCGAGGATCGGACGGTGCGGCAGACCGTCGTCTGGCGGGTGGAACCGGCGTCCTAAAGCTCAAGAACGGTGCGGCGCGGATAGAGCGCTGGCAGCGCGCCGTCGCGCAGCGCGGCCGAGCGCGCGGCGCGAACATCCTTGTCGCCGACATGCGCGCGGATGAAGTCGTCGAGGGCGGCGCCCGGCGCGAGCCGGTCGCGCACCGCTTCCAGAATCTCGGTCTGGCTGAAGGCACGGAAACGACGGCGGTCTGCGCCGATCTCCGCCACGCCGACGCAACCGCCTTCGTGGTTCAGGCAACCGACCTTGGACGAATAGGCATAGGCCTCGTCCAGCGCGCCGCCGGCATCGAGCGCGATGCGCACGCCGGAAAGATGGTCGTAGGTGTAGTTGCCCTCGGTCTGGTGCATTCGGACGAGCTGGCGCTCGTCCAGCCACAGCACGAACACGGTGACCGCCGTGCCGGCCGAGTGCTGGAACGTCGCCGGCACCGAGCCGTAGGACGCCAGATGCGCGGCATAGACGACGTCGAAATCGGCCAGCCGGCCGCGCTGGGCCGGGATCGGCCCTAAATCGGCGATCGCGCCGTACTTGCGGGCGAGCTGCTCGGGCGACTGGTTCGAGCCGGCGGCGAGCACCGGCACGCGGCCGGCGCGGTCGACCGCGCCGTCGAGCCGGCGCCACCCGCCTGCTTCATAGACGAAACAGTGATCCGGGGCGGGAAACGGATAGGACTTGGCGTGGGCGACGGGATCGCGAAGCACGGTCGTCGATGGGTGATAAAGGCATCCCTGGCTACGACAGGCGCTGCCCCGGTGCAAGAGCGCTACTGCGCCATCGCTTCTTCGACGATGCGGTAGCGCGCATTGCAGACATCGACCTGGGCCCAGGACACCCGCTGCCATTCCTTCTGCGCGGCTTCCCAGGTCGGGAACGGGCCGTAGCGCTCTTCGTTATGGCCGTTGGCGAAGTCGTTGAACCGGGTATCCCGATACAATCCGCCGACCACCCAGAAGCGGTTCATGGCATTGAACTCCAGTTGACATCCGACGTGATCGATCGCGTCCGTCGCCACTGCCGGAATTACGCGCAAGCAATATGTGTCGGCCGGTACTTAGCCGCAATCGGTTAAACCTTCGCGAAACCGCGACCCCGGGTCGCGCCCCGCGCATGGCCGCCAATTCCTTGACGTTGCCGGGTCCATGGGGCCTGATGGCGCCGGCCCGAATTCCCGTAGCCCGTGACGGCAACAAACCGCGATGGCCTTCGATTCACTGCGCGATTTCATCGCCAAGCTCGAGCGCGAAGGCCGGCTGGTGCGGGTGCGCGAGCCGGTCTGCACCGCCCTCGAAGTGACAGAGATCCAGACCCGCCTGCTGGCCGAACAGGGGCCGGCAGTGCTGTTCGAGAACCCGGTCGGGCCGGACGGCACGCACTACGCCATGCCGCTGCTCGCCAACCTGTTCGGCACCGTCGAGCGCGTCGCCTGGGGCATGGGGCGGGAGCCGGCCGAGTTGCGCGCGCTCGGCGAACAGCTCGCCTTCCTGCGCCAGCCCGAGCCCCCCGGCGGCTGGCGCGAGGCAATCGCCATGCTGCCGCTGGTGAAGTCGGTGTTCGCAATGAAGCCGCGCACGGTGTCGTCGGCGCCCTGCCAGGAGGTGGTGCTGACCGGCGGCGACGTCGACCTCGGCCGCCTGCCGATCCAGACCTGCTGGCCGGGCGAGCCGGCGCCGCTGATCACCTGGCCGCTGGTCGTGACCGAAGCGCCGGCCGGCTACAATCTCGGCATCTACCGCATGCAGGTGACCGGGCGGAACACCACGCTGATGCGCTGGCTGCGCCATCGCGGCGGGGCGGAAAGCCACGCCCGCCGCGCCGCCGAGGGCGGGCCCGCACCCGCTCCGCTGCCGGCGGCCGCGGTCATCGGCGCCGATCCCGCCACGATCATCGCCGCGGTCGCGCCGGTGCCTGAGGCGATCTCGGAATACCAGTTCGCCGGCCTGCTGCGCGGCAGCAAGCTCGATCTGGTGAAGTGTCGAACGATTCCGCTCGAGGTGCCGGCCAACGCCGAGATCGTGCTCGAAGGCCATGTCTCGCTCGGCGACTACGGCGACGAGGGCCCCTATGGCGATCACACCGGCTATTTCAACGCGGTGGAGAAATTCCCGGTGTTCACCGTGAGCGCCATCACCATGCGGCGCGATCCGATCTACCTCTCCACCTTCACCGGCCGGCCGCCGGACGAGCCCTCGGTGCTGGGCGAGGCGCTCAACGACGTGTTCACGCCGCTGCTGATCCAGCAGTTCCCGGAGATCGTCGATTTCTGGCTGCCGCCGGAAGCCTGTTCCTACCGCATCGCGGTGGTGGCGATCCGTAAATCCTACCCCGGCCACGCGCGGAGAATCATGATGGCGGCGTGGTCGTATCTGCGCCAGTTCATGTACACCAAGTTCGTCATCGTGGTGGACGCCGACATCGACGTGCGAAGCTGGAGCGACGTGATGTGGGCGGTCTCGACCAATGTCGATCCGGCGCGCGACGCGATGATGGTGGAGAACACGCCGATCGACTACCTCGATTTCGCCTCGCCCGAATCCGGGCTCGGCTCCAAGATGGGCATCGACGCCACCGCCAAGATCCCGCCCGAGACCCGGCGCGAATGGGGCCGGCGCATCCGCATGTCGGACGACGTGATCGAAGCGGTGAACCGCAAATGGGCCGCGCTCGGTCTGCCGGGGTCGGGCAAGCCGATCTGGAAGTGAGCGTCGGCCGGCGATGGCGCGATTTCCCCTGTCCAAGCGCCGTCCGATCGCTTAAACACGGGCGCCGACCGCCTCAGCCGAAGGACGGAGACCGCCATGGCCGCCCAGCCCGAGCCTCTCGACATCCTCGCCTCGCTGCTCGACATGGCGAAGCGCGGCGGCGCCGATACGGCCGACGCGGTGATGGTCGAATCGGCGCACATCGCGGTCGCCCAGCGCCTCGGCCAGAGGGAGAAGCTGGAGCGCGCCGAATCGCGCGACGTCGGCCTGCGCGTCCTGATCGGCAGGCGCCAGGCCATCGTGTCCTCGACCGACCTCGCGCCGGCTGCGCTGCGCGAGGCCGCCGAGCGCGCCGTCGCCATGGCCAAGGTGGCGCCCGAGGATCCCTACTGCGGACTGGCCGAGGCGGGCGAAATTGCCCGTACCGCGCCGTCGCTCGACATCTGCGATCCGGTCGAGCCGACCGCGGAGACGCTGGTCGAGCGGGCCGCCGCCGCAGAAGACGCCGCCCGCGCGGTCAAGGGCGTGACCAATTCCGAGGGCGCCGAGGCGAGCTGGCAGCGCAGTCGCATCGCGCTCGCCGCCACCAACGGCTTCGCGCAGGGCTACGCCACGTCGGGCTCCAGCATCTCGGCCGCGGTGCTCGCCGGCGAGGGCACCGCGATGGAGCGCGATTACGACTTTGGCAGCGCGGTCCATGCCGCCGACCTGCCGGACCCGGCCGTCATCGGGCGCACCGCCGGAAGCCGTGCGGTCCGGCGCCTCGGCGCGCGCAAGATGAAGACGCAGCAGGTGCCGGTGGTCTACGAGTGGCGCGTGGCCGGCGGGCTGCTGCGCCATCTGACCGGCGCGATCAACGGCGCGGCGGTGGCACGCGGCACCTCGTTCCTCAAGGACCACATGGGCAAGATGCTGTTCGCCCCCGGCATCCGCGTCGTCGACGATCCGCTGCGCAAGCGCGGCCTGCGTTCCAAGCCGTTCGACGCCGAAGGCCTGCCGACACGCACCCGGACCCTGATCGAGGATGGCCGGCTGACCGGCTGGCTGCTCGATCTCGCCTCGGCGCGCAAGCTCGGGCTCGCCTCCACCGGCAGCGCCGCGCGCGGAACCGGCAGCCCGCCGCAGCCCTCGGCGACCAATGTCTGGCTGGAGCCGGGCACCGCGACGCCCGAATCGCTGATCGCCGATATCGCCAGCGGCTTTTACGTCACCGAGCTGATCGGCATGGGCGTCAACGGCGTCACGGGCGATTACAGCCGCGGCGCGACCGGCTTCTGGATCGAGAACGGCCAGATCGCCTATCCGGTGAGCGAGATGACCGTTGCGGGAAATCTGCGCGATATGTTCGCGCGACTGGTGCCGGCGAACGATCTGTTGTTCCGCTACGGTACCGATGCGCCGACCGTCCGGATCGACGGCATGACGGTGGCCGGGCTGTAGCGCCGCGGACAGCCGATCGGCCGACATCGGACGATCCCGCCATGCCCGCCGCGATGGGTCGCAAGCCCCGTCTACAGGGGCTTCCCAAGCAGCGCCCAATCGTGCATTCATAAGATGTTGCAGGCTATTCAGCCATATAAAGGGGGAGTTACACATGACTGCACGTTCACTCATCGCCTCGGCGGCGGCGGCTCTCGTGGCCGGCGCGCTGCTTTCGACCGGTGCGTTCGCGGCGGCTCCGGCCGTCTCGACCAGCGACATCACCAAGGTGACCGCGTCGAAGGCCGACAAGAGCCAGGTCCAGATCGCCCAGGAAAAGAAGAAGAAGGGCAAGGCCAAGAAGAAGGGCAAGAAGAAGCAGGGCTGAGTCGGAGCGGCATCGGCTGTTGCGATCGCGGGGCGGCGGGCGGCCATCGATCCGCCTGTTTAAATCACCATTGGTCCTTTGTTCCGCCCCCGATTCGCCACAATCGTCCGCGAACTATAAACATGGCCGAAGTGGGCTGAAGCTCTGACGGATCGAGAAATTAATCCTAAGGATTTTCTGCCGCACCTCGGCTATTAGTCGAAACATTCTCAACCTCAATAAAAGGTACGTACATGACCTCTCGCTCGCTCATCGTTTCCGCGGCGGCTGCTCTCGTGGCCGGCGCGCTGCTCTCGGCCAGTGCGTTCGCGGCGGCTCCGGCCGTCTCGACCAGCGACATCACCAAGGTGACCGCGTCGAAGGCCGACAAGAGCCAGGTCCAGATCGCCCAGGAAAAGAAGAAGAAGGGCAAGGCCAAGAAGAAGGGCAAGGCGAAGAAGAAGCAGGGCTGATCCCCTCTTCTCCAGCCGGTATTTGCCTGCGGGGACACCTCGGTGTCCCCGCAGTGCATTTGTGCGTCCGGCATTTCGGGTCGTCTGTGGATTGGCCGGGCCTCCGCAGGGTGATATGATCCGCACGCGGACCGCAACGAAAACATGAGGGACGAGACGGCCTTGCCCGCCGCCCGCGCGACGACCCCGGATGCGGCGTCCAGCCGGGCGCTGGTCGGCCGTCTCCTGCACGCTTTCATCCGTCCTTATCTCGGTCGGCTTCTGCTCGCCATGCTGTGCATGGGGCTGGTCGCCGGCGCGACGGCGGCCAATGCCTGGCTGATGCAGCCGGTGCTCGACGACGTCTTCCTGCGGCGCGACGCGACCATGCTCTATCTGGTGCCCGCTGCCGTGGTGGCGATCGCGCTGATCAAGGGCGCGGCGAGCTATGGCAACGCTGTCGCCATGAACTACGTCGGCCAGGGCATCATCTCGGCGGTGCAGCTGCGGATGTTCGCCCATCTCATGCGCGCCGACCTCGCCTTCTTCCAGGCCAACGCCACCGGCAAGCTGATCTCCCGCTTCAACAACGACGCCAACATGCTGCGCACCGCGGTGTCGACCGCGCTGACCGGCATGGCCAAGGATGCGCTGACGCTCGTCTTCCTGGTTGCGCTGATGTTCTGGCAGGACTGGCGGCTGGCGATGGTCTCGTTTTTCGTCTTCCCGATCGCCGTGCTGCCGATTCTCAGGATCGGCCGGCGCATGCGCAAGGTGTCGGCCAACACCCAGACCCAGATGGGGGAGCTGACCACCATCCTGGACGAGACTTTCCGCGGCGCCCGCCACGTGCGCGCCTACGGCATGGAGGGCTACGAGATCGGCCGGGCGCGGTCGGTGATCGACGCGATCTTCCGCCTGGTGCAGAAGGCGGCGCGGGTGCGCTCCGCCACTCATCCGATCATGGAAGGCCTCGGCGGCATCGCGATCGCCGCGGTGGTGCTCTACGGCGGCAGCCGGGTGATCGGCGGCCACACCACGCCCGGCACGTTCTTCTCGTTCGTCACCGCGCTGCTGCTCGCCTATCAGCCGCTCAAGAGCCTCGCCAATTTCAACGCCAACCTGCAGGAAGGGCTGGCGGCGGCGCAGCGCATCTTCCAGCTGCTCGATCTCGAGCCGGAAATACAGGACCGGCCGGGCGCGATCGCGATGGGTCCGGCGCGCGGCGCCGTGCGCCTCGAGGCGGTGCGCTTCGCCTACGAGCCCGGACGCAACGCCCTCGACGGCATCGACCTCGACATTCCGGCCGGCGCCACCGTGGCGCTCGTCGGGCCGTCGGGCGCCGGTAAATCGACGGTGCTGAACCTGATTCCGCGGTTCTACGACTGCAACGACGGACGCGTCCTGATCGACGGCCACGATGTGCGCGCGGTGACGCTGGCATCCTTGCGCGCCAACATCGCGCTGGTCAGCCAGGACGTCGTGCTGTTCGACGACACGGTGCGCGCCAACATCGCCTACGGCCGGCCCGATGCGAGCGAGGCCGACATCGTCGCCGCCGCGAAGAGCGCCCGGGCGCACGATTTCATCCTCGGCCTCGCCGACGGCTACGATACCCATGTCGGCGGTCGCGGCCTGCGGCTTTCCGGCGGCCAGCGCCAGCGCATCGCGATCGCGCGCGCCATGCTGAAGAATGCGCCGATCCTGCTGCTGGACGAGGCGACGTCGGCGCTCGACACCGAAACCGAGCGGCAGGTGCAGGCGGCGCTCGCCGAGCTGATGCGCGGGCGAACCACTATCGTCATCGCGCACCGCCTTTCCACCGTCGCCGCGGCCGATCAGATCTGCGTCATGGAGCATGGCCGTGTCGTCGAGCGCGGCAGCCATGCCGAGCTGCTTGCCGCCGGCGGCACCTACGCCCGGCTCTATGCGCTGCAGTTCGCCGCCCAGGACGCCCCGCCCCGCACTGCCGTCGGCGCGTGATGTCGCCGTTCAAGCGCATCATGCGGCGCGAACGGCCGCGCGCCGTGGCCTGCCGGCTGGCGGCCGCCTATATTCGCTTCATCCGCCGAACCGGCCGGTGGTCGATCGAGGGCGCCGCAATTCCCGAGCGCCTGATCGCCGCGGGCCGTCCGTTCATCGTCGCGTTCTGGCACGGGCGGCTCTTGATGTTGCCCGAGGCGTGGCGGTATTCACCACGGTTCAACATGGTGATCTCGCGCCATCCGGACGGACAGCTCATTGCGCGCACGGTGAAGTATCTCGGCATCGACACGATCGTCGGATCGTCCAGCCGCGGCGGCCCCGCGGCGCTCCGCGCCATGCTGCGCGCACTCGCCAACGGCGAGTGCGTCGGCGTCACCCCGGACGGTCCGCGCGGGCCGCGCATGCGCGCCTCGGCCGGCATCGTCCATGCCGCGCGGCTCTCGGGCGCGCCGATCGTACCGCTCGCCTATTCGGCCACGCCGAGCCGGCTGCTCGACAGCTGGGACCGGCTGATGGTGCCGTTGCCGATGGGGCGCGGGGTGATCCAGTGGGGCGAGCCGATCGAGATCGCGTCCGACGCCGACGATGCCGAGGTCGCCGCGGCGGTGGCGGCGGTGGAATCCCGGCTCAACGCCATGACCGGGGCGCTCGACGCGCGGCTCGGCATAAAGGCGGTCGAGCCGGCACCGCCCGCACCCGGCGAACCCGCGGAGGCCCGGGCATGACCGCGCTGGCGCTCTATCGCGGCATCAGCGCGGCGGCAGCGCCGCTGATCCGTCTGCTGCTGGCGCACCGGCTGCGCACCGCCAAGGAAGATCCGGCCCGATACGCCGAGCGGTTCGGAATCGCGGGCCGCCCGCGCCCACCCGGGCCGCTGGTGTGGCTCCATGCCGCGAGCGTCGGCGAATCGCTCTCGGTGCTGGTGCTGATCGAGCGCCTGGCGGCCGAGCACCCCGGCCTCAACCTGCTGGTGACCACCGGTACCGTCACCTCGGCACGGCTCATGGAAGAGCGCCTTCCGGCCGGTGCAATGCACCAATATGCGCCGGTCGACCGCCTGCCGTGGGTCCGGCGTTTCCTCGATCACTGGCGGCCCGGGCTCGCCCTCTGGATCGAATCCGAGTTCTGGCCGAACATGCTGGGCGAGATTTCCGCCCGCCGCATCCCGCTGATCCTAGTGAATGCCCGCATCTCGACGCGGTCGTTCGACGGCTGGCGCCGCTTTCCCGGAACGATACGCTCCCTGCTCGACCGGTTCGACCTGTGCCTGCCGCAAACCGAGACCGATCGCGAACGGCTCGCCGCGCTCGGCGCCCGTCGCATCGGCCCGGCCGGCAACCTGAAATTCGCCGCCGACGCCCTGCCCGCCGACGACCGCGCGCTCGCGGCGCTTCGTGCGGCGCTGGGCGACCGGCCGTGCTGGCTTGCCGCCAGCACACATCCCGGCGAGGAAGAGGTGATCGCCGCGGTGCATCGTCTGCTGGTGCAGCGCCTGCCGCGGCTGGTCACGCTGATCGTGCCGCGCCATCCCGGCCGCGGCCCGCAGATCGCCCAGATGCTCGCCGCCGGCGGCATGAGCGTGGCGCTGCGCTCGACGGGCGAGATGCCGGCGGAGACCACCGCTGTCTACGTCGCCGACACGGTGGGCGAACTCGGCCTGTTCTACCGGCTCGCGCCGGTCGCCTTCATCGGCGGCTCGCTGATCACGCATGGCGGCCAGAATTTGCTGGAGCCGGCGAAGCTCGGCTGCGCCGTGGTGCACGGGCCCGACATGGCGAATTTCGCCGCCATCGTCGCCGAGATGCGCGAAGCCGGCGCCACCGAGACCGCGGGAGATGCGCCGACGATCGCCGCCGCCGTTGGCCGCCTGCTGGGCGACGATGCGCTGCGCGCCGATCGCATCGCGGCCGCGGCCAAGGTCGCGCAGCGCAAGGCGCACATCCTCGATACGGTGATGACGGCGCTCGCACCCTGGCTCGCCCGGCTGGAGCCGGCGGCACCGGCGGGCGACGCCGCGCCGGCCGTCCCGCGCCATGCGCGCGCCTGACTTCTGGCGGCACGACGGCGCGCTCGCCGTTGCACTTTCGCCTTTGGCCGCACTGTGGGCCGCAGGCGCCGCCTTGCGGGCCCGCGCCGTGCATCCCTGGCGCGCGCCGGTCGCTGTCGTCTGTATCGGCAATCTCGTCGCGGGCGGCGCGGGCAAGACGCCGCTCGCGATCGCCGTCGCCCGGCATCTGTCGGCGCGCGGGCGGCGGCCGCATATCCTGTCGCGCGGCTATGGCGGGCGCATCGC
>Ga0316628_100002642_pt1 | contig 13402 bp, 13 predicted proteins | sample OWC_Aug_M2_C1_D5_FD_207648 | JGI IMG/M metagenome (GOLD analysis project Ga0316628, IMG submission 207648) | Wetland soil microbial communities from Old Woman Creek delta, Ohio, United States - OWC_Aug_M2_C1_D5_C | ecosystem: Environmental > Terrestrial > Soil > Wetlands | place: USA: Ohio... | reverse complement strand
GTGTGGGACCGCTGGCTCGCCTACCGCCATAGCCGCGATCACCTCGAGCTGATGAAGACCTACGCTGCTCAAGGCAAGGAGCCTCCGCCCGAAGTCTCGCAGGCCGCCCGCGGCCCCCAGTACGGGCCGGAGTGGGGACCCGGTCCCTACGGTCCCTATTGGTTGGGGCGGCGAGCCTGGCGGCGCTTCTATCGTTGGGGGCCGTATTGGCAGTGGCGGGGCGTGTTCGTGACCGGCATGGTCGCCCTGGGTTTCTGGTTCGCGGCCGACTGGCTGGCGATTCCGGGGACCGAGGACATCTTCCGCCTGGTCGCCTTTATCCTGGGCCTGGCGTTCGTCGCCAACCTTGTGGGCGCGATCTTCACGACCGCCCTGTTCCGCGACCGCTGATCCGCAAGCCGCTTGAAACTATGAACAAAGTTTCACGGGCCGCCGTGCATCCGTAAGCGCGCGGCAGAGCCTCATTCCGTCAGAACCGGGCTAAGAAGGCCCGAGTGTCATCGAGAGGAGTTCCCACCATGGATCCAGGCGTCATCGGGAGCATGATCCCGATCTTCCTGTTCCTCATGATCGCGGCGATCGTCATCGTGCCGCGCTACTTCCAGAGCCAGGAACGGCAGAAGATGGCCGAGGCCCTCAAGGCCGCGATCGAGAAGGGCCAGCCGCTGCCGACGGAGGTGATCAACGCCGTCTCCAGCGGCATCAAGGCGCCGCCTTCACCACAGCGCGACCTGCGCACCGGCATCATCTGGCTGGGTGTGGGCGTAGGCCTCGCGGGCATGGGGATCGCGCTGAACTACGACTCGCCGGACGCGACCATGCCGATGATCGGCATCGCCTGCTTCCCGGCGTTCATCGGGATCGCGTTCATCGTCATGTACTTCCTCAATCGCGGTCGCGCCTAGGCGGAGCCGGCTAGGGGGAGAAGCCCATGGCGGGCTCCACACAGCCGAAGTTCGCAAGCCTGCACGACGTGGAGTTGTGCGGCCTCGCGGCGACGGGCGAGCGCCGGGCGTTCGGCGAGCTGGTGCGGCGGCACGGCTCGGCGGTGCGTGCGCTGCTGCGGCGCATGGGCGCCCAGCCCAGCCAGGCCGACGACGTCGCGCAGGACGCCTTCATCACCGCCTTCGAGCGGATCGCGGAGTTCCGAGGCGAGGGCACCTTCGTCGCCTGGGTCCGGCGGATCGCCGCGCGCCTCTACCTCAAGCGGATGCAGCGCGAACGCAGGCTGGGCGAACTGGCGGAGGAGCCGTCGGAGGCCGATCCCGTCGGCGGGCCGGAGGCCGAGGCCGTGATCGACCTCGACGCGGCGCTCAAGACGCTCGCGACGGGCGAGCGGGTCTGCGTCACCCTGTGCTTCGGCGCGGGGCTGAGTCACGCGGAAGCGGCGGAGGCCTTGAACCTGCCGCTTGGAACGGTCAAATCCCATGTCAAACGTGGTCTGGATAAGCTCAGAGCGCGACTGGCGCCGCTCGCGGGCGCCGATCTGGAAGGGAGGCGCGGCAATGGCTGAAGCCGGCTTCGAGCGGCGGCTCGAGCGCCTCTTCGCCGAGTCTCCGGAATACCCGGACGCGCCGGCATTCGCATCGCGAGTCGAGCGTCGTCTCGACGCGGGCTGGACGGCCCGGCGCTGGCTCATCGGCTCCGCGGGCGTCGGCGGCGGAGTCATCGGCGCAAGCCAGATCGTCATGTCGAACCTGGTGCAGCGCGTGCAATCAGCCGGGGATTCCGCGAAAGTTCTCAGCGCCGGCTTGACTCAGATCACGCCGAAAGCCGAATGGCTGACGAGTGTCTACAGCGGGGGCGCTGTGGTGTGGATCGCATCCGCCCTGGCCATCGTGGCCATGGGATTTGCGCTCTCCCGTGTGATCGAGGAGCTCTGAACTCTCCATGTCATCGCATCGTCAGGACCGCGTGCGGCGGCTCGCGGCCCCCCACATTACGTCGCGTAAAGGCAAGACGCCGATCGTCTGCCTGACGGCCTACACCACCCCGATGGCCGAGATCCTCGACGAGCATTGCGACCTGCTGCTGGTGGGCGATTCCGTGGGCATGGTGATCCACGGCCTTCCCAATACCGTCGGCGTCACCATGGAGATGATGATCCTCCACGGCCAGGCGGTGATGCGCGGCTCGCGTTCGGCCATGGTCGTCGTGGACATGCCCTTCGGCTCCTACGAGGGCGCGCCGGAGACGGCGCACGCCAACGCCGTCCGCCTGCTCAAGGAAACGGGCGCCCAGGCGGTGAAGGTCGAGGCGGGCCCGACCGTCGCCGAGACCATCGGCTACCTCGTCCAGCGCGGCATTCCGGTGATGGGCCATGTGGGCCTGAGGCCGCAAGCCGTGCACCTCGAGGGCGGCTTCCGGGCCAAGGGCCGCGAGGCCGAGGAGCGCCGCCGCGTGCTCGACGAGGCGCGCGCGACCGCCGAGGCCGGCGCATTCGCCGTTGTCGTCGAGGGCGTCGCCGAGGGTCTCGCCCGCGAGATCACCGACGCGGTGGCCGTGCCCACGATCGGCATCGGCGCCTCCGCAGGCTGCGACGGCCAGATCCTCGTGACCGACGACATGCTGGGCCTGTTCGACTGGACGCCCAAGTTCGTCCGCCGCTACGCCGACCTGCGCGGCGAGATCTCGAAGGCCGTGGGCGCCTACGCCGACGACGTCCGCGAGCGCCGCTTCCCGGGCCCGGCGGAGATCTACTTCGCCAAGGCGGGCTGACGACCCTCCCCCGAGGGGAACACCTCGGGGGAAGGGGACCGCGGAACGCGGTGGAGGGGGCGCTGAGCGCCCGCCCTATTCCGCAGGCTCAAGCCGCTCCGCGCGGGCGATAACGCTGTCCACGTAGGCGCGTCGCGCGTCGAACTCGCGGGCGATGTTCTCGTCCTCTTCCTGCAGCGCCTGTACGTCGGCGTCGGCGAATTCCAGTATCCCCATCTCGCCGTAACCCTTGCGGATCGTCTCGCCCCACAGGCCAATGTCCTTCACGATAGGCACGATGCGGGTGAACAGGCTCGAGCGGAATTTCTGCATGAAGCCGGAGTCGTACATGTGCGCCGCGCACTCGGCGGGATCGAGGCCCAGCGTCTTCCAGACCTCCACCGCGTCGAACCGGTCGCGCATGAGGTAGGAAGCCTCCAGCAGGAACTCCTCGCGCTCGTCGCGCTCCTTCTGGGTGAGCTGCGGATAGTAGTCGCGCAGCGCCAGGCGGCCGAACGCCACGTGGCGGCTCTCGTCCTGCATGACGTAGGCGTTGACCGCGGCCGCCAGCGGGTTCTGGGCGTTGTCGCGGATCTGCTGGAAGGCGGCCAGCGCCAGGCCCTCGATGACCACCTGCATCCCCAGGTAGGTCATGTCCCAGCGGTCGTCGCGCAGCACCTGGTCGATGAGCTCCTGCAGTGGCGGCGTCATCGGGTAGGCGACGCCGAACTTCTCGAGCAGGCGCTTGTAGCTCTCGACGTGGCGGGCCTCGTCGATCACCTGTGTCGCCGCGTAGAACTTGGAGTCCACGTCGGGCACCTGGGTCACGATCTTGGCGGCGCAGACCAGCGCACCCTGCTCGCCCTGCATGAACTGGCTGAGCTGCCAGGCCTGGAAGTGCCGGCGGACCTTCGCCTTCTCCTTGGCCGACATCGCCTCGTACGTGGCCATGCCGGAGATCGGCAGCATCTCCTCGGGGAGCTGCTCGGGATTGTCCTCGTCCAGTTCCTGCGACCAGTCGATCCGCGTCTCGGCGTTCCACTGCATCTCAACCCCTCTGCGGTAGAGATGCATCATGGTCTGGCGGCCGTCGTCGTAGTCCCAGTTGAACCGCGCATCGTAGGCCTGGGGCACGGTCCAGACCGAGCCGTCCGGTGGGATCGCGTAGACATCCTTGATCGACATTGGAGCTTCCTTCGGCGTTTTCCGGCGCGTCTTCCTGCGCGCTCGATGTCGACGCTAGCCGAAAGCGAACAGCCCGTCTTTTTGAATTCGCCGGCCTCGTCGTGCGGCCACTTGGCAAGCGTTGCGAGGGGCCTCGGCGCGCTATAGGTTCCCGGCCTCTGCGCCCCGCCAGAGCAAGAGTCCGGAGTCCCGATTGACCGATCTGTTCGAAGAGGTCGAGGAGCAGCTTCGCTCCGAGCGATATCGGGATCTCGCGCTGAGGGTCCTGCCTTGGGTGCTGGGCCTGGGCGCGGCGGCGCTGATCGCCGCCGTCGCGGTGTGGGGTTGGCAATCCTGGCGCCAGCAGGCCATCGCCAAGGCCTCGGAGGAGTACAACGCCGGCCTCGACGCCATGGGCCAGGGCCGCCAGCCCCAGGCCGTCCAGCTCTGGACCGAGGTGTCGAAGTCCTCGGCGAAGGGCTATCGCTCGCTGGCGCTGATGCAGCTCGGCGCCCTGCAGGTCGCCGACAACAAGCCGGCCGAAGCCGTGAAGTTCTTCGATCAGGCCGCCGAGGCCGCGCCCGACGACATCATCGGCGACGCCGCGCGCCTAAAATCCGCCTTCACCCTGCTCGACACCGCGCCGGAACCGCAGGTGGAGGCGCGCTTGACCCCGCTGCTCGGCGACGGCCGGCCCTACCGGATCCAGGCGCGCGAGGCGCTGGCGTTCGCCCGGCTGATGGCCGGAGACGGCAAGGGTGCGCGACGCGAGTTCTCCATGATCTCCACCTCGCTCGACGCGCCGGACGGGGCCCGCGAGCGCGCCAAGGCCGCGATCAACCTCATCGATTCCGGCTCGGCCAAGGCGGTGCCCGCACTCGCCAAGGCCCAGGCGGCGCTGCCGCTTCCCGTTCTCCCGCCCGGCCAGGCCGCGCCTGGTCCCGCGCCCGCACAGCCGCAACCGCAAGCCCCAGGTCGCCAATGACGCTCCAGCGCCGCCCGATTGTCCTCGCTCTCCTGCTGAGCGCCGCGCTGGGCGCGAGCGGCTGCTCGACCGTGGGCCGGCTCAATCCTTTCCGCGGCTCGGCCGCGCCGAAGGAGGCCGCCACGGAGGGACAGCGGATCTCGATCCTCCCGCCCGAGGAGCAGCTCGCCCCTGCCGATGCTCTGAAGGGCGTCGACTTCGCCCTGCCGCCCATTGCGCAGGTCGCCGACTGGCCGCTGCCCGGCGGAACCCTCGAGCAGTCGGTCGAGAACGTCGATGCGGCGCCGAACCTGTCGATCGTCTGGCGGCGCGGCATCGGGGAGGGCACGAACAACGCGGTCCACGTCACCGCCCCGCCCATCGAGGCGGCTGGCCGGGTCTACACCATGGACGCCGAGGCCCTCGTCACGGCGCACGACGCGCGCACGGGCGCCGAGGTCTGGCGCGTCAACCTGCGGCCCAGCGACAATCGCCGCGACCGGGAATCCTTCGGCGGCGGCCTGGCCTTCGCCGACGGCAAGCTCTACGTCAGCTCCGGCTACCGCTTCGTGGCCCAGCTCGACGCGGCGTCCGGCCGGCTTGGCTGGAGAACCCGCACGGAGGAACCGATGCACGCCGCGCCGACGGTGTCGGAGGGACGCGTGATGGTCGTGGCGCTGGACAACTCGCTGCTGACCTTCGACTCGGCGACGGGGGAGCCTGGCTGGACCTACCAGGCGCTCTCGGAGCCGGCGCGGATCCTTGCGGCCTCCAGCCCGGCCGTCTCGGGCGACACCGTCGTGGCGTCCTTCGGTTCCGGCGAGCTCGTGGCGCTGCGGACGGCCAATGGCAACGATCTCTGGAACGAGGCGCTGTCGCGCGCCAGCCGCACGAGCGCGCTCTCGGAGATCCGCGACATCCCCGGCCGTCCGGTGATCTATCGCGGGGACGTCTACGCGGTGAGCCACTCCGGCGTCTTCGCCGCGACCGACCTGCGCAGCGGCCAGCCGCGCTGGAGCCTGCCGGTCGTCGGCGTCACCACGCCCTTGCCCGCAGGCGACGTGGTCTTTGTCGTCTCCAAGACCGGCGAGTTGATCTGCGCCGCGCGTGACAGCGGCCAGATCTACTGGATGCGCGATCTGAACCAGGGCTTCGTCTCGCGCCGCCGCGGCGGCGTCTTCGGAATCGGCGGGACGCGGACGACGCGCCCGATCTGGTCGAGCCCGCTGCTCGCGAACAACCGCCTGATCCTCGTCGGCTCTTCAGGCCAGCTGGTCTCGGTCAACGCCAAGACGGGCGCTGTGGAGAAGCGGGTCGCCCTGGATGCCCCGGCGCTGCTCTCGCCGATCGCGGCGGGCGACATGATCTACGTGGTGACCGACAACGCGCAGCTGATCGCGCTGCGCTGAGCGGGCGTTTGGAATGGCGGCATGGCGCTGAAAATCGCGATCGTCGGCCGCCCCAATGTCGGCAAGTCCACGCTCTTCAACCGGCTTGCCGGCCGCAGGCTGGCCATTGTCGACGATCGGCCGGGCGTCACCCGCGACCGCCGCTTCGCGACGGGTCGGCTCGGTGATCTCGACCTCGAGCTGATCGATACGGCGGGCTTCGAGGACGTGACCGACGAGAGCCTCGAGGCGCGCATGCGCGCCCAGACCGAGCGGGCCATCGACGAAGCGGACGTCTCGCTGCTGGTGATCGACGCCCGCGAGGGCGTGACGCCGCTCGATCAGGTCTTCGCCGAGCTGCTGCGCCGACGCGGCAAGCCTGTGGTGGTGGTCGCCAACAAGGTCGAAGGCCACGCGGGCGAGGCCGGCGCGCTCGAGGCCTTCAGCCTTGGCCTCGGTGAACCGGTGCCGGTTTCGGCCGAGCACGGCGAGGGGATGGCCGATCTCTATGCGGCGATCTCCTGCGTGGCCTGGCCCGAAGCCGAGGAAGAAGGCGAGGAGCTGGGCGAGAAGCCCATCCGCATCGCCATCGTCGGGCGTCCGAACGCCGGCAAGTCCACCCTGGTCAACCGGTTGGTGGGCGAGGAGCGGATGCTCACGGGGCCCGAGGCCGGAATCACCCGCGACGCGATCCCCGTCGACTGGACCTGGGAGGGCCGGCGCGTGCGGCTGGTGGACACTGCCGGGCTGCGCCGCAAGGCCAAGGTGCAGGAGAAACTCGAGAAGCTCTCCACGCAGGACACGATCCGGGCGATCACCTTCGCGGAGGTCGTGATCCTGGTGATGGACGCGACGCATCCATTCGAGATCCAGGACCTACAGATCGCCGACCTTGTCGAGCGCGAGGGGCGGGGCCTCGTCTTCGTGCTGGCGAAGTGGGACCTCGTCGCCGATCCGCAGCGGCGCCTGGCCGAGATCATCGAGGAGGCGCAGCGGCAGCTCCCGCAGGTCAGGGGGGCCCCCATCGTCGCGCTGTCGGCCGAGACCGGCCGCGGTCTCGATCGCCTGATGCCCGCCGTCGCCAAGGTGCACGAGGACTGGTCCACCAAGGTGAAGACCCGCGACCTCAACGAGTGGCTGCAGATGGCCGTCCAGCGTCATCCGCCGCCGGCGGTCAGCGGCCGCCGCATCAAGCCCAAGTACATGGCGCAGACCAAGGCTCGTCCGCCCACCTTCGTCCTGTTCGCGAGCCGCGCCGCCCAGTTGCCCGACAGCTATCGGCGCTACCTGATCAACTCCCTGCGCGAGAGCTTCGACCTGCCGGGCGTACCGATCCGCCTGACGCTCAAGTCCAGCCGCAATCCCTATGCGGAGGCCGATGACGGCGGCCAGGCTCCGCGGCCGCCCCGGGCCGGCCTCAGGCCGGGACGAGGGAGCCGGTCTGCTTCCACGCGGCGAAGCTGACCGCCTTGTCCGGCAGGCCGAGGTCGGCCTGGGCCAGCGCCACCACCAGGGGACCGATCTCGGCAGGGTCGGGCAGGGTCTGCGGATCCTCGCCCGGCATGGCCTCGGCGCGCATGCGGGTGCGCATTGGGCCGGGGCTCAAGAGGACGGCGCGGACGTTCGTCTTTTCGAGCTCGTCGGCCCAGGTCCGCACCATGGCCTCCAGCCCCGCCTTGGTGATTGCGTAGGGTCCCCAGAACGCCCGCGGGTGGGAGGCGACGCCGGAGGTGAGGAAGATCGCGCGCGCGGCGTCGGAGGCCCGGAGCAGCGGTTCCGTCGTTCGGATCAGACGGTAGGTAGCGGTCAGGTTCACTGCCACGACGCGATCCCAGTGGGCCGGCTCGATGTGCGAGATCGGCGTCAGCGGCCCGAGGATCGCGGCGGCATGGACCAGGACGTCGAGGCGGCCGAACCGCTTGTGCGCCTCGTAACCCAGCTGGTCCAGGCCGGCCCCGTCGGCGACGTCGAGCGGGACGAGGGTCGCGGACTTGCCGGTCGCCTGGCGAATTTCGTCGTCGAGCTCCTCGAGTCCGCCCTGGGTGCGCGCCACGGCGATCACGTGGGCGCCTGCGCCCGCCAGGGCCAACGCCGAGGCGCGTCCGATCCCGCGGCTCGCGCCCGTGACGAGGGCGATGCGGTCGGAGAGCGGCGCGGCGTCGGACATGGGCCGCTTCCTAACGGGTCTCCTCGCCCCTGTCCTGCCGCTTCGCATACTGCTGGGCGATGACCGCGCAGGCCATGAGCTGGATCTGGTGGAAGACCATCAGCGGAAGGAGCGCCACGCCCGCCGCAGGGCCGGGAAACAGCACGCCTGCCATGGGAACGCCCGAGGCGAGGCTCTTCTTCGATCCGCAGAAAACGATGGTGATCTCGTCCGACCTGGCGAAGCGGAGCGTGCACGCCGTCTGCCAGGTGGCGAGCAGGACCGCCCCCAGCAGCGCCGCGCAGATCACCAGCAGGCGGGCGAGGTCGAACGCCCCGATCATCCGCCATACGCCGCCGACCACAGCGCCCGAGAAGGCGGTGTAGACCACGAGCAGGATGGACCCGCGGTCGATTTTCGAGAGCCAGCCGGCGTTGGCCGTGATCCAGCCGCCGATCCAGCGCCGCAGGCCCTGGCCCGCGACGAACGGGGCGAGCAGCTGCAGCACGATCGCCTCGACGGCGTGCGGACTCGCCGCGCCCTTCGCCCCGAGCGTGAGCGTCACCAGCAACGGGGTCAGCGCCACGCCGAGCAGGTTCGAGGCCGAGGCCGCCGCCACCGCCGCCGCGACGTTGCCGCGGGCGATCGCCGTGAAGCCGATCGAGGACTGGATGGTCGAGGGCAGGCACCCCAGGAACACGATCCCGCTCGCCAGCGCCGGCGGCGTGATCCAGGCGGGCAGGGCCGCCAGTCCCAGGCACAGGATCGGGAAGAGCCCGAAGGTCGAGCCGAGCACGACAAGGTGCAGCCGCCAATGGACGAGGCCGCCGATCACCGCCTCCCTTGAGAGCCGCGCCCCGTGGAGGAAGAAGACGAGCCCGATGGCGATCTTGGTGGCGAGGTCGAACCCCTTGGCCGCACCTCCGCGGGCGGGCGCGAACGAGGCGACCGCCACCATGGCCAGGATCAGGACGAGGTACCAGTCGGGTCTGAGCCGCCCGAGCCAGCTCTGCCGCGCGGGCCTGGCCCGCGCCGCCTCTGCGCTCACGCGTCGACCAGGAACGAGAGCTGGCGCTCGACCGCCTCGTTGCGGCCCTCGGCGATCTCACGGTCGAGCAGCCGGGTGGGGTAGTCGCCGGTGAAATAGTGGTCGGTGAACTGCGGGTTGGCGGGATCGCGGGGGCCCGCCTCCATCGCCCAGTAGAGCCCGTCGACCGAAAGGTACCCCATGGAGTCGACGTCGAGGATCTTGGCGATCTCCTCGACCGAATGGTTGGCCGCGAGCAGCCTTTCGCGGTCCGGCATGTCGATGCCGTAGAAGTCGGGCCACTTGATCGGCGGTGAGGCCGAGCGGAGGTGCACCTCCTTGGCGCCGGCCTCCCGCACCATGCGCACCACGCGGATCGAATTGGTGCCCCGCACGATGGAGTCGTCGACCAGCAGCACCTTCTTTCCCGCGAGCACCGAGCGGTTGGGCGAGAGCTTCATCCGAACGCCCATCTCGCGCTGGCCCTGGGTGGGCTCGATGAAGGTGCGGCCCACGTAATGGTTGCGGATGATGCCGAGCTCGTAGGGCAGCCCCGCCTCCTGGGCGAAGCCGAGCGCGGCGGGCACGCCCGAGTCGGGCACCGGCACCACCACGTCGACGTCGGCCGGACACTCCTGGGCGAGCCTGCGACCCATGCGCTTGCGGACCTCGTAGACCGAGCGGCCGTTCACGACCGAATCCGGGCGGGCGAAGTAGACGTATTCGAAAATGCAGGGCCGTGCGTGGCTGGCGGGGAAGGGCCGGATCGACTGCACGCCGTCCCGGTCGATCACGACCATCTCGCCGTGCTCTACGTCGCGCACGAAGCTTGCGCCGATCATGTCCAGCGCGCAGGTCTCCGACGCCAGCACCGACTTTCCGTCGAGCTCTCCCAGCACCAGCGGGCGGATTCCCAGCGGATCGCGCACGCCGATCAGCTTCTTGTTGGTGATCGCCACCAGGGCGTAGCCGCCCTCGATCTGCGACAGCGCGTCGATGAACCGCTCCACGAACCGCCGTTTCCGCGAGCGCGCGATGAGGTGGAGGATGACCTCGGAATCCGAGGTGGACTGGAAGATGTGGCCTTCGCCGACGAGCTGCTCGCGCAGGCTCAGGAAGTTTGTCAGGTTGCCGTTGTGCGCCAGGGCGATCCCGCCGCTCTCGAGGTCGGCGAACATCGGCTGGACGTTTCGGATGAAGGAGCCGCCCGCCGTCGAGTAGCGGGTGTGCCCGATCGCCGACCGGCCGGGCAGCCGCTCCGTCAGGTTGGGCCCCCCGAAGGCGTCGCCCACGTGGCCCATGTGCCGCTCGGTGTGGAACCGCTGGCCGTCGAAGCAGGCGATGCCGCAGGCTTCCTGGCCCCGGTGCTGCAGGGCGTGCAGCCCGAGCGCGGTGATCGCCGCCGCCTGGTCGACATCGAAGATCCCGAAGACGCCGCACTCCAGTCGCGGCGTGTCGTCCAGCGGGTCACGAACGGGGGCAGACCGTCGTTCGTGCGTGAGGCTCATCGGGATTTCTCCAACTCGTCGCTCCCGCCGCGTTGGCGGGCGTCGTAGCTTCCTGCGTCGCTTCTGTCACCTGGCCGCGCGCCGACGGCGTGTTCGAACGCGGGTTTCAACCGTCCCGCGAGGTCCAAGCCCTTGGGCGCGAGCTCCTCCAGCAGGCGGCCCATGGCGCGGGCCGCGGGCCAGGTGACAGAGCCCGTGATCCAGTGGGGACGCAGGTCCTCGGGCGTGGTGGCGGTGAACATCAGATAGAGGACGCCCAGCACGGCCAGGCCGCGCGCAAAGCCGATGGCCAGCCCGGCCATGCGGTCCAGGCCGCCCAGCAGGTGGGCCCTTTGGACCCGCTGGGCAATCCCTGCGCCCATCAGACGCAGCACGATGTAAAGGACCGCGAACACCACGACCAGCGCGACCACGGCCGCGAGCCAGCGCGTATGGATCACATGCTGCGCGACCGGCGCGGTGGTCGGCAGGCCGAAGACGGCGAGGAATCCGGCGCCGACCAGCGCCACCAGGGCGGCCACTTCGCGCACCGCGCCCCGCATCCAACCGACGGCCGCCGAGAGCAACAGCAGGATCAGGACGATGACGTCGAACTTGGTCACGCCGCCTCGCTCCACGCCTCGTCGCGGATCCGGCGGATGGCGTCGGCGAGCCGCGCGACCGGGGCCACTTCCATGCCCCCCTGACGCTCCAGTCCGGCCGGACCGAGTGCGCGGCGGAATCCGAGCTTGGCCGCCTCCTTGAGCCGCGCGTCCATGCGGCTCACCGAGCGCACGTCGCCCGCCAGGCTGATCTCCCCGAAGACGACGCAGTCCTGCGGCAGGGCCTGGTCGAGGGCGGAGGAGACCAGGGCCGCGGCGGCGGCGAGGTCGGCCGCGGGCTCGGAGATGCGCAGGCCGCCCGCGACGTTGAGGTAGACGTCCCGGTCGCCGAGGCCCAGGCCGCAGCGGGCTTCGAGCACCGCAAGCACCATGGCCAGCCGTCCGGAGTCCCAGCCCACCACCGCCCGCCTGGGCGTCCCGTAGGCGGAGGGCGCGACCAGGGCCTGGAACTCGACGAGCACGGGACGCGAGCCCTCCACGCCGGCGAACACCGCCGCCCCGGCCGCGCGCTCGCCGGCGGTGTCGAGGAACAGGGCCGAGGGGTTCTTCACCTCCAGCAGGCCGGCGTCGCCCATCTCGAAGACCCCGATCTCGTCGGTGGCCCCGAAGCGGTTCTTAGCGCCCCTGAGGATGCGGAACGGATAGCCGCGCTCGCCCTCGAAAGCGAGAACGGCGTCGACCATGTGCTCGATGACCCGCGGGCCCGCGATGGTTCCTTCCTTCGTCACATGGCCGACGAGGATGACGGCGACGCCCCGCTTCTTGGCCAGGCGGACGAGCTCGCCGGCGGCGGCCCGCACCTGCGTCACCGATCCCGGCGCCGCCTCGTGCGCGTCGCTCCACAGCGTCTGGATGGAATCGATCACCACCAGGTCGAACCGCTCGCGCTTGAGGCCGTCGAGGATGTCGCGGAGCCCCGTCTCGGCGGCGAGCTTCACCGGCGCATCGGCGAGACCCATGCGCTGGGCGCGGCCGCGCACCTGCTCGATGGCCTCCTCGCCCGAGATGTAGGCGCAGGCCGCCCCGCGCTTGGCCGCGCTTGCCGCCACCTGCAGCAGCAGGGTGGACTTGCCGACGCCGGGATCGCCGCCCAGCAGGATCGCCGAGCCGGGCACGACGCCGCCGCCGCACACCCGGTCGAACTCCTCGACGCCCGTCTCGATGCGGGGCGGGGAGGGCGTCTCGTCCTCGAGGCCCTCGAAGGCGAGGCCGCGCCCCTTGGCCGTGCGGCCGGGGGCGAGCGCGCCCGGTGGGCGGCTGGTCAGTTCCTCGACGAGCGTGTTCCACGCCCCGCAGCCGGCGCACTGGCCCGCCCACTTCGACTGGGCCGAACCGCAGGCCTGGCAGACATAGAGGGCGCCGTCGCGGGCCATGCACGCTCCTGATTCGCGATCGCGACAAGTCTACCTGACGGGGAAGCCCCCCGCTTGCCGGTGACGCCGCTTGGGCTAGGCTCTGCCGTGGGGTCGCGGGAATCGGGGTTCGGGACAGGGTGATGAGCGCGGTGGAGTCCAGGGCGTGGCGCGCGTCCCTCGTCGGGCGCGCGGCGGCGATCGTCGCGCGACCGAAGGGAAGCTGGACGGCCATCGCCGAGGAGCCCGCAGGCCTGCGCGGCATCTTCAGCGGCTATGTGATCCCCCTGGCGGCGATCCCACCGGTCTGCGGGGTGGCGGGCGGGCTGCTCTTCGGCTCGGGCATCGCTGGAATCGAAATCCGCCCCACTGCGCGCGGGCTCCTGGCGGGCGCCGCGATCGACTACCTCTTCACCCTGGCCGGGGTATATCTGCTCTCGCTGATCGTCGCCGCCGTCAGCCCCCTGTTCGGCGGGGTGGGCGACCGACGCCAGGCGCTGAAGCTCGCGGCCTATTCCGGAACGGCCGTGTGGGTCTGCGGCGTCTTCGCCCTG
>Ga0316628_100002641_pt1 | contig 13415 bp, 8 predicted proteins | sample OWC_Aug_M2_C1_D5_FD_207648 | JGI IMG/M metagenome (GOLD analysis project Ga0316628, IMG submission 207648) | Wetland soil microbial communities from Old Woman Creek delta, Ohio, United States - OWC_Aug_M2_C1_D5_C | ecosystem: Environmental > Terrestrial > Soil > Wetlands | place: USA: Ohio... | reverse complement strand
AGCAGTGCGCGGCGGAGCTCCTGCACGCCATGACCTACGAGAACGGCGACGATGCCCCGTTCGTGGAGGTCAACTGCGCGGCCCTTCCGGCAGACCTCGTCGAGAGCGAGCTGTTCGGCCACGAGAAGGGTGCTTTCACCGACGCTCGCGCCACTCGACGCGGGCTGGTCGAGATGGCGAACGGCGGGACCTTGTTCCTCGACGAGGTCACCGAGTTACCCGAGCGCTCGCAAGCGAAGCTCTTGAAATTCCTCGATGCCATGCGATTCCGGCGCGTGGGAGGGGATCGCGAGATCTCCGTGCAGCTCCGGATCGTGGCGGCGACGAACCAGGACGTCGCCCAGATGGTCGCGAGCGGCAAGCTACGCGAGGACCTGTTTCACCGCATCAGTGTGTTTTCGATCCAGGTGCCTGCACTCAAGGAGCGTCGTGAGGACATTCCCGATCTCGCACAGGCGTTCGCGGCATTCTTCGCGAAACGCGTGAAGAAGCGGGTGATCGGCCTGTCGGAGGGCGCCCTGGAGAAGCTCGTACGGTACGACTACCCGGGCAACGTTCGAGAGCTCCGTAACATCGTCGAACGGGCCGTCATCCTGGCCAAATCCGCCGACATTGCGCCCGAGAACATCGTGCTACCGAGGCCAGAAGCCGCAGCACCATCGTCCGAGCCCTCGTTCTTCAGCGTGGATCTCGGAAACGGCGGCATACCGCCGACGGCAGAAGCCGTCGAACAGGCATACGTGAAGCGCGTGCTCGAGTACTTCGGCGGAAAGCGCATGCAGGCGGCCAACGCGCTCGGTGTGTCGTACCCGACGTTCCTGAGGCGCCTCCGCGAGCTCGGCCTGGACGAGTGACCGGGTTACCCATCGCCGGAACCTCGGCTCTCGCCAGCGACGGGCTGTTCGGAAGGTCGGTTTGGCACGCGCGCTGCTTGGGCCATCTCCATGCTGCGGCTCGTGCCCACACGGCAGGACGGAACCCAGCGGTCCTTCGCGGCTCAGAGCGACCTCGGCCCGGAGCGAGATCTCGATTCGTCCCTCGTCCTCGACGGGGCGCCGAGGTATCGGACGAAGCTGCTCCACACGACCCCCGACGAGGCGTACCGCACGGTGCTCTGGGATTGCACGCGGGGCAGCTTCCGCTGGTACTTCGATGCGGACGAAGTGGTCTACATCCTGGTGGGTCGGGTGATCGTGCGCGAGGACGACGGCCGCGTCCGGCGTCTCGGGCCAGGGGATACGGCGCTGTTCACCAGGGGCACGACCAACGTCTGGGAAGTCCCTCAGTACGTCAAGAAGCTCGCCATTCACCGGCTCCGGAAGCCGACGCTCCGTGCCCGCGCGTTCCGCGTCGCGCGCGGCGTGCGCGGGATGCTCTGGACCGCCGTCCTGCGGTCGAAAAGCTCAGCGCGTACGTGAATGCCACTCCTGGACGCTTCGCACCTGCGAAGCTGCGCCGCCCAAGGACCACGCTTCGAGCGCAGACACGGCGGCGAGCGCAGCAGACATCGTCGTGAAATACGGCACGTTGGAAAGCAGCGCGCTCCTCCTTATCGCATAGCTGTCGCGAATCGCCTTCGTTCCCTGGGTCGTGTTCACGACGACGTGGATCGTCCCGGCACGGATGGCATCGACGATGTGAGGAGAGCCCTGCGTGACCTTGTTGATGACCTCGACGGGGATGCGCGCCCGCTCGAATACCGCGGCGGTACCGCGGGTCGCCACGATGCGAAAACCAAGGTTTCTGAGCCTCCGCGCGACGTGACACGCGGCGATCTTGTCGTCGTCGTTCACGCTGACGAAGGCGCTACCGCCCCGCGGGATCTTCGATCCAGTCGCAAGCTGGGATTTTCCGAATGCAACCGCGACATCGGTGGCGATCCCCATCACCTCGCCGGTCGACTTCATCTCCGGACCGAGGATGGTGTCGACGCCGGGGAACTTGCTGAAGGGGAACACGGATTCCTTCACGGAGACGTGGGTCGGAATCGCGACGTCGTGGACGCCGAGCGCCTCGAGCGTGTGCCCGACCATGACCTTCGCGGCGATCTTCGCGAGGGGCCGCCCGGTGGCCTTGGAGACGAACGGGACGGTGCGCGAGGCGCGGGGGTTGACCTCGAGCACGTAGATGCTCCGGTCTTTCACGGCGAGCTGCACGTTCATCAGCCCCACCACGCCGAGCTCGACGGCGATCTTGCGGACGGAGTCCTCGATTTCCGCGACGATGTCCAGGTCCAGCGAATGTGGCGGCAGCACGCTCGTCGAGTCGCCGGAGTGCACACCCGCCTCCTCGATGTGCTGCATCACCCCTCCGATGACCGCACGCTTGCCGTCCGCGACGCAGTCGACGTCCACTTCGATCGCATTCTTCAGGAACTGATCGATGAGGAGCGTCTGCGTGCCCGCCTCGCGCGCTGCTTCGATCGCGATGTCGGCGTAAGCGCGGAGCTCATCCTCGTTGAAGCAGGTCATCATGGCGCGTCCGCCGAGGACGTAGGACGGGCGAACGAGCACCGGATATCCGATCCCCTGCGCGACGTGCACTGCTTCGTCGACGCTGCGTGCGATGCCTGCCGCCGGCCTCGAGAGACCGAGCTTCCCGAGCACCGCGTCGAAACGCTCGCGATCCTCCGCGCGATCGATCGCGTCCGCGGACGTCCCGAGCAGCGCGACCCCCGCCTTCTCCAGCGGAACCGCGAGCTTGAGCGGTGTCTGTCCACCGAACTGGACGATGATCCCGAGAAGCTCCCCCTTCTTTCGTTCCTCGTCGACGATCGCGAGCACGTCTTCGAGCGTGAGCGGCTCGAAATAGAGCCGGTCCGAGGTATCGTAGTCGGTCGACACGGTCTCGGGATTGCAGTTGACCATGACGGTCTCGATCCCGAGCTCTCGAAGCGCGAAAACGGCGTGACAGCAGCAGTAATCGAACTCGATGCCCTGCCCGATGCGGTTCGGGCCACCACCCAGGATGATCACCTTCTTCTTGCCGCTGACCTCGGACTCGCTCTCGGTCTCGTAGGTGGAATAAAGGTAGGGCGTGTGCGCCACGAACTCCGCCGCGCAGGTATCGACGCGCTGGTACGTCGGGACGATCCGGGCAGCTTTTCGGGTCTCGCGAACCTCGCTCTCCGTCGTGCCGCGGAGCTTCGCGATCTGAGCGTCACTGAAGCCGAGCCGCTTGCTGTCCCAGAGGAGGTCCGCATCGAGCTCCTTCGCGTCCCGGATCTGCGCCTCGTGGCGCACGATCGCGTCGATCTGCTCGAGGAACCACGGATCGATCGCGGTCAGCTGGTGCACCTCTTCCACGGAGAACCCCACGCGCAGCGCGTCCGCGACGTAGAAGAGACGGTCGGCGGTGCCGATTCCGATGAGCCGTCCAATGACGTCCTTGAGCTCGCCCGGAGCAGGCGGCGGCAGGGTCGGACGTGGCTTCGCCTCGGGGGGCGCCTCGAACGTCAGATCCCGGCCCGCCTGCGGGCGCGGGGAGATCGTCCGGTAGTCGATGCGATCGATGAGGCTCACCAGGCCTTCCTTCGCGGTCTCGAGCGAACGGGCCGCCTTCTGCAGCGCTTCGGGGAACGTCCTCCCGATCGCCATGGCTTCACCCACGCTCTTCATCTGCGTGCCCAGGCGAGGATCGGCCCCGGGGAACTTCTCGAAGGCGAACCTCGGCCACTTCACGACGACGTAGTCGATGGTCGGCTCGAACGCCGCGCTCGTCTTCGTGATGTCGTTCGAAAGCTCGTCGAGCGTGAAGCCGACTGCGAGCTTCGCCGCGATCTTCGCGATGGGGTAACCCGTCGCCTTCGATGCGAGCGCGCTCGACCTGGACACGCGCGGGTTCATCTCGATGACGAGCACGCGGCCGTCCTTCGGGTTGACCGCGAATTGGACGTTGGAGCCGCCCGTTTCGACTCCGATCTCGTGCATGACCGCACGCGCCGCGTCCCGCAGCCTCTGGTACTCGCGATCCGTGAGGGTCATCGCCGGAGCGACGGTGATCGAATCCCCCGTGTGGACGCCCATCGGATCGATATTCTCGATGGAGCAGATCACGATGAAGTTGTCGGCCCGGTCACGAATGACCTCGAGCTCGTACTCCTTCCATCCGAGCACGCTCTCCTCGACGAGCACCTCGCGGGTCGGCGAGTTATGGAGGGCCCATTCGACCTTTTCGTCCAGGTCTTCCGGACGCTCGACGACGCCGCCTCCGGCTCCTCCCATCGTGAAGCTCGGGCGGAGGATCACGGGGTAACCCGTTTCTTCGACGATGCGCCGTGCATCCTCGACGCTCCGTGCGTAGCCGGATTTCGGACACTCGAGACCCGCCCGGGCCATCGCTTCCTTGAACAGCAAGCGATCTTCGGCGCGGCGAATCGCGTCCACCTGTGCGCCGATGAGCTGCACGCCATGCTGCGACAAGATCCCGCTCTCGTGCAGATCGAGCGCGAGGTTCAGGGCAGTCTGTCCACCCAGGGTGGGCAAGAGAGCATCCGGGCGTTCGCGCTCGATGATGGCCCGGAGCGACTCGCGCTCGAGCGGCTCGATGTACGTCCGTCGAACGAGCTCCGGATCCGTCATGATCGTCGCGGGGTTCGAGTTGACGAGAACGACGTCGTACCCGAGCTCCGTCAGAGCCTTCGCACCCTGCGTGCCGGAATAGTCGAACTCGCACGCTTGCCCGATGACGATGGGGCCCGACCCGATGAGCAGGATCTTCTGGATGTCCTCGCGACGCGGCATGTTTTTTTCTGGCGCTCGCCGCCTTCGGGCGAGAGCCTTCGCGCGTCTAGCACAGCCCCGCCCCCGGTCCGAGGCAAATGGCCGGCCTCCGAATTCCCGGCCGGGCCCGGCCCGCGGCCTTCGCCCCGCTCAGCGCATCAGCGTGCCGGCTTGGCCTTTCTTCCGTCGTCCTTCTTGCCGAGATCGCAATCGACTTCCCCGTCTCGGAGGGCACACCCCCCGGGACCCGGGCACTGCGCCGCCACCGCGACCTTTCCGCCGTAGCAGGAGAGGACGCCCTTCCCGTCCGCGCTGCACGCGCTCGTTCGTCCCTGACACGGGTCACCCACCGCGGCCTGCGATTGATCGCAGCGAACGGACCCCGATCCCGCTCGACACCCGGAGGGGCCGCGGCAAAATTCGATCGAATACCTCGAGCCGCGACAGGTGATCCGCTGCCTGTCCCCGATGCACTGAGCCGCGCCTTCGTCATCCGAAGAGCATGGGTCGCCCTCCAGGTTACCCGTCACGTCGCACGTGAGGTGCTTGCCGTCTTCGCGGCAGCCCATCGGGCCCTTGCAGGGCGCGGAAACGAACGTGCCCTTCTGGCACGCGAGCTCCGTCTTCGGATCGAGACAGCGGATGTCGCCCGGCTTGCAGCTGTCGCCCGGTCCGGGCTCGCGGTGGCACCCGAGCGCGAGCAGGCCGAAGACGACGAGCAGCGCCGTTCCGCTCACCCAGGCAGGCGTCTTCACGCCGGCTCCGCGGGAACCGCCGCAGGCTCGGGGGCGCCCTCTGCCTCGTGGAACGCCTTCTCCTGCGTCCCCTTTCCGGTTTCGCCGATGCGATCGAGGGCGAACTTGAACAATATGGGGCCGACGAGCTCGTTCAGCGCCACGCCGGCGATGGCGAGGGAGCGAAACCCCGCTCCGAAGCTCGGAAACGCGCGCTCCACGACGACGGCCATGCCGATGGTGAGCCCCGCCTCGGACACCAGCGAGCACCAGCCCCAGCGCCGGACGATGGGCACGTCGTTCGCAAACCGAGACCCTATCTGGTGGGCCACCCAGATGCTGGCGACACGAACGCCGCCGAGGTACAGCGCCACGGCCCAGAGCTTGCGGACGAGATCCAGATCGAGGTGCGCGCCGGCCGTCGCGAAGAACACCACGTACACGACGTTTCCCGCGCGCTCGATGGCGGCGAGGAGCTTCCCGCCCTGCTCGCTGAAGTTGGCCACCACGAAGCCCGCGATCATGAAGGCGAGCAGCGGGTCGAACCTGAGGTAGTGCAGCGCCTCGGTGAGGCCGAAGCCGATGGCGATGAGCACCAGCAAGAGGCCACCTTCGATGAGCCACAGATAAGCGGTGAGCACCAGCCCGAGTGTGGTCCCGAGCGAGACGCTGCCGACGATCTCGTGGCCGAGCGCGGAGAAGTCCTTCAGAGAAAGGCCCGCGGCCGGCTCGATCAACGGCCGGGCAAACGCGATCGCCGTGGTCAGGAGCATCGCGACGATCACGTCCGAGGACATGACGAACGCCAGGGAGAACCGTGAGACGGGGCCGTCCGGGCGAAGCTGCGAGAAGATCCCGAGGGTCGCCGACGGGCTGCGGCAGATCTGGAGTACGCCCCAGAGCAGGGCAACCCCGACGAGGGCCGAGAAGCTGAGCCCGGCCGTGAAGGGCAGAAAGCGGGTAATCGCGAGAAATGCCGCGCCGATCACCAGGATGCCCAGCACGGACTGGATGACCATCGCCCAGACGAGGCTCTTCAGCACCTGCCTGAGCAGATCGATCTTGAGCTCGGCTCCACCTGCGAGGGCGATCAGCGACAAGGCGAGCGTGTTCACGGGCGTGAGCCGCGCAACCGCGTGATGATCCACGAGCCGCAGCACGTGAGGGCCGGCCACCGCGCCGGCGAGCAGGTAGCCCGTGAGGTGGGGAAGCCCGACGAGCTCGAGGAGCTCGCTTGCGAGCATCCCGGCGAGGAGCAAGAATCCCATCGCGGTGACGAGGCTCGAAGCGCCTTCGTTCTCCGGTACCGCCCGCGACGTGAAGAACATCGCAGCGAACACGACGAGCAGCGCCATGAGCTGGGCCGCGCGCTGTCCGAGCCCTTTCTTCCCGCCCCCGTGGCTCAAGGCAGCGCCTCCGGTGCGGGCGCCGCTGCGGCGCTGGACGAGGACTCGAGCGCTGCGGGCACGGGCTCCGGGAGCTCCCCGGCTCGAACCAGCGCGCGTCGCAGTGCTCTCGGCCCGAAGAGCTCTCCGAGGATGGCGAGGCCCACCGAGATCGCGAGGATCGTGTCCCCGGAGGCTCCGGGGAAACGGCTGGCGCACGACAACCCGATGGTGATGGAGAGGGCTCCGCTCGTGAGCAGGCCTGCGCCGATCGCCGGTGCGGAGCCCGCCTTCACGCCTGCGAGCAGCGCGATCGCCGGCCCCGCCGCGACACGCAAGGCCACGCGCACCGCAAATGCGAGCGCCAGGATCGCGAGCACGGTGAGGACACGGTGCACCTCGAGATCGGCCCCGGCGAGGAGCAAGGTCGGCAACAGCACCGCCTGCTCCGACCTCGCCAGCATTTTGCGAAACTCGGTACCGTGACGGGAAAAGAGCGACAGGGAGACCCCGAGGGCGAACGTCGCCGACTGGGGCGAAAGGCCGAGACGCCACGTGATGCCGGTTGCGAGCAGCACCGCTCCGATGAGCACACCCCAGCCGTCGCTCGCACGGAGTTCCGAGCGGAGCAGCGCGGCGGCCGTGGCGCCGAGGACGATGCCGATCGCCGGCGTCGCGAGCGCAAAGCCCCAGAGCGGCACGTGCGCTGCCGTGATCCTGGGCGGATCGAGCGCCGGAAAGAGCACCGCCACCCCGAGGATGGGGACGAGGTCATCGGAGTCGGCGAGATCGGCCACGAGCCGGGAGAGCGGGCCTCCGTTGCCCCTCTGCCCCACCGCCCAGCGCACGGCGTGCCGCGTCGTCTCGCAGGCGACCAGCGCCGAGCCCCCGGCGACCAGCCAGAGCTCGCGGCCGCGAAGCCCGGTCACCCGGGGCGCGACGTAGACGACGGCCAGTGCCACCGCAGCGGCCGTGAGCGACGACAGCACGAGCCCTGCGAGCAGTCCCCGGATCGAGATCCGGCCGCGGTCCCGGAACCCGTAATCCGCGCCGATGACGAGCGCGAACCACGCCGATCCGACGATCCCGACCGGCTCCCAGGCGCGCAGGGTCGCTCGCTCCACCGCGCCGAGCGCCAGCGGCCCGAGCGCGACGCCGAGCAACAGATACTCGGCGCCGGAAGCCAGCCGGTACCCCGAGCGCCCGCTCATGAGCTGGCCGCCCACGTAGGCGACCAGCAGCAGCCCGAGCAGGAGCGCGACGCTGCTCACGAGCGTTCCCCGCTGCGCGACCGCCCGAGCGGAATTCCGGCCGTGCCCAGGGCTTCCACGAGCGCGAGGCGAACGTCGCTCGCGCTCCGGTCCCCGCTCGCGGAGACCGTCACGCGGAAGTGCGCCGAGTCCGCATCGACGTGGGACAGCTCGACCGCCGCGTTCTCGCCCAGGGCCTTTGCGGCGTCGCCGAGGATCTTCCGGGCGTCGCCGACCGCGGTGCTCCCGGCCGTCGACACATGGACGGCGAGCCTCGGCCTCGACCCGAGGACCCGGGTGGCATGGAACAGCGAGAGCAGATGCGGCACGCGCACCTCGCAGCCATCGCGATCCCGAAGCCGTACGTCGACGAGCCCGACCGAGGTGACGCGCCCCTCTCGGCCGCCGAACTCGACGTGATCTCCCGAACGAACTTTTCGCCCGTACACCACGAGCGTGCCCACCAGGGTGGAGGCGAGCAGCGGGGTCGCCGAGAGCCCGAGCGAGCCGAGCGCCAGGAACCCCGCGCGCGCGAGCGTGCCGTTGGCATCACCGGTGACGAGCGGCGCGACCAGCACCAGCGCGACCACGATGACCCCCGTCCTGACGAGGATGCTCGTCGGCGCGGCCAGATCGGCCGAGAGCCAGGGCAGGATCGTCTGCCGGCGAGCGACGCCCTCGAAGAACAGCTGCACGAACCGGAGCAGAACGTACACCGCGACCGCCGAGACGACGGCCATGACCGCCAGCGGAAGCGACGCGGCGAGCCGCCCTGCGAGATCCGAGAGCGGCGTGACGACGAACCCGGTGAGCTTCGCCGTGTAGGGCTGGGTGCTCTGGAAGAGCGACAGCGCGAACACGAGCCAGACGTAGAAGACGCCGACCTGCGCGACGAATCGCCCGACGATCAGCATGACGAGGACGCCGCCGCGCAGCGCCGTCGGACCGATGACCTCTTGCGACTGGATGCGGATCCCGGTGATGCGATCGGGATTGTCGAGCGTCCACTGCCGCGCGCGGAGGAAGAACTCGCCGATCTTTCGCAGCACGTAGAACGCGACGAGGCCGAAGAAGACGAGAAGCGAGATCGAAAACACCGTTCCCGCGATGGCGCTCCGCTGCTTCTCGGCGTTCACCGATTCGCCGACGTGCGCGGCGATCTGGGCCGCGAGCGTGTCGAGCGTCGCGCTTCCCGAAGACTCGACGTCCTCGGGGTACAGCTCGATGATGGGCACGGGGCCGGCGAAGACGACCTCGGCCTCTCCCTGGTGGACGACCTTCACCTCTCCGCCGCCGGGCTCTTCCACGGCACGCTCCAGCGCCTCGCTCGCCACCTGCGCGCGCTCTTCCACGGATTTTCCGGCGTGCCCGCGCCTGAGTGTGAACACCACCGTGTCGTGGATCTTCGCGTTCGCTCCCTCCCCCTTCTTGGGGCTCTCCGCGCTCGAGGACGGAGCGGGGCTCGGCAGCGCGCCCGAAGGCGACACGGACGCCACGGCGGCGGCAGCAGAAGGCGCTGGAGCCAGGGCCGGCACGGCCATGGCAACAGGAGGCGGTGGAGCCGGGACCGCTACGGCCCCGGCAGATAGCGTTTCGGCCGGGGCCGTAGCTGACGCGACCGGAGCGGGCTGCGCTCCGGCTGCCGCAGGCACGGCGGAAGACGGCGCCTCGGCAGGACCGGCGGCTGCCCCTGCCGACAGCAACAGCGTGACCAGGACCGTGGAAAGAAACCCTCGCACGATCCTACTTTCGACGGTTTTGTCGGGCCCACGCAAGGTATTCCGCCTCCCCACAAGGGGGACGGATATTGCAGGCGCGCCACATCTTTCGAGTCGGGATCGCGGCCCGCACTGCGCACCTTTCCCCCCCTGGTGGACGGGCGCCGTCTCCCGGGATGACGGGGGTGCAATGAGCGATCCCTAGACGATCGGGCGAACGCGCTGCTTCAGCAGAGCGATGATCTCCGCCTCGGTGCGCTCGGGAGCACCGGGAAGCTTCACGAAAGCGCGCGCGAGCCGCGACCACTGCCCGGTCATGAGCAGCAGCCACACCATGAAGAAGTCGACTCCCTCGAAGACGATCGCGTCCTGCCGGCCGTACTCGGTCTGGTTCTTCTCGAACTCGACGGGGAGCTCCGTCCAGTGCGCCCGCGCCTGCAGGTGGTGACCGATGTGGTAGCCATCGTTGAAGCAGCGGCGGTTATAGCGAGAGTTGATGCAGGTGATGCTCGACAGATACGGGCTCTCCGGCTGCGCTGCGGAGATGAACGCGTGCTGACCCCAGTTTCCCATCATCATCAACGTGCGGATGAGCAGGAGCGGCACCAGAAAGACGACCACCGCGGGCCCGGGTCGGACGAGCATGAGACCGACCATGACGCTCCAGTAGACGCCCTCGCCCAGAGCCAGTCGGCGAAACAGCCGCTTTCGCCCTTTGCGCAGCATGTAGCGCGATAGATCGAACAGGGCGAAGCCGATGAAACGCCCGTAATACGCGAGCCAGTGCGTGAACTTGTCGCGCTGGAACCTCATCGTGGAGCTGAGGTCGCCGGCGAGGTTCTCCTCCGCGTGGTGCATCCCCATGTGGTGGGTGAAGTAGGACTCCGGCGTCTGCCCGAAGAACGGCGCGAGCACCCATGGAATGACGTAGTTCAAGCGCCGGTGCGTCGGCTTGAAGAGCTGCCGGTGCGACGTGCAGTGGAGCATCAGCGTGAATCGGTCCAGGAGACCGAACACGAGCACGCCCCAGTAGACGGGGGCCGCATACCAGAGCCACGGCCCCGCGAAGAACAGGGCGACGCCTGCCGCGGCAAATGCCAGGCACTGCGCCATGAGCCCGATGAACGGGACGTCTCTCGGGTCGTTGAGCAAGGGAAGGACCCAGCGGGCATACCAGCGCTCCGGGGCTTCCCGGGTGTCGCTGATCGTGACGGTGGGCATCAAACCCGGATGCGCGACGACACTCATCGGGGCCCCCGTTTACCAGCCCGTCGGGCCAGAGTCGAAATGTACGTGCGTTCGTCGGCTGTTCGGTCGACTCGACCTGGCCCAAAACCCGGCAAATTCGGCCTGTTCCCCTCTCGAACGGATCAGCTCGACACCGCGCAAACCTACCGTGGCCGACCGAGCGCGTGAACCGACCCCGGCGGACGATGACGCGGCGCGAATGCCTCTACGGACGGGCCTGGCTACCTTGGATAGCTGTCCCGGCAGGGGGCCCGGAACGCAACCATTTCGCGACGGGACGTGCCACTCGGGCGGGCACGCCGACTGCACGCCGCGGCCGATGTGACCGATCCGGTGGCCACATGACTCGCTCGGTCGTTCCATCGTGACGCACACTCTCGCGAGAGGGCTCTCCGAACGGCGGGTTTCCGCGGATCTGGCCGTCGCGCTGGACAGCGTGGCGCCGAAACATTGCGTGGCACGACGGGTGCACAAGCGGCAGACCGGTTCGACCGGAGCAACGGTTCGACCAGGAGCAAGACGCCCAATGAATCATCGTCGCAACGTTTCGGCTGTTCTTCTGACCACCGGTCTGTTCGCATTGCCTCGACTCGCGCACGCCGAGGACGCGGCCATGCCGCCGATGCCGCCCGCGCCCGCTTCTTCGGAGTCCGCCGCGCCCATGGCGCAGAACGATCAGCAGCCCGTGCTGCAGAAGAACGGCGAAAGCAATGTGCCGCCGGCCGTGGGCGCGCCACCGCAGCAGTCCCTGGCGGGCGAAGACAAGTTCGGAACCAAGGGGACGCTCGCGATCTCGAACGACGTCGGCCTGAACATCAATTACACGCACACGAGTGAGTCGGGGGCGGGTTCCGTCAACCAATTTTCGTTTCAGCTCGTGCCGGGCGTCGACTACTTCCTGATGGAGAACTTCTCGGTCGGCGCGTTCGTTGGGTTCAACTACATCAACATCACGGGGAGCCACCACCTGGACTTCCAGGTGGGTGGCCGCGCCGGATACAACCTCTGGCTCACCGATCGCATCTCGCTCTGGGGTCGCGCCGGGCTCTCGTATCACAAGGTCGACAACGCGGGATCGGCAGCGGACAGCAGCAGCCTCGCGCTGAACATCTCCGCGCCGTTCCTGTACAATATGGACCGGTTCTTCATCGGGTTCGGGCCGGCGCTGGACGTGGACCTGACCGGCGACAGCAAGTCCACCACGATCGCAGGCCGCCTGATCTTCGGCGGCTGGCTGTAAACGCGGTGCGGCGGGCGCCGCTGGACACCGTTGCTCCTTGCCTGCACTGAATTGGCCTTCGGGCCGCTCGCGAAACGACCGCGAGCGGCCCGAAGGCGGGGGCTGCCGCCGGCGACGCACACGCGGGACGTGGTATTCCCGTCCTCGCTTCCCGTGCGCGAAGACCGATCGACGCTCCTTACTTCGCCCCTGTCGCTCACGGACTTCGTGCTGCGGCTCGGGTTCTTCTCGCTGTCGCCGTTCGCCATCGTCGCCGCCGCAGCGCTGTTTCCGGTGCGCGGCGTCCTGATCGACGTCGGGATGGGGCTCTCCGTGTTCATCGCAGGGGAGGCGGCCCGGCGCCTCGCCGCGCACGCCGGGCCGTTCAGGTGGCTCCTGTCCGGCGCGCTGGCGTTCGAGGCCTATTACCGCGAGCGACCTCCGCGACGGTTCGCGTACTACCTCTTCTATCCGCTTCTCTTTCCGTACTGGCTCATCAGCCGCGACGCGCGTCGCGAGTTCCTGATGTTCCGCGGCTACACGCTCGGGGGGCTCGCGGTTCTGCTGGCCTCGCTCGGGCTCCAGTACTTCCAGTACTGGAGGCCAGAGCTCGGGCTGCGCGAGTTCCTGCCCGCCGTCGCGATCACGCTGGCGGCGGAGACGCTGCTCGTCCTGTCGCTGCTCATGCCGATCGCGACCACCGTGGTCTGGTACCACTCGAGCTTCCGGCGCGGGCGGCTCGTGGTGGTCCTGCTCGCAGGGCTCGCATCCACCGCCGCTGCGCTCTGGCACATCTCGCTGCGCCGCGATCCGATCGTCTCTTACTCGACCAGGCAGCGGGTGCGCCTCCGCACCAAGGCCCTCCCCCACGCTGCCCACCGCGCGCTCATGGCGGGCGCGCGTGATGCCTGGAAAGCGCTCGTCCATCTTCCCGGACTCGAGGGCGATGGCAAGGTGGAGGGGGCGCCGCTCGAGCGGGCACGGCAGAAGCTCGCGCAGTTCTACAAGCCTGACGAAGCGGCCGCGTTCGATCTGTGGGGCAGCCCGCGACGACATCCGCGCATCCTGGTCCTCTATTTCGAGGCGCGACAGAAGAAGCCGCCCATCTGGGTGGCCATCGATGGGTACGGCGAGGAGATC
>Ga0316628_100002639_pt1 | contig 13415 bp, 10 predicted proteins | sample OWC_Aug_M2_C1_D5_FD_207648 | JGI IMG/M metagenome (GOLD analysis project Ga0316628, IMG submission 207648) | Wetland soil microbial communities from Old Woman Creek delta, Ohio, United States - OWC_Aug_M2_C1_D5_C | ecosystem: Environmental > Terrestrial > Soil > Wetlands | place: USA: Ohio... | reverse complement strand
CTGCGGACCATACCGGTTTCCTGGCGGGTCAGGGAAGGAGGGCTACCGAAGGTGGCCCTCCGATCGTCTTGGGGGCGGATCGTCCGCGTCGAGCAGCCCACGCGGACCAAGGCGCGGCAGACGACGACGGTGTGGCAGGTGATCCAGACGACGGTGGGCGGGTTCGACGCGGCGCGCGACGGGGAGCCTGCCGGAGCAGCTGACGCGGTTTGCTGGGACTGGGGTGCCGCGGAGCCTGAACGACACGACGAAGCTGTTGGAGAACGTGCCGGCGACGTCGGCGAACTCGATGGTGATCCGGCCGGCTGCTTGACGCGTCGCCATCCCCGCTGCACAATGCAGTTTCCCGTACCTGGCGCAGCGGCGTGATCGCTCTGTTCCTCGGCTGTTTCGCGTTCGGCGTGATCTTCACCATCGCCAGCTTCGCGCTGGGCGCGTTCGGCAGCGGCCACGGCATCCACCTCCACGGCTTCGACATCGGAGGCGCCGGGCACGACGCGGGCGGGCTGGACGCCTCCTCCGGCCACGACGGCCACATCTCGCCGTTCAACCTCAGCACGATCAGCGCCTTTCTGGCCTGGTTCGGCGGCGCGGGCTACCTGCTGACGCGCTTCTCGAATCTCACGGCCGCCGTCGTGCTTCTCCTGTCGGCGACGGCCGGAGTCGTGGGCGGCGGCGCGATCTTCCTCGCCATCTGCCGCTACGTGCTGCCGCGCCTCACCGAGCTCAGGCAGGAGGACTACCAGATCCAGGGGACCGTGGGGCACCTGTCGGTGTCCATCGGTTCCTGCGGCATCGGCGAGGTCGTCTACTCGCTCGGCGGCTCGCGGCAGGTGGACGCGGCGCGCAGCGTCTCGGGCGAAGCGATAGAGCGGGGCACCGAGGTGGTGGTGCTGCGCAGGGAAAAGGGCATCGCGTACGTGGAGCGGTGGGACAAGTTCGCATCCGGCAACCAGTTGCCGCCCGGAGAACCGGGCCCGACCTAGCGTTCTGGAGGTTCGAGAATGGACGAGATCACCACGACCGTGCTGATCGTCAGCGGCCTCGCCGTTGCGGTCGTACTGCTGATTCTGGGCACGTTCGCGCGCATGCTGCGCAAGGTCGGACCCAACCAGGCTCTGATCCGCTACGGCTTGGGCGGCACGCGCATCGTGCAGGGCGGTGCCGGCCTCGTGGTGCCGCTCATCCACCAGGCGCAGGAGCTCTCGCTCGAGCTGATGTCGTTCGACGTCGCGCCGGAGCAGGACCTCTACACCAACCAGGGCGTGGCGGTGAACGTCGAGGCCGTGGCGCAGATCAAGATCAAGGCCGAGCCTGAGTTCATCCGCACCGCGGCCGAGCAGTTCCTCACCAAGGACGCCCGGCTTCGCGAGGGGCTCATCAGGCTGGTGATGGAAGGTCATCTGCGCGGCATCATCGGCCAGCTCACGGTGGAGCAGATCGTGAAGGAGCCCGAGATGGTCTCGGCGCGGATGCGCGCCAACGTGGCCGAGGATCTCGCCAAGATGGGCCTGGAGGTCATCTCGTTCACGCTGAAGCAGGTCCGGGATCGGAACGAGTACATCGAGGCGATGGGCAAGCCGGACGTCGCACGCATCAAGCGCGATGCCGACATGGCCACGGCGGAGGCGGTGCGCGACACCGCCATCCGGCAGGCGACCACGCAGCGGGAGTCAGCCGTCGCCAGAGCGCAGGCGGACCAGGAGCGGGTGCTGGCCGAGACGCTCTCGCAGGCCAAGCAGGCGGAGGCCCAGAAGGACCTGGCGGTGAAGCGCGCCCAGTTCGAGGCGCTGGCCAAGCGGGAGCAGGCGCAGGCCGACAAGTCGTACGAGATCCAGACGAACATCATGCTGCAACAGGTGGTCGCCGAGGAGGTCAGCGTCCAGCGGGTGCGCAAGGAAGGGGAGATCAAGGTCCAGGAGGCGGAGATACTGCGCCGCGAGAAGGAGCTGTCGGCGACGGTCCTCAAGGACGCGGAGTACAGCCGGAAGCGCATCGAGACGCTCGCCGAAGCCGAGCGCCAGCGCCTGACTTTGGAGGCGACGGGCCGCGCGGACGCGCAGAAGGTCGAGGGCGGCGCCGCCGCCGATGTGATCCGGATGAGGGGAAGCGCGGAGGCCGACATCATCCGCGCCAAGGGCGAGAGCGAGGCGGGGGCCATGCACCTCAAGGCGGACGCGTTCCGCCAGTACAACGAGGCGGCGGTCCTCGACAAGGTGCTGAGCGGGTTCCCGGACGTGCTGCGCGCGCTCGGCGAGCCGCTCTCGAAGGTGGACAAGATCACGATCGTCTCCACCGGCGGGGAGCCGACCGCCGGAGTGCACAAGATCACCGGCGACATGGCACAGATGGTGGCGCAGGTGCCGGCGCTGCTCGAGGCCCTCACGGGGAAGAAGCTCTCGGAGCTGATGGCGCGGGTGCCGGCGCTGAGCGCGGGAGCGCCGCCGGCCGCCAGCGAGCCGCCGCCCGAGACGCCGCGGAGGAAGTAGACGCCGGCCGCTCGCGCCCGCGGGCTGGATACGCGGGCCGAGGCAGCCGCGCACCGGCCCCGCCGGAGAGCCGACCGGCCTCCGGCGGGGCCTTGTGACTGTCGGAGAGTGGCCGGTGGCCGGCGCGTTCGCGAGCCGGCAGGAGGTTGAGAGATGAGCGTCCGCTTGGGATTCCCGCTTCTCGTCGCCGCGACCATCCTCGTGGCGCCGGCGCCCGCCGCGAACCCGCCCGCGATTCCCCAGGCCGCGCAGCCGCCGGCGGCCCCTCAGGCCGCGCAGGCCCCAGCGGCGCGCCAGGGCGTCGGCGCCGACATCGCCGCGGCCACCCGCGGCATGGAGCGGCGCGAGGGCTTCGTCCCCGTGATCCTCGACGCGGAGCAGGGGCGGATCTTCCTCGAGTTGCCGCGCGACTCGCTGCGGGCGCTCGCCGTTTTCACCCTCGCCACCGGGCTCGGCTCGAGCTCCATCGGACTCGACCGCGGCTCGGGCGGCGCCTCGCAGGTGGCGCGCTTCGAGCGCAGCGGGAGCCGCGTCCTCGTGATCTTCGAGAACTGGGGCTACCGGAGCTCCGGCACGCCGGACAACGCGCGCACCGTGGCCGAGGCGTTCCCGCCCAGCACGGTGGCGGCGCTGCCGCTCGTCGCCGTCGAGGGCGGGCGGCTCCTCGTGGACGCGACGGACTTCCTGCTTCGCGACTGGAACGACGTGGCCGGCTCGCTCGCGCAGGCGCAGCAGGGCGCCTACGCTCTGGCGCGGGACCGCTCGGGAGTGTACCGGCCGTACACGCGCGCCTACCCCGGAAACACCGAGGTGGACGTCTCGCTCACTTTCGCCACCACCGGCCGCCCGGGCCGCATCGTCGAGTCCATCGTACCGGACGCCCAGGCCATCACGCTCCGTGAGCACGTGTCGCTGGTGCGGCTCCCCGACGAGGGCTACCGGCCCCGCGAGGCGGATCCCCGTGTCGGCTTCTTCGGCATCTCGTTCGAGGACTTCGCGCAGCCGGTGCAGCTGCCGCTGGAGCGACGGTGGATCGCGCGGCACCGCCTGGAGCGCGTGGATCCGGGCGACCCTCGCAGCCCGATCCGGAGCCCGATCGTCTACTACATAGACCGCGGCATCCCCGAGCCGATCCGCACCGCCACCTTCGAGGGCGCGCAATGGTGGGAGCGGGCCTTCGCCGAGGCGGGTCTCGCCGGGGGCTTCCGCGTGGAGTACCTGCCCGAGGGCGCCGACCCGATGGACGTGCGCTACAACGTGGTGCAGTGGGAGAACCGCAACGAGCGCGGCTGGTCGGTCGGCGGATCGGTGGGCGACCCGCGCACCGGCGAGATCATGAAGGCGATGGCGCGGATGGACTCCCACCGCGCCCGGACGGCCTACAACCTCTACGCCGCGCTGATGGGCGCCGACGCCGCCGCGGCCGACACGGCGTTCGTGCTGGCGCGGGTGCGTCAGGTGACCGCGCACGAGATCGGCCACACGCTGGGGATGGGCCACAACTACATCGCCTCGAGCTACGAGCGCGGCTCGCTCATGGACTACCCGGCGCCGCGCATCCGCCTCGACGCGCGGGGCGAGATAGACCTGTCTGCCGCGTACACCACCGGCCCCGGGCCCTACGACGTGTGGGCGATCCGCTGGGCCTACGGCATCTTCCCGCCCGGGCGCGAGGCCGACTCGCTCCGCGCCGTGGTGGCCGAGGGGCTGCGGCGGGGATTCCTGCTGCTCTCGGACGCGGACGCGCGGCCGGAGTACGCGTCGGACCCGCGCACCAGCGTGTGGGACGACGCCGCCACCCCGGGCGAGTTCCTGCGGCACCAGATGGCCGTCCGGCGCGCGGCCATATCCCGGTTCGGCGAGCGGAACATCCGGCCCGGCGAGCCGCTGGCGCTGCTCCAGGAGCGGTTCGCGCCGCTGTACTTCCTGCACAAGTTCGCGGTGAGCGCCCTCGCCAAGACGATCGGCGGGCTGGAGTACTCCAACGCCCTGCGTGGCGACGGCCAGCAGGCCACGCGCCCCGTGCTGCCGGCTCGGCAGCGGGCGGCTCTCTCGCAGCTTCTCGGCGCGCTGGAGCCGGAGGAGCTGGCGATTCCCGATACCGTGCTGGCGCTCATCGGCCCGCGGCTGGCGGGCTCGCCGCCTTCCGTGGAGCTGTTCGGCAGCCGCACTCAGCCCGCGTTCGACGAGCTGGGCACGGCACGGACCCTCTCGCAGATGGTCGTGGACGCCGTGCTGCAGCGGGAACGCGCGGCGCGGCTGGTCCAGTTCTCCGCGCGCGGTGCCGACGCGCTCTCGCTGGGTGAGGCCATCGACTCGCTGGTGGCGCGGACCTGGCGGATCGAAGCGGCGGCGGGCGAGGGAAGGGCGCCGCGGCCCGCCGGCGCGACGGCCACCGGTTCCGGCGCGGGCTCGGGCGGGCACGCGGCGGCGCTCCGCCGCACCGCCGCGCGCGCGGTGGCGGATCGGCTGCTCGTGCTCGCCGCCGACCGCGACGCGGCGCCCGAGGTGAGGGCGCTGGTGGATCTCAGGATCGCGGCGCTGCGCGAGAGGGCGAGGCTGCTGGCGCGCACCGGTTCCGACGCGGCGCGCGCGCACTGGAGCGCCATCGCCGGCGACTTCACCCGCTGGCTGGAGCGGCGGGAGCTGCCGCAGCCGAGTCCCGCGCTGCGGGCGCCGCCCGGCGAGCCGTTCGGCATCGAGCCGTGACGGTGCATTCGAGGCGGCTTCCCGCCGCGAGGGCCGGCGCCACGACCAGGGTCGCGGTCCTCGCCGCGCTCGCATTCCTGTGCGCGCCCTCGGTGGTCCCGGCGCAGAAGCCGACACAGAAGCCGGCTCCCGTGGTCACGCCGGCCGCCGACACCGCCCGCCGGCCGGCTCTCGCGGCCGCGGCCTCGCCCGGCGCGCCGGCGGGGCGCCTCGCCGCGGCCGACGCGCTGGCGGACTCCGCGCCCGCCGCGGCGGAGCAGTCGGTGGCGTCGCTGGCCGCGTATCTCTCCCAGGCGGGATCCGACGACCTCGCTCGAGCGCGGGCGCTGTACCGCTGGGTGACGGGCCACATCGCGTACGACGTGCGCGGCTTTCGCTCCGGGAGCTACGGAGACCTGAGTCCGGATGGCGTGCTCCGCAGCCGCTCGTCGGTCTGCGAGGGATACGCGCGGCTCTCCGAGGCACTCGGCACCGCGATGGGACTGGAGATCCGCGTGGTGAGCGGCTGGTCCAAGGGCTACGGCTACACCACCGGCCAGCGGTTCGACGGCCCCACGAACCACGCCTGGAACGCGGTGCGCGTCGGCGGGCGGTGGCGGCTCATGGACGCCACCTGGGGCGCCGGCTACCTCGACCAGAACATGCAGTTCGTCCGGCGCTTCCAGGAGCACTACTTCCTCACCGCGCCCGAGGAGTTCGTCTTCGACCACCTGCCGCAGGACCCCGAGTGGCAATTGCTGGAACGGCCCGTCACCGCCGCCCAGTACGAGGACCTCGTCCACCTGCGGCCGCCGTTCTTCCTTTCCGGCCTGCGCATCGGGAGCCACTCCAGCGCCCGGTTCGCCGCCGACGGCCGTGCCACCGTGACTCTCGGCGTGACCCGGCCGGTGCAGCTGATGGCGCGGGTCGTGAGCGTCGCCACCGACCGGCCGCTCGAGGGGGAGCTGACGTTCGTGCAGGTGGGAGCGACGGAGGCGCGGATCGACGCGGTCTTCCCCGGAGCGGGCGACTACCTGCTGCGGGTCTTCGCCAAGCCGCTCGGCGCGCAAGGCCAGCTCAACTGGGCCCTGGACTACCGCGTGCAGTCCACGGCCGGCTCACCGGACGCGGCGTTCCCGCTCGCGTATGGGGCGTTCGGCGAGCGTGGAGCCACCCTCGTGGAGCCGCTGAGCGGCGTGCTCCAGGCCGGGCGAAGCCATCGCTTCCGCCTGCGCGTGCCGGGGGCGCTCGACGTGGCCGTCGTGGCCGGCGGGCAGTGGACTCACCTGGTGCTGTCGGGCGAGGAGTACGCGGCCGACGTGAGCGTGCCCGCGGCCGGCGACGTGACCGTCTACGCCAAGTACGATCCGACGAGCCAGTTCACGGGCCTGCTGAGGTACTCCGCCCGCTGAGCCTGGCCGAGGGCGGCGGGTGGCGGCGCCAGGCGCTGCGAGCCGGGGCGCTCGTTGGCTGCGCCCCGCCCTTCAGGCGAATCAGGCGAACCGCGGCCTGACGAGCCCGCGCAGAACCACGAAGACCTTCCGGGGGAACGAGAGGGCCACGCGCCGGTGCAGCGTGGCGAATGGGTCCGAGAGCACCTTGCGCAGGACCTCGCTGTAGATGGAGCCCATCATCAGCACCGGGAACCGCGAGTCCGGCGTGATCTCCTCCAGCAGCGGGAGCGCGTCGCGGAAGTGCGACAGCGCCCGGTGCGCCTCGAACTCGATCAGCGCGCGCATCCGGTCGCCGTGCGCGCGCTCGAGCAGGTCTGCCTCGGTCACGCCGAACCGGTCCAGATCCTCGCGGGGGACGTAGATCCGGTCCCGCCGCAGGTCGTCGCCGATGTCGCGGGTGATGTTGGTGAGCTGGAGCGCCGTGGCGAGGCTGCGCCCGTACTCCTTCGCCCGCGGCGTGCGGTGGCCGAAGATGGACAGCGAGATGTCCGATATCGAGGTCGCGACGTAGTCGCAGTACTGCATCAGCTCCGCAAAATCGGCGTAGCGCGACTTCACCGTGTCCTGCCGGCAGCCCGCGATCAGCGCCGCGAAGGCGGCTTTGGGGATCGGGAAGTACCGGAGCGCGTCGGCCAGCGCCACGGTGATCGGATGCCCCGGCCGGCCGGCGTAGCAGGCCTCCAACTCCCGTTCCCAGTCGTCGAGCCGGGCCACGACGTTCTGGCCCGGATCGTCGGCTATGTCGTCGGCCCAGCGGCAGAAGGCGTACGCGGCGTACACGGCGTTCCGCTTTCTGTCGGGGAGGAAGCGGAATCCGACCGAGAAGTTGGCGCCGTGCTTGTGCGTGATCCTCCGGCAGAACGCGTACGCCTCGCTCACGCCGGAGAGTTCCGGAGCGCCTCCCGCCGGTCCGGCCGGAGCCGGCGCGTCCGCCTTCACTCTCCCTCCACGGGGCCGAGCGGCGGGACCTTGAACCGGCTCTCGTGCGAGCGGCACCAGTGGGTCCCGGGCTTGTGGAGGCAGCGTCCTTCGCTCTTCCAGGAGCGCCTGGCCAGGGCGGCGATGGCGGAGCGCCACCACGTCGGGCGCTGCCACCAGCGCAGGTAGGACCTGAAGTCCGGCACCAGCGCGGCGAGGCGCACGAACGCCGCCAGCCCGAGGTTGCCGGCCGATTCGTACAGGAACCGGTTCGCGAGGCTCGTCTCGGCCTTGCGCGGAAACTCGGCTCTCCAGAGCGCGTCGTAGTCCCGGTTCTCGATGATGCTCCGGGCGGCGAGAGCGCCGGTGGTGAGCGCGTAGCGGATCCCGAGGCCGAAGAGGTAGTCCTGGAACCCGCCCGCCTCTCCGACGTACCGCGCCCCGTTCAGCGTCGCCGTCTTCTTGATGTGGAAGTTCATGTAGGAGTAGCCGGACCGCAGGCTGCGGCCGGTGTCCACGGGGCGGATTCGCCGCGCCGCGGCCAGCGAGCGCTCGAAGTACGCGTCGATGTTGCCGAAGTCCGCGACGATGGCGCAGCCGAACGTGCCGACCCCGTCGAGAACGAACAGGAACGAGTAGCCGCCCGGCGCGATACCCTGGTCGAAGTAGACGTCCACGACCTCGTCCCCGTCGGCCTCGAACGTGATCTCCCTGGCGAGGCCGTCAGGGGTGGCCGGCCCCGTCGCGACGATGTCCGCCTCCGCCGGGTCGAGCCGGCTCTGGAACCTCACCTCGACCCCGCCGCGCCGTGCCTGCGCCAGAAGCCCGCGGTCCAGCGAGCCCTCCACGGGCCCCCGGCGCACGAAGTAGCCGTACGGGACCCGGCTGCGCACGGCGGTCCTGCGCCCGCGCGAGTCGTGGAGCGTGGCCCACGTGGCCGGGCGGAAGTAGAAGTCCGTCTCGATGCCGATTCGCTTCAGCAGATCGGTGGCCGGCTCGGCCTCGGAGCTGCTCTCGAGCATCTGCAGGTCGCCGATGAAGCGGGCGCCGACGTCCTTCCTGGCCTCGTGCACCTCGACCGCCAGGCCGGCGCGGGCGAGCGCGATCGCCGCGGCGAGCCCCGCAGGGCCGGCGCCGGCGATGCGGACGGGGCGGTCCCTCCTCATCGGGCGGAGTATCCGGGCGGGGCGCCGGGCCGTCAAGGCGGTGGCCGGGAACGCCCGTCCCCTTGCCCTTCGCGCGGGAACGGCGGATTGTGGTGAGGGAAGCCGGAAAGGACCACGCTGCATGCCAGCCAGGCCAATCCTGGGGATCGTGACCATCGGGCAGACGCCGCGCCCCGACCTCGAGCGGGCGTTCCAGGCGCACGCCCCGGGCGCCACCGTTCTGGTGCGCGGGGCGCTCGACGGCGTGAGCGCCATGGACGTGGACGAGCTCGCGGCGCGGCCCGCCGACTACCCGCTCCTGGTCCGGCTCGCCGACGGGAGCACGCGGGAGATCGCGCTGGAGGCCATCCACCCGCTCGTGTCGGAGCGCGCGCGGGAGCTCGCGGGCCTCGGCGCCGCGGCCGTCGTAGTGGGGTGCGCGGGCGGGTTTCCGGACGTCGAGTGCGGCGTGCCGGTCCTGCTGCCGGGGAGGATCCTCCCCGCCGTCGCGGCCGCAATAGCCCGGAGCAGGCGCATCGGTGTCGTCGCGCCGATCCGCTCGCAGGTGCCGGCGGCCCTGCTGAAGTGGTCGCGCGACGGCTTCGACCCGGTCGTGACCTGGGCCTCGCCGTACGCGTACGCGGAGATCGCCGCGGCGTGCGCGCGGATGAGCGACTCGTCCCTCTCGCTCGTCGTGCTCGACTGCATGGGACACGACGAGGGCTACGCCCGCGCGTTCGCGGCCGCCACCGGCAGGACCGTCCTCGCCGCGCAGTCCGTGACCGCGCGCCTCGCCGGGGAGCTGGTGCGGGCTTGAGGCACGGTGCGTACCCCTCGGGCCGGCCATATCTTCCCGGGCCGTCGGCCGGGCGGGGCGGTGGCCGACCGCCCGTGAGGCCTGCCCGCACTCCGCCACCCACACCGTCGCCAGGTGAGCACATGGGATCATCCGGCAGCAGCCATCGCCTCCTTCGCCTGTGCCGGCTCTCCGCCGTCCGGCCGGCGCTCGCCGCCGCGCTCTGTCTCGCGCCCGGCGGCGGCGTCGCGCAGCAGGCCGCGCCGCGGCCCGCCGCGCCGGCCGTGCAGGCGAACATCGTCTTCCTCTACTACCGCGATATCCCGGCCGCGCAGCGCTTCTACGAGGACGTGATCGGGTTGCGGCTCGTGGTGGATCAGGGCTACTCGAAGATCTACCAGATCTCGCCGACCTCGTTCGTCGGGCTGGTGGACGAGACGCAGGGCCTGCACCGCGCCTCGGACGCCAAACCGGTGACGCTCTCGTTCGTGACGGAGCAGGTGGACGCGTGGTACGAGTACCTCGTCTCCCGCGGCGTGCGGATGCGCGCCCCCCTGCGGGACGGGGCCCGGCACCCCACCCGCGGATTCGTCGCCATCGATCCCGAAGGGTACTTCCTCGAGTTCGAGTGGTTCCTCGACCACCCGCAGAACACCCTGCTCCGCCAGGCGCTGGGGCGCCGGTAGCGAGGAAGCATGGCGACCGAACGGCTCAGCGAGCACGCGACGGGCGTCTTCGTCATCTCGGTGACGCCATTCCACCACGACGGCCGCCTCGACCTCGACGGCCTCGACTCCGCGATCGAGTTCTACGTCGCGCAAGGCGTGCACGGCGTGACGCTGCTGGGGATGATGGGCGAGGCGGACAAGCTGTCGGACGAGGAGCGGCTGGCCGTGGTGCGGCGCGGCCTCGCTCGCGCCGCGGGGCGCGTCACGGTCGTGGTCGGCGTGAGCGGCACGTCCCTCGTCGCGATGCGCGCGCTCGCCCACTCCGCGATGGACGCGGGCGCCGCGGGCGTGATGGCGGCGCCGCCCACGGGCCTGCGCACCGACGAGCAGATCCACGCGTGGACGGGACAGGTGTGCGAGTCGCTCGGCCCGGACGTGCCGCTGGTGTGGCAGGACTACCCTCCGACCACCGGAGTCTTCCTGTCGGCCGCGCTCTTCGGCCGCTTGGTGCGGGACTTCCCGCAGGTGGTGGTGCTCAAGGCGGAGGACAACCCGGTCCTCGGGAAGATCGCCGCGGTCCGGCGGGCGGAGCGCGAGGAGGGCCAGCGCCGCGTGGCCATCGTCGCCGGCAACGGCGGGCTGTTCCTGCCGCAGGCGCTCGCCCGCGGCGCCGATGGGGTGATGACCGGCTTCGGATTGCCGCGCATGCTGGTCGACGTGTACGCGAGGCACGTCGCCGGCGACCTCGGCGGCGCCGAGGACGTCTACGACGCCTACCTGCCCCTCGTGGCGTACGAGCTGCAGCCGGGGATCGGGCTCGCGGTGCGCAAGGAGATCCTGCGCCGCCAGGGCGCCATCCGCTCCGCAGCCGTGCGCGTCCCCGGCGCGAAGCTCGGCCCGGCCGACGTGGCGGAGCTCGACCGCCTGCTGGCGCGCCTCGAGCGCCGGCTGAAGGGGTGAGCGCGGGATGAGCGAGCCGCTCGACCTCCTCGTGCGCGGCGGCACCGCGGTCACGGCTGACGGCGCCGTGCGGTGCGACGTCGGCATCCGGGACGGCAGGATCGCCGCGCTGGGCGACGGCCTGGGTACCGCCCGCGAGACGATCGACGCCACGGGGCGTCTCGTGCTCCCCGGCGGCGTGGACGCGCATTGTCACATAGACCAGGTCTCGTCCACCGGGCTCCGGACGGCGGACGACTTCTACACCGGCGGCGTCTCCGCCGCCTGCGGCGGGACCACCACCATCGTCCCGTTCGCGGCGCAGCACCGGGGCCAGTCCTTGCGGCGGGTGGTGGCGGACTACCACGCCCGGGCCGAGCCGCGCGCCTTCGTGGACTACGCCTTCCACCTCATAGTCTCGGATCCCTCGGAGGAGGTTCTGAGCGTCGAGCTGCCGGAGCTGATCCGGAAGGGGTACGCGTCGCTCAAGGTCTACATGACGTACGACGCGCTGCGGCTGACCGACCGGCAGGTGCTCGAGGTGCTCACGGTCGCGCGGCGCGAGGGCGCGTTGACCATGTTCCACGCCGAGAACCACGACGCCATCGCGTGGATCACGGCGCGCCTGCTCGCCGAGGGGCGCACGTCGCCGAAGTACCACGCCCTCGCCCGTCCGCAGGAGGCGGAGCGCGAGGCCACGGCCCGCAGCTGCATGCTGGCGAGGCTGGTGGACGTGCCGATCCTGATCGTGCACGTCTCGTGCGGCGGCGCGCTCGACGAGATCCGGCGCGCCCGCTCCCGCGGCGCCACCGTGCACGCGGAGACGTGCCCGCAGTACCTGGTCTTCACCGCCGCGGACCTCGACCGGCCCGGCTTCGAGGGGGCCAAGTGGATGTTCAGCCCGCCGGCCCGCGACGCCGCCGCGCAGGAAGCGCTGTGGACCGGGCTCCGCGACGGGGCTATCGACATCTTCTCGTCCGACCACGCTCCCTACCGGTACGACGACCCCGAGGGGAAGAAGGCGCACGGCGAGGACGCGCCCTTCAACCGGGTTCCCAACGGAGTGCCGTCGCTGGAGCTGCGCATGCCGCTGCTCTTCTCGGAGGGTGTGTGCGCGGGCCGGATCGGCCTGGACCGTTTCGTGGACCTCACCGCCGCCAATCCGGCGAGGCTGCTCGGCCTCTATCCCCGCAAGGGCTGCATCATGGTCGGCGCCGACGCCGACCTCGCGGTGTGGGATCCGGAGCGCGAGATCGCGGTCACGCAGGACACCCTGCACGACCGGATGGACTACACGCCGTTCGAGGGCATGAAGGTCCGCGGCTGGCCCGCGGTCACGCTGTCGCGCGGCGAGGTGATCTGGCAGGCCGGAGAGGTGCGGGGCGAGCCGGGCAGGGGGAGGTTCGTCCCGCGCGCCGGCGCGACCCGCGCCTAGTAGCCGATCGCCGTCCCGCCGCGCCGCGGGTCCGACGCGCCCTCGCGCACCCCGTCCGGCCGCACCAGGATCGCCTGCACGTCACCGATGTACGGATAGGCCGCGTCCGGCGAGCCGCGCACCCTGAGGGAATGCCCCATCGCCCGGAGCGCCGCGATCGTCTCCTCCGTGAGCGCGCCGGGCTCGTACCCCACCTCGTCGGGCAGGTGCTGGTGGTGGATGCGCGGTGCGTTCACCGCCTGCTGCACGCCCATCCCGAAGTCGAGCACGTTGGAGAGGTTCTGGAAGACGTTGGTGATGATCGTCGAGCCCCCCGGGCTGCCCAGCACCAGGCGGAGCCTTCCCTCCCCGGTGAGAACGATGGTCGGCGACATGGCCGACAGCGGCCGCTTCCCCGGAACGATCGCGTTCGCCTCGCCCTGCACCAGGCCGAACTGGTTCGGCGAGCCGGGCTTGGAGGAGAAGTCGTCCATCTCGTTGTTCAGGAAGAAGCCGGCCCCCTCGACCACCGCTCGGATTCCGTAGAACGAGTTGATGGTGGTGGTGACGGCCACGGCGTTGCCGGCCGAGTCCACGACGGAGAAGTGCGTGGTGTTCTCGCTCGGACTCGGCGCGGGCCGCCCCGGCCCGATCTCGCTCGAGGGAGTGGCGCGGTCCAGCGATATGGTGGCCCGCCGCTCGGCCGCGTACGAGGCCGACGTCAGCCGCGCGACGGGCAGCTCTACGAAGTCCGGGTCGCCCAGGTACGCGCTGCGATCGGCGTACGCGCGGCGGAAGGCCTCCACGAGGAGGTGGAGGTGGCGGGCGGAGTGCCACCTCAGGCTCCCCAGGTCGTACCCCTCGAGCATGCCCGCCATCATCGCCAGCGAGACGCCGCCCGACG
>Ga0316628_100002638_pt1 | contig 13426 bp, 13 predicted proteins | sample OWC_Aug_M2_C1_D5_FD_207648 | JGI IMG/M metagenome (GOLD analysis project Ga0316628, IMG submission 207648) | Wetland soil microbial communities from Old Woman Creek delta, Ohio, United States - OWC_Aug_M2_C1_D5_C | ecosystem: Environmental > Terrestrial > Soil > Wetlands | place: USA: Ohio... | reverse complement strand
TCGGGTTCATCGATGAGAATCGCATCGGGTATTAGTGCCGGGGGCTGCAGCAGCAGCGCTGCCATCGCCATAAAACGCAGCCCGCCATCGGGTAACTGGTGAGGACCGAAACGATAGTCGCTGTCGTTCTCCTTCCAATCCAGGCGAATTTGATTGTCATTCAACAAGGAAGGCTTCAAGATAAAATCACCGAATTGAGGGATGATCATCCGGATATGCCTGACAATCCTTTGATAATATTTTTCCCAATCCTTGTTATTCTTCATCATGTGAAGAAACGCAGCCAGGTTCCCGGCATCGCCGCGAAGATATTCATTATCTCCTATATAACCGTAATTCCTGGTTTTCGCCAGGCTGGAAGTATCGTGGAACTGGTACACTCGAAATGATTGGAGTCGGTTCAATAAAATCTTACAGGATTGTGATTTTTTTTCCTCTTTTGATTTTGCTGTTTCGGGTAATCTCGATTCGTTATAACCGGCGCCTAAATTAATCTCAAAAGGCTTTGCTTTTTGATTTTGTTGCCGCGTTACATTTTCCCGGGTAAAGATCAGGGTATCGCCGCTGGCATGTTCTAATGTGAAATCATAGGTATCTGTATTTGACTTTTCATCCTCGAATCTCAATTTTGCACTCATTACCGGGGTGCTTTTGGCTCCATAATGGAGTAAACTTTCCGCATAGCCTTGTTGCCCGATAAACACTTGCAGATCGCCGGTGGTCATGGAATTCAATAATTTGAAAAAAGAGACCAGGTTGCTTTTGCCGGCCCCATTAGCCCCCAATAAGACGGTTATGTCGCCGAATTCGATCGATTGACCTTCGCTGTCAATCGATTTATAACCATTGATTTCGATTTTTTTTAATTTAAAACGGTTTCCCTGCATTGTATTAACTCCAGGTATAAAACACAATTATTTACTATGAAGCTCATTAAGTTTCCTTCCCAGGATTTCTACCTCATTTTCGATTTCTTCTTTACTATCGGGGCCTAAATCTATTTTAATACCACGTTTCAATAATAAATCTTTCATCTCCTCGAAACAAAGGCCGGCCAAATGGGCCGCTTTGGAAAGCGATATACCGGATTGCTGATATGAATGGATAGCTAATTCCAAACGATATTCAGGGCGTATCCACAGTAAAGAGCGGAGAGCATCCTTGAGAACATCCTCTTCCCTGGAATATAGACCGGCGGAAACCAAATCTTTTGCTTTAAACATTATAGATATCTCCTCATTTTTCGTAACCTCTTTTTTTTATCCTGGTTAAGTATAATAGATGGTCTTATTTTGTCAAGAAGAAACCAAAGGAACCAGTAATTCTAATTTTGGCGTTTTCTGGACGGGCAAACACAAGGTTTGCCCCTACGAGGGCACGAGAACCCGCCTTAAACGTAGGGACGAACCTCCGTGTTCGCCCGAAAATTCCGCATTATTTTTTTTATTCTGCTGGCAATTTGGTCATAATTAGAATTACTGCAAAGGAACTACAAGAGAGGAGGAATCGGTTAAAAATTTATATCGCTGATGTTCATAATAATCGGGATAATCGACATAATCAATAACCCGACAAATAATGCAATAAAAATAATCACCAGCGGTTCTAACAGGTTCATGTATTTTTTCATCTTAGTCAAAAACCGCTGGCTCATAAAATGATGAAGCTCGTTGAGCACTTCGGACAATGTGCCTGACTCCTCCCCCACCCGGACCATGTTGGGTATAATATCCGGGAATATATCCGCCTCTTTCAGGGAACTGGCTAAAGACTCCCCTTTGCGCAGCGACATCGAAACATGATTTAACTTATCTCGCACCCCCGGGCTGGTAAAACACTGGGAAGACAAATTCACCGCAGATAATATGGGGACCCCGCCGGATAATAAATTAGAAAGCGTACTGAGAAATTGCAAATTCTCCGATGAAAATTTAATGTGTTTGATAAGAGGAATTTTATTCAATACCCGGCTGCCGTATCGTTTAAATTTGGGGTTCCTGGCTAAGACCAGCAGCGCCAACAAGAGAATGATTAACACCACGATTACCACATCCTGGTGTTTGTTCAAAAAAACACTGAGGGCAAATAACACCCTCGTATGCGCTGGCAGCACCACTTTAAAACTTTTGACAATCTCCTCGAACCGGGGGATCACATAAACCAACATCACATAGACCGCCACCAAACCGGTCCCCACTAAGATCAAGGGATAAATCAACGCACTGGTGATTTCATTCCTGATCTGGATGCGTCTTTCGATACTGGAGGCAATATTTAAAAAACTTTCGCCCAATTGGCCGGTCTTCTCTCCCCGCCGGATAATCGGGATATAAGGTGCGAAGTTGTAAAAACCCAGTTTTTTCTCCAATATATCGGAAAAATTTCCCCCTTCTTTTAGTTGAAAAAGCACCTCCTCGATAAATTTTTTCAACGTCTCTTTCCGGGTTTCGTCGATGATCATGTGCAGCGCCCTCATAATCGGCACACTGGCCCTGAGGATAATGCCCATTTCATAGAACAGGTTATAAATGTCCTCATCGGTAACTGCTCTTGAGCTTAAATATCGATGGAGATGCTGCAGTACGTCGGTTAGCACATTGGTTCTTTTCTTTTTCTCTTTAAATTCCACCAACATATGACCGGATTGTCGGACCTCGTTTTTTAAGATGCCGATATCCGGGTATTCTTTGTTATATTCTTCGATTTGTCCGGCTTTATTGACGATTTTAACGTTATAGAGAGGCATCAGGTCACCCGGAACACTTCTTCTGCGGTGGTTTGTCCGTTGGCCCACTTGAGAACGGCATCTTCCCGTAAGGATTTAAATTGTTTTTCCATTACTACCCGTTTCAGGTATTCATATTCTTTATGTTCTAAAAGTGCGGATTTGAGGTCATTGGAAAATTCGAGGATTTCAAACACCCCGGTCCTGCCCAGGTAACCGGTATTGGCGCAGTGTTCGCAGCCGGTCCCGCTGGTAAAGTTAAAGGCGCTGGTCCCGTACTTGTCTTTAATCTGCGGGACCTGCAATTCCTTGATGATGGCAGGGTCGGCTTCGGTGGGTCGGCTGCAGTGGGGGCAATTTTTCCTGACCAGGCGCTGCGCCACGACTCCTAACAACGACGAATTGACCAGGTAATCCTGGATGCCCATGTCTATCAAACGGGTCACGGCCGATACCGCATCGTTGGTGTGCAGGGTGGCTAATACCAGGTGACCGGTCAAGGAAGCGCGAATGGCAATATCTGCGGTTTCTTTGTCCCGGATTTCCCCGATCATGATGATATCCGGGTCCTGGCGCAAGATATTTCTTAAAATGGTGGCAAAGGAAAGACCGATCTGCTCTTGCACCTGTATCTGGGATATCCCTTCCAACTGGTATTCCACCGGGTCTTCTACCGTGATTATCTTGGTCTCTTCCTGGTTCAATTCATCTAAGACCGAATAGAGGGTAGTAGATTTACCGGAACCGGTGGGTCCGGTCACCAGTATTAAACCAAAATTATGGTTAATTAACCGTTTGAGTATTTTTTTATCATGGTCGATCAGTCCCAGGGTATCGATTTCATAGTGGATGTTTTCTTTTTCCAGCAGCCTCATGACGATGTTTTCGCCGTATATCGTGGGCAGGGTGGATACCCGGATATCAAACACGCGGCCGGAAACTTTGATCTGGATCCTGCCATCCTGGGGCAGACGTTTTTCGCCGATATCCAGGTCTGCCATGATTTTAATACGGGAAATCACCGCATACGCCGTGTCGGCCACTACCCGGTCGATATCTTTTAATACCCCGTCTATGCGGTATCGAATCTTTAAAAAATCATCGTGGCTTTCCAGGTGGATGTCTGAAGAACGAAACTCCGCCGCCCGGGAAATCATGGAGTTGACAAATTTAATTACCGGGGCTTCGCCAGCCATGTCCCTGAGTTTTTCTACCTCATCCTTCCTGAACTCGCTGCCATCGCTTTTAAAATATTTGGTGTTGAAAAAATGGGTGATTTCACGGTATTTCCGGTCATCGGCCAATAACAGGGTGTTTTTATATTCATGATAAACACTGTTGATGACTTCAATGGGGAAAAGGTCCAGGGGGTCTTTGATCACGAAGTACATCTCTTTTTCCCTGGCGAATAAGGGGATCGTTTCATTGGTGATAAACCACACGGGTTCGATTTCCATCAAAGGAGCAAATTCCACTTCTGAAAAATCCGTCAGCACATGTTTGACTTCCGGGATATCGAACTGCCGGGACAGGACGCCGGTGATTTGTTCTTCGGAAATGACTCCTGAATTGAGCAGGATTTCTCCCAATTTCCCACCGTATTCCTCCTGGAATTTCAATGCTTTTTCGATCTCATCGGGATCGACAGCAAACAATTCCTCTAAAATTTCACCAAATAAATTATCTTTCACGGTTATTTACTCTTTTTTTGCCTTCGGCGACCAGGGGGTTCTTTTTGAAAAAACCACCCCCTGGACCCCCACAAAAACTTTTTATTAAAGCTTGATTCATCTGCCTACTGACTCACTGATCCGCAGTTTGCCAATTATTTACGTCTTTGTTTTCGCCTTCGCCGCCTTCCTTGCCGTCGGCTCCCAGGCTGGTGATTTCAAAGGTATAATTCTTGCCGGGGTATACGTAGAGGTAATCTCGTCCCCAGGGGTCTTTGGGGAGGCCTTTTTCCAGGTAGGGGCCGTCCCAGTTGGTAATGTCCTGGGGGGGCTTCAGGAGGGCGTTGAGACCCTCTTTAGTGGTGGGGTAGCGTCCGGTGTCCAATTTAAAACTTTTTAAAGCATCCTCTAACATGGTAATCTGGATTTTAGTGATTTGTTGTTTGGCTTTCTCGGTTTTCTTAAACAGGTTGGGCACCACCAGTGCGGCGATTAAACTCATAATAATCACCACGATAATAATTTCAATCAGGGTAAAGCCTTTGGCCTGATTTTTTCTTTTTTGTTTTCCTGTCATTATTTATTCTCCATGTAGATATCATCGGAATACATTTTTTTAATACCTTCGACAATGTCTTTCATATCGTTTTGTTTGCGGATGGTTTTGGAATTGATAAAGACCACCAGTTCGGTTTTTTTGATTTGTTGTTTGGTGTTTTTGAACAGGGTACCCAGGAGGGGGATTTTGGAGATCACGGGGATACCGCTGGCAGTGGAAGACAATTTCTTCTGGAACATGCCCCCGATAAAGGCGATTTCACTTTCTTTTACAATCATGGTGGTTTTAAGGGTCCGTTTGAGGATTTCCGGGGAGGAGATATCGGACTTTTTGTTTTCCAGGGCTTCGCTAATTTCTTGTTGGATTTCCAGGGCAATCTTATCGCCGGTGAGAATAGCGGGTTTTACTTTCAAAATAATCCCGGTGGTGATATATTGAACCGAGCGGAAGGGATATAAGCCTCCGCTCTGGCCCTCGCCGCCTCCGCCGTAAACGGCTGATTCGCTGGCGATAACAGGCACGTCCGAGCCTACGGATATTTCTGCTTCCTCGTTTTCCAGGACAGTAATTTTGGGGGTAGAAATAATATTGATTTGACTGTTTTCCACCAGGGCATTGAGGAGAATCTCAAATTGCGTGCCGGGTAAGGTGCCGTTGAGAAAAAAATTACTTCCCGAAGGAATAAGGACATTTCCTTGCGTGTCCTTACCTTTATAAACCCCTAAGCCGCCTTTGGTGCCGAAAGAAGTACGGTAGAGATAGCGGTTGATCCAGAATTCCAGTCCCAACTGGGTGCCTCTATCCAGGGAGACTTCTCCGATGATAACCTCTACGAATACCTGGCTGCGGGGAACATCGATGCGTTTAATAATATCCTGGTATTTTTTATATTCCACGGGAGTGGCCACGATAACCAGCGAGTTGGTTTCCAGCACCGGGATAATAGAGACATCCTCCTGGAGTTCCTCCCCGGGAGCGGCTTGCTGCAGGGTACGTCGGAAGCGTTCACCAGCGGAAAGGCGGGTGGTTTGGCCCGGGGTTTGCTTGGTGGGGCCTTCATCCTTTACATCCCGGGAAGAGGATTTCTTGATGACCTTCCCGGTTACTCCGCCGGTGCTGCCCCCCACCGTGGGCATCTGGGCCCCACTGCCGTACTGGTAGGCCCACAAAACCTCGGCCGCAGCTTCGACTTGAACATTCTTCAGCTTATAAGTGAAGACTTTCTTGGCTTCGCCGGCCGCCTCGGGTATGTCCAGTTTCTCCAACCAGTATAGAACACGGTCCACCCACTCTTTAACCGGGGAAATGACAATCAAACTATTGAGTTTTTCAATGGGGATAAACATGATACCTTTGGTGATTTCCACTGCGGACATGAAAAGCCCCTCCGCTTCCAACAGTTCCAGGACTTTGTCCCGGAATTCATTGATATCCCAGTATTCCGGCTTTATCATCACAATGGTTTTATCTTTGAATTGGGCCCGGTCCAATAGATCGATAAAGGAGAGGGTGTGTTGAATATCTTCGTAATTGCCGTTGATTACCAATAGGTTTAATTCTTTAACGGGGAATACCGTGGATTGCGGTGGCATTTGAGTTTGAATAATATCTTTTACCACCTCGGGTATAATATTGTGAAAGGGTACCACAAAGGTCACTTCCTCATCATGGTTAAGAGAGAACCCTTCCGGTACTTCCCTACCGTATATCATCGGTCCTTTTAAGGTCAAAGCAGCGCCTTCTTTGGCTGCGTCAAATACGTAGGTATTTTCTTTTTTGGTCACCGATACATTATGCATGGCCAGGATACTTTTGAATAACTGGAACGTCCGTAGGGGTTCGAGGTCTTCGGTCATTTTGATGGTAAATCGCGTCCCTATTCCCATTACACTGTCGGTAATCAAATAATTGTTTTTAAACACCCCGGTCATCATGGCATCGATAAAATCCGGGATGGTGATATTATCGAAATTCATCAAGTAATCGGGGCCTTTAGGGGCAGCGGCGCTAATAATAGATTCCTCTTCGATGGGCTGCTGCACCCATACCACTTTACCGGCTTTCTTTTTGGCGGGAGGCTCCTTTTTAGCTTCCTGGCGAACCTTTTCAGGCTCGCTTTTAATAATATTCACCGGCCCTTGTGGGGGGGACACGCACCCGGACAGGACCAAAATTCCAATTAAAAACCCTGGCAGTGCCAGGACCAATAAAATCCATTTACCTGTCTTATTCATTTTCCTTTATCCTTTTTTTTATATGGTTTATCTTTGCTTTTCGGCATTTTTTCATCCATTTTTTCGATTGTTTCATCCAGGGGCTGATCGTCCTCTACCCTCATATCTTCTTCGGGAATTCCTGTATCGTCTACTATTCCCTCCTGTTTTTTGCCCGGCCCCCGGGGTTCATCATCCACTCCCTCTCTTCTAACCGGGGCCCTGTGGGGAAACCTGGCTGCATCGGTATTGGCAGTGGTATAGCTGTAGCTCTTCTGGAAAATTTTGTAGGTGTTCTCCTGGCCCGAAGGGTCCGCGATAATGACTTGATCGAACGTTAATTTCTCCACCCGGGTGCCGCTGTCAATCTCCATGCCTTCGGCAAACCACCCGATCCGGTCATCGGAATTAAAACGCACCAGGAGGAATAACTTACCCTTTTTGACTATCCCCAGTATCCGGTAATTACCTGGCCCACCGCTTCCACTGCCCCCGGACAGCGAGGGGCGTTTTCCTATTTTTTTCTTCTCGAAAGAAAACAATTGGTATCTCTCGATATCTTCAGACTCATCATCCGGGGAAAAATCGAACAATTGGGGAATTTTCATGGGCGGACGCTCCACCGGCCGCTGATCTTCACCGGCCTTCATCCCCTGGTAACGGCTAAATAGGTGGTAAGAATGATAAAATATATAAACAAAGAAACCGATAATCACCATCATCACCAGGGTTTGAATCACCCTGGCATTGACTTTTTTTAGATTTTTAGGTATTTTCATTTTACTCATTTTACCCCGATAATATCCACGGCTAATCCTAAACGGATATTGGTCTTTATATGTAAACGGATATCGTAACCGGAAACATACATATAACTGGCCTGCTCCTGCAGCCGGTGAAAAAAACGAAGCACCTGGATAAAATCTCCTACGATCGTTATATTGTATTTGAAGATCACAAAATCCTCGCTCTTTTCAATCTCCGACCGGTAAGAATCTACCTGTAACTCGGTCTTCTTGATTATATCCAGCAGCTCGTCGATATAGCCGGACTTAATTTTTTCCAGGTCTGCATCGGACGCATTTTCCCCGATTTTGACGATATACTTTTCCAATTGGTTCTCGCTGGTCCCCAGGGCCTTTAAACTGGCTTTGTAAACCTCCTGGTTTTTAATATATTTAACCATTTTCCGGTTCTCTCTCCATAGGCCTTTATTGGCGGCAAAGAGAAATACGGCAATAACCGCCAACACCACCACCGACACCATCTTTATCACCAGGCCTTTTTGCATGTCGCCCACCAGGTGCAATTTCCCTCTAAATCCAACTCCCTTCACCATCGCTTACTCCTTTTCCAGGAGAACTTCAATCTCGAATTTTTCTTTTTGAGATTGGACATTCTTGGTCACCGTGGTTTTAAACCGGACATCTTGAAATCGGTTACTCTTTCGTAAAGCCGTCAAAATCTTCAGGCTGTCGGGCGAATAACCTTCCATGAGGATTCTCCCGTCACCCAACGAATAACCGATTAAAACAGAATCCTCATCCAGGCATTGGGCAATGGTCTTTATATACAGCAGGTGATCCGGGTACCGGGAAATTTTTGCGTTAATCTTATTTAACCGCAATTCGATCATATCCGCCGCATCCAGGAGTTTCCCTACCTCCCTGAAGGTTTGCTTTAACCGGGCATTATCCTTTTTCAATTGGAGCAGCCCCCACCCATTAAATAAAATCACCAACAGCAGGAGAAACATAATTATCGTTAAATTCCTGCCCCACTGCCTGGCAATTTCACGGATGCTCTTGATCTGCTTACTCTGCGATAAATTGGAAAATCTTTTCTTTACCGGGAAGAAATCCGGGAAAAAAAAGCTCCTGCTGTCTTCGCTTTTGATCAGGCTGACATCAAAGGTGTAACGGTCCCCAGAGCCCAGTTGGTGAATACCGGGGATATCGCACTCCGTCAGGATTTTAATCTTTTCCACCCAGCCGCCGGCGAATTTGCGCATCAACAGGGCTATTTTTTCAGTAATTTGCCCTGCTTCTTTTACAAAAATCGAATAAAAATCCCCGGTCTCTCCATTAAAATAGATAATTTCATACCCACTGACCCGCCGGAAAACAAAAAGATTATAATCAGGCACTGCCGCCGGGTCTCCCTTAAACATCAAGGATTCAGGGATTTCATCGTAAAAAATGCTGTCGGTATTAAGCTCCGACGTCAATGGTCCCACCCAGAAATAAAAATGCTTATCCGGCTGTTTTTGTTTTTCCACACTGTAAATAAAATTCATAAAGTCGCTTTTAAAGGGAATAAAATGCCCCTGGATATTCATGATATTACTGTCTTTTACCCGCTTTTTGCTGTGCAGGGAAAAACCGCCGAAGTACAAATTCTCCCGGTTCACCACCAGGTATAACTTCCTCTGGTTCGAGGGCAATCGATCTTTGGAAAGGTAAATTTCACCGCTGGAAGAGTTGAACCAATACATCTTCACCTGCTCCACCTGGTTATTTACTGTTCCACCCATCCTGTTCCCTCTTGCCAATCCACGATATGGTAATATTGACTGAAATCCCCGGAAGCATAAAGATCCTCCCGCGGCTGCGGACCCGGTTTCGTACCGTCTGTCGACGGTTTCATTGAACCACCGCCGCCAACCTGGTCCAATCGAAACCTGATATAAAAAAATCGCTCTTCATTCATTTGAGCCTTGATTGTAACATAAGTTGTGTTAGAAGTAAAAAATTGAAAAACATCGGGATGCGCTGAAAAATTATAACCCGACACTAAAGTCATTACCCCTACCGACTCGATCCCCTTCTCCTCGAGACGCTTCTCCATCACCCGCTCGATATGTTGGGAACTTATTCCCTTGAATAAATAAAAGACCTCCGCCGGCATGGTATTGGGATTGAGCCCCTGGTTATCGACAGTAAAATCCAACCACCTGCCGATTTTTTCAAAAACACTTCGATCCATCCCCCGCACCAACGGCAGCTCATCTACAGAATCCACCAGGCGATTGGCCGCCAAATAACCGTCCTTTTCCAGGTAATAATCACTCTCCGCCCCATGAACCCGGGAAAAACTATCTTTGTCCATCCAATCCAGGAGAGAATCCAGGATAATATCGCCATCCTCCGCTGAAAAACCATGATACTCCAATAGATTCTTAAATAGGACCCGGTCGATCTTAAATACATTAATTAAACCCCCACTGTCCTGCATGTTGATAATAAAACCCATTTGCTCCGGGTCAGGTAAAGATAAACGCCGGCGATACTTGTCCTGGATAATATCAAGGAAATGAAAGCGGATATCACTGCCATCCATCAATAATCGAGGGGAATGATATCCATGCATCCCATCCTTGAATTCAATATTAGTGCGGCTGCCCGTGGATAAGCGGTTTTTTAAGAATTCTAATCCACTGATACATAACGTGTATGCCCTTAACCGGGAAAATTCATTTTCGACAAAATCAGCTTCGGAACTTATTTTTATAGCGGATATCCACACCACCGTCGTAATGAATACGATAAATACCAACACGATGAAAATGACACTGCCAGTGGGGGCGCTTTTTGAAAAAACTGCCCCCCCTGGACCCCCCCGCAAAAACTTTTTATTACTTGAGCAAATGAGGCGGAATTTCTTTATTTTCATCTAAAATCACCTTAGGAAAAATGAAATTGTACTCTATACCTTCATATACGATAGCAAACGAGACCTTAAGAGGCAGCGGGTCTTTTTCAAAGGAATTTACCGCCTCCCGCCAGGTAAAATCCGCAGTACCCGGATCATATAAATAGTATTGGAAACGAGCCCCCTCCACCTCCCGCAGCAAAGGATAAAAACGTTGACCCTCCAGCTCCTCGAAAGAAATAAAATCACCCTCTTCCGGCTCCCGGAACATTTTTTCCCTGTACAGGATTTCTCCCTTCCGGAAACAGAGATCGACAAAATGAACGCCCCCGTAAGGAGAAAGAAGCGGAGACCGTGACAAAAAAATCATCCCATTTTCGCGGCCCAGGAAATAAAACGCCTGCTCCCGGTTATTGAAAACCTGGAAAGACGAAATGTTTTTGAAAAGATTTCCCAACCGATGATAAAGCAGGTAAACCTCTCTCTCTCCCTCCATCCGCTCATCCAACCGGGACTCATTTTTCCTGACCCTACCCAGACCCTGGAAAATCGTCACGATAATGATAGAAGTTAAAACAATCACAATCACTACCTCGATCAAAGTAAAACCAGTGCCCATGTCGGTATTGGTGTTGGTTTGGTTTTTTTTTCTCATTTTCCTGCCGGTAAGACGGTATTCACCAAAAGATGAAGGTCCAATACACTTCTCCCGGTTTCTTTTTTAATAATTTCCAGGTGCACCCGCTTTAATTGAGCCATGGGAGCAACACCCGAAGTAAAAAGCACCGCCCTCTCATCTTCCACGGGATAAATATTCCAGCGGAGGATAAAATCCCGCTCCTCTCTCTGCCCTCCACTGCCAGCCAACATCCCCGGGTCATTACCAGGGATAAAGGAATCCACAAAGTCCTTCCCGATCCGCAAAATATTGTACTTCTCTCTAAACTTTGCCTGGTTATCCATCAAATGAGAATAAAAATAAAACACCGCTCCAATCACCAGGAAAAGAATAGTGATGGAAATAAGCACTTCGATTAAAGTAAATCCATTTATCGGAGTATGATTATACAATGGGGCAAGCCCCATTGTCCCCTTGGATCTTCTTTTAAACCCTGGCATTATTCTACGTGTAACCTCCCGGAAATCTCTTCGATCACAATTTTATATACCCTGCTGAACTGGACAGCGATTTCACCACCGGCAGTAATTCCATACCTGTTAAAATAGATATCCCTGGTTATCCCGATTAATTGGGGGATATAAAGCCGGTCTACCTCGCGCTGGTCCAGGAAAAAAACCAGGTCGTTACCATCGGCTGCGATTTCACCCACCTTAAGATAAGAGATGGATTTTCTTTTTAAGTCTGAAATTGCAGTTAAAATCGTCACTATCTTTTTCTTTTCACCCGTTTTGTTAATGGCATTGGAAAAATAAGGAAATATCAAAGCCGTCAGTAATCCGATTAAAAAAAAACCAGGATGGTCTCCAGCAGTGTAAAGCCGCCCTGGACCTTAAATCCTGGGATTTGCGCTTTGTGCCCTGCTCCTTTGTGCTTCATACGCCTTCCTTATTCACTTATTCACTCATTCACCCTTCGCTCATTTAAAATTAACGGTAATTTGCTGGGAAAAAGTGTCGTGGGCTCCCTGGTCATCCACCACGGTCAATGAAACCGTGAAGATCCTGGAAAGAAATTCGCCCACATCGAATTTATGGGTGGTGGTTTTCCCCCCCGATGAAGTCCCATCCCCAAAATCCCAGGTATACCGCTCGATAACCCCATCCGCATCAGAACTGGCCGATGCGTTGAAATAGACTGTTTCCCCGGAAATCGGGTTTAAAGGAGAATAAGTGAAATCCGCCACCGGTTCCTCATTGGGATCAGGGGCATCTTCCTGCGTCACGGTTACTGCCTTAGAAATACTCCCGGAATAAATAGTAACCGTACATCCGCTGGGGGTTTCCAGGTAATCCCTCACCTGGCCGGATTGGTCCGTTGTCAGTGGTGCTCCCCTGGAATCCAGGGTGCCCACGCTGGCTTCCAATATAACGGCGGCACCGGCAATGGGCTGGAAATAGCTGTCATAAATGGTAACAATGATCTCAATCCTACCACCCTCATAAGGAAGCACCGGCGGATCCAGGCTGGCCACAATTCTACTGACCACCGGGATTTCTCCCACTTTAATCACCAGGGGATTAGGCTGAGCCACTGCATTCCCGGAGCGGGCCATGATTGCCATATCGCCCCGCTCCATATTCGCAGTAGCGGAAACCGAAGCCGTGCCATTCTCTAAGTCTACCCAACTGTTGTCCAGGGTCCCATTCAAAATGGTCAAATCCACCCGGGTACCATCCAATAAAAACGAACTATCACTGTCATAACCCACCACCGAAATCCTGACACTTTCATTTAACTGTATACTCAGCCGGTCGGCACTTATCCGGATTTGGGCATCATCGTCGGCAAAGAACGCTAGCTTCTTGCATGAATGATTCACCAGGAAAATAAACCCTACCGCTAAAATAACGAAACACCATATGCCTATATAAGTTCTCCGTTTCATGATTTAAAGTATGCCACAAAAACCGGTTTTTTGCAACTTCA
>Ga0316628_100002637_pt1 | contig 13427 bp, 15 predicted proteins | sample OWC_Aug_M2_C1_D5_FD_207648 | JGI IMG/M metagenome (GOLD analysis project Ga0316628, IMG submission 207648) | Wetland soil microbial communities from Old Woman Creek delta, Ohio, United States - OWC_Aug_M2_C1_D5_C | ecosystem: Environmental > Terrestrial > Soil > Wetlands | place: USA: Ohio... | reverse complement strand
GGCCATGACCCACAAGTACGTTTTCGATTATCACGACGGCGACATCTACTGGTGCACCGCCGACGTCGGCTGGGTCACCGGGCACTCCTATATTGTCTACGGCCCGCTGGCCAACGGCGCGATCACGCTCATGTTCGAGGGCGTGCCGAATTATCCGACCGCCTCGCGTTTCTGGGAGGTGATCGACAAGCACCAGGTCAACATTTTCTATACCGCCCCGACTGCGATCCGCGCGCTCATGCGCGAGGGCGAGGCGCCGGTGAAGAAGACCTCGCGCAAGTCGCTGCGGTTGCTCGGCACCGTGGGCGAGCCGATCAATCCCGAGGCCTGGGAGTGGTATTACCATACCGTGGGTGACGCGCGCGTGCCGATCGTCGATACCTGGTGGCAGACCGAGACCGGCGGCATTCTGATCACGCCGCTGCCCGGGGCGACCCGGCTCAAGCCCGGGTCGGCCACGCGCCCGTTCTTCGGGGTGCAGCCGGCGATCGTGGACAGCCACGGCAAGCTGCTCGAGGGCGAATGCAGCGGCAACCTCGTGATCCTGCGCCCGTGGCCGGGAATAATGCGGACCGTGTACGGCGACCACCAGCGCTTCGTCGACACCTACTTCAAGACCTATCCCGGCAAGTACTTCACCGGCGACGGCGCGCGCCGCGACAAGGACGGCTACTACTGGATCACGGGGCGCGTTGACGACGTGCTCAACGTCTCCGGCCACCGCCTCGGCACCGCCGAGGTGGAAAGCGCGTTGGTGCTGCACCACGCGGTGGCCGAGGCCGCGGTGGTAGGCTTCCCGCACGACCTCAAGGGGCAGGGCATCTATTGCTACGTGACGCTCAAGGTCGGCGTCGATCCGACCGATCGGCTGCGCGAAGAACTGATGCAGCAGGTGCGCAAGGAGATCGGCGCGATCGCCACACCGGACGTGATCCAATGGGCGCCGGGCCTGCCCAAGACGCGCTCGGGCAAGATCATGCGCCGCATCCTGCGCAAGATCGCGGCCAACGACGTGTCCAACCTGGGCGACACCACGACCCTGGCCGATCCGTCGGTGGTCGACGATCTGGTCCACAATCGCGCCGTGAAGTAGGCATCCGGCGCTGGCAACTGCGGAGCGATGGGATAGAATGGCGCCCATCGCGTGAGCAGGCAACGCACAATTTAAGGAAGCAGCTTGAATCAGCCCCGCACCGGCGCGCCGGACAGCGACATCCTGGTGGATATCCGGGACGTGAACCTCTCCCTGGGTGGCCGGCAAATCCTGAAGGGAATCACGTTTTCCATCCAGCGCGGCAAGGTCACCGCCATCATGGGCGGCAGCGGCAGCGGCAAGACCACGCTGCTCAATCTCTTCGGCGGGCGTCTCAAGCCCAACACCGGCCAGGTGATCGTGGACGGGCAGTCGGTGCCGGATCTCAAGACGAAGGAGCTTTACGAGTTGCGCAAGCGCATGGCGCTGCTGTTTCAGACCGGCGCGCTCTTTACCGACCTGAGCGTCTTTGAAAACGTCGCCTTCCCCATCCGCGAGCACACCAGGCTGTCCGAATCGATCCTGCGCAAGGTGGTCCTGATGAAACTCGAGACCGTGGGCCTGCGCGGCGCGCGCCGGCTCATGCCCTCGGAGCTCTCGGGCGGCATGGCGCGGCGCGTGGCGCTGGCGCGCGCGATCGTCATGGAGCCGATGATGATCATGTATGATGAGCCGTTCACCGGGCTCGACCCGATCTCCAAGGGCGTGATCGCCAAGCTCATCCGCGAGCTGAACCAGAGTCTCGGCATCACCTCGATCGTGGTTTCCCACGACGTGCCGGAAACCTGCTCCATCTCCGATTATGCCTACCTCATCGGCGACGGCCGCATCATCGGCCAGGGAACGCCGGCCGAGGTTCAGCAGTCCAACTCCGATTATGTGCGCCAGTTCATGGATGGATTGCCGGAAGGTCCGGTGCCGTACCAGTATCCCGCGGGCGATTACGTCGAAGACCTGATGAGCAGCGCCGCATGAATACGCTGCGCGTGCTGGGTGCCATCGTCGTCAACAGCGTCGAGCGCCTCGGCCGCGCCTCGCTGTTCCTCTACGAAGTGCTGCTGAGCTCGTGGGAGCTGCTGCGGCGTTTCTATCTCGTGGTGCAGCAGGTGTACGCCGTTGGTGTGCTCACGCTCCTGATCATCCTGGTCTCGGGCCTGTTCGTCGGCATGGTGCTCGGACTGCAGGGCTACAACACCCTGGTCAAGTTCGGTTCGGCCAACTCGCTCGGCCTGCTGGTGGCGTTGTCGCTGGTGCGCGAGCTCGGTCCGGTGGTGACGGCGCTGCTGTTCGCCGGCCGCGCCGGGTCGGCGCTGACCGCCGAAATCGGCCTGATGAAGGCGACCGAGCAGATCGCCGGCATGGAGATGATGGCGGTCAATCCGATCACGCGCGTCATCGCGCCGCGTTTTCTCGGCGGCGTGATCGCGATGCCGCTGCTGGCGGCGCTGTTTTCCGCGATCGGCGTGCTCGGCGGGCACTTGGTCGGCGTCGGTCTGCTCGGGGTGGATGCCGGCGCGTTCTGGTCGCAGATGCAGGCGGGCGTGGATTTTCGCGACGACATCATGAACGGCGTCGTCAAGAGCGTGGTCTTCGGCGTGGTGTGCACCTGGATCGCGGTATTCGAGGGTTATGACGCGGTGCCGACGTCGGAAGGGGTGGCGAGCGCCACCAATCGCACGGTGGTATATTCTTCGCTCGCGGTACTGGGGCTGGATTTCATTCTGACCGCGTTGACCCTGGGAGAGGTCTGAACATGGTAGGCAGAAAAACTCTGGAAGTGTGGGTCGGCCTGTTCGTGGCGGCCGGCATCGTGGCGCTGGCGATGCTCGCCTTCAAGGTCGGCAATCTCACCACGGCGGACGTGGTGGACGGCTACCGCGTCACGGCGCATTTCGACAACGTCGGCGGCCTCAAGGTCAAGGCGGCGGTGACCATGGCCGGCGTGCGCATTGGGCGCGTCACCGGCATCGGTTTCGACGACAAGACGTATCAGGCCATTGTGACCATGGACATTGACGGTCGCTACAAGAATATCCCCAGCGACAGCAGCGCCAACATCCTCACCTCCGGCCTGTTGGGCGACCAGTATATCGGCATTGAACCCGGCGGCGAGGAGACCTATCTAAAGACTGGAGACAGCATCATCCATACGCAGTCGGCGCTGGTGCTGGAGAAACTGGTGGGCCAGGTGCTGTTCAACAAGTCCACCGAAAGCGCGCCGCCGAAATGACGTATCACCAGGGAATGCCCATGAAGCGAATCGTTTATGCCGTCCTGTTTCTGTTCCTGACGCTCCCCGTGTACGCGGCGGATCTGCCGCCGGATCAGGTGGCGCGCGACGTCACCAACAAGATCCTGCCGCTGCTCAAGGCCAACAAGGCCGAGTACAACCGGGATCACCAGAAGCTCTACGCCATGGTGGACGAGCAGGTGCTGCCGCATTTCGATTTCCAGGCGATGTCGCGCACCGTGCTGGGGCGCTATTGGCGCCAGGCCAGCGCCGATCAGCGCCAGCGCTTTGCCCAGGAGTTCCGCGACCTGCTGGTGCGCACTTACGCCACGGCGCTGCTCAAGTACAACGACGAGAAAATCGTTTACCTGCCATTCCGCATGGACCCGAGCAGCCGGATCGCGACGGTGCGCTCCGAGGTCCGTCGCACCGACGGAGGTCCGCCGGTTGCCATCACCTACAGTTTTTACCACACCGACAACGGCTGGAAAGTCTACGACCTGACGGTCGAGGGCGCGAGCCTGGTGACGACCTATCAATCCACCTATGCCGACCGCGTGCGCAAGGAGGGGCTCGACGCGCTTATCGCGAGCCTGGCGCAGGACAACAAGGCGGCCGCGACCGGCAAGAACGCGTCGGACGGCACCAAGGCGAGCGGCCCGAAGTGACCGGCAACGGATTTGCGGCACGTGACAACGGCGTGTTCGCGCTGTCCGGCCAGATGTCGTTTCAAACGGTGCCGCAATTTCTGGCGCACACCGATGAATGGCTGCAGAGCGGCAGCAAGACCGTCACCATCGACATGCAGGGCGTGACGCTTGCCGACAGCGCCGGCCTGGCGCTGATGCTGGAATGGCTGCAACGCGCACGCGCCGCCGGCCGCGAACTGGTCTTCACCAATCTCCCGGAACAGGTGCAGCAACTCATCCACGTTAGCGGCCTGCAGCAGGTCTTCCCGCTGCGCTGAACCAGGTTCATCTTCGTGAGCGCTGCGATCGCGATCGCCGGACTGCACAAGCGTTATCCCCGGGTGCATGCCCTCAACGGTATCGATTTGACGATCGAGCGCGGCGAATTCTTCGGCCTGCTCGGACCGAACGGCGCCGGCAAATCCACCCTCATTAACATCGTCGCCGGCCTGACCCGCTTCAGCGAGGGCCGCGTGCGCGTGCTCGGCCACGACGTGGTCACGGATTACCGCCGCGCGCGCCGACTCATCGGCGTGGTGCCGCAGGAGCTCACCTACGATCCGTTTTTCAACGTGCGCGAGGTGTTGCGCATCCAGTCGGGCTATTTCGGCCTGGGGCGGGAAAACGAGGCCTGGATCGACGAGCTGCTGGACGCCCTGATGCTCACGGACAAGGCCGGCGCCAACATGCGCGCGCTCTCGGGCGGCATGAAGCGGCGCGTCATGATCGCCCAGGCCCTGGCGCACAAGCCCGAGGTGGTGGTGCTGGACGAACCCACCGCCGGCGTGGACGTCGAGCAGCGCAAGCAGCTGTGGGTTTTTATCCGGCGCTTGCACCGCGAGGGGCACACCATCGTGCTGACCACGCATTACCTCGAGGAAGCCCAGGCGCTGTGCGAGCGCATCGCCATCCTCAACCGCGGCGAGCTGGCGGCGCTCGACACCAAGCGCGCGCTCATGGCGCGCGGCATCGGGCGCATGCGCCGGCTGTGTCTCACGACCGCGGAGCCGCTGCGCGCGCTGCCCGAGGCGCTGACGCCCAAGCTGCGCCGGCAGGAGGGCAACCAGCTGGAGCTGCAGCTCGACAAGGAAACCGATTCCATCATCGCGGTGGTCGACGCGCTGCGCGCGCACGGCGCCGTGATCACCGATCTCAGCACCGAAAGCGCCGATCTGGAGGACGTGTTCGTGGAGCTCACGCACAGGAATCCGCGATGAATCCGATGGGTTTCTACACGCTGTTCTACAAGGAGGTGCTGCGCTTCGGCAAGGTGCTGCTGCAGACGCTGATCGCGCCCATCATCACCGCGCTGCTGTACCTGCTGGTGTTCGCGCACGTGCTGGCGGGGCGCGTCGAGGTGTTCCCCGGCGTGGTCTACACCGCGTTCCTGGTGCCGGGCCTGGTGATGATGTCGGTCATCCAGAACGCCTTCGCCAACAGCTCCTCCAGCCTGATCCAGTCGAAGCTCACCGGCAACCTGGTCTTCATCCTGCTCACGCCGCTGTCGCACCTGGAGTTTTTCCTGGCCTTCGTCGTGGCGGCGGCGGTGCGCGGGATCCTGGTGGGCGCCGGGATTTATCTCGTCTCCGTGTTCTTCGTCACGGTTCCGGTGCATCACCCGATTTTCATTCTCGCGTTCGCGGCCCTGAGCAGCTCCGTGCTCGGGGCGCTCGGCCTGATCGCCGGCATCTGGGCCGAGAAATTCGATCAGCTCGCCGGATTCCAGAATTTCATCATCCTGCCGCTGTCGTTCCTGTCCGGGGTGTTCTATTCGATACACTCGCTGCCGGTCTTCTGGCAGCACCTGTCCCGGTTCAATCCGTTCTTTTACATGATTGACGGTTTCCGTTTCGGCTTCTTCGGCGTTTCCGACATCGCCCCGTTGTTCAGCCTGTTGATCGTGCTCGCGGCCCTGGCCGTGCTGACCGCCGTGACCCTGCTGATGCTGAAGACCGGCTACAAGCTGCGCGACTGACAGCCGCTTTTCGTATCTCCAAAGGACATATCTCTTGAAATGGCCAGCGATGTCCTCATAATTGGACGAGGTGCAAAATGATGCAGCCGGAAGACATCAAGCAGATGATCGAGCGGGGATTGCCGGACGCGCAAGTCGCGGTCACCGGCGACGGCCATCATTTCGAGGCGCAGGTGGTCACCCGTGAATTCACCGGCAAGAGCATGATCCAGCGACACCAGATGGTGTACCGCACGCTCGGCGGCAAGATGGGCAACGAGATCCACGCCCTGTCGCTTCGCACCCTGGCCCCGGGCGAGTGACCGCGGCGAGGACCCGGTTTCGTTGTCGAATACATTGAGAGGTTTGACATGAGCATACAGGATCGCATCCGCCAGCAGTTGACCACGGACAAGATCGTCCTCTACATGAAGGGCACACCCCAGTTTCCCCAGTGCGGGTTTTCCGCCAAGGCATCGCAGCTGCTTGGCGCCTGCGGGGCCAAATACGCGAGCTACGACGTGTTGTCGGACCCGGATATCCGCCAGGGCCTCAAGGAGTATTCCAACTGGCCGACCTTCCCCCAGCTGTACATCAACGGCGAACTGGTCGGGGGCTGTGATATCATGACCGAGCTGTACCAGAAGGGCGAACTGCAGAAGCTGGTCGCCAAGGCCATGACTTGAGCCTCGGCGTCATCGACCGGACAAAGCCGCCTTCTGGCGGCTTTTGTTTTTTACGACTCTTGAACCGCCAAGACGCCAAGGCGCCAGAGAGAAAAGATTCTGAGAGTTTTTTGTCGTCTTGGTGGTTTGAAATTTCATTGCTATGGACAAACTGATAGTCACGGGCGGTAATCCGCTGCGCGGCGAGATCAAGATCTCGGGCGCGAAGAACGCCGCACTGCCGGTGCTGGTGTCCTCGCTGTTGACCAACGAGACGGTCAGCATCGCCAACGTGCCGCACCTGCAGGACATCACCACGACCATGGAACTCCTCGGTCGCATGGGCGTGCGCCTGGTGGTCGGCGACAAAATGGTGATCGAGGCCGACTCGAGCCAGAACACGTCGGTGCACGCGCCGTACGAACTGGTGAAAACCATGCGCGCCTCGATCCTGGTGCTCGGTCCTTTGCTCGCGCGTTTCGGCGAGGCCGAGGTGTCCCTGCCCGGCGGCTGCGCCATCGGCTCGCGCCCGGTCAACCTGCACATCAAGGGACTGCAGGCCATGGGCGCGGAGATCAAACTCGACGGCGGCTATATCCGCGCCAAGGCGAAACGCCTGAAGGGCGCGCGCATCTTCATGGACCTGGTATCGGTCACCGGCACCGAGAACATCATGATGGCGGCGACGCTGGCGGACGGCACGACCATCATCGAAAACGCCGCGCGCGAACCCGAGGTGACGGACCTCGCGAAGTGTCTCAACGCCATGGGCGCGAAAATCACGGGCGCGGGCACGGACGAGATCGCGATCGAGGGCGTCGAGCGCCTGCACGGCGCGGTGCATGAGGTCATTCCCGACCGCATCGAGACCGGAACCTATCTGGTCGCCGGCGCCATGACCGGCGGCACCGTGCGGCTGCGCAACGCGCGCCCCGAGCTGCTGCAGTCGGTGCTCGACAAACTGCGCGAGGCCGGCGCCGTGATCGAAACCGGGCCGAACTGGGTCAGCCTCGACATGCAGGGGCGGCGGCCGAAGGCCGTGAGTGTGCGCACCGCGCCGTATCCGGCGTTCCCGACCGACATGCAGGCGCAGTTCATCGCGATGAACGCGGTCGCCGAAGGCAGCGGCACGGTGACCGAGACGATCTTCGAGAACCGTTTCATGCACGTGTACGAATTGCAGCGCATGGGCGCCGACATCGAGATGGAGGGCAATACCGCCATCGTGCGCGGCGTGCCGCGCCTGAAGGGCGCGCCGGTGATGGCGACCGATTTGCGCGCCTCCGCGAGCCTGGCGCTTGCGGCGCTGATGGCGGAAGGCGAAACCGTCGTCGACCGCATCTATCACATCGACCGCGGCTACGAATGCATCGAGGAGAAGCTCGCGCAACTCGGCGCGCGCATCCGGCGCGTGCCCGGCACGCTCGCTTCCCGGACGGGGCGGAAACAGACGGCGTGAACCATGACCACCCCGCTCAATATCGCTCTGTCCAAGGGGCGGATCCTGGAAGAGGGCCTGCCGCTGCTTGAACGCGCCGGCATCCGCCCCGCGGAAAACCCGCTCAAGAGCCGCAAGCTCATCCTCGACACCAACCTGCCGGACGTAAAGGTCACCATCATCCGCGCCGCGGACGTGCCCACCTACGTGCGCTTCGGTGCCGCCGATCTCGGCATCGCCGGCCGGGACGTGCTGATGGAATACGACGGCGACGGCCTGTACGAACTGCTCGATCTCCGCATCGCCCGCTGCCGCCTGATGGTGGCGGAGCCGGCGAGCCTGGCCTCGCGCGACGATCCGCAGAACTGGACGCGCCTGCGCATCGCCACCAAGTACGTGAAAACCACGCAGCGGCACTTCGCCGCCAAGGGCATCCAGACCGACATCATCAAGCTCTACGGCTCCATGGAACTGGCGCCGCTCGTGGGCCTGTCCGACCGCATCGTCGATCTGGTCGACACCGGCAACACCCTCAAGGCCAATGGCCTGGTCGAGGTCGAACACATCGCCGACATCAGCGCCTGGCTGGTGGCGAACAAGGCGTCGATGAAAATGAAGCGCGCCCCCTTGCAGACGCTTGTGGACCGTCTGAGTAAGGCGGTTGGATAAGGTGACAGGAAAATTTCACGGGTTTAACGGGATTTTCAGGATTTACAGTATTAATTTATAAAGTTTCTGGTTTTAATATTGTCAATCCTGTTAATCCTGTAACTTGCCCTTTGTGTGATACATACAATGAGCATCAACTTACGCCTGCTGAAGACCGCCGATCCGGGTTTTAAGGCCGAGTTCGAGCGGCTGCTCGAGCGCGCCCAGTCGCTCGACCCGAAGATCGAGGCGACGGTGCGCGACATCGTCGCGGACGTGCGCGCGCGCGGCGACGCCGCGCTCCTCGAGTACACGCGCCGTTTCGACCGGCGCGAGGTCGCGAATGCCGCCGAACTCGAAATCCCGCGCGCGCGCCTGCGCGAGGTGGCGCGCACGTTGACCAAGGAACAATACGAGGCGCTTGCCAACGCCGCCGAGCGCGTGCGCGCCTACCACGAGCGCCAGCGCATCGAGTCCTGGAGTTACGCCGAGCCCGACGGCACGGTGCTGGGGCAGCAGGTCACGCCGCTCGAGCGCGTCGGCCTGTACGTGCCCGGCGGCAAGGCCGCCTATCCCTCGTCGGTGCTGATGAACGCGATCCCGGCCAAGGTCGCGGACGTGCACGAGCTCATCATGGTGGTGCCGGCGCCGGAGGGTGCGTTGAACGACATGGTGCTGGCCGCCGCCTATCTCGCCGGTGTCGACCGGGTGTTCACCGTCGGCGGCGCGCAGGCGGTGGCCGCGCTCGCCTACGGCACGCCGACGATTCCGAAGGTCGACAAGATCGTTGGCCCCGGCAACATCTACGTCGCCACCGCCAAGCGCCTGGTGTTCGGCGCCGTCGACATCGACATGATCGCCGGGCCGTCCGAGATCGTGGTGCTGTGCGACGGCCGCACCGATCCGGAGTGGGTCGCGATGGACCTGTTCTCGCAGGCGGAACACGACGAGGACGCGCAGGCGATTCTCATCAGCCTCGATGAAGCGTTCACGCAACGCGTGCGCGCGGCCATCGAAAAACTCCTGCCCGGCATGGAACGGCGCGAAATCATTCGCGCCTCGCTCGAGAGTCGCGGCGCGCTGATCACCGCGGGCAGCCTCGACGAGGCCATTGCGCTGGTGAATCGCATCGCGCCGGAACATCTCGAGCTGTCGGTGGAGGACGCCGCGGCGGCGGCCAAGCGCGTGCGCCACGCCGGCGCGATTTTTCTCGGGCGCTACACCGCGGAGGCGCTCGGCGACTACTGCGCCGGACCGAACCACGTGCTGCCGACCTCCGGCACCGCGCGGTTTTCCTCGCCGCTCGGCGTGTACGATTTCCAGAAACGCACCAGCCTGATCCAGTGCTCGGCGGAAGGCGCCTCGCGACTTGGCGAAACCGCCTCGGTGCTGGCGCGCGGCGAAGGCCTGACCGCGCACGCGCGCTCGGCGGAGTACCGGATCAAGAAATAATCATCTGAACCGCCAAGACGCCAAGGACGCCAAGAAAAACCATTTTTTTGTTTTGAATCCTTGGCGATCTTGGCGTCTTGGCGGTGAGATTCTTTTAGATGAGCAATTCAATTAGAGAGAAAGTCGAGAAATGGATCCGGCCGGAAATCCGGGCGCTCAAGGCCTATCATGTGCCTGACGCCGCCGGGCTCATCAAGCTCGACGCCATGGAGAACCCCTACACCTGGCCGGAGGCCGTCAAGCAGGCATGGCTCGCGAAGCTGCATGACGTCGCGATCAACCGCTATCCGGACCCGGACGCGCGCCGGTTGCGCGAGCGCCTGCGCGCGGCGTTCGGCGTGCCCGCGGGCATGGAGCTCATCCTCGGCAACGGCTCGGACGAGCTGATCCAGATCATCCTGATGTCGGTCTCGAAGCCCGACGCGGTCGTGCTTGCGCCGACGCCGACTTTCGTCATGTACGAGATGATCGCCGGTTTTGTGCGCATGCACTTTGTCGGCGTGCCTCTGGCGCAGGACTTTTCGCTCGACATGCCGGCCACGCTCAAGGCGATCGAGACGCACCGGCCGGCGGTGATCTTTCTGGCTTATCCGAATAATCCGACGGGCAATTTATTTTCCCGCGCCGATGTCGAGCGCATCCTGGACAAGGCGCCGGGCCTGGTGGTGCTGGACGAGGCCTATCACGCGTTCGCCGGCGATTCGTTCATGGACCGCCTCGGCCGGCACGACAACCTGCTGGTGATGCGCACGCTGTCGAAACAGGGTCTGGCGGGGCTGCGCCTCGGATTGCTCGCGGGACCCGCGGCGTGGCTCGTGGAATTCAACAAGGTCAGGCTGCCTTACAATATCAGCAGCCTGACGCAGGCGAGCGCCGAATTCGCGCTGGCGCACCTTTCCCTGCTGGATGAACAGGCCGCGCGTCTGCGACAGGATCGGGACAAGCTGCTGCAGTCGCTCGCCGGCATGCGCGGCGTGCGCGCCTGGCCCAGTCGGACCAATTTCATCCTGTTCCGCGTCGAGAACCGCGACGCCGGCGAGGTTTTCGCGGGCCTGCGCGAGCGCGGGGTGCTGATCAAGAACCTCGATTCCGCCGGCGGGGCGCTCGCCGGATGTCTGCGCGTCACCATCGGCACGCCGGAGGAAAACGCCGCATTCCTGCGGGCGCTTGAGGCGGCCCTGTGATTCGTCTATGGTTTGGCCTGTGAAACGCTCAAAACCGAAAGCCGCCCGCGCCAAATCCGCCGCCGGCCGGCGCGCCGAGGTCAGCCGCAACACCAAGGAAACCCAGATCAGCGTCGCCGTCAACCTGGACGGCCGCGGCGCCGCGCGCCTCGACATCGGCCTGCCGTTTCTGGAACACATGCTGGAGCAGGTCGCGCGTCACGGCCTGATCGACCTGACGGTCGAGGCCAAGGGCGATCTGCACATCGACGCGCACCACACGGTCGAGGACGTCGGCATCACGCTCGGCCAGGCGCTGGCCCGCGCCGTGGGCGACAGGAAGGGCATCCGCCGCTACGGCCACGCCTACGTGCCGCTGGACGAGGCGTTGTCGCGCGTGGTGATCGATTTCTCCGGGCGTCCCGGGCTCGAGTACCACGTGGATTTTCCGCGCGCCCGCGTCGGCGAATTCGACGTCGATTTGCTGCATGAATTCTTCCAGGGTTTCACCAACCACGCCCTGGTGACGCTGCACGTCGACTGCCTGCGCGGCAAGAACGCGCACCACAATGCCGAGACCGTGTTCAAGGCGTTCGGCCGCGCGCTGCGCATGGCGCTCGAGATCGACCCGCGCGCCGCGGATGTCGTGCCATCGACTAAAGGAAGCTTATAATTCTGAACCGCCAGGACGCCAGGAGCGCCAGGAAAATCTGAATTGGATTTTTGTTCGCTTTACCTGGAGTCCCTGGCGTCCTGGCGGTTCGCAATCATTAGATTGATATGAACACGGTGGCGGTGATCGATTACGGGATGGGGAATCTGCGCTCGGTGTGCAAGGCGATCGAGCACGTCGCGCCCAAGGCGCGCGTGCGGCTGACGGCCTCGGCGGCCGAGATCCGCGCCGCCTCGCGCGTGGTGTTTCCGGGACAGGGCGCCATCGGCGGTTGCATGGCGGCGCTGGAGCGCGGCAATCTGCGCGAATCCCTGCTCGAGGCCATGAAGACCAAACCGTTCCTGGGTATCTGCCTGGGCCTGCAGGCACTGTACGATTTCAGCGAGGAGGGCGGCGGCACCCCGTGCCTGAGCCTGCTGGCCGGCGCGGTCAAACGCTTTCCCGCGGAAAAAATGACCGAGCCCGCTACTGGCCTGCCGCTCAAGGTGCCGCACATGGGCTGGAACCAGGTGCGCCAGACCGGCGCGCACCCGCTGTGGAACGGTATCCCGCAGGACACGCGCTTCTATTTCGTGCACAGCTACTACGCCGATTCGGCCGAGGCCGGCGACATCGCCGGCGAGACCGAGTACGGCCTGCGGTTTACCTCGGCCGCGGCGCAGGCGAATATTTTCGCGGTCCAGTTTCATCCGGAGAAAAGCCAGCGCGGCGGACTGCGCCTGCTGGAAAATTTCGTGTCCTGGAACGGAACCCACTGAACGCCAGAACCTCGTTTAACGCCACATCCATCGTCAACTCAACCGGGATTCATCCGAACGTATGCCGCTGCTGATCATTCCAGCCATCGATATCAAGGACGGCAAGTGCGTGCGCCTGCGCCAGGGGCGCATGGACGACGTGACCGTCTTCTCCGACAGCCCGCTCGACGCCGCGCAGCGCTGGGTCAAGGCTGGCGCGCGCCGCCTGCATCTGGTCGACCTGAACGGCGCGCGCTCCGGCAAGCCGGTCAACGCCGAAGTGATCCGCGAGATCGTCGCGGCGTTTCCGGAAGTCCCGGTGCAGGTCGGTGGCGGAATCCGCGACGAGGACACCATCCAGTCCTATATCGACATGGGGGTGCGCTACGTGATCCTCGGGACCAAGGCGGTGAATGCGCCGCACTTCGTGAGCGACGTGTGCGCCGAGTTTCCCGGGCACATCATCGTCGGGCTGGACGCCCGGGACGGCAAGGTCGCGATCGACGGCTGGTCCAAGCTGTCGGGGCACGACGTCATCGACCTCGCCAAGAAATACCAGGACGAGGGCGTGGACGCGATCGTCTACACCGACATCGGCCGCGACGGCATGATGACCGGCGTCAACGTCGAGGCGACGGTGAAGCTGGCGACCGCCATTTCCATCCCCGTGATCGCCTCCGGCGGCATCACCAACCTGGAGGACATCCGCCGGCTGTGCGAGGCCGGCGACGCCGGCATCGTCGGC
>Ga0316628_100002636_pt1 | contig 13430 bp, 8 predicted proteins | sample OWC_Aug_M2_C1_D5_FD_207648 | JGI IMG/M metagenome (GOLD analysis project Ga0316628, IMG submission 207648) | Wetland soil microbial communities from Old Woman Creek delta, Ohio, United States - OWC_Aug_M2_C1_D5_C | ecosystem: Environmental > Terrestrial > Soil > Wetlands | place: USA: Ohio... | reverse complement strand
AATCTGCAATCAATCTGCAATCTGCAATCAATCTGCAATCTGCAATCTGAAATCTGCAATCTCATCGTCCAATCAGTTCCATCGGCTCGATGGGCATCGGGGTGAAGCAGAGGGCGAAGATGACGAGCGCCACGATGGCCAGGACCAGGCGCGTGCGGTCGAGAGGGACGTCTTCGTCGAGCGTCCGCGGGTGGCGCGGGCCGAAGCCGATGAGCATCCCGATCATCAGCACCGTCCAGACCAGCCAGCTCGTCGAGAAGTAGGTCAGCACGATCGCCACGCCGATCATCGCGATCGTCACGGCCGTCGACTTGCGGCCGAGCACGGCGTACGAGATGTGCCCGCCGTCGAGCTGACCGACCGGAAAGAGATTCAGCGCCGTGGCCAGCAGGCCGAACCACGCCGCGAACGCCATCGGGTGCAGGTTCAGCGAGTAGCCGTCCGGCGTCGTGCCCCAGAGCAGCTTCTCCGCCAGCTTGAAGAGCAGCGGCTCGCCGAGCGAGAAGCCCGTGAAGTCGGGCGGCAGCCGCACGACGTGCGACAGGGCGACGCCGATGAAGAGCGCCGGCACGGCGACGATGAAGCCGGCCAGCGGGCCGGCGATGCCGATGTCGAAAAGCTGCCGCTTCGTCGGAATCGGCTCGCGGATGCGGATGAAGGCGCCGAGCGTGCCGGTGAGCATCGGCGGCGGCACCGGCAGGAAAAACGGCAGAGACGCGTCGACGTCATAATAGCGGCAGGCGAAGTAGTGCCCGAGCTCGTGGCACCCGAGGATCGCGAGGATGGTGCCGCTGTACCAGAGCCCGTTGACCAATAGCGAGGCGCTCGACACGTCCAGGGGGGCGGCCTGGAAGTCGCTCAGGAACGAGGCGTAGTGTCCGGCGCCGGCGAGCGTCGTCGTGCCGACGGTCAACACGAAAAGCAGCAGGTGGAGCCAGCGCCGGTCCTGGAACTTGGGCCGGGGACGCCACACGAAGGGCGGCAACCCGGGCGAAGGGCCGTCGTCGACGCCCGGAACTACGGGCTGCAGAAAGGGCTCGTCCAACCGAGCGGTGTCCAAGGGATGGTTCAGCCGATGTTCTGGAGGTCTTTGCCCGGTTTGAAGCGGATCGTCCGTCCCGGCGGAATCCGAACCTCTTTGCCCGTGCGTGGGTTACGGCCGATCCCGCGCTTGCGGGGTTTGACCTGGAAGACGCCGAAGCCGCGCAGCTCGATGCGCTCGCCTCGCTGCATGGAGGTCCGCATCGCGTCGAACACCGCGTCCACCGCCACTTCGGCTTTCACCTTGGTGATGTCCGCGATCTTCGATACTTCGTTGACGATGTCGACCTTGATCATGCTTAGGGTCTCCTGAAGTCTGGTAACTATCATAAATATCGGCACTTACGCTGTCAAGGCTGAGGCTAACCTCAATTGCGCCACATCCCGTCCGTAGTCCTCGTCGGTCGGCCGAACGTTGGGAAATCGACCCTTTTCAACCGCCTGACCGGTTCCCGCCGGGCGATCGTGGCGCCCGTGGCCGGGACCACGCGCGATTCGCTCGTCCGCCCGGTCATCTGGTGCGGCCGGACGTTTCAGGTCGCCGATACGGGCGGCCTTTATGGGGCCAGCGAGGACCCGCTGCACGATCTCGTGGTCCGGCAGGGGCAGCGGGCCATCGTCGGGGCGGACCTGATCGTGATGGTCGTGGACGGCCGGGAGGGGCTGGTCGCCGGCGACGAGCAGATCGCGCAGGAACTGCGGCAGACCGGCGTCCCGGTCATGCTGGCCATCAACAAGACCGACGACAAGCGCGCGCGCAACGCCGTGATGGAGTTCTACCAGCTCGGGTTCGAGCCCGTCATGGAGATCTCCGCCGAGCACGGTCAGGGTGTCGGCGACCTGCTCGATGAGATCGTGAAACGTGTCGGGGTTGGGGATTCGGGACTCGGGATTCGCGAGCCCGAATCCCAACCCAATCCCGAATCCCCAATCCCGAATCCCGAGATCGCGGTAGCCGTGGTGGGGAGGCCCAACGCGGGCAAGTCCTCGCTGGTGAATCGGTTGCTGCACGAGGAGCGCGTGCTCGTCAGCGACATGCCGGGAACGACGCGCGACGCGATCGACGCCACGCTGACGTGGCACCGGCGGCGGTTCCGGATCGTGGATACGGCGGGCATCCGCCGCGCCGGGCGTGTCGGGCGCGGCGGCCAGGTGGAGATGGTCAGCGTCGCGGGGGCCAAGCGCTCGATCGCCGAGGCGGACGTCGTCGCCCTGATCATCGACGCCAGCGCGGGGCCGACCGACCAGGACGCGGCCATCGGCGGCGAGACCGAGCGCGCCGGGCGCGGCATCGTCCTCGTCGCCAACAAGTGGGACCTCGTGAAGAGCCGTGGCCCCGAGTACGTGAAGACGTTCGACGAAGAGCTGCGGCGGCGGATGAAGTTCCTCGATTACGCGCCGATTCTCCACATTTCCGCGCTGACCGGCGAACGGGCGCCGAAAGTGCTGGAGACGATCGACCAGGTGGCCGCGGCGCGCCGCAAGCGGGTGCCGACGCCGGCCCTCAACAAGTTCATCGAGGACGTCACGGCGGCCAACCCGCCGATCAGTCCCGGACGCAAGCACGTGCGGATCCTCTATGCCGCGCAGATTGGCGTCGCGCCGCCGACCTTCGTCTTCTTCACCAACGTTGCGACGACGTTTCATTTCTCGTACGAGCGGTATCTGGTGAACCAGCTCCGCGAGCGCTTCGGGTTCGTCGGGACGCCGATCCGGGTGCAGGTGCGGCGCCGCGAGAAGAAAGCTCGGCCGCATTGACACCTGAGCGGGGGCGGCGTATGTTCGGTGACGGCCAAAATTCCGCGCCACTCGCGGGATGCGGGGGACCCAGCGTACGTGGGGGCGAATCGGCGTCCGATGCCGCAGGGCACTTCCGAGCCCGAGCCCGTCAGCTAACCTCGCCGGCACAACGCGGAAGGCTCGTGTGAACACCACTCCTGAGGCGCGCGACGCGCGCGTCCGGGTCGTCGTCGCGACGACCGTTCTCCTGTCATTCATCTCGTTCTGGCGGGCCGCCGCGATCGTCCTGAGCGATCTCGGATCGACGGCGTTCTACGTCGGCGGCATCGCCGAGCAGGCGGTGGGCAAGGCCGCGCCGTGGTTCATCCTCGGCGTGATGGCGTTCTCGTACGCCGTGCGCGCCGTGTACATCGAGAGTTCCGCGATGTTCGTGCGCGGCGGCGTCTACCGCGTCGTCAAGGAGGCGATGGGCGGGACGCTGGCGAAGCTGTCGGTGTCGGCGCTGCTCTTCGACTACGTGCTGACCGGACCGATCAGCGGCGTGTCGGCCGGGCAGTACATCGTCGGCCTGGTCAACGACCTCCTGCGGCGGTCGGGCAGCGTGCACGCGCTGCCGGTGGACGCGACGGCGGCGTTCGTGGCGATCCTGATCACGGTGTACTTCTGGTGGCGCAACACGCAGGGGATGCACGAGTCGAGCGAGGACGCGCTGCGGATCATGAAGGTCACCACGGTGATGGTGGTGCTGATGATCGGGTGGTGCGGCCTGACGCTGATGTGGCACGGCGGGCAATGGCCGCCGGCGCCGGTGCCGCACAACCTGCACTTCTCGGACAGCGCGCTCGGCTGGCTGAAGGGGACCATCTGGCCGTCGTTCACGGCCATCGCGATTCTCGTCGGCTTCGGCCATTCGATCCTCGCGATGAGCGGCGAGGAGTCGCTCGCGCAGGTCTACCGCGAGATCGAGCATCCGAAGGTCAAGAACCTCGAGCGGACCGGGCTGGTGATCTTCGTCTACAGCCTGCTCTTCACGTCGCTCGTCAGCTTCTTTGCCGTGGCGATCATTCCCGACTCGGTGCGGCCGCAGTTCTTCGACAACCTGATTTCGGGGCTGGCGATGAACGTCGTCGGTCCGCTTCCGCTGCGCCTGGCGTTCCAGGCGTTCGTGGTGGTGGTCGGCTTCCTGATTCTCGCCGGCGCGGTGAACACGGCGATCGTCGGATCGAACGGCGTGCTGAACCGCGTGTCCGAGGACGGCGTGCTGACCGACTGGTTCCGGAAGCCGCACAAGCGCTTCGGCACGACCTACCGGCTGATCAACATGGTCGTGATCCTCCAGATCGTGACCATCCTCCTGAGCCGCGGCGATGTGTACGTGCTCGGCGAGGCGTACGCGTTCGGCGTCGTGTGGAGCTTCGCCTTCAAGTCGCTGGCGATGTTCATGCTGCGGTTCACCGAACCGGACGCGCCGCGCGAATGGCGCGTGCCGTTCAACGTCAGGGTCGGCGGTGTGGAGATCCCCATCGGCCTCGGACTGATCGCGCTCGTGCTGTTCTCGGCCGCCGTGATCAACGTGTTCACCAAGCAGACCGCGACCATTTCCGGCGTGGCGTTCACGCTGCTGCTGTTCGGCGTCTTCGTGGTGTCCGAGCGGGTGACCGCGCGCCGCCGGGCGGCGCACGGCGGCGAGCACACCGATCAGTTCCAGCTGCTGCAGGAGGCGGACGCCGGCTTCGAGCAGCTCAGCGCGCGCCCGGGCTGCGTCCTGGTGCCGGTGCGCGACTACAACACGCTGACCCACCTCGACCGTGCCGTTCACGAGACCGACACCGAGGCGCGCGACGTGGTCGTGCTGACGATCCGGCTGCTGAGCGGCGCCGATTCGGGCGTGCGGGACACCGACGAGATGTTCACCGACTACGAGCAGCGGCTGTTCACCAAGGTCGTGGCCATCGCCGAACGGCAGGGACGATCGGTGAAGCTGCTGGTCGTGCCGGCGTCGAACGTCTTCGACGCGGTGGCGCAGACGGCGGTGCGGCTGCGCGCGAGCGAGATCGTCGTCGGCGAGTCGGCGAAGATGGCGGCGGCGGAGCAGGCCCGGCTCCTCGGCGAGGCGTGGGACCGCACGCTGCACGAGCGGGATCTCGCGACGGGGCTCGTCGTGTACACGACCGGCGGCCGGGAGCAGCGGTTCTCGCTCGGCGCGCACGCGCCGACCCTCTCGGCGGAGGACGTGGAGCGCATCCACCGGCTGTGGGTCGAGGGCGTGCAGGTGGTCGGTCCGAACCTGCACCACCGGGGCGTCGTCACGGCGGCGCTGGCCAGCTTCGAGGACGAAATGCGCGAGCGGCGCGATCACGCCGTCGACCGCCTGAAGCAGGAAGCCGGCAAGGTGTAGCGATGCGCGGATCGGGCGACGTGGCCAGGGCGGCGGCGGCAATCGGCGCCGTGGCGGCCGTCACGGTCGTGTACACACGCGTCCTTCACGTCAACAACGCGACCACGGTTGCGCTGTCGTTTCTGCTCGTCGTCCTTCTCGTCGCGGCCACGTCGCGGCTGTGGCTCGCGGTGGCCACGTCGGTCGCCGCGATGGTGTGCTTCAACTTCTTCTTCCTGCCGCCCGTCGGCACCCTCACCATCGCGGACCCGCAGAACTGGGTCGCGCTCGTCGCCTTCCTCGCCGTCAGCCTCGTGGCCAGCAACCTGTCGTCGGTCGCGCGCGCCCGCGCGAAGGAGGCGCTGGCCCGGCGCGACGAGGTCGCCCGCCTCTTCGATCTGAGCCGGGACGTGCTGCTCGTCACCGAGAGCCGCGAGGCGATCTCGCACCTCGTGCGCTTCATCGTCAGGCGGTTCGATCTGGACTTCGCGGCGATCTGCCTGCCGCGTTCGGCGGAGTGGGACGTGTTCGACGCCGGCTCGCTGCACGTGCCCCTCGACCGGCACGAGCTGTCGGTCGCGATGGCCGGCGCCGAGGGGGTCCTCGAATTCGACGCCAGGGCGCGCACGTACGCGGGGCACCGCACGATGAGCGTCGACGGCCACGACGTGCGCATCGTGCCGCTCCGGCTCGGCACGCGCGCGATCGGCCTGCTCGCGGCGGCCGGACGGCCCGTGGAGCCGGGCACGCTCGACGCGCTGGCCGGCGTGGCCGCGATTGCCATCGAGCGCGCGCAGTTCCTCGAAGAGCGGAAGACGGCCGAGCTCTCGCGGCAGAGCGAAGCGCTGAAGTCGGCACTCCTCGCCTCGCTCGCGCACGACCTGCGGACGCCCTTGACCGCGATCCGCGTCGCGGCGAGCAACCTCCAGGCGAGCTGGTTGACCGAAAGCGATCGCCGCGATCAGGCCGAGCTGGTGCTGACCGAAGTCGAGCGCCTCACGCGCCTGTTCCAGAACATCCTCGAGATGGCGCGCATCGACGCGGGCGCGGTCGCCGTCGCGCGGCGCTGGGTCCATCCCTCGGAGATCGTCGATGCCGCTCGCGCGCAGGTCGAGCACACGCTCGGCGCGCATCCGCTCGAGCTGGACATCCGCCCCGCGCGGATGGTCGCCGTCGATCCCCGGCTCACGGCCGCCGCGCTCGCGCACCTGCTCGAGAACGCCGCGCAGTATTCGCCGCCCGCGTCGCCGATCGCCGTCACCGCGTCGGTGGCGTCCGACGGTCTGACGGTGGCCGTTCGCGACCATGGACCGGGGATCGCGCCGTCGGACCTGCCGCGCCTGTTCGACCGGTTCTACCGCGGCGGCGACGCCGCCCGGCATGCCTCGGGCACCGGCATGGGCTTGTCGATCGCGCGCGGCCTGCTCGCGGTGGAGCAGGGCCGCGTCTGGGCGGAGAACGCGCCCGGCGGCGGCGCCGTCCTGACGATCGCCGTGCCCGCCGAGGTGAAGGACGCGGAGAACGGAGCGTCCGCGCCGTGACCCGCGCCGCCCGGATCCTGCTCGTGGACGACGAGGTCTCCATTCAGCGGGCGGTCGCGCCCCTGCTGCGCTCGCGCGGGTACGAGGTCGAGGTCGCCGGCACCGGCGGGGACGCGCTGAAGATCGTGCGGACGCGCGCGCCCGACGTCGTCGTCCTCGACCTGGGCCTGCCCGACATCGAAGGCGCCGAGGTCTGCCGCCGCATCCGAGACGTGTCGAAGGTGCCCATCATCATTCTCTCGGCGCGCGGCACCGAGGCCGACAAGGTCGCCGCGCTCGATCTCGGCGCCGACGACTACGTCACCAAGCCGTTCGGCCCCGAGGAACTGCTCGCGCGCATCCGCGTCGCGGTGCGGCGCGTCTTCGAGGAGGAAGCGCCCGAGGTGGGTCGCGTGCAGGTCGCCGGCCTGACGATCGACCACGATCGGCGCCGCGTCGTCCGCGAAGGCGAGGAGATCCGGCTGACGCCGAAGGAGTTCGAGCTGCTCGCGTTTCTCGCGCGCAATCCCGATCGCGTCCTCACGCATCGCGCGATCCTCAAGGCGATCTGGGGAGCGCACGCCGTCGATCAGCCCGAGCACGTGTGGGTGCTCGTCAAGCAGCTGCGGAAGAAGATCGAGCCCGACCCTGCCAAGCCGAGATACCTCCTGAGCGAGCCGTGGGTCGGTTACCGCCTCGCCAGCGAGCCCGAGCCGTAGATCAGTCCTGTCCTCGGGGCGCGACCAGGATCGCGGCGGAGCGCGAGCCGAGCGCATAGAGAAATCCGTTCACGACGGCCGCGCCCGGTTTCGCCGTCTCGGCATCCCCTGGCGAGGGCTGCGCGGTGTCGATCGCCACCTGCCAGCGCGCCGCGCCCGTTGGTTGGGGCAGGACGAAGGACGCCGGTGTGGCGTCGGCGTTGAACATCAGGTAGAGATCCGGCCCGTCCTGACCGTGGACCAGGCACGCCAGCCGCTTCTGGCCGCGGTCGCGCCAGTCCGGCGCGCGTCCGGTGGGATCGAACCATTCGATGTCCCGGTCGGTATAGAAGGACTCACGGCCGAAGACCGGATGCGCCCGCCGGAATGCCAACAGCTGCCGGACGAACCGCACGAGATCCCGATGCCGCTCGGCGAGCGACCAGTCGATCCAGCTCGTCTCGTTGTCCTGACAGTACGCGTTGTTGTTGCCACGCTGGGTCCGGCGGAACTCGTCTCCTCCGAGGAGCATCGGCACGCCTCGAGCGATCGCGAGGGTCAGCAGGAAGTTCCTGATCTGGCGCTCGCGAACGCGCTCGATGGCCGGATCCGCGGATTCCCCTTCGACGCCGTGGTTCGCGCTGAGGTTCTCGTCGGCGCCGTCCCGGTTGCCTTCGCCGTTGGCCTCGTTGTGCTTGTGCGTGTAGCTCACCAGATCGTTCAGCGTGAACCCGTCGTGGCAGGTGACGAAGTTGATGCTCGATTCCGGCCCCTTGCCCGAGCCCGCGTACAGATCTTCGCTGCCGCAGATGCGGCTGGCGAAACGGCCCAGCATTCCCGCGTCGCCTCGCCAGAAGCGGCGGACGTCGTCCCGGAAGTGGCCGTTCCATTCCGCCCACCGGCGCTGTGAGAAGCATCCGACCTGATACGCCCCCGCGACATCCCAGGCTTCGGCGATGAGCTTGGCGTCCCGGAGGATCGGATCCTCGGCGATGCGCTCGAGGAGCGGCGCGTCGGCCAGCACCCGGCCGTGGACGTCACGGCCGAGCACCGAGGCGAGATCGAAGCGGAAGCCGTCGACGTGCATCTCCATCACCCAGTACCGGAGCGCGTCGAGGATGAGATCGCGCACCACCGGATGGCTCGCGTTGACGGTCTGTCCCGTGCCGGTGAAGTTCCGGTAGAAGCGTTTGTCGTCGGCGAGCCAGTAGTAGATCGCGTTGTCGATGCCGCGGAAGGAAAGCGTCGGCCCCAGCTGATCTCCTTCTCCGGTGTGGTTGAAGACGACGTCGAGGACGACTTCCAGCCCCGCGCGATGGAACGCGCGGACCATCGCCTTGAACTCCAGGACCTGCGCGCCGTTGTCGCAAACGGCGGCGTAGGACGCCTTGGGCGCGAAGAAGCTGACCGGATCGTACCCCCAGAAGTTCCTCAGCCGCTCGCCCGTGCGCGGGTTGGCGCGCGGCGAATCGTGCTCGTTGAACTCCTGCACGGGCATCAGTTCGACGGCAGTGACGCCCAGATCCTTCAGGTACGGAATCTTCTGCATCAGACCGGCGTAGGTGCCCGCGGGCCGCGCATCGGCGCTCGGATCGATGGTGTAGCCGCGAACGTGCAGCTCGTAGATCACCGTCGAGCTCCATGGCAGCCGGAGCGGCTGATCGCCGTGCCAGTCGAAGTCCTCGTACGTGACGACGCATTTCGGCGCGCTGCCCGCGTTGTCGTCGTCGGCGAAGGAGAGGTCCTTCCGCGGAGACGCGGGATCGTAGCCGAGGGCGCGCCGCGAATCGCGGCCTGCCACCGGGACGATGGCCCTGGTGCAGGGATCGAGGACCAGCCTGTTCGGGTTGAAGCGATGCCCGCGCTCGGGCGCGTACGGTCCGGCGACGCGAAAGCCGTAGAGCTGACCGGGCCGGATGCCATCGACCCAGACGTGCCAGATGTCGCCCGTCTTGTTCCGCGCCGCGTCGAGGATGATGCTGCGGGCCGGCGCCACGTCCTCGGCGTGGCTGAACAGATCGAGCCGGACGCCCGTCGCGTGCCGGCTGAAGAGCGCGAAGTTGACGCCGGTGCCGCGAAGGTGCGCCCCGAGCGGCAGCGGGGCGCCCGATCGGACGGCCTGGACCTCGCACGACTGCAGCAGCCGCTCGAGCGCGTCCAGCTGCTCGGTGCTTCGAGGTTGTCTGGCCACCGACGCGAGACGCGCAACTTGCGTACCGGGCAGCAGGCGGAAACACGGATTGCGCCTTGCATTTCACGCAGATGTCCAGCGTGTGTGCGCCGCTCTTCGAAGACATTCCGAGCAGATTGACGGGAACCCGAAATGCCGGCCCCAATTCCGACGGAAACCCGGCACACGACCGCGAGCGCGCTGCGCGCGGCCATCGAGCGCCACGCCCGGTACTCGCTGGCGCTGCCGCCCGACGGTCTCTCGCCGCGTCAGCTGTTCGACTGCGTCAGCCTCGCCGCGCGCGATCTCATCGTCGATCGCCGGCTCGAAACCGAAGAGCGCTATCGGCGGGCCGATGCCAAGCATCTCTACTACCTGTCGATCGAGTATCTGCCGGGGCGGACCCTCGCCAACAACTTGAGCAATCTCGGCATCTACGACGTGTGCCGCGACACGCTCCGCGAGATGGGCATCTCGCTCGCGGACGTCGAAGACGCCGAGCGCGACGCGGCCCTCGGCAACGGAGGGCTGGGGCGGCTCGCGGCCTGTTTCCTGGATTCGCTCGCCACGCTCGATCTCCCCGGGTACGGGTACGGCATCAACTACGAGTACGGGCTGTTCCGCCAGGAGATCGACGACGGCTATCAGAAGGAACGGCCGGACAACTGGCTGGCGTTCGGGACCCCGTGGGAAATCACGCGGCCCGAGGAAGCCTGTCTCGTGCCCGTCTATGGGCGGATCGAACACGGTGTCGACCGGCTGGGCCGCTACAACCCGATGTGGATGGACTGGCGGCTGCTCATCGGCGTTCCGCACGACGTGCCCGTCGTCGGCTACGGCGGCAGGACCGTGAATCTTCTCAGGCTCTTTTCCGCCCGATCCTCGCATGACTTCGACATGGAGATCTTCAACACCGGCGACTATCTGAAGGCGGTCGAGCAGAAGATCGCGTCGGAAACCATCTCGAAGGTCCTGTACCCGTCAGACGCGGTCCCGCCGGGGCAGGAGCTGCGCCTCCTCCAGGAGTACTTCCTCGTCGCCTGCGCGATGCGCGACGTCGTCGCCAGGTACCAGCGGGATCACGACACGTTCGATGCGTTCGCCACGAAGGTCGCGGTTCACCTGAACGACACGCATCCTGCGCTCGCGATCGCCGAACTGATGCGGATCCTCGTCGACGAGCGCGACGTCCCGTGGGACGCGGCGTGGCAGACCACGCAGGCGACGATGGGGTACACGAACCACACGCTTCTGCCCGAGGCGCTCGAGAAGTGGCCGGTGGCCCTGCTCGAGCGAGTCGTGCCGCGGCACCTGCAGATCGTCCGGGAGATCAATCGGCGGTTCCTGGAGCGCGTGGCCTCGGTCTGGCCAGACGACGCGGGTCGCCTTCAGCGGATGTCTCTCATCGAGGACGGCGACTCGCCGCAGGTGCGCATGGCCCACCTCAGCATCGTCGGCAGCCATTCGGTCAACGGCGTCTCCGCCATGCACAGCCGTCTCCTTCAGACGACGCTGGCGCGGGACTTCTACGCGATGTGGCCCGAGCGCTTCAACAACAAGACCAACGGCGTCACGCCGCGACGCTGGCTCGTGCAGGCCAATCCGCTCCTGGCGGGGCTCATTACGCGGACGATCGGCGACAAGTGGATCACCGACCTCGAACGGCTGAAAGAACTGGAGCCGTGCGCGAACGACAGCGCGTTTCGACAGGAGTTCACCTCAATCAAACGATCCAACAAGATCCGTCTGGCCCGGGTGATCGCCGATACCACTTCGACGTCCGTGGACCCCGACGCGCTGTTCGACGTGCAGATCAAGCGCATTCACGAGTACAAGCGGCAGACCCTCAACGTGATGCGGGTCGTGCACGAATATCTCTGCCTCATCGAAGACGGCACGCCGCCGGCCGTGCCCCGTGTGTACGTCTTCGCCGGGAAGGCGGCGCCGGGGTATTGGGCGGCGAAGCAGATCATCAAATTAATCTGCAGCGTCGGTTCCGTCGTCAACAACGACCCGCGCGCGAGCGGGCGGATCACGGTCGTGTTCGTCCCGGACTTCCGCGTCTCGCTGGCGGAGACGATCATCCCGGGCGCCGATTTGAGCGAGCAGATCTCGACCGCCGGCTCAGAGGCGTCCGGGACGGGAAACATGAAGCTCGCGATGAATGGCGCGCTGACGATCGGCACGCTCGACGGCGCCAACGTCGAGATGCTCGAGGCGATCGGCGCGGAGAACATGTTCATCTTCGGATTGACCGCCGAGCGGGTCCAGGCGCTGCGCGAGGAGGCCGGCCGCCGTCCGCGAGATCTGTACGAGCGCGACCCGCGCCTGAAGCGGGTCGTCGACGCGCTCGACTCCAACCTGTTCTCGCCGCGCGAGCCCGGGCTGTTCCACTGGATCGTCGAGTCGATCCTCGACCGGGGCGACCCGTATTGTCATCTCGCGGACCTGCCCGCGTACATCGATACGCAACGCCGGGTCGACGATGCGTTCAGGCAGCCGGACGCGTGGGCGTCGAAGGCGATTCTGAACCTCGCGCGGATCGGCCGGTTCTCGAGCGATCGCACGGTCAGCGAGTACGCGAGGGACATCTGGCGGATCGCAGGTGTCTAGATGTCGCTCCTGAACCGCGCCGTTCGCCAGAAGAGTGAGGTGGTGGCGGCGGACCGCTCCATCTCGATCTTTGCCGCGGGGCTCGTCGCTCCGATGGCGGACGCCGACGTGGCGCGCGGCCTGCGCCGCTTCGTCTCGCTTGCGTGCCTCCTGTCGGCCTCGGTTGGACTGTTCGGTCTCGCCGGCTGGATGTTCGGCATCGAGACGCTGAAGAGCGTCATCCCGGGGCGGGCGGTCATCGAGCCGAACGCCGCCATCGCCCTCGTGCTGTCCGGATGTTCGCTGTGGCTGCTGCGAGGCGCCGACGACGGAGCCCCGCGGGGCGCGAGGAAGGTCGCCGGTCAGGGGCTGGCGTCAATCGTCGCGCTGATCGGTGTGATGGCCCTGTCGGAGCATCTCGGCGGGGTTCGGCCGGACCTCATGGCGCCGATCACCGCGCTCGACTTCCTGCTGATTGGGCTCGCGCTGCTGTGGCTGGACTGGACCTTCGTCTACAGGTCCCGGCGCTATGGACCCGCGCCGTTCCTGGCGTTCGCGGCGAACATCGGCGCCATCGTCGGGCTCCTTGATTTCATTCTGGGGTCTCAAACCTCCTTCACGCATATCGCGCTGCAGACGGCGGTCGTGCTGTTCGTGCTGTCCTTCGCCGTGGCGTCGGCGCGCACGGGCTGGGGGCTCGGCGCGCTGTTCGTCAGTTCGAGCGACGGCGGCGCGCTCACCCGGCGGCTGTGGCCCGCGACCATTGTCGTTCCGTTGCTCATCGGCTCCGTGTCGTGGAAGGCATATTCCGCCGGCGTGTTCTCCGAGTGGAGCGGGATCACGGTGATGATCGTCGCGATGATCACGCTGCTGGCCGGCCTGACAGTCTGGAGCGGGCAAAGCATCGATCGCAGCGACACGGAACGCCGGCTCGCGGAGGCGTCGCTGCATCGCAGCGAAGAGGAACTGCGGGAGGCGCAGCGCCTGGCTCGGGTGGGCAGCTGGTGGTGGGATCCGGCGACCGACATCATCACGTGGTCGGAAGGCATGTATCGGATCGCCGGGCGCGATCCGAAATTGCCGATCCAGGGCTTCAAGGAGCACGCCCGCGTCTACACCGCTGAGAGCTTCGCGCGGCTGACCGCCGCGGTGGACCGGGCCGTGCAGAGTGGCGCGCCGTTCGCGCTCGATCTCGAGATGGTTCGAGCCGATGGCAGCCTCCGATCGGTCACGAGCCGCGGCGAAGCGGAGCGCGACGCCGGCGGCCAGGTCGTGCTCGTGCGCGGCACTGT
>Ga0316628_100002635_pt1 | contig 13430 bp, 10 predicted proteins | sample OWC_Aug_M2_C1_D5_FD_207648 | JGI IMG/M metagenome (GOLD analysis project Ga0316628, IMG submission 207648) | Wetland soil microbial communities from Old Woman Creek delta, Ohio, United States - OWC_Aug_M2_C1_D5_C | ecosystem: Environmental > Terrestrial > Soil > Wetlands | place: USA: Ohio... | reverse complement strand
GAGCAGCGATGTCGATCGACGTCTAAGGCAGCACAACGATCCGGACTATCGTCTGTCGAAGACGACCAAACACTTGGCAGGGCCATGGAAACTTGTATGGTCGCAGAGGTGTGAGGACGGCAGCACGGCCACCGTATTGGAACGCAAGATCAAGAAACGCGGGATTGGACGGTTCCTTTTGAGCAGCAGAATCGGCAGAGTCCCGCCGCATGGCGGGATTAACCACTAGGTTGCAGGTTCAAGTCCTGCTCGGGGAGCCATAAAAAAGGCCGGGTATCCGGCCCTTTTTCTTTAGGCGCTCAGCCGGCAGGGTCCCGCCCATTTCTCCTGATTTTCCGTTCCCACCGGCCGTCGGCTCACCGGCGCCGGGGAGGTCAGGTCAGCTTCACTCGCAGGTGCAACTCGTCCAACTGGGCCTTTGCGGGTACCGACGGCGCGTTGGTGAGCAGGCACGAGGCCTTCTGAGTCTTGGGAAACGCGATCACATCCCGGATCGAGGTCTCCCCGCACAGCAGCATCACCAGCCGGTCTAACCCGAAGGCAATGCCTCCGTGGGGCGGCGCGCCCGAATCCAGGGCGGAAAGCAGAAATCCGAATTTCTCCTCGTAGGACTCGGCATCCATGCCGAGCACTTTGAAGATCCGCTCCTGCAGCGCGCGCTGGTGAATGCGGATACTGCCGCCGCCCACCTCGAAGCCGTTCAACACCAGATCATACGCACGGGAGTTGACCTTCAGCGGATCGGTCTCGAGCTTGTCGTAGTCTTCTTCGAGCGGCGAGGTGAACGGGTGGTGCAGCGCCTGATAGCGCTTCGCGGTCTCGTCGTACTCGAACATCGGGAAGCGCGTCACCCACAGAAATTCGTAACGGCTTTGCTCGATCAGCCCGAGTTTCTGTCCGAGATGATTCCGCAGCTGCCCAAGGGAATCGTTCACGACCGGAGCCTGATCGGCCACGAAAAAGACCAGATCACCGGTCTCCATGCCGATGCGCTCCGCCAGGGCTTTTTTCTCCCCATCGTTGAAGAACTTGGCGATCGGCGACTGCCAGCCGTCCTCCCTCACCTTGATCCAGGCCATCCCCTTGGCCCGATAGACGGCGACGAATGCCGCCAGATCGTCGATTTCCTTGCGGGACATTTCCACGCAACCCTTCGCGTTCAGTGCCTTGACGATGCCGCCCTTCCCGACGGCATCGGCGAAGACCTTGAAGCCGGAACCGCCGACGATGTCGGAGATGTCCTTCAGTTCGAGCCCGAACCGGGTGTCCGGCTTGTCCAGGCCGTAACGGCCGACGGCCTCGGCGTAGGTCAGGCGCGCCAAGGGCGTCTTGAGCTCGAGGCCGAGGATGTCCTTGAAGAGGCTGGCCATCATGCCCTCGGCCACCGCCATGACATCTTCCTCTCCCACGAAGGACATTTCCAGGTCGATCTGGGTAAACTCCGGCTGGCGGTCGGCTCGCAGGTCCTCGTCTCGAAAGCAGCGCACGATCTGGTAGTAACGGTCGAAGCCGGAGATCATGAACAGCTGCTTGAACAGCTGCGGGGACTGAGGCAGCGCGTAAAACATCCCCGGGTTGACGCGACTGGGAACGAGGTAGTCCCGGGCGCCTTCCGGCGTGCTCTTGGTGAGAAACGGCGTTTCCAGATCCAGGAACCCCAGGCCGTTCAGGTAGTTCCTTACCGCCGCCGCCGCCCGGTGCCGCAGCATCAGGTTGCGCTGCAGGCGGGGGCGCCGCAGATCGATGTGGCGGTGCTTGAGGCGCGTGCCTTCGGCCACCTCGACGTTGTCTTCGATGAGAAATGGCGGGTTCTGGGCCTGGTTGAGGAGCTTGAGCTCGCTGACCATGACCTCGATGCCGCCCGTGGCGAGATTCGGGTTCACCATGCCCGCGGGCCGCGGCTCCACCCTCCCCCTCACGGCCAGGACGAACTCGCTGCGGATGACGTGGGCCTTGGCGTGCGTCTCCGGCGTCCGCTCGGGGTTGAACACGACCTGGGTGATGCCCTCGCGGTCCCGCAGGTCGACAAATATCACCCCGCCGTGATCCCGCCGCCGCAGGACCCAGCCCATCAACACCACCTCGGCGCCCACGTCCGTCGCTCTCAGCGCACCGCAGCTGTGGGTTCTTCGCATGTCGCCCAGTTTGTCCACTCTCGCCCTTACTCCTTTCGCCCCTGCGGGGGTTCTGGCCGCCTGCCGGTCAATGCAGCTTTCACTCGTTCAACCATCCCGTCGAAGGGGATCGAAGCCTGCTCGCTGGTGCGCATGTTACGCAGCAGCGCGACCCTTTCCTCGAGCTCCTTGTCGCCGATCATGAGAACATGGGCGGCCCCCAGGCGGTCGGCGGTTTTCATCAGGCTCTTCAGGCTCTTTTCGCCGAACTCCATCTCCACCCGGACGCCCTCCCGGCCAAGGCGGCAGGACCATTCAAATGCCAACGAGCGGCTGCGATCCCCGAGTGCCGCCAGAAAGATCTCCGGCCTCAGCTGAAAGTCACTGGCCTTCAAACCGGCGATCTCCGCCAAGCGGTCAAAGCCGATGGCAAAGCCCGTGGCCGGAAGATCGGGTCCACCGAGTTCCTTGACGAGTTTGTCATAGCGGCCGCCCCCGGCGACCGCGCTCTGGGCTCCCAGTTCACCCGTCTGAATCTCGAAGGTGGCGCGTGTGTAATAATCCAGCCCGCGTACCAGCCGTTTGTCGATCAGGTAAGCTACACCGAGGGCGGTCAAGGCCGACTGCAGATCGTCGAAATCCCTGCGGCAGTCCGCACACAAGTAATCGATGATGGAGGGCGCACCCGCCAGTGCCTCGCGACAGGCGGGCACCTTGCAGTCCAGCACCCGCATGGGATTGCGGTCCCGGCGGCGCAGGCAGTCCTCGCACAGCCGGTCGCTGACCGAGCCCAGAAATTTCTGCAAGGCATCGCGGAAGGCCGGGCGGCATGCCGGGCAGCCGAGGGAGTTCACATGGGCCTCGACATGGCTGACCTCCAGCCGATCGAACAGCGTGACCAGAAGGTAAATCAGCTGCGCATCCGCCAGCGGGGAGGCGACGCCGAAGATCTCGGCATCGATCTGGTAAAACTGCCGGTAGCGCCCCTTCTGGGGCCTCTCGCGCCGGAACATCGGCCCGATCATGTAAAGCCGCTGGACCGGGTCGGGCGAATATAGCTTGTGCTGGATGTAAGCGCGCACGATGGACGCCGTGGCCTCCGGGCGCAACGTGACCAGGTCCCCGCCCCGGTCGGCGAAGGTGTACATTTCCTTCTCGACGATGTCGGTGTCTTCGCCGATGCTGCGCTTGAAAAGCTCGGTTTTCTCCACAACGGGTATGCGGATTTCCCGAAACCCGAAACTCTCGAAAAGCGCCCGGGCTTCCCGTTCAATCTTCTGCCAAAGCTCGACTTCTCCGGGCAAAATGTCTTTGAAGCCACGAATGAGCTGGATCATGTACTGAATTTTCCTCTAGACGGTGCGCTCATTCCGACGCGCGTGATGTATAAAGTGTGTCTTTTAGCTCGCTTGCTCAGAATTAGTCAAGACAGCAGCTCAAAAAGCCTTGACATGTCTGTTGCCACCGTTGTCCGTGTTATGTAAGATGCCCTGGACTATCAACCCGCATGCCTGGGGAGGGACTCTTGGCCGTTCCAGGGAAATACAACGGACTGACCGACGTCGAGGGGATCCGGGTCGGGAGCTTCACGGATACGGCGGCCGTGAGCGGGGTCACGGTGGTGGTCTGCCCCGAGGGGGCCGTCGGCGCAGTGGATGTTCGCGGGGCCGCGCCGGGCACCCGCGAAACCGACCTGCTCGCTCCGGTGAACCTTGTTGAAAAGGCCCAGGCTGTCGTCCTCTGCGGTGGCTCCGTGTACGGCCTCGCCGCGGTCGACGGGGCGGTGCGCTGGTTGTCCGCAAAAGGCTGGGGCTTTCCCCTGGGCGGAGGGCATGTGGCCCCCATTGTCCCGGCGGCGGTCCTCTATGACCTGGGCCGAGGGTCGCAGTTTGTGCCACCGATCAGCGCCGAATGGGGACGGCTGGCCTGCGAGGCCGCCGGCGGCGGGCCAGTTGCCATGGGTTCGGTCGGAGCCGGGACGGGTGCGCTGGCGGGCAGCATCAAGGGCGGCCTGGGAACCGCCAGCCTGATGCTGGATTCAGGCATCACGGTGGCGGCCCTGTTGGCGGTCAACCCGGGTGGATCCGTGATCAACCCGGCGACCGGCCGACCTTGGGAGATCGGCCTGGAGCTCGGTGGCGAATTCGGAGACCGGGTCCGGCGAAGCGTTCGGCTGCCCGCGGCATCCGCCGGCGGACCTGCGCGGAACACCACTATCGGCGTGGTGGCCACGGACGCCGAACTCACTAAATCGCAGGGCCTCAAAGTGGCGCAGATGTCCCATGACGGCCTGGCCCGTGCCATCCGGCCGGCTCACACCATGTTCGACGGTGACACCATGTTCTGCCTGGCCACGGGTCGGCATCGCCTTCCGGACACCCCGGGATTCTTCATGGCTTCCCAAGCCCAGGCCATCAGCGACATCGGCCATGCGGCAGCCCAGTGTGCGGCCCGAGCCATCATCCATGCAATATTGCATGCCTCGACCCTGGCCGGCATCACGGCATGGGCCGACCTGCCGGAACGCTGACTCGAGACGGGCCGGGACAACGCGGTGAACCGGCGACTAACTTGTGGACATCACCGATTCCGTACGGTATAAATTCAAGCTTTATCACTGCCGATGGAAGTAGTTTGGCCTCGACCGATGGTATATGCAGGGATTCCTCAAAACAAAGGAGGGCACATGAAACGAGCGCTGCTGATTGGTCTTTTGCTGCTGTTGGCCACCCCTCTGGCGTGGTCCGCCGCTGAAACGCCGAAGAAAGGCGGAAGCCTCATCGTCTGCGTCGGTGACGAGCCTCCCGGACTGGATCCGACGGGCAGTGCCTCCGCCGCCATCGACCGCGTGGTCTACTCCAACATCTTCGAAGGCCTGGTGAAGACAGACCGGACCGGCAAGCTGGTGCCCGGCCTGGCCTCCAAATGGGATATCTCTCCCGACGGCAAAGTCTATACCTTCCAGCTCCGCAAGGGGGTCACGTTCCACAACGGCGAGCCCTTCAACGCCCAGGTGGCCAGGTGGAACCTCGAGCGGGGCGCAGCGGAGGGAACCAAGAACGCTCACCCCGAGTTCTTCCGGGCAATTGAAAAGATCGAAACCCCGGATGACTCCACGTTGAAGCTTACCCTGAAAGATGTCAATTCGCTCTTTCTCGTCCAAATGGCCGAGGGCGATTCGGTCATGCTGCCCATGAAGGGCTTCGAAACCACCGCAGCGCAGCCGATCGGCACCGGCCCTTTTAAATTCGCCCTGTGGAGCCGCGGCGACAGCGTGGAAATGGTCCGCAACGACGCCTATTGGAATCCCGCCCTGCCCTACCTGGACAAGGTGACCTACCGGTTCGTCAAGGACCCCAGCGCGCAGGTCGCGGCGCTGAAGGCGGGTGACGTCGACATCCTCGGCTGGATTCTCGCGCCGGAAATCGCCATGGGCATCTCGAGGGACAAGCGTTTCAAGGTTTTGTCGGGCATCTCCACCTCCGAGGTCATCATGTCCACCAACAACAAGGCGAAGCCCTTTGACAGCAAACTGGTCCGCCAGGCCATGGCCCACGCCATCGACCGCAAGACCGTCAATGAGTTGGTGGTGCTCGGCTACGGCACACCCATCGGATCTCACTGGTCGCCGATCACCCCCTACTACGTGGACCTAACCCGGAAGTTTTCCTATGACCCGAAGAAGGCCAAAGAACTGCTGGCCAGGGCCGGCTACCCGAAGGGCTTCGAGGCGACCATCAAGTTGCCCGCCATCTACCCCTATGCGCACAAGGCCGGCGAAGTGATCGCCGACATGCTGGGCCAGGTCGGTATCAAGCTCAAGATCGAAATCGTCGAGTGGGGCTTCTGGCTGGACCGCATTTTCAAGCAGAAGGATTTCCAACTCTCGATGATCGGCCACGCGGAAGCCTGGGATATCGGCATTTACGCCAACCCCAACTACTATTTCCAGTATGACTCCCAGGAATTTCGTGATGCCTATCAAAAGGCGTTGAAGGCCGCCGCCCCGGCGGAACAGGCCAAGTGGTTCGCCCGCTGCCAGGAGATTATCGCCGAGGATGCGGTGAACGGCTTTTTGTTCGTCAGCCCGTCGCTCTCGGCCATGAAGGTAGAGCTGATGAACTGGTGGAAGGACTATCCGACGATCGCGATGGACTGCACCGAGGTATGGTGGGACAAATAACGGCCTTGTAAAAAGCTCAGCTTCTGCGCTGCGCCTCCCAAATCCCCCCAACCCCCTTGGCTAAAGCGGGCGAAGGGGGATTTCGTTCCCCACGCAGGATGACACGGCGCACCATAACCCGCTTTTTACGAAGGCGTCTATTTCCCAACCCATTTGAATTGCGAACGACCGAAAGAAAATTAAACCAACAGGGCGGTTTTGGGTCGCCTGGGCTGCCTGAATTTCATCCTATGATACGCTACCTGGCCAAAAAGCTGATCACCCTGATCCTGCTGCTGTTCCTCGTTTCCATCACGGTGTTTTCAGTGTTGTTCGTTCTGCCCGGGGATCCGGCTCAGATCATTCTAGGGATCAACGCCACCCCGGAGGCGCTGGCCACTCTGCGCGCCGATCTGGGATTGGATCGCTCCTTCATGGCCCAGTATTCCGACTGGATCGGCAAACTGCTGGTCGGCGAGAGCAACGAGTCGATCCATTACAAGATGCCGGTGTTTGAATTGATCTCGAGCCGGCTGGCAGTGACCGGCCCCCTGGCGCTCATGGCCATGTTGTTTGCCGTTATCATATCCATCCCTTTCGGCATCTATGCCGCCCGGCACCAGAACGAGTCGGGAGACGTGATGGTCATGGCCTTCACGCAACTGGGGCTGGCCACGCCGGAGTTCTGGCTGGGCATCCTTCTGATTCTGCTGTTCTCGGTCCAGCTGAACTGGTTCGCGGCCGGGGGATTCCCGGGCTGGGCGGCCGACTCCTGGGGTTCCTTCAAGGCCTTGCTGTTGCCGGCCTTCGCGTTGGGGGTCATCCGGGCCTCCATCCTGACGCGGCTCACGCGTTCCTCCATGCTGGAGGTGTTGCGCGAGGACTACGTGCGCACGGCGCGAGCCAAGGGGCTGAGGGAAAGCACGGTCGTCTACGTCCACGCGCTGCGCAACGCACTGATCCCGGTTCTCACCATCATGGGGCTTCAGCTCGGCCAGTTGCTGGCGGGTGCCATCATCATTGAAAACGTTTTTTTCCTGCCCGGACTCGGGCGGTTGGTCTTTACGTCCATCGGCATGCGGGACCTGCCCGTGGTGCGGGACATCGTGCTGCTCATGGCCACCGCGGTCGTGTTCGTCAATTTCATCGTCGACCTCGCGTATGCGTATGTCGATCCGAGGATTAAACTGAACTAATGTCAAGTGTTGCGTTTCAGAGTTTAAGGAGAAAGAATTTCTTGAGCTTGCTTAAAACTTGAAACCTGAAACCCAAAACGATTTTTCATGAAACGGTTCCTCCGAAATAAGAACTTCACCGTTGGCTTCATCCTGTCGGCAGCCGTCGTCATCGTGGCTGTCGTCAGCCTGCTGTGGACCCCTTACGAAGCGAACCGGATGAATGCGCGGGACCGGCTTCAGGGTCCTTCCTGGCAGCATCCGCTGGGAACCGATCAATACGGCCGCGACACGCTCAGCCGGGTCATGACCGGCTCGGTGAACTCGATCATCGTCGGCCTGGTCACGGTAGCCATCGGCCTGACCCTCGGAGTGGGCATGGGCCTTGTCTCGGCCTACTACGGCCACCTGACCGATGAGGCCATCATGCGCCTTTCAGACCTTCTTTTCGGCTTCCCGGCAGTGTTGACGGCGATTCTCATCACCTCCATCCTGGGTCCGTCCATGGTGAACGCCATGCTCGCCATCGGCATATTCTACATCCCGGTCTTCGCCCGGTTGACCCGGGCGGTGGCCATGGGGGTATGGGAAAGGGAGTTCATCGCCGCCGCCCGCGCCAGCGGCATCGGCGAGTGGACCATTACCTGGCGCCATGTACTGCCGAACATCCTCTCAGCGCTGCTCATTCAGGGCACCATCCAGTTCGCCGTGGCGATTTTGGCCGAGGCCGGCCTGAGCTACCTCGGCCTCGGCACCCAACCGCCCCATGCCTCCTGGGGCCGGATGTTAAACGAGGCCCAGACCTTCATGGACACCAATCCGTGGATGGCGATCTTTCCCGGCCTCGCCATTGCCTGGGCCGTGCTGGGCTTCAATTTGCTGGGCGACGGGCTGCGGGACACACTGGATCCGAAAATGGCAAGAATAGGTTAACGATGGTGCTCAGTTTCAAGTGCTGGACGTTAAGGGAAAAGCAAGGCGATTTTCCTGGCTGAACCCATAAGAGGTAAAATCCAACTTGAGCAATTCTGTTCTGGATTCAGACGGCAAGGACCGGAGGAATCTCGATGCAACTCGATAAGAACGCACCATTGAGGTAAGACTTTAAACCTCCGGCCATAGGGTGGAGCAAAAATGATATCTCCGCAAATCGTCAAAAGAGTATTAAGCGCCATAGAACCGCAAGACGTCATCGATCTGACAGCCTCACTGGTCAAAATCAATTCCGTCTGGGACCCGGCTGCCGGAACGAGCGAGCAGGCGGCGGCTGAATGTGCAGCTCGCTGGGCTGAGACCCAGGGCTTCACGGCCGTCCTGGAGGATGTTGCTCCCCGTCGACCGAATGTGATCGTCACCCACGTGGCCGGCCCCGGGCCGCGCACTCTCATGTTTGAGGGGCACACGGATGTGGTCACCCCAGGGGATGTGTCGACCTGGGCCCATGATCCGTTCGGCGCCCACATCGTCGGCCGGCGCATGTATGGCCGCGGCACCAACGACACGAAAGGCAACCTGGCGGCCATGCTGGCGGCCATGGCCGCCCTGAAACGATCCGGGGTGCCGCTGGCCGGCACCATCGTCGCCGGCGTGCTCTGCGACGAAGAGGACCAGATGCTGGGCGTGCGGCACTTTATTGAACATGGGCACGCCGACCGGGTCACTGCCGCCGTCATCTGTGAGCCGCAGGACGGCATGATCTGCACCTCGCAGAAGGGTGCATTGCGCGCCCGGCTGAGCGTCCGCGGCCGGATGTGCCACGGCGCCATGCCTCTGTCCGGCCTGAACACGGCCCCGGCCGTGGCAGAAGTGATCCAGGGCATGCATCGCCTCGAGGAATCGGCAGTGAAACTCCTCGGCCGAGACGACCACCTCGGCTGGCCGAGTTTCACGCCCACGGTCATCCAGACGCCCGCCGGCGGTGCCGCGCAGCTCAACGTGGTGCCCGGAGAAGCACGTGTCCTCGTAGATATCCGCACCATCCCGCGCCAGTCTCACCCGGCTGTTATCAACGACCTCCAACGTCTCGCCGACCAGGTGGAGCAGGCCGCACGTACGCACTACGGCGAATACGACCGGCTGCTCGGCATCCAGCGCCGGCATGACCTCGCGGTCGGCCTGGAGATATTGACCGATCGTCCGTGCACGCGGACCGAGCGCAGCGAGCCCGTCGTGCAGGCCGCGCACTGGGCCACGCACACGGTCACCGGCCAGGAGCCGGTGTACGGCGGCGTTCCCGGCGCAACGGACGGAACCTTCCTCTGGGCCTGGAAACATATCCCCATCGTCACCATGGGCGCCGGCGACCGGGAGGTTCCCCATCAGAGGGACGAGTGGGTCGACCTGGACCAACTGGTGGCCACAGTAAAAATCTACGCCCTGACCGCTTTGCATTACCTCGGAGGCCCGGCCGGAAAATGAATGGCTGCCTGCTGGGCATCGAAAACCTATCCGTCACCTTCCGCACCCCGGAGGGCGTGGCACGAGCGGTCGATCGGGTCAGCTTCGCGCTCGAGCGGGGCGAAACGCTGGGCGTGGTGGGAGAGTCGGGCTGCGGCAAAACCGTCACCTCGCTGAGCATTCTCGGCCTGATCCCGTCGCCGTCCGGGGCGATCGAGTCCGGACGCATCCTCTTCGAGGACCGCGACCTGCTGACCCTGGGCCCGGAGGCCCTGCGCGGCATCCGGGGCCGGGACATTTCCATGATCTTCCAGGAACCACTGACCTCCCTGAACCCGGTGCTCCCCATCGGCCGCCAGGTGGCCGAGCCGCTCATGGTCCACCGGGGCCTGCCCAAAGCGCAAGCCCTGGACCAAGCTGGCGAATGGTTGGAGCGAGTGAAGATCCCGGCCGCCCGGCGACGGCTGTACGACTACCCCCATCAACTGTCAGGCGGCATGTGCCAGCGGGTTATGATCGCCATGGCCATGGTGTGTCGACCCAAACTCCTCATCGCCGACGAGCCGACCACGGCCCTAGACGTCACCATCCAGGCGCAGATCCTGTCCCTGATGGTGGGGCTAAAGGAAGAAACCGGCACGTCGCTGCTGTTGATCACTCACAACCTGGGAGTGGTAGCCCAGATGGCCTCGCGGGTGGTGGTGATGTATGCCGGGCAGGTCGCGGAGGAGGCCCGCGCGGCGGACCTCTTCGACCGGCCCTTCCACCCCTACACCCAGGGGCTGCTGCATTCCATGCCTCGGCTGGGTAGCCGTAAGGCCGGCCGCAGCCGGCGGCTCAGGGAAATCCCCGGCATCGTTCCGGCGATCACCGCGGCCATCGCCGGGTGCAAATTCGCCGAACGCTGCCCGCACGCCTTCGACCTGTGCCGCGAGAAACCGCCGGAGCTCCTCAACATCCGGCCGGGCCAGCGGGCGCGGTGCTGGCTGAAGGAATTCCCGGAACGGAGGCGCGGCGATGGCTGAAGCGCCTCTGCTCCAGGTGACCGAGCTGGTCAAGCACTTCCCCTTCGGCGGCGGGATCCTGGCCCAGCCCACCGCCTGGGTGAAGGCGGTTTCCGGCGTGACTTTTTCGGTACGACGCGGAGAAAGCTTCGGCCTCGTCGGCGAATCCGGCTGCGGCAAAACCACCATCGGCCGCATGGTGCTGCGGCTGGTCGAACCTACCAGCGGCCGCATCGAATTCGACGGCTTGAACATCCTGCAGCTGAGCCGCAGGGAATTCGGGCGCCTCCGGCGGCGCATGCAGATCATCTTCCAGGATCCTTACTCCAGCCTGGATCCGCGCATGACGGTGGCGCAGATCGTCACCGAGCCCCTTTGGGCCGCCCGGCGCCCGGCCCGCGCCGAGCGCCGCCGAGTCGCGGAGAAGCTCCTGGGCCAGGTGGGCCTGCGCCGAGCGGATCTGGACAAGTTTCCTCACGAATTTTCCGGCGGTCAGCGCCAGCGCATCGGCATTGCCCGGGCGCTGTGTGTTCAGCCGGAACTGATTGTCGCCGATGAACCCGTAAGCGCGCTGGATGTGTCGATTCAAGCCCAGGTCATCAATCTGCTGCAGGACCTTCAGGGCGAATTCGGGCTGTCCTACATTTTTATTTCCCACGATCTGAGCGTGGTGGAGCACATCTGCAACCGGGTGGCCGTGATGTACCTGGGCTCCATCGTCGAACTGGCGCCGGCCGACGTGTTCAGCCGTAAGCCGCGCCATCCCTACACCGAGGCTCTTCTGGCAGCGGTCCCCCCCCTCGACGCCCGGCACAGCGCCGCGCCCTTTGCCATGGAAGGAGACGTCCCCAGCCCGATCGACCCGCCGCCGGGATGCCCGTTCCACCCCCGCTGCCGATTTGCCTTCAACCGCTGCCGAGTAGAAAGACCCCGTCTCGCGCCGGTTATGGAAGAGCATCTGGTGGCGTGCTGGCTGAACGATGGAAAAGGACTGGATTAGCGAAATGAACTAATAAGAAAAAACCCAAGCCCACTTGAAAGGAGAAAACAGAAGATGAGCCGACCCAAAGTAACCATCCATGACATTCAGAAAGCCAAGGAGGAAAAACGCAAGCTCGTCATGATCACCGCCTACGACTACCCCTTCGGGCTGATGGCGGACGAGGCCGAAATGGACATGGTCCTGGTGGGCGATTCGCTCGGCATGGTGGTGATGGGCCTTCAGGGCACGGTGGCCGTCACCATGGAAAACATGGTCCACCACATCCAGGCGGTGATGCGCGGCTGCAAGACCACTCTGGTGGTGGGGGACATGCCCTTCATGAGCTACAACACCTCCATTCGCGAGGCCATCACCAACGCCGGCCGCCTGTTGAAGGAGGGCGGCTGCGACGCGGTCAAGCTGGAAGGGGGCGCCTATTTCGCACCCACCGTCGAGGCCATCGTCAAGGCCGGAATACCGGTTCAAGGCCACATCGGCCTGACACCGCAGACAGCGAGCGCGCTGGGCGGTTTCAAGATGCAGGGCAAGGACGCCGCCGCCGCCAAACAGATCATCGATGATGCCAAGGCCCTCGAAGCGGCGGGTGCGTTTTCCGTCGTCCTGGAAGCCGTACCCGCGCCGCTCGGCAAGCTGGTGGCCGATTCGGTCAAGGTGCCGATCATCGGCATCGGCGCCGGAGCGGATGTGGATGGCCAGGTTCTGGTCACGCACGACATGGTCGGGCTGTTCGATCGGTTCGTTCCCAAGTTCGTAAAGCAGTACACCAAGATTCGGCCGGTCATCCTGGATGCGCTGAACGAGTACAAGAAGGACGTGCGGGCAGTGAAGTTTCCCGCACCCGAGCACTCGTTCAAGATGCCGGATGAAACTCTGAAGCAGCTGAAGAAGATGGTGGAGAAAAAGTAGATGAAAGAGGAGCGGCCTGCGGCCTTTAGGAGCACCCTCGCTGCGCGAAAGTTTGAGGAGCGGCCCTGTGCGGGCCTTGAGGCAAGAACTTCTTTGGCCTCAAGCGAAGCGCTCCTCGAGCCCCTGCGCAGCAGGGACGCTCCTCAAGCCCCCTCGGGGGCGCTCCTAAGGCCTGCAAGGCCGCTCATCGCGATAGGCTATATTTTATATATTTCCAGCGGATCTTTCAGCTTCATGTTGGCTTGACGCAGGCTCTCCTCGCTTCCGATCACCGCAACGGAACAGTGCTGCAGGCCCCCGCCGAAGTACCGTTCGGCGGCCGCCATCACCTCCCGCCGGGTCAGGGCGATGAGGCGTTGCTTGAAGCGTGCGCGCAAATCGTCCGACAAGGAGACAATCTTCCGGAAAAAAGCCTTACGCGCGGCCGGCCCCGGGGGATTCGGCTTGTCGATCTCAGAGCACACCTGCAGAATGGCCTCTTTCACGTCGGTCTCGCTGAAGGTCCCGCCGCAGATGAAGCCGGCTGCGCCCTGGAATACATCGAGGGTTGCCACGATGTGAGGGTCACGATAGGAAGCCAGGCAGAACAGTCCATCCTCGGAGTTGTAAAGCGCAAATCCACCATAGGCCCCGCCCTTTTCTCGAATTTCACGATGCAGGTAAAGCGAC
>Ga0316628_100002634_pt1 | contig 13433 bp, 11 predicted proteins | sample OWC_Aug_M2_C1_D5_FD_207648 | JGI IMG/M metagenome (GOLD analysis project Ga0316628, IMG submission 207648) | Wetland soil microbial communities from Old Woman Creek delta, Ohio, United States - OWC_Aug_M2_C1_D5_C | ecosystem: Environmental > Terrestrial > Soil > Wetlands | place: USA: Ohio... | reverse complement strand
GCGGGGAAGTGGGCTTTACTCTGCAATCAATCGCTGCCGCGTTGTCCCGCCAGTTTCCCCAGCCCGTCAACGTGTGCGGGTGGTCGCTTGGTGGCATGGTCGCGCAGCACTGGGCGCTATGCGATCCCCAGCGGGTCAGAAAACTGGCGCTGGTGGCGAGCACCCCCTGCTTCGCCGAGCGCCCTGACTGGCCGTCTGGCATGCCACACGCGATGCTCGGGCAGTTTGCCGCTGAACTGGAGGATAATTTCTCTACGACGCTGCGCCGTTTTCTCGCGCTGCAGGTGCGCGGCAGCGACGGCGAACGCGAATTGCTGACGGCGCTGCGCCAGCGGCTTTTCAGCCGCGGAGACCCGGATATCGGAGCGTTGCGCGGCGGCCTGAATATCCTGCGCGATGCCGACCTGCGCGGGGCTCTGCCGCGAATCATGCAGCCGGCGCTCGCCATTGCGGGGCAGCGCGACAAGCTCACCCCGGCGCTGGCCTCGCATTACTTGGCGCAGGCCATGCCGGACGCGCGCGTAGTCGAGATCGAGGGGGCGGCGCATGCTCCGTTCCTGTCGCATCCCCAAATCTTTATCGAATGCCTGAAGAGTTTTCTGCATGAATGAATTCAAAATAGATAAACGCGAAGTGCGCCGCGCCTTCAGCAGAGCGGCCACTCGCTACGATGCCGCTGCCGTGCTTCAGCGCGAAGTATGCGTGCGCCTGCTGGAGAAGCTGGATTACTTCAGAATCCAGCCGTCCCGCGTGCTGGACGTGGGCAGCGGCACCGGGTGGGGCACGCGGCAGCTTGGCGAGCGCTACCGGGATGCGGAAATCGTGGCGCTCGACATCGCGCTCGGGATGCTCCAGGCAGCACGCGGCACATCGGGCTGGTGGCGGAAATTGTTTGGCGGCGGGAGGCAGCGCTTCGTGTGCGCCGATGCCGAGGCGTTGCCCCTGGCAGGGCAGAGCATGGACATGGTCTGGTCGAATCTTGCACTGCAATGGTGCAACGACCTGCCTGCGACTTTTGTCGAATTGCATCGCGTGCTGGGGACCGAGGGTCTGCTGGTATTCTCCACCTTCGGTCCGGATACGCTGCAGGAGCTGCGCACTGCGTTTCACGCGGTGGACGGCTACAGCCACACCAACCGCTTTGCGGACATGCATGATATCGGGGACATGCTGGTGGCGGCCGGTTTCGCCAGCCCGGTGATGGAAATGGAAAAACTCACGCTTACCTACGATGATGCGAAAGCGGTGATGCAGGATCTGCGCAGCATAGGTGCGCACAATGCCACCGCCGGGCGCGCGCAGGGACTGATGGGCAAGACCGCATGGCACATGGTGCAGCAGAATTACGAGGCGCTACGGCGCGACGGGAAGCTGCCTGCAACATTCGAGATCATCTATGGCCATGCGTGGAAGGCACAGGCGCAGCGGGCTGCGGACGGCAGGGCCGTTGTCAGGACGGATTTCAGCCTATGAGAAATCGGCATGTCTCAGGCAAGCCGTCATATGGGCAGGGCATGAGCTACTTTGTCACGGGTACTGATACGGGTGTCGGCAAGACACTGGTCAGTTGTGCCCTGCTGCATGCGTTTGCTGCGGGCGGGAAGCGCGTTGCCGGATTCAAGCCGATCGCATGCGGCTGCGACGATGACATGCAAAACGAAGATACGAAGCGCCTGCTTGGGGCCGGCAATGTCTCCGCGAGCCACGCACAGGTCAACCCCTATCACTTCACGCAGCCCGTTGCCCCGCACATCGCCGCGGCGAATGCCGGGGTGTGCATCGATTTCGGACGCATCATCGCTTCCTACCGGGAGCTGTCTGCGCAAGCCGACACCGTGATCGTCGAGGGCGTCGGCGGCTTCCGTGTGCCTCTCAGCGAGACGCACGACACCGCGGATCTCGCGGTGGCGTTAGGGCTTCCGGTGATCATGGTGGCCGGCATGCGCCTGGGCTGCCTAAACCATGCCTTGCTGACCGTACGCGCGATCACCGATTGCGGGTTAGAATGCGCGGCTTGGGTGGCGAATGTCACCTGCGAGGACATGGCGGCACTGCCGGAAAATATCGCCGCACTGCGGCAGCGCATCCCCGCGCCGCTGCTCGGAGTAATTCCGTTTCAACCCGGGCTGGATCCGCGCGACGCCGCGGGGAGATTGAACCTCGAAGGATTAAGGGCACATGGGGCGTATGGCTGAGTGGCGGAAGACGATCTTGTTGGTTGCGGCGGTCTTGCTGGTTTCCTGCGCAAGGCAGGACTATCCCACGCCGTCACATGCGATTGATGTGAGCTGGCAGCATCCGGACGCAGACTTTCATCTGGCCGACCCGGCCGGCAAGGCGCGTTCGCTCGCCGACTTTCGCGGTAAAGTGAAGGTGGTGTTCTTCGGCTATACCCACTGTCCCGAGGTGTGCCCCACGACGCTGGCAGATCTGGCGCAGGCCATGCGGCAGCTGGGGCCGGACGCAAGAGACGTGCAGGTAATATTCATCACGCTCGACCCCGAGCGCGACACGCCGCAGGTGCTTGGGAAGTTCATCCCTTCGTTTGATCCGTCGTTCCTCGGCCTGTATGGAGATGCGCGGGCCACCGCCCAGGCGGCGCAGTCTTTTGGCGTGAACTACGAGAAGCACTTCGCGAAAGACGGCGCGTATACGCTGGATCATTCCGATGGCACCTATCTCATCGGCAGGGACGGCAAGCCGTTGTGGATGTCGCGCTACGGGCAGCGCACCGATCTTCTGACGCAGGATATCCGATTGCTGATTGGCGCACGTTAAGGGGACGCGATAATGCATCCGCTCATCCGGCAGTTGCGCGACGAAATTGTGTTCCCGGTGACCAGTGCAAACCTGCGCGTGCGCGCCGACCAGTTGCGCTCCCGCTTGCAGCTTTATCCGACCATGCTGGGCGGGCAGGCCATGCTGGTAGTCCTGTTAATCTGGTTGATGTGGGATGCGGTGCCTCATGCGGCGTTGCTGGCATGGGGTGCTACGGCCTACCTCGTGTATGCCGCGGACATGACGGGATGGCTGCTGTACCGCCGCCAGGTCAATACCGTGCAGGAGTGCACCCGCTGGCACATTGCCTTCACACTGTTTACCGCAGTGGGTGGCCTAGTTTGGGGGAGCACTGCACTATGGCTGTTTCCGCCGGACGCGGCGCACCAGGCGCTCCTGATCATGATCATATTCGGCCTGGCAGCTGCCTCGGTTACCACCAATCCCTCCTATCCTTCCTCGTTCTACCTATACGCATTGAGCGTCGTATTGCCGCTGCTGTTTCGCTTCATGGCGAGCGGCGACCCTACCCAATGGGCCATGGCAGGAATCCTGCTTATCTATCTCGCAGTGGTGCTGAAGGCTGGCGGGGGACTGGGCAAGGCCTTCCGGATCGCCCTGCAGCAACGCCACGAAAATGTTGCGCTGGTCGAGCAGCTGACCGAGCAGAAGGCGTATTCCGAACAAATGCGCCAGCAAGCCGAACTGGCCAGCCGCGAGAAGTCCCGGTTCCTTGCGGTTGCGAGCCACGACCTGCGCCAGCCGCTGCAGGCCCTGACTCTATTCAGCGAGGCGCTGAAGGACGCCGCCGGGGACAAGGATACCCGGCACCTGGCGGGGCAAATCGACAAATCGGTGCATGCCCTAGCTGACATGTTCAACGAGTTGTTGGACCTTTCGCGCCTGGACGCGGGCATCATGGCGCCGCGCATGCAGCATTTTGCGCTGCAGCCGCTGCTCGACCGCCTGTATGTGAACTTCATCCCGCTGGTCCAGGCCAAGAAGCTGGCGTTTGAGATTCCTGCGGGGGACGGCATGCCGGGTGCCGATGGAGAAAGCGGGCCCGTGCTGTACAGCGACCCCTTCCTCGTTGAGCGCATCCTGCGCAACCTGATTTCCAATGCCATCCGCTACACCGAAAAAGGCAAGGTGTCGTTGCACTGCCGCTGTTCCGGGCGCAGCCTGACGTTCGAGGTGGCGGACACCGGTATCGGCATCGCGCCGGAAGTCATGCCTCACATCTTCGAGGAATACTATCAGGCGGATAACCCGCACCGCGACCGACGCAAGGGGCTCGGGCTGGGACTCGCGATAGTGAGGCGGATCGAGCAATTGCTGGGTTGCAGGGTGGAAGTCGAATCCGAGCCGGGCAAGGGCTCGACTTTCCGCTTTACGGTGGCGCTGGGAGATGCGGAACAGCGTGCGCATCCCTTTGCAGTTACCCATTCCCGGCATGACCTGGGCGGTACGGCGGTGGCCCTGGTGGAAGACGATCCGGACATCCGCCAGATGATCGCCGGACTGATGGTGCAATGGGGCTGCCGCGTTTTTGCCGGAGACTCGCCGGTTGACGTGCTGCGTGCCATGGATGCGGGCACGATAAGGCCGGACTTGCTAGTGTGCGATTACCGCCTGCCGGGCGAGTTGACCGCCATCGGCGCCATCGGCCAAATGCGCGAACTGTGGGGGCACTCACTTCCTGCCATGGTGCTGACCGGCGACACGGCACCCGAGGTGCTGCACGAAATCCAGGATAGCGGCGCGATGCTGCTGCACAAACCGATCACCCCGGCGCGCCTGCGCTCGCTCATGTACCTTGCGCTGCACGGCGCGGAATGACGCAGGCTACCAGTATATACAACGGGTTAAATGGTATATCATTGGCAGCGGGAGAGTTGGGAGAGCGGTAAAAACAAAATGAAAATGACTATATTGCTGGCAGATGACCACGCGTTGTTCCGTGACGGCATGCGCTATGTATTGCAGCAACTCGCTGAGGAGGTTGAGATTCTGGATGCGGCCAGCTTCCCGGAGGCTCTGCAGCTGGCGGGACGCCACCCGGGGATCAATCTGGTGCTGATGGACCTGCACATGCCGGGCAGCGACGGCGTGCTGTCGGTCAGAACCTTCAACCTCAAGCATCCGGACATGCCTCTGGTGGTCGTTTCGGGCTCGGAGCAGCGCGAGGACATGGAGAGGGTGATGGAATACGGCGCAATGGGCTTCATTTCCAAGATGACCTCCAGCAAGGTGATGCTGGCGGCATTGCGCATGGTGCTCGACGGCGGTATCTACCTGCCGCCGCAGCTGCTGCAGCAGTCCGTGGAGAGCATGGAGCAGGGCACCATCGACAAGCGCAGCCGCCGGTCCAATGAGTTCGGCCTCACCGCGCGCCAGGTGGATGTGCTGAAATACCTGTCGCAGGGGTTGTCCAACAAGGAGGCCGCGCAGAAAATGGGGCTGGCGGAGGGCACGGTAAAAATCCACGTTGCCGCCATCTTCCAGGTATTGCATGTAAGCAACCGCATGGATGCGGTGCGCGCCGCGCAACGGCTGGGCGTGCTGCCGAATACCGAGACGGCATGATGAGCCGCCTCATCCCGGAGCATCCGTGCCGCTGATCAGCACCGAAAACAAATCCTCGCCGTTGCCGTCGCGCCTGGTCGCGCTGTTGCGTGAATCCCGCTGGCTGCTGTTTGCAGCTGCGGCGCTATACGTCATGCTCATCCTGTACGGATACGACCGCAACGATCCGGCGTGGTCGCACAGCGCCAGCAGCGCGGTCGCACACAATCCAGGCGGTGTATTCGGCGCGTGGCTGGCCGATATCCTGCTGTATGTTTTTGGTTTTTCCGCGTGGTGGTGGATAGCCTTGCTGCTGCAGCGAGTTTGGCTGGGCTATCGCGGCATCAGCGCCGAGGAGCCCGCCGCCGGCATTTTTGACCGGCGGGCGCTATGGGTGACCCTGAGCGGCTTCGGCGTACTGCTCCTGTCCTCCAGCGCGCTCGAATCGTCGCGTCTCTACCACATGAAGGTGTCGTTGCCCCAGGCTCCAGGCGGGATGCTGGGCGCGATCCTGGGGGATGGGCTGTCGCACCTGCTCGGTTTCACCGGTTCCACCCTGTTTCTGCTGGCGCTTGTCGCTGCAGGATTCAGCCTGTTCACCGGTTTGTCGTGGCTGCGCTTCATAGACCGGCTGGGGTACCTGCTCGAAACGGCGTATGTGCGTGCCGTGAATGCCTGGCAGACGCGGCGCGACCGGCGCATCGGCGCGCAGGCTTCGAGCGAACGCACTGCCGTTGTGGAAGAGGAAAAGAAGCGCGTGGAGGAACACCAGCCCATCCACATCGAGATGCCGGTGCTGGAAGTTCCGAAGTCGGTGCGGGTGAAGGAAGAAAAACAGGCCCCGCTGTTCGCGGACCTCCCCGATTCGCCCCTGCCACCGCTGCGCTTGCTCGACCAGCCGGGGCATGAAGTCGAGCTGATCTCTGCCGATACGCTGGAATTCACTTCGCGCCTGATCGAGCGCAAGCTCAAGGAATTCGGGGTGGAGGTCAAGGTGGTTGCGGCCTATCCCGGGCCGGTGATCACCCGCTATGAAATCGACCCTGCCGTCGGCGTGAAGGGCAGCCAGATCACCAATCTGGTGAAAGACCTGGCGCGCGCCCTGTCGGTGGTGAGCATCCGTGTTGTCGAGACCATACCCGGAAAGGCCTACATGGCGCTGGAACTCCCGAATCCTAAGCGCCAAGTGGTGAAGCTCTCCGAAATTCTGAGCTCGCAGGCCTATGCCGACATGCATGCCCCGCTCACCATCGCCATGGGCAAGGATATATCTGGCAAGCCCGTGGTGGCTGATCTCGCCAAAATGCCTCATGTGCTGGTGGCGGGTACCACGGGCTCGGGCAAATCCGTGGCGATCAACGCCATGATTCTCAGCCTGCTGTACAAGGCCACGCCCCAGGAGGTGCGCCTGTTGCTGGTCGATCCCAAGATGCTGGAGTTGTCCGTCTATGAGGGCATTCCGCATTTGCTGGCGCCGGTGGTCACGGATATGCGCCAGGCCGCATCGGCGCTGAATTGGTGTGTTCAGGAAATGGACAGGCGCTACCGCCTCATGTCCGCGCTGGGGGTGCGCAACATCTCCGGCTACAACCAGAAGGTGCGGGACGCGATCAAGGCTCAGCAGCCGCTGACCAATCCCTTCAGCCTGACTCCGGAACATCCTGAAGCGCTGGAAGAGCTGCCATTCCTCGTCGTCTTTATCGACGAACTGGCCGACTTGATGATGGTGGTCGGCAAGAAGGTTGAAGAGCTGATCGCGCGCCTGGCGCAAAAGGCGCGCGCCGCCGGAATACACCTGGTGCTTGCGACGCAGCGTCCCTCGGTGGACGTGATCACGGGCCTGATCAAGGCCAATGTGCCCACGCGCGTGGCCTTCCAGGTGTCGAGCAAGATAGACTCGCGCACCATTCTTGACCAGATGGGTGCCGAAGCGTTGTTAGGCCAGGGCGACATGCTCTACCTGCCGCCCGGCACCGGCTACCCGCAGCGCGTGCACGGCGCCTTCGTGTCGGACCAGGAGGTGCACCGGGTGGCGGAGCACCTCAAGGCGCAAGGCGCGCCTAACTATATCGAAGGCGTGCTGACCTCCATGGAAGAGCCGGAAGAGGGCGGCGATGCTGCCGGCGCCGCGGGCGGCGAAGCCGATCCGCTGTATGATCAGGCCGTGGACATCGTGCTGAAGTCGCGCCGTGCCTCCATTTCGCTGGTGCAGCGCCACCTGCGCATCGGCTATAACCGCGCCGCGCGCCTGGTGGAAGACATGGAGCGGGCCGGTCTGGTGTCGCCGATGCAGAGCAATGGCAACCGTGAAGTGATTGCGCCCGCCAGGGCGGAGTGAAGTTCGCTCTCCACCGCGGCGGAATAAGTCCCTGTCAACTTGATTGGATACCGAATGCTGAAATTTTCATATGTGATTTTGCTGGCGCTTGCCGTTCCCCTCAGCTCTCATGCTGAGCCCGCCCCAACTGCTTCCGCCCCCGCCGAGGCCACCAGCACCGAGGCTCCGCCCGCCGAAGCGCCGGCGGTTGAAGCGCCGAAGGTCGAAACTCCGCGCGGCGCTGCCCCGCGTGCGGCAAACAGGCGCGGCAAAGCTCCGCGCGCCCCGGCTCCGCAAGCCGAAGCCGCGCACGCCGACGCCGCGCACGCCGAAGCCCCCAAGTCCGGTGCCATCGCGAAGCTGAAGAGTTTCATCGCCAACACGCGTTCTGCCCAGGCCAGTTTCACGCAGGAACTGGTGGACAAGAACGGCAAGCGCCTCCAGACATCCTCGGGCATCATGCAGTTCACCCGTCCCGGGAAATTCCGCTGGACGTACGAAAAGCCGTATGAGCAAGTGATAGTGGGGGATGGCGTAAAGTTCTGGCTGTACGACGTGGACCTGAACCAGGTGACCGTGAAAAAGCTCGATGCCGCACTGGGCAGCAGCCCGGCTGCGCTGCTCGCTGGCAGCAACGAAATCGAGAAGAGTTTTACGCTGCAAGACGCGGGGTGCGAGCCGCGCGCGGGAGCAAAGGTTCCGCAGGCCGCCTCGCAGGTTCCGGGCGATTACGCCGAGGCATGCGCCAAGGGGCTGGAGTGGCTGGAGGCCAGGCCAAATGCACCAGACGCCACTTTTGAAAGCATACGCATGGCGTTCGATGCCAGGTCGGAACTGGTCATCATGGAACTGCGCGACACCTTCGGCCACACCACCGTGCTGCGTTTCTCCGACATGATGATCAACCCCAAGTTTCCCCAGGAGCTGTTCAAGTTCGAGCCGCCCAAGGGCGCGGATGTGCTGGGTGACGAATAGGCGCGGTATACACCATGAGCCCGGCACAGGATGATCTGTTCGAACCTGCGGCGCCCGCAGCGCCGCTGGCCGAGCGCCTGCGCCCCCGGCACATAGACGAAGTCATCGGCCAGTCGCACCTGCTCGGCGCGGGCCGGCCTTTGCGGCTTGCATTCGAATCCCGCAAACTGCACTCGATGATCCTGTGGGGTCCGCCGGGCGTGGGCAAGACCACGCTGGCGCGCCTGATGGCCTCTGCTTTCGACGCCGAATTCGTGCCCCTCTCCGCGGTACTGTCCGGAGTGAAGGACATACGCGAAGCCATTGCCCAGGCACAACTGGTGCTGCAGCAAAGCGGCCGCCACACCATCCTGTTCGTGGATGAAGTGCACCGCTTCAACAAGTCGCAGCAGGATGCGTTTTTGCCGTTCGTGGAGCAGGGCCTAGTCACGTTCATTGGTGCGACGACGGAAAACCCCTCGTTCGAAGTGAACAGTGCGCTGCTGTCGCGTGCGCAGGTGTACGTGCTGCATGCCCTGTCCGCGGAAGAGCTCGGGGCCTTGTTCGACCGTGCGCAGAGCGTAGCCCTGCGCGGACTGGAATTCGAAGAGGACGCGCGCGAGCGCGTCATCGGCTACGCCGATGGCGATGCGCGCAGACTGCTCAACGTGCTGGAGCAATTGCAGACGGCTGCGCAAACCGAGGGCGTGAAGCGGATAGACAGCGCCTTCCTCGACAACACGCTGGCGCACAGCCTGCGCCGCTTCGGCAAGGCCGGGGAAGAGTTCTACGACCAGATTTCCGCGCTGCACAAATCGGTGCGCGGCTCCCATCCGGACGCCGCGCTGTACTGGTTCACCCGCATGCTGGACGGCGGCGCCGACCCGCGCTACCTGGCGCGGCGCATCGTGCGCATGGCCTGGGAGGACATCGGCCTGGCCGACCCGCGCGGCATGGACATCGCTTTGAGCGCCGCCGAAACCTACGAGCGCCTGGGGTCGCCGGAAGGCGAACTGGCGCTGGCGCAGGCCGTGCTCTACCTGGCCGTCGCCGCCAAGTCGAATGCGGGCTATGTCGCGTATAATGCCGCCCGCGCCTTTGTGGTCCAGGACGGTTCGCGTGAGGTGCCGCTGCACCTGCGCAATGCGCCGACGCGGCTGATGAAGCAACTCGACTACGGCAAGGGCTACCGCTATGCGCATGAAGAGGCGGAGGGCTATGCGGCGGGCGAGACGTATTTCCCGGATGGCATGCCGGAGGTGAGCTTTTACCAGCCGACGGATCGCGGGCTGGAAGCGAAGATCGGCGAGAAGCTGGCGCATCTGCGCGAGCTGGACGCGGAGGCAAAAAAGAAAATGTAGGTTGGGTTAGGGCAATAGGCCGTAACCCAACGTTGCGCTGTTGGGTTACGGCCTGACGGCCTAACCCGACCTACGGGGTGATTTTGAATGGGGTTTTCATGTTAGACATACAAGCATTGCGCAACGATCTGGCCGGTGTCGCGGCGCGTCTGGCGACGCGCGGATTTGTCCTCGATACCGCGCGCTTCGAGCAACTGGAGGCGGAGCGCAAGACCATCCAGACGCGCACCCAGGAATTGCAGGCCAAGCGCAATGCAACTTCCAAGCAGATCGGCCAGGCGAAAGCCAAGGGCGAGGACGTTTCGGCGATCATGGCAGAGGTCGGCGCGCTGGGCGAGGAACTGAAACAGCTGGAGGCCAAGCTGCCGCAAGTGCTGGCCGAAATGGATGCATTCCTCTCTGTCATCCCCAATATGCCGCACGCGAGCGTGCCGGTCGGCAAGTCGGATGCGGACAATGTCGAAGTGCGCAAGGTCGGAACCCCGCCCAAATTCGACTTCGAGGTGCAGGATCACGTCAGCATCGGCGAAGGACTGGGCGGCCTGGATTTCGAGACCGCCTCGAAGATTGCCGGCGCGCGCTTCTCGCTGCTGAAGGGGCCGCTGGCCAGGCTGCACCGCGCGCTGGCGCAGTTCATGCTGGACACGCATACGGAACAGCACGGCTACACCGAGACCTATGTGCCGTACATGGTGAACGCCGAGTCCCTGCGTGGCACCGGGAATCTTCCCAAGTTCGAGGAAGACTTATTCAAAGTATTCGCCGGAGGCGACACTCCAAATTCGACTGGTAATGAACAGGTACCGGCAGGAACATCCGGCTTCGCAGAATCGGGCGCACCAGGGGGTTTTGGTGGCACATTTTTCACTACTCCCAAAGCTAGCTATTATTTAATTCCGACCGCCGAAGTCCCCGTCACCAACATGGTGCGCGACGAGATCGTACCGCTGGAAAAGCTGCCGATGAAATTCGTGGCGCACACGCCGTGTTTCCGCAGCGAGGCGGGCTCCTACGGGCGCGACACGCGCGGCATGATACGCCAGCACCAGTTCGATAAAGTGGAACTGGTGCAGATCGTGCACCCTGAAAAGTCCTATCAAGGGCTGGAGGAGTTGCTGGGCCATGCCGAGACCATCCTGAAGCTGCTGGAACTGCCGTACCGCGTGGTAAGGCTGTGCACGGGCGACATGGGCTTTTCCGCCGCCATGACCTACGACATCGAGGTCTGGCTGCCCGCGCAGAACACCTACCGCGAGATTTCCTCCTGCTCGAATTTCGAGTCGTTCCAGGCGCGGCGCATGCAGGCGCGCTTCCGCAACGCGGCGGGCAAGCCGGAGTTGGTGCACACTCTGAATGGCTCCGGGCTTGCGGTGGGCCGCACGCTGGTGGCGATACTTGAAAATTACCAGCAGGCCGACGGCAGTGTCAAAGTGCCAGCCGTATTGCGCCCCTACATGGGCGGGTTGGAAGCCATCCACGCCGTCTGACCGGCCCCGGCGACCGGGTACCCACATTCGGCCGAAGCTGGTAGAATGCGCCCCTTCCGGAGAGGTGGCAGAGTGGTTGAATGTACCTGACTCGAAATCAGGCGTAGGTGAATAGCCTACCGAGGGTTCGAATCCCTCCCTCTCCGCCAACATAGTAGTAGAATCAATGGGCTATACGGGTTTTTAGCACTTACCCCAAATAGCCCATCAAATGGAAGGGCGTCACTCGACGCTCCAAAACCTGAGTTTCCCGCCCGAGTAGTAGCGGTTTTGTGTGTTTCTCGCCGCAGGATTTCTGCGAGCGAGTGATACGCTGACTTCAACTCATATTTTGGAGCCGAGTATGCACCGTCTTCCCGAAACAGGCTTTCTTCGTCTGCGCCAAGTCATCGGCGACCACAAGGCAAACCCGCCGATCCCGGCCATCATCCCTGTATCGAAGTCCACCTGGTGGGCTGGCGTGAAATCCGGCCGCTTCCCAAAACCCGTGCGCATTGGGCCTAGGTCGCCTGTCTGGCGCGTTGAGGACATTCGCGCACTCGTCGCGCGGTTGAATGAGGATGGGCGCTCAGAGCAGGTTTGATTCTCCTATATTGGCGCGCGCCCGGTAGCGCGGTAGGATACTGGCTTTACTCCAATGAAAGTGGCGGGGACGCCTCGTGACCGAGAATGAAAGGGCGTGCACTACGCCTTCGAAGAGAGTGCCATCCTGACTTACAGAGCCATCCAATACAGCAAATGACTTTGAAGCGCCGCAATCTACAGCTGCAGAATCGCATCCTGATGAAGAGGTATTGGAAGCTGCGAATGCGCAGGGCGGGCAAAGGCGTCGGCAGGTTCATTGCGCGGCGCTGGCTCCCGATAAAAGAGCGGGAAAGGGAACGTGTCCTTGCCCGCACGCTTGCCGAGTATGCCAAGCAGACTGCAAAGGCGCGGCGACAGGGATTTGAGTCAAACTCAGTTCTGCTTAATATTGGCTTGTTCTTTCTCATCGCTGACAGGGATATTCAGACTGTGAAAATTAATGCGCTCACCCATTCTGACCCTTGGAAGCGCTCCCTGTATGCACGGGTTATCCTGCTGACAATCCACGAACTGGATCTGGACAAGGTTGCTGGAAACAAGTTGCGGCGGGCCTTAGATGATGCCGGTGTTCCAGATGATGCCAAGCGTAAAATCACGGACGCGTTACGGATGGTGCGCAGTGCACAGCAAAAGGCTCAAAAGCAATTTTCCTTCCTGAGAAACGCTACTATTGCGCACCGGGATGCCGATGCGCTCCTGCAGTATCGCGCAATAACTGAGCTCGATTCGATGGCCGTAATTGGAATTGCGTCTGAGTTCTATGACGGCACCCGCTTATTCCTGAGCGTTTTCCCAGACATTATGGTTCAGGTTGGTTCCTTTCCTGGGCTATTGAACCAGGTTAGAGCGCGCGAGAGCAGGTAGTGTGTTAGTTTGAAGGTAACGGTATTGGTGGCAACAGAGCAGCCTGCGGTGAAGTGCGTTACCGAGGCCCAGTAGGCCTTTACCTGATATAGCCATTCGACCACGACACTTAAGGACGTGGCTAGTCACTGGCGGGATATTTAGTGTGGACCCATGTTGCTCCGTCGCCATTTCGCATTGTATATGGTCAACGAACAAGGCATCAATTTACTTCGCCAATCCTATAGAACTGACTATTCTTGTTGGTCTAGAGTTCGATGCCGTTAACATTTCAAGCCGGCGTACGGGGCGCCGGGTGGATTCGGCGTGACCTTGAGCTACGACACCCTTGCGGTGTCCTTTTTTGTTTCCGGCTGCTGCCCGGTCGTTTTTCGCCGGGATCAGGCGTTCGAGGCAGTTGCCTGGGCCACAGGCAGGTCGAAGTAGAACGTCGCGCCTTGCCCCGCCACGGAATCGAAGCCGATCACGCCGCCCATCTGCTCGACGATGGCCTTGCTGATGGCGAGGCCCAGGCCGGTGCCT
>Ga0316628_100002633_pt1 | contig 13439 bp, 11 predicted proteins | sample OWC_Aug_M2_C1_D5_FD_207648 | JGI IMG/M metagenome (GOLD analysis project Ga0316628, IMG submission 207648) | Wetland soil microbial communities from Old Woman Creek delta, Ohio, United States - OWC_Aug_M2_C1_D5_C | ecosystem: Environmental > Terrestrial > Soil > Wetlands | place: USA: Ohio... | reverse complement strand
GATCAGCCGGAAGAAAAGGCGCTTCTTGTCCGCGACCGGCATGATCTTCGAGCCCCGCTCGCGCCACCGATCGGGTATGTCCTCGAGATAGACGCGCGGAACCTCCCGAATGCCGGCCTGCCAGGCCTTCTGGGTGTAGCCGAGGCGGTCGAACAGGGCGAACACGTCGGTGTAGTCACGGCACGGAGCGCGCTCGTCGGTGGGCTTGATTTGCGCCACCGCCCCGGTAGCGAGCAACAGGACCACGAACCCCGCCGCCCATGTGATCGCTTTCCCCATGGATCGTCTCCTGCCGCGAGGATACCGCTGGAAGGGCACAGCGCGGCACGACGTTCGCGGGCCGCGGACCGGTCCGGGCGTGTTGGCGCCCCGTTAGGAGGCGGAGGCCTTTCCGGAAACCGTGATGGTTTCCAGACCGTGGGCGCGGGCGCCGGTCTCCTGTCTCCGCAGGAGGAACGCGAAGAAGAGCGCGACGAAGCCGAGCACGGAGAACATCCACATCCCCGGGCGGTACCCCGTCGGGTTGGCTGCGCTCGCCGCCCAGTGGTCGTTGGCCCAGCCGATCAGGAGGTTGAACCCCGCGAGGCCGATGTTCTGGATCATCGTCATCAGGCCGTACGCGGTCCCCAGCTTCGACTGGTCCACGATGTACGCCACCGAAGGCCACATCACCGCCGGGATGAGCGAGAAGGCGACCCCCATGACCGCCATCGGGACGATCAGGGGGACCCGGGTGTACGCCATCACGAGGTAGACGGGGACCAGCAGCAGCGAGCCGTACATCATGAAGAGCGAGCGCTTTCCCACCCTGTCGACGAGCAGGCCGAAGAGCGGCGTGCCGATCATCGCGAACAGGGTGAGCATGCTGGAGAGGAACCCCCCAAACTCTCGTGAGGCACCGTGGGCCTCGATGAAGAACTTCACCGCGAACGTCTGGAACGGGAAGATCGCCGAGTAGAAGGTGATGCAAAGTGCCACAACGTACCAGTACGAGACGCCGAACTTGAACAGGTCGGCGAACACGACCTTGTCGGTCCCGCCGCCCCCGAGCGAGTAGCGTCTCTCGGCGTTGCTCTCCAGGATCCAGTAGAGGATCGGCCCGATGATGCAGAACGTGGCCATGCCGACGCTGATCAGGAGCGGCCACTTCCAGTTGGCGTACGCGGACGCCGCCCACGTCGGGGCGTTGAGCGCCGCGAACGACCCCAGGCGCGCGATCGTCAGGTTCATCCCGAACGCGAACGAAAGCTCCTTGCCGCGGAACCACTTGGCGATGGCCGTCGTGACCGCGACGATGAGCGACTCGGCGCCCAGTCCGAAGACCAGGCGGCCGGCGGCCATGACCGCGAGCGTCCCGCTGGCCACCGTGAGCGCGGCGCCCGCGAAGCACAGGACCCCGAACAGCATCGTCGCCTTGCGGGTGCCGATCCGGTCGATGATGAAGCCGCCGATCAGCACCATGAAGACGTTGGGGATGCTGTAGATGGCGTTGAGCAGGCCGATGTTGGCGTCCGAGAAGCCGAGTTGCGCCTTGAGGACGTCGGCGAGCGGGCTGACGGAGTCGTAGACGTAGTAGTTGCCGAACATCGCAAGGGAGATCAGCACAAGCACGGCCCAGCGGTAGGCCTTGGGCGGGGCGGGGTTCTCGAGGACGGCAGCGGTCGTCGGGTCGGTCATGACGGGTTCCCCTCGTGCCCCGCGAGCCCCGCCGCAATCGGGCGGCCGCGGGCGACGGCGGATGGTAGCAGAGCGACGTCGTCCGGGCCGCCGGTAGGCCGCCCTTCACCGACCAGGGTCGTTGCAACCCTTCTCTCCCGAGAGGCGTCCAAGTGACCAGGATGCTTGCCGCAGGACGTTCGTCGCAGGTGCACGAACGCTGTCCGTGAGAACCGAAGGTACTGCTGGCTCGTAGGTAAGGGTGTCAGACCCGGCGCCGTCTCCTATGGCGCGGGTGCGGGAGAGGCCATGAAGAGGTGGCTGAAGGTCGTGATTCCGGTCGTGGTGCTCGGAGGCGTCGGTTTCGGCGCCGTGCAGGCCAGCAAGGGGAGCGGCACCTCCAAGAACGGGCTCACCCTCGTGAAGGTCGAGCGCGGGACGATCACCGACAAGGCGCTGGCCACCGGCCAGATCGTGCCGGAGCAGGAGATCCAGGTGAAGTCCCAGATCTCGGGGATCGTCAAGGAGTGCTTCGCCGAGGTCGGGGACCGCGTGGAGGTCGGCCAGTCGCTCTTCGCGATCACCCCCGACCCCACCCCGCTGGAGCTCAACGAGGTGGAGCGCGGTGTCCAGCTGGCCGAGGTGGCTTTCGCCCGGGCGAACGCCGACTTCGAGCGCAACAGCACACTCTGGAAGGAGGGGATCCTCTCCAAGGAGGTCTACGACGGCTCCAAGCAGGCGTACGACCAGGCGAGGATCCAGCTCGACCTTTCGCGCGAGCGCCTTGCCCTCACCAAGGAGGGCAAGATCACCCGCGCGAAGGGAGGCGTCGATTCGGTGATCCGCGCCCCGGCGGCGGGCACGGTGCTCAGGCGGCACGTCAACCCCGGCGATCCAGTGGTGCCGCTGACCTCCTACCAAGCCGGCACCCCCCTGATGACGATCGCCGACATGGGCACCCTCATGTTCAAGGGCACGGTGGACGAGATCGACGTCGGCAAGCTGAAGGAAGGGATGCCGGTGCGCATCAAGATCGGCGCCCTGCCGGACGCCACGGTGACCGGAAGGCTCACGCGCATCTCCCCGAAGGCGACCGAGAAGGAGGGCACCACCCTGTTCGACGTGGAGGCGGCGATCGAGAAGACCGGGGCGATCACCCTGCGGGCCGGCTACTCGGCCAACGCCGACGTGGTCATCCAGGAGAAGGCCAACGTGCTTCTGATCCCGGAGAGACTCGTCACCTTCGAGAAGGACACGGCCTCCGTGGAGGTGCCGGGGACGGGCCCCGATGCCAAGCCGGTCAAGAAGCAGATCAAGGCCGGCCTGTCGGACGGTCTGAAGCTGGAGGTCGTCGCCGGGCTCGCGGAGGGGGACCAGGTGGTGCAGCGGCCGCCCAAGGAGATCAAGTGACCGTTCGGGACGTCCACGTGCCGAAAGGTCACCCCGAGTCCCGCCTGCGTCGGGACGAGGGATCTCGCGGCCTTGGCGTGTCCTCGGTGCGCGCGGACGGGCCACCGGAGGCGAGGGGCTGACCGATGGGCTGGCGCAACTACCTGCGGCAGTTCCTCCGCGACCTCCGCAGCCAGAAGCTGCGCGCCGCGCTCACGCTGTTCGGCCTGGTGTGGGGCACGGCCTCCGTCACTCTGCTGCTGGCGTTCGGGGAGGGGCTGCAGGAACGCCTGATGAAGAACATCCGCGGTCTCGGCGAAAACATCGTCATATGCTGGCCCTCGCAGACGAGCAAGCCGTGGGAAGGGCTGCCGCGCAACCGCAAGATCACGATCAAGGACGACGACATCAGCGCGCTCAAGCGTGAGGTCCCCGGGCTGACCGCGATATCCGGCGAGTACAGCGCCGGCAACAAGAAGTTCAAGGTCGGCCACAAGGTCCTGGTGCCGGGGATGACCGGGGCAAACCCGGTTTTCGCCGCGATGCGCAACCTAATTCCGCAGACGGGCGGACGCTACGTCAACGACCTGGACATGGACGAGCGGCGGAGGGTCGTCTTCCTCGGCGATGGGCTCAAGAATGACCTTTTCGGCGACGAGGAGGCGGTGGGGAAATACGTGACCGTCAACGGCGTGCCGTTCCTAGTGGTCGGGGTGATGCAGAAGAAGGAGCAGGACTCGTCGTACCAGGGGCGCGACACCGACCGGGCGTCGATCCCGGCCACGACGTTCCGCGCAATGTACGGCCAGGAGAAGTACGGGAACTTCGTCCTTCAGGTTGCCGACGCGGACAAGGTCGAGATCGCCAAGGACCAGGTGATCGCCACGCTGGCGAAGATGCACAGGTTTGACCCGACCGACTCAGAGGCGGTGCGGATGTGGGACGTCACCGAGAACGAGAAGTTCATGCACTCGTTCATGCTGGGCTTCCGCATCTTCCTGGGAGTGATGGGGGTGCTGACGTTGGTGGTGGCGGGGATCGGCGTCTCGAACATCATGAACGTCGTGGTAGAGGAGCGCACCAAGGAGATCGGCGTCAAGATGGCCCTGGGCGCGAGACAGAGCGCGATCATCACGCAGTTCCTGTTTGAGACCCTGCTGATGACGGCGCTGGGCGGAGCGATCGGTTTCGCGATCTCGGCCGGTATCTGCGCCGGGTTTCCAGCAAGCCTTGACGAGTACGTCGGGACGCCGGCCATTTCGCTGCAGGTTGGAGCGACCACGACGGTCGTCCTGGGCCTGATCGGTTTTCTGGCGGGTTACTTCCCGGCGCGCAGCGCTGCGCGTCTCAACCCGGTCGAGGCGCTGAGGCTGTAGCGATGCTGACCGCCAAGCTCATCGTTCGGCTCTTTCACAGCGCCGCCAAGATCCAGCGCAAGCGGATGGTGCTCACCGTGACGGCGATCGCCTGGGGCACCATCGCAATCATCCTGCTGCTCTCGTTCGGGGAGGGGCTCAAGCGCAGCATGGATCAGGGGAGGCGCGGGCTCGGGGACAGCCTGGTCATCCTTTGGATGGGGGAGACCGAGAAGGCGTACGCGGGCCTCCCGGCCGGGCGGCCGATCCGGCTCGTCCCGGACGACGTTGAGCTCGTGCTGAAGAGCGTCCCGGAGATCGCCTCAGCCTCGGGCGAGATGCACAACTGGAACGTGCAGCTGGTGAACGGGCGGACGGCGCTCAACAAGCGAGTTGTGGGCGTGCACCCGGCTTACGGGGAGCTGCGGACCAGCTACCCGCAGGCGGGCGGACGGTACATCGACGAACTGGACCAACGACTGAAGCGGCGGGTCGTCTTCCTGGGCAACGAGCTGGCAAGAAGCCTCTTCGGGACCGAGGACGTCGTGGGAAAGACCCTGCTGGTCGCCGACATGCCGTTCACGGTCATTGGCGTGATCCAGAAGAAACGGCAGATGGGGATGTACGGCGGCCCCGACAGCGACCGAGCCACCATTCCGCTCTCCACCTTCGAGGCGATGTTCGGCCGGCGCTACCTGTCGAACTTCATCTACAAGCCGGTGGCCGATGATCTCGCGCCGGTGGCCAAGCGCCGCCTCATGGAGGTCCTGGGCGCAAAGTACCGTTTCGATCCGGCTGACACCCGCGCCCTCTACTTCTGGGACACGATCGAAAACACCAAGGTGTTCACCAAGATGATGATCGGGATCGAGATCTTCCTTGGTGTGATCGGCGCCCTCACGATGATCATTGGCGGGGTCGGGGTGGCGAACATCATGTTCGCAGCGGTGACGCACCGCACGCGCGAGATCGGGGTCCAGATGGCGCTCGGGGCACGCCGCCTCTACATCACCGGCGCCATCGTGCTCGAGTCGCTGGCGCTCACGTTTGCAGGCGGGGTCGTCGGCATCGGCGTCGGCGTCACGATCGTGCAGATCCTGGCGGCGTTGCAGGAGCGGGCGAAGAGCGAGGCGATGGAGTTCCTGGGGGCACCGACGATCTCCGTGCCGATTGCGGTCACCACCGTGACCTTGCTCGGGGTGATCGGCCTCGTGGCGGGGTACTTCCCGGCGCGCCGGGCGGTCTCGGTGCAGCCCGCCGAGGCGCTGCGGTTCGAGTGAAGGAGCGGACATGTTCTGGAACGGAAAGAACGGCAGGAACGGCGCGCACGACGAGGGGAACGGGCACGCCCTCATCGAGCTCGCGGGCATCCGCAAAGTCTACGACACGGGGGCGATCAAGGTGGAGGCGCTGTGCGGCGTCGACCTCGCGGTGGCCGAGAACGAGTTCCTCGCGATCGTGGGCCCATCCGGGTCCGGCAAGTCGACACTCATGAACATCATCGGCTGCCTGGACACGGCCAGCGAGGGGTCCTACCGCCTGCACGGGGAGCAGGTGGCGGGCTTGACGATCGACCGGCTGGCGGAGATCCGCAACCGGCGCGTCGGCTTCGTCTTCCAGAACTTCAACCTGCTCCCCCAGCTGACCGCCTACGAGAACGTCGAGATGCCCCTGCTGTTCAAGGGCACACCAACGCGCGAGCGGCGCGAGCGTGTGCAGCACCTGTTCGAGCAAGTCGGCCTCGCCGACCGCATGCTGCACCGGCCGGTGGAGCTGTCCGGCGGTCAGATGCAGCGGGTCGCGATCGCCCGGGCGCTGGCGTGCGAGCCGGCCATCATCCTGGCCGACGAACCGACCGGGAACCTGGACACGACCTCGGGGCGGGACATCATCGGGATGTTCGAGGAACTCTGGACGAGGGGCCACACGATGGTGCTGATCACCCACGATCCGGCGATCGCCGCGCGCACCCGCCGCGTCGTGCGTGTCCAAGACGGCGTGGTGGTGAGCGACGAGAAGGCTGCCTGAGAGCCCCGGCTACTGGGGCTTCACCCCCACGTACGATCCGGCTGCGTTGACGGTGTACCAGATCTCGTCGGGCTTGGTCTTGAACGCCTTCGTGAACAGCTCCTCGGCGGTCTGCCGTTCGCCATGGAGGTTGTACCAACCCCCGACCTCACTGAGGTTCCCCTCGTCCTTGGGATCGAGCGCGAGCGCCTTGTCGAAGGCGGCCTTGGCCTTGTCCCACTCCTTGGCCTCGACGTATACGCGGCCCAGGCGCATCCAGTCGTCCTTCTTCATCTTGGTGGCGATGACGCGGTCGAAGATCGCCTGACCTTCGGTCTTGTCCCCCATCAGGTAGTAGACGCGGCCGACCGCGATGTTCTCCCAGCTCCCCTTGCCGGCCTGTTTGAGCGCCGCCGTCAGCAACCCGAGCGCCGCGTCCTTGGGGGTCTTGCCCTCGTACATCACCGGGGCCACCTTCTCCCCCGATGAGGCCGCCACGCCGGCCACCACCCCGATCGCGAACGCGAGCAGCAACGGCACCACGTATCCCTTTCTCATCATCGCCTCCCCGTCGCTCGAATATAGATTTAGTCTTGTTCGCTTTCAAGCGGGGAGGGACTGGGGAACGCGAACCGCGGCGGGCAAGCGGGTGCCGCGCTCAACGTTCCGGTGTGCAACCGAGGAGTACGAGGTGAGGGGGCGCCGTGGGCGTGAACCCGTGCGAGCGTGAATGCGAGACCCGGAACGATGGCCCCGCCTGAGCTGAGGGTTGCGCCGCGCCTGCGACTCGGGTAGTCATGGCGGTGGACATCGGCGGAGGGATCGCATGAGGTCGCTGACCCGCTACCTGACGATGAACGTTCCGGCCCGGATGGAGTTCGTCAACATCACGGAGGAGGTACGCGCGGCGGTGCAAGAGAGCGGGGTCCAAGAGGGGCTGTGCCTGGTCAACGCGATGCACATCACCGCGAGCGTCTTCATCAACGACGACGAGGCCGGTCTCCACGAGGACTACAAGCGGTGGCTCGAGAAGCTGGCGCCCTACGACCCTTCGCCTCAGGCGTACCGCCACAACCGCACCGGCGAGGAGAACGGGGACGCCCACCACAAGCGTCAGGTCATGGGGCGGGAGGTGGTGGTCGCGATCTCCGGCGGAACGCTCGACTTCGGCCCGTGGGAGCAGATCTTCTACGGCGAGTTCGACGGCCGCCGGCCCAAGCGGGTTCTGATCAAGATCATCGGGGAGTGAGGCTCCCTCCCGGGCGCTTGACTTCACGTGCGGTTTTGCGGCTACACTGACGCCAGCGACGTCTGTCCATGGGGGAATCATGAGCCACAGGTTCTGGTCCACGGTTTCGATGGTGCTCCTGGCCACCGTTCCACTCCTTTCGGGGTGCGGTGCCGAGACGGCGGGCAAGGTTACGAGCGTGATCGTGGACGGTGCCAAGCGGCTCAAGGGCTCCGGGCAGACCGAGTTGACGGTCCGCTACCAGCCGCCCGACACCAAGCCCTACGTGCTGGTGATCTATCCTGCCGCGCGGACGCCAGACGACGAGGCAGCACTCGAGAGGATCGCGCCCAAGGCAAAGGCGATCAGCCAGGCCGGGGCCTCGCTGTCGCCGAAGTCCGAAGGCTTCACCAACTCGGTCGCGCTCTGGCGCCAGGGCTCGCTCGCGACGTTCGACACGTCGTGCCGCGGCTACGCGGAGGCGGCGATGGTCCTGACCGTGGCCAAGGACAAGGGTGGGCCTACCGACATCACGCTCAACCGCGCGGGCACCACCGTGTACATCGTCGGGCTCCGCTGATCGCCGAGGCCGGTTCGCGGCGGGCAAGGCGTCTGCACCCGGTCAGCTAGCGCTCCAGCCCCGGGGCGTGCCGCGCCGGGTCACGCGGCGCACCAGCCACGCGGCGTGCCGCTGCAGGAAAACGGCCAGCTTGCCGTGGAGCGTCACGATCTTCTCGCGGCGCCGCCGCGCGGTGGCGCGCGCGATCTGGCGTGCGGCCCGTTCGGTCGGCATCCGCAGCCAGGCGGGGACGCTGTCGGGCGCATCGGGGTGGAGCCGGCCGCGGTTGTCCAGGCGCCGGATCTCGCTGTCCACGAAGCCGGGCGTGATGAGAACGACCGCGACCCCCTGCGGCGCGAGCTCGACGCGCAGCGCCTCAGCGTAGGCCCGGACGGCGTGCTTGCTCATCGCGTACGGCGAGTTACCCGGTGTCGAGATGTGACCCGAGACGCTCCCGATGATCACAAGCGTCCCGCGGGAGCGCATCAGTTCGTCGATGGTGGCGTAGACGGTGCGGAGCACGCCGAAAAGGTTGGTCTCGAACTGGCGCCGGTAGTCGTCCAGGCGGAGCTTCTTGAACGGTCCGGCGACCGCGAAGCCCGCGTTGGCGACCACGACGTCGATCGGCCCGAGGCCGGCGACCGTGAGCGCCACGGCGCGCTCGAGGTCACCTTCGCGAGTGACGTCGCATGGGATGGCGAGCGCATGGCCGCCGGCGGCCCGGATCTCGGCCGCCAGCGTGCGGAGCCTCTCGGCGCGGCGCGCCAGCAGAGCGACCGACGCCCCCTGGCTTACGAACTCGCGGGCGAGACCGGCCCCGATCCCGGACGAGGCCCCCGTGATGAGAACCACTTTGCCGGCAAAGCGACCCTTGGACGTAACGCCTCCTGAGGGGTGGAGCGGGGCTCTGGCGCCCCTCCAACCCTTGTAGCACCTCCAGCTCCGGCGGCCAAGCGCGTCAGGGCTTCGGGTGGTGGACCTTCGCGACCTTTCCGCCCTGCGTCAGGTCGAGGAACTCGTCCCCTTCCGGCGCGGAGCCGTCGGGGCGCCTGATCACCCTGCACAACGGCGCGGCGAACGTCTCCGGGCTCCTCACGGTGGAGATCGAGAGGACCATGTTCCCGTCGGCCAGGGTGAGGATGGCGCCGGGCGGGAAGCGCCCCATGACGTTGCAGAAGAGCTGCATCAGCAACGGGTCGTACGCCTTACCCGCCTGGGCGGCCATCCGCGCCAGGCAATCGGGGGTCGAGAGGACCGGACCCTGGCCGGGGCGGAACCTGGTCAAGGTGTCGTAGTCGTCGGCGATGCGGATGATGCGGGCGTGAAGCGCCGGCGATCCCCTGCGGTCGTTGAGGTCGTAATGGTGCTGCATCACAGCCAGCAACCGCCGCAGCTTTGCCCGGTGGAAGCCGCGCTGGCGCAGCAGCACCCGCATCCCTGCGCGCGTGTGCCGCTCGAACGGGACCGTGAAACCCTCCTCGCGCATGCAGAAGCCGACGTCGTGGAAGATGGCCGACACCCCGAGGTCTGCGAGCGAGTCGTCGGAGAGGCCGGCGGCCCTACCGATCAGGAGCGCCAGGTTCGTCACCATGAGAGTGTGGCGGGCGAAGGGGGGGAGCGCCTCTTCGGCGTTGGTCGCGAGCGTGACGGCGTCGCCGGCGACAGCCGCGTCGATGATCTCCTGGACGAGGCGGCGGACCGGCAGCGGGCTCGGGAGGCGGTCTGAGCCCAAGGAGGCGAAGACGTCCGCCACCGTGCCGGCGCCTGCCTCGTAGACCTCGTGGAACTCGCGCGCCAGGTGAGCGTGCTCCTCGCCGGTCACGCGGTAACGGAACGGCGGGTGCACCTGAACGGAGCCGATCCCGGAGGAGGTCAGATCGGACTGCAGTGCCGCCCTCGGGTCGGCAGGGTCCGGCTGCGCGGCGAACGCACGAATGAGGGTGCGGGTCTCGGGGTCGTCGAGTGGGGCGTTGAAGGTCAGGCCGCCCGTGGTGTGGCGGCGTAGGTCGTCCCCGAGCGTGATCGACTTTTCGATCAGTTTTTCGAAGCGGATCCTCAGGTCGTTGACGTAGATCTGGTCCTCCACGCACTGCAGGCTCACCGGACCCAGGATGTCGAGGAGCTGGCGGAGCGCAATGCCGAACTCTCTCACCGGCACGTCGAAGGCGACGTTGTTGAGGGCGTGGCTGCGGGCCATGTGGAAGAGGCCGTTGAGCAGGTGCGCCAGTTGGGCGCCGAGCTCGCGCACCCGCACGGCGAGCTCCCGGTCCTCCTCGGTGCGGGCGCGGTCCAGCGTCTTGCCGAGCTGCTCCTGAGCCAGCGCGATGGCGTCAGCCACGGGGCACGTTCCCCTGCCGGTGCAGCTGGTCCAGCAGCGCTGTGCAGTGGTGGGCGAGGTCTTCGCTGCCGTGGTGGGAGAGCCACTCCAGGAGTCCTTCGGTCTCGCCGCCTGGCAGGAGCGCGAGGCCGCTGACCGCCGCCCAGCGCAGCATCGCCTGTCCGGGGGCGAGACGCCGCAGCCCCGGCGGCCGGACCCAGTCACGGAAAACCGGGCGAGCACGCTCCGGGTCGAGACGGGCCAGCGCCTCACCGGCGGCCTTCGCCTCAGCCAGGGTGAGATCGGCGGCGGCGCCGCGCGTGACAAGCTCCACGACGGGGTCGAAGGCCCGCCGCTCGCGCTGACGCCCCAGAAGAGCCAATACCCGCACCCGGACCGCTGGGGTCGCCAGGCCGAGCGCCCCCACCAGCGCCCGTCCGATCCTCGCGCCGTACGGGGCCTGCTCGAGGAACCTGAGCGCCTCGAGGTGGAGGTCCTCATCGGGTCGGCCCAGGAAGGCGATGGCGACATCCACCGCTCCCGCGGGATCGGCCTTGGCCGTCACGCGGAAGAGCTCGATGGCGGCCTTACCCTCGAGTCCGCTCACGTGTTCGGCGATGCGGGCGGCCTGCCCGTGTACCTGCCCCTCGAGGAGCTGGCGCACGACAGGCGAGGCGCGGTGCGACGAATCCCCGAACAGCGTGAGGAGCGTCGGAAGGTGGTCGCCGGGGGTGAGGGTGACCAGCTCCATGAGCGCGGGCGGCATCTCCTGGACGTCGGCCGGAAGGTTGAGGAGGTACCGGCGCACGACCTCCCCGTTTGCACAGGCGGCGAGGAGCCGCGTGCGCGCTCTCTCGTCGGCGGGTCCCAGGTGCTGGACCGCGTGCATCACCTCCACCAGCTCCGCGAGGCGGTGCTCACCCACCAGGAAGGCGGCGGTCTCCTGGAGCGCCGGGAGGACATCCTCGAGGGTCAGTGGGTCGCTGGTATCCGCCAGCCCCGCCAGCAGCTCCCGGACCAGCGCCAGGCACTCGCGCGGGAGCGCGTCCGTGGCTTCCTCCTCGGCGATGCGTGCGAGCAGCGTGGCCGGCACCGATCGATACTCCACCTGCGCCCGCTCCGCGAAGTTCGGCCAGGGATAGTCGAACGCATAGGGCGCGTTGAAGATGGCCGCCTGCAAGCTGGTGCGCGGGCCGCCCCTCGTGCCCCCCGCCTCGGGCGTCTCGGCGGGGTCGTCCTCGCTGGCGACCACCCCCTCCACCGCGGTGTACTCGACGTGCTCGAAATCGGCCCTCCAGAGGAGCGTGACGATGTCGTCCTCCTGGGTCCGGAACCCCTTGTAGCGCACCGAGAGGATCCCGATCAGGCAGATCAACTCGTTCCACTCGAGGTCAGGGGCGAGGACGAGGGTGCGGACGCCGTCGCGGTACAGCCTGAACGCGACGGAGCGCTCACGGTCACGGTCCGTGTAGACCACCTCGTGCCCGACCGCCACGTCCCACGGGTGGATTTCCATGCGCAGTTCGCCGTGGGTAGCGAGGTAGTGGTAGACCCTGGTTCGCAGGTCCTCGAGGAAGTCGCGGATCTTCTCGTTCGAGGGGTCGTAGAGGATGAACGAACGCGCGGTGTGGGCGAGGGCGCGCACCGCCTCCCCGGCGTCCCGGGCGGCCGCGCTCCTCCCAGGCGTCGCCTCGCTCGAATCGGCAGCCGATACCGGCCTCGGGGTCGGCTCGAGAACCGCCTCCGCGCCCTGGGTGCCACCGTCCCCGCCTTCGGGTGGGGATGGGGGCGAGGGATCGTCCATGACTGCCTGCCTTCCCCGTCGGGCGGCGCCGCGCAACCGTCCCGGCCTGTTCAACTTCCATGATACCCCCGAGGCGCGATTCGGCCAGCACGGGGGCATGCCCGGCGGCCTGAGGGTGGCGAGCGGCTCTACTCGCCGTAGAAGTCGATGACCTGCACGATCGCCCGCTGGCACACCGCGCAGAACGGCTTGGCGCCCTTGGTGAACATGATGCAGTCCAGCATCGGCCGGTAGAGTCCCGTGGAGGAGTACCCGGCCCCCTCGAACGCCCCCACCTTGTCCACGAACTTCGAGGCGGCGAGGTACGCATCGGCCTTCTTCGCGTGCTCGATCGAGAGCCGGTCGGACGTCTCCTGAAGTTTCTCCACCTCGGCGCGCGGGGCCCCGGAGCGTTTGGCCGCGGCGATTTTGCCGTTGAGCTCCTCGCGTACCTTCTGGTAGGCGATGTCCATCGCGTCGAAGTCCTTCTTCTCCCACGGCGTGGGAAGCGGGGTTTCCGGGGTGAGAAGAGCTTTCCACTTGAGGTTTGCGGGGTCGAGGAGCGCCGTCACGTTGGGTGCGGTGGGCTCGACCCCCTTGGGAAAGAACTCGCCGTAGGCTACCGAGGAGGTGTAGTACTCATCGGCCAGGCCTCCGAAGGCGTGCCCGAACTCGTGCAGGAAGACGTATTCGGACCAGTAGTTGTCGGAGGTGAACGTGCAGTAGAGGTTGTAGATGCCGCCGCCCCCGTAGCGCGAGGAGTTGACCATCACGAGGATCGCGTCGTACGGCACGTGGGCCGCGAGGTCGCGCAAACGCCGGTTCTCCTCGGTGAGCATGTAGCGCTCCGAGCCGAGGGCGTCGAAGCTGGCCCCCATCGCCGTGTTCTTGAACGAGCCCCAGCTCGGCTCGTCGCAGCCGGAGTCCTGCGAGGGTTCGAACACCCCGTAGACGTTGAAATGGTCCCTGCGGCTCGCGTACGGCTCCTGGGCGAAGAACACACTGACGAAGCGCGCGACGTCGGCGCGGAACTTGCCCTCCTGGGCCTCCGTGTAGCCCTCGGCGAGGATCGCCACGTCCACCTTGGCGTGCGGGTCGCCGCCCCTGACCGCCTCGACGACCTTCACGCCGGCGGCGAGGGGCCT
>Ga0316628_100002632_pt1 | contig 13441 bp, 8 predicted proteins | sample OWC_Aug_M2_C1_D5_FD_207648 | JGI IMG/M metagenome (GOLD analysis project Ga0316628, IMG submission 207648) | Wetland soil microbial communities from Old Woman Creek delta, Ohio, United States - OWC_Aug_M2_C1_D5_C | ecosystem: Environmental > Terrestrial > Soil > Wetlands | place: USA: Ohio... | reverse complement strand
CGGCCGAGGTCGACTCGGAGCAGACCCACTTCACGGTCGGGACCGGTGTGGTGCTCGACGAGCGGGTGCAGCTCGACCTCGCCGCCCACTTTGCCGAGACCATCGACGAGTACGTCCTGTCCCTGGTCTACTGGTTCTGATCACGCCTAGCGGGCGGTGCCGGCAGACGCGGCCAAGGTGCTATCGTTTCCCTGTGAGCGGGAGCGAGCCATGATGACCCGAGACGACCTCATCCGCGAGATCAGCGCTCTGGGCGAGCGCGCCCAGACGGCAGGCCATCTGCCCGCTGCCGGGACCCTCGCTGCCCTCGCCTCGTGCATCGCCTCGGGCAGCGACCAGGAGCTGTTCGAGGCCGCGCTCGAGGTCTCCCAGACCGGGCTCGACGCGCTCCGCGCGCAGCGCGACGGGGTCAACTGAGGGCATGAAGGCCGCTCACGCCGCGTTGCCCGCGCTGGTTGCGGCCGCCCTGCTCCTGCCGGGCCTCGTGGCCGAGGGTCGGGAGCGCGCCCGCGCGCAGCCGGCCAACCTGCTCGTGCTCTCGGTGGACTCCTTGCGCTGCGACCGGCTGCGGCCGTTCAACCCCGGGAGCGGCGTGGCCGTGCCCCACATCGAGGGCCTGGCCGCGCGCGGGGTCGTGCTTTCCAACGCCTGGACCACGGCGCCGTGGACCGCGCCTGCCCTGGTTTCGGTCTTCACCGGCCTCTACCCTCCCAGTCACGGCGTGACCCAGCGCGACGACACCACGGCCCCGGGTCTTCCCACCCTGCCCCGGCTGCTCGCCGGGCATGGCTACCGTCTGGGCAACTTCTCCTTCTTCTCGGCCATCTCGTACTTCCGCAACCTCGGCTTCCCCGAGCCGGAGCCTGGCCTCGGCCACGACGGCGTGGTCGGCTCCTTTGCCGAGTGGCTGGACGGAGCGGAGCCGTTCATGGCCTGGGTCCACCTGCTCGAGCCGCACCTGCCGTACGGGGCCAGCGGCTACCAGGCGCGGGAGGCCCGCGTAAGCGGTTCCGCGGGCCTGGAGATGGCCCAGACCAGGGCCGAGGTGCCGGTCGGATCGGTGAGCTTTGCCGAGGGCGACGGCGAGCGCCTGCGCCAGCTCTACGACCTCGACCTCGAGCAGCTCGATCGAGTGGTCGGAGAGCTGCTGGCGGCGCTCGAGCGCAAGGGGCTCGAGAAGCGCACCCTGGTGGTCCTGGTCGGCGACCACGGCGAGGAGCTCCTCGACCACGGCTGGGTCGGCCACGCCTCGACCGCGCTCGAGGCCAAGCTGGTGCCCGAGATCCTGCGCGTGCCCTTGATCCTGGCCGGCCCGGGCCTGCCCCAGGGCGTGGTCAGCGACGAGCTGGTCCAGCACGTGGACCTGCTGCCGACCCTGTGCCGCCTGCTCGGCCTGAAGGCGCCGAGGACCTGCGACGGGGACGCCTTCAGGCTGCGCCGCGCGAGGGTCCGCTCGTCGCGCAAGCTGGCCTTTTTCGACAGCTCGCTGGCCGGCAACCTGACCCCGGTGGAGCGGCGCGGAGAGCGCCTGCAGGGGGTCACTGACGGCCGCTGCCTGCTGGTCCAGCGCTCGGGTCCGGCCGGCGTGGACGTGACCACGGCCGCGGTCTACCCGGGGGACGTCGCGGTCTGTTCCGAGCGCACTGGTCGTCGCCTGCGGCGGGCGCTCGAGGGCTGGCAGAGGGCTCAGGGCCGGCAACGCCTGCGCCTGCTCCGCGGCTCGGCCGAGGAGCGGCCCCCGGACGCCCACGAGGTCGGCTCCTGGGACGAGGCGATCGCGGTCGCGCAGCCGCTCCCCGACGCCGTGCTGGAGTGGTCCTCGAGCGGGGGCCAGATCGTGCTCGAGTGGTCAGGCGACGCGCGCGCCTACTGGGTCGAGTACAGCGTGGGCCGCGGACTCGGGCGGGTCACCGGCGCCTTCCGGGTCGAGCAGCCCGGCGTGAGCTTCGGTCCCTTCCCGATCGGGTTCTGGGGCGACCTGGCAGCCCACAGCCCGTACCGCTTCCGGGTCCTCGACCCCGGACAGCGGTCGCGCTCGCCATGGGTCGAGTTCACGGTAGAGGCGGCAGAGTGAAGGCAGTATTTACCGTGGCCCTGGTCGCGGGTTTGGTCGCCCTGGCCCTGGTGGCGACGGCCGACGAGCCGGTCAGCCTCGAGGCGGCGACGTCCATGGTCGGCCTGAGGCCCGCCGAGCTCGAGGTGGGTGCGTCGCCGGACTGGCTCGGGTCCTCGGGCGCGGCGCCGGTCGCCCACCTCATGCCCTTCCTGGCCGAGCTGTGGCGCGAGCCCGGCCAGCTCCCGGCCTTGGGCGAACGCTTGCTGCTGGCGACCCGCAGCGCGCGCCAGCCGGGCCGGGGTCGCGGGCCCCTGGTGGGCGTGCTCGCCACCTTCGGGCTGCAGCCCCGCCACCCCCGGCTCCTGGCTCCCCGGCGCGACGACGGCGGGGAGTGGGCAGCGCCCGGCGCCCTGACCGCAGCCCTCGGCCAGCTGCGGGAGCTGGCGGAAGCAGGAGCCACGGCCTCGGGAGAGTGCCAGCCGATGGCGGCCGAGCTCCCCCCTGCCGGGCCCGAGGAGCTGGGCCTGGACCCGGCCCTGCGCGGCCCGCTCGCGCGGTTGCTGGTGGCGCTCGCCTGCGCCGCCCAGGACGTCCGGAGGTCGTGGCGCGAGGTGCCGCCCGAGGTGCTACGCAGCGCGACCGCCAGCAGCGGAGTGGCGCGGCTCCTGGCGGCAGGGCAGACCTGGTGGCCCGAGGTCGAGTCCGCGGCGCGTGAGGGCGACGACCGCGAGCGCGCGGTCGCCGCCCTGATCGTGGCGGCTGCGGTCCAGCACGCCGTGCCCGAGCTGCAGGCAGCTGCCGCCAGGCTCTCGGGCCCGCTCCGGTGGGAGGCGGCAACGCCTGGCGGGCGGGTGGTCGTGGCCGGGCTCGGTAGAGACCAGCATCGTTGCGCCGGCGACTGCCTACTGCTGGTCGACCTGGGCGGAGACGACCTCTGGCTGGGCACGACCGGCGCCGCCATCGCGCCGGCCCAGGTGGTTTCGGTGGCGATCGACCTCGCCGGCAACGACCGCTACCTGCAGGCGGGCGCAGCCGCGGCCCAGGGCGCCGGCGTGGGCGGGGTCGGGCTGCTGGTGGACGTGGCCGGCAACGACCGCTATCAGGCCCGCGACCAGGCCCAGGGCACAGGCTTCCTGGGCTATGGTCTGCTCTGGGAAGGCGGCGGCGATGACCGCTACCTGGCCGAGGGCACGGCTCAGGGCGCGGCCCTGTTCGGTGCCGGCTTGGTCCTGGAGCAGAGCGGCGACGACGCCTACGGAGTTCACGGCGAGGGCCAGGGCTTTGGCGGCCCGTGGGGCTGCGGAGCCCTGGTCGACCTGGACGGCGACGACTCCTACCGGGCCGAGCCCGACCCAAGCCAGGCCGGGCGGGCGGACTACCACTCGGGGGGCAGGGTGGCGACCAACAACGCCCAGGGCGCTGGCGTCGGCCGCCGTGGCGACCTCGGCGACGGCCACCTGTGGGCCGGCGGCCTGGGCGTGCTCGCCGACCTGGCCGGCGACGACGCGTACACGGCCGGCAACTTCGCCCAGGGCATGGGCTACTTCTTCGGCACCGGCCTGCTCCTGGACGGGGCCGGCGACGACGCCTACTCCTCGGTGTACTTCACCCAGGCCGCGAGCCTGCACTTCGGCGCCGGCCTGCTGCTCGACCTCGCCGGGAACGACCAGCACTGGCTGGAGGGAAAGGCCGGAGCCAGCCTGGGCTACGCCTGGGACTTCGCGCTGGCCGCGCTCGTGGATGGCAGCGGCGACGATCTCTACCGCCTGGTCGGCGCCGGGCTGGGCTGCGCCGACCGTCGCTCGCTGGCCATGGTGCTCGAGCTCGGTGGCTGCGACACCTATCACCTGGAGGAGGGCGCGCGCGGCCTCGGCGCGGTCGACGACCGGCCGCCGCGTGCAGGTGGGGGAGAGGGCTTCCAGGCCGGCGCGGATGCGCCGCAGGTCGGCCTCTTTCTCGATCTCGGCGGGGACGACCTGTACCAGGTCGGGCGCGGGTTCGGCGCCGAGCCGCGAGACGCTTCGCTGTGGGTCTGGCCCGACTGCGGCGGCGGCTGGCGCGGCCGCAACGTAGGCGCCGGGCTGGACCTGACGAGCGAGCCGCCGGAGTCCGCGGCGCGCTGGATGGCGGCCGAGCGGGGACCGTCTGGGAGCCGCTGAGGTAGCTCCAACCGCAGCGGGGTGGGGGCGTCGTAAATTGACCCGCTGTCTGCGCCCTTTTCACTGGTCAGTCGCTGGCGGTCTGCTGAGGGTGGCTGGAGGCCCCTGGCGCGTTGTCCAAGCCGCCCGCTCGCCCTTTGTCGGGGTGAGGGTGAGCGGGCGGGCGCGAGCCGGTGGCGACGCAGATCGGACGAGCGCGCGATGCGTGGCTGAGGGCCGATGGTCAGGCGGGCTCGCTAGCGCCCAGGATACGCGTCGATGGTGATCGGGTCGCCCCACAGGTTGACCCGGAAGGCCTTGAGGTGGAGCGGCGCCGAGACGGTGATCTCGAGACGCTTGTCGGCCGCGTCGTGGTCCGGGTCGACCTCGGCGATCACGCTGTTGACCTGGAGCAGCTCGCCCGGCCGGACCGTCCAGCTGCGGCTGCCCTGGTCGGCGCCGCTGGCGCCGTCGAACAGCCGGACCGAGACCGTGGCATCCGCCTCGCCCGGGTTGAAGACCGCCAGGTGGCTGCGCTCGGTGCGCTCCCCGACCGTCACCTGCTTGAGCCCGATGACGTGCCAGCGTCGTCCCGGCATGACCAGGTCGGCGGTGGTCAGGCCGGCCATCGGCTGCCCGGCAGTGCCGATGACCGTGCCGTGCTCGTCGCGGAAGAGCGCGAACTCGCGGCCGCTGGCGTGGATGAGGGCCTGGTTGGTCGCGCTCAGGACCACCGTCCCGACCGAGCCCTGGAGCGCGAACAGCTCGCTGACCAGGTTGGCGAAGCCGACGGTGTCTCCAGGTTCCAGGGTCAGCGTTGCGGTTGCCGTCGTGCCCGGGTTGCCGCGGGCGTGGTACTCGGCCGCGATCAGCGCCGCTCTCGTCGACAGGTTGCTGATGCTGGCCGAGCCCGCGAACTCGTCGAGCCCGACCACCGAGCCGAGCTCGAGGAGGGTCACCAGGGGCGCGCCGGAGGAGACCGGCAGGATGGTCGCCGGGTCGCTGGTGCCGGGGTAGCTGAGGTTGCCGTCGAGCACCGAGGCGTAGCCGACCGCGCGTCCGCCGGTCACCGCGAGCTCGACCAGGATGTCATCGACCGGCCCGAGGCCGAAGGCCGCGTGGAGGTTGTTGAGCTGGACGTTGCCGCCGAGGTCGAGCTCGAGCACCCGGCCCGCGGCCAGGGCGGTCCCGACCGGGTCGACCGGCGTCACCGTGACCCGGGTCGCGTCGGCCAACGCCATGATGCCGACGTTGACCCGGTTGCGCTCGGCGTCCTCGGTGGTGGAGAGCCAGGCCGTGTCGCCGGCGGTCAGCGCGGCCTCGGCCCGCATCGCCGGGAAGAGCTGGCCGTACTCCTCGCCGGTGTCGAGGCGGGCGAAGACCACGCTCTGGATCACCAGGTCGTCGGTCGAGCCCGCGGTCGCGTCGAGCATCAGGCTGCCGACCGCGGCCTGGTCGTCGCCGAAACCGAAGAAGCGGCCGAGCGGGTCGTCGACGGTCTCCATCCGCCCGGCCGGCAGCGTCCACTGGGCGCTCCGGGGCCCGCCGGCGAGGTCGCTGCGCGGGGTATAGGTGAGGGTCATGACCAGGTCCTGGGCCGAGCTGTTGAAGGCCTCGAGGCGTGAGGTGAAGAAGGCCCCGGAGCCGCGCACCCGGGCCACTGCCGGGAGGGCGACCTGGGGGCCGGCGAGGGGTGGCAGCGCGCTGTCGCTGGTGTAGCGCAGGGTGGCGTCGCTGGGCACTGGCGTCGACCCGCCCGAGGTCCTGCCGCCGAAGGCGAGGACCCTGACCGTGCGGCCCTTGAGGAGCGACGGCTCGACCGCGGCGGCCAGGCCGTCGAGCGCCAACGGCAGGTCGCTGCGCCGGGTCCACTGCCCACCCTCGAGGTCGAGCTCCCAGGCATCCTGGAGGATACCGGCGCCACCCGGCTGCTCGCCGCCCATCACCCACAGGGTGCCGGACGCACAGGCCGCGCCGTGGAGGGCGCGAGGCGAGGGCGTGGGGCTGGCGATCTCGACTGCATGCCAGACATCCGCGACCGGGTCGTAGCGCCACACCTGGTTGCGGTACGAGGTGAAAGTGTCGCCGCCGAACACCCAGAGCTGGTCGTTCCAGGCGACCAGGGAGTGGCCGTAGAGGCCGGCCGCCCCGTCGAGCGGGAGGGGGGCGCGCTGCTCCCAGGAGCCGCTGGCCGGGGTCAGTGCCCAGACGTCGCCGAGGGCGGCGGTGCCGGTCTCATCGACGCCGCCGACCAGGTAGATGCGATCGCCGAGGGCGACCGCGCGGTGCAAAGAGCGGGCGCTGGGGCGAGGCGCGGGCGGCGAGACCTGGGACCAGGCATTGGCGCCCGGGTCGTAGGCCCAGACGTCGTCGAGGGCGGTGGGGAAGCTCCAGCCTTGGAGGACGTAGAGCAGGCCGTCGTAGGCGGCCGTGGCGTGCAGGCTGCGGGCCGGGGGCAGCTGGCCCTCGGGGCTCACCGAGAGCCAGCCGATGGCGTCGCCGGCCCAGCGGTAGAGTTCGTTGCCGGCGGCGGATCCGTCCCCCTGCCCGCCGAAGAGGTAGAGGTCCTCGTCAACGGCGGTGAGCGAGTGCCCGGAGCGGGCAGAGGGCGCGAGAGGAACCTCGAGCTCGAGCCAGGAGTCGGCGAAGCCGAGGCTGGCTGCGAGGAGGATGGAGGTCACCAGGCACGGGAGCACCTGTTTCATGGCGGTCCTCCGCGGCCGCTGGCTGCGACCGCGCTTCGATTCTACCGTCGCGCCCCGTACCCGGCGTCGTCCATGGCGCAGGATCGAGCCAGGCGCTGCGCGCTCGAGCATCGACGGCAGCCAATATCTCGGCGGGCGGGGAGGCGCACCAGACCTGGTCGAGCAGGTTGGGAAGGCGTCACCTGCCGAGCCGCTCCACGACCGCGTCCAGCCGGGGCGCGATCGGGGCCGGGATCGTGATCGAGCGCTCGGCAGCCGGGATGTCCTTGAGCCCGGTGCCGGTGACGAGCAGAACGACGCGCTCCTCGCGGTCCACCAGGCCGTGCTCCAGGGCGACCTCGAGCCCGGCCAGAGCGGCGGCCGCGGCCGGCTCGGCAAAGACGCCGGTCGAGCGGGCGAGCCTCGAGATGGCGCGGCAGATGGCGTCGTCGGCGACGGTCACGGCGCTGCCGCCGGAACCGCGGATGCGCTTGAGGGCAAGCAGGGCGTTGCGTGGCACCTCCACGGTCAGGCTGTCGGCCACGCTGGCCGCGCCTGGCTGCGGGCGGACCGTGACCTGCCCCTCGCGGAGGGCGCGCGCGATGGCCGGTGAGCCCTCGGGCTGGACCGCGATGAGGCGCGGCGCCCGGGCGATGAGGCCGGCCTCGACCAGATCGGCGAAGCCCTTGGCCACGCCCGCGACGATGACGCCGTCCCCGGTCGGGACCAGCATCGCGTCGGCGCAGCCGGGCGCGAGCTCGGCGGCGATCTCCAGGGCCACGGTCTTCTTGCCCTCGACGGTGAACGGGTTGAGTGCGGTGTTGCGGTTGTACCAGCCGAGCTCCAGGCAGGCGCTGCGACAGAGCTCGAAGGCGTCGTCGTAGGTGCCGTCCACGGGTAGCACCCGGGCGCCGTAGGCCAGCATCTGGACCAGCTTGGCCCGCGGCGCCGAGGCCGGCACGAAGACCACCGCCCGGAGGCCGGCCGCGGCGGCCACCGCGGCCAGGGCAGTGGCGGCGTTGCCGGTCGAGGCCGTGGCAATGGTCTCGATCCCGTACTCGACGGCCTTGGCCACGACCAGCAGCGAGGCCCGGTCCTTGGTCGAGCCCGAAGGGTTGCGGGTGTCGTCCTTGAGCCACAGGTCGGGCATGTCGAGCTCGCGGCGCAGGCCAGCGCCCTCGAGCAGGGGAGTGCCGCCGACGCGCAAGCGGGGCAGGCTGGCGGAGGTCGCGATGGGCAGGAACGCGTCGAGGTACTCGGCGCTCCACGGCGGTGCCTGGGGCCAGGCATCGGGCAGCCGGTCGAGGATGACCTCGAGCACGCCGCGGGTCACCCCGCCGGGCTGCTGGGTGCGGGCGCACGAGGGGCAGACCAGGCGCTCCGGGTGCTCGGCGTAGCAGGTGCCGCACTCGTGGCAGCGGAAACTGAACTCGGCCATGGCTCAACCTTCGCCCGCGAGCTCGGGGAGGTGGCGCCAGGTGACGGAGCGAAAGCGGTCACGGTGCTCGTGCGGCCAGGCGCCGGTGTCGAGCCCCGCGACCCGCGAGCAGAGGTCTTGGACCACGCGCGGGCCCTTGTCGACCGCCGGCGGCAGCACGCGGTCAAGGAGCTCAACCATGGCCACCCGATCCTCCTCCGGCATCTCTCGAGCCAAGTCCTCCAGGATCATGCAGGCGGCGGTGGCCGGCGACCACTGGGAGAGGGCCTGGAGCAGGAACAGGCGGAACGGTCCGGGCGTGGTGCGGTTGGACAGCGCCCGGCGCACCGCCTGGCGGGCCTGCGCCTCCGGGCGCTGGGCGAGGACGGTGAGGAGGGTGACCGTGGCCTGTCGATCCTCGCCCCATGGGAGGAGCACGAGGTAGCGCATGAGCAGGGACAGGGAGGCGGCGCCAGGGCGCTCGCCGACCAGGCGGATGGCGTCGGACAGGCCGTCGTCGGCCGGGCTCTCCCGTTGGCCCGTACCGGCAACTCCGGAGAGACCCCGGGCGCGAAGCGACTGCCCCCGGTCCGCCTCGCCGGCCGCCCGCTGCCAGATGAAGCCCTCGACCCAGGGGATGACCCGCGTCTCGGGGCCGGAGGCCAGCCGCAGGCGCAGCCCGGGCGCGCCGTTCTGGGGCGGGATGCCGAGCGCCTCGGCGGCCTCGATGATGTCCTCCAGGGGCAGCTCGAGCGCGAGCTCGTCGAGCAGGCGGTAGACGTCGGCGGACCGGAACGGGTGTCCCCCCGTCAGGGCCAGAAACTCCCTGAACGGGAGGGTGTCCCGCAGCAGCCGGAGCACGTCGAGCGGTGGGATCTCCTGGCCGCTGGCCGCGGTCCCGTCGCCCCGCTCCCACATCTCGCCGAGCAGGCGCAAGTGGTCGCGCAGGGCGGCCAGATCATGGTGGGCCACTGCGTCCCCGATCCGGTCCAGGAGTAGCTCGCCCTCGGTGCTCATGGAGCTTCCATTCTAGCCGGTGCGCTGCTTTCCCGGGTGCCGCGTCGCGGCGCGCATTGAAGGTGGGCGGGCGAGTCTGGCTAGTACGTCGCGAGCTCGCCGATTTCAGCCTCGACTGCGCGCAGGACGGCGAGGTCCCTGACCGCGACCATCATCGCGTTGTGGTCGGGGTGGAGGGGGCGATCGACGTCGAGGAACTCGACGTGACGGCGGACCTCGTCCCTGGCGGCGCGGGTGCCGCGCCCGGGCGTGTAGCTGCGGAAGTCGAGGCCCTGGGCGGCGGCCATCAGCTCGATGCCGAGCACGCCGTTGGCGACCTCCAGGATCTGGCGCGTCTTGAGGGCCGAGTTCATGCCCATGGAGACGAAGTCCTCCTGGTCGGCCGCGGCCGGGATCGACTGGATGAAGGCCGGGGCCGACAGGAGCTTCTGCTCCACGACCTGCATGTCGGCGGTGTACTGGCTGAGCATCATGCCCGAGAACATGCCCGCGCCCTTGGTCAGGAAGGCGGGCAGGCCGACCGAGAGGGCGGGGTTGGTGAGCCGGTTGAGACGGCGCTCGGAGAGCACGCAGACCATGCACACGACGGCGCCGAGGGTATCGATGGGGAGCGAGATGGGCGTGCCCTGGAAGTTGGCGCCGGTCAGCACGACCTTGTCCTGGGCGAGGAAGATCGGGTTGTCACCGACCCCGTTGGCTTCGATCTCGAGCTGGGATCGGGTCCAGCGCAGCTGGTCGCGGGCCGCGCCGATGACCTGCGGCGTGGAGCGCATCGAGTAGGCGTCCTGGACCTTGACCTTCTCCTTGCCGGTCATCAGGTCGGAGCCCTCCATGATCTTGCGCAGGTTGGCGGCGCTGGTGACCGCGCCGCGGAAGCCGCGCAGCTCATGGAGGCGGGTGTCGTACGGCTTCATGTTGGCCTTGAGCGCCTCCAGGGTCATGGCGGCCGCGATCTCAGCCTGTTTGAGGAAGCGCTCGGCGTCGTAGACGGCAAGGCAGCCGATGGCGTTGGTCAGGTTGGAGCCGTTGATCGTGGCCAGGCCGTCGCGCGCCTCGAGCCCGGGGATGGGGATCCCGGCGCGCTCGAGCGCGATCCGGCCGGGCAGGCGCTCGCCCTCAAAGAAGGCCTCGCCTTCACCCATCATCAGGAGCGCGATCTGGCTCATCGGCGCGAGGTCACCGCAGGCTCCGACCGAGCCCTTCTCGCACACCACCGGGGTCACCCCACGGTTGAGCATCTCGACCAGGGTGAGGGTGATCTCGGGCCGGCAGCCCGAATAGCCGTTGGCGTGCACGTTGACCCGCAGCAGCATGGCCGCGCGGACGTGGTCGACCGGGCTAGGCTCGCCGATGCCGGCGGCGTGGTTGTAGATCAGGTAGCGCTGGAACTGTTTGACCTGGTCATCGGAGAGCACGATCTCGGAGAACTCGCCGATGCCGGTGTTGGTCCCGTACATGATCTCGCGCGCCGCGATGCGCTGCTCGACGAAGGCGCGGCAGGCCCTGAGGCGCTCGATCGCGTCCGAGTGCAGCTCGACCTTCTCGCCGCGGCGCGCCACGGCCTCCACGTGCTCGATGGTGAGCCCCTTGCCGGTGATGGTGACGGGCATGACAACCTCCGCTGACGCGGGCCGGTTCCTGGCGGCGCGACGACCCGAGCCGTCCGATTATCCCTGTCCATGCGAGCGCGTCAAGCCGAGGCCTGCCGGCCCGTGCAACGGCCTCTATCCTCGCCGCGGGCCGGGGAGCTGACCTTCACTCGCCCGGGGCTGTGGACGCCGCGGCCGCCTCCGCCTCGAGCTGTGCTGCCTGATCGCTGTGGCCGGTCTCCCGCAGCAGGTCGGCGAGATTGCGGAGGGACTCCACGGTGTCGGGGTGGGAGGGGCCGAGGACCCGCGAGCGGGCCTCGATCAGGCGTCGGAGCAGGGCCTCGGCCTCGGCCGACGCTCCCTGCGCGCGCAGGCTCTCGGCCAGGAGGCCGACCGAGGCCAGGGTGTTGGGATGGTCGGGACCGAGCACCCGCTCCTTGGCCGCCAGGGCCTGCCGCTGCATGGCTTCGCCCCCGGCTGCGTCGCCATTGGCGACGAGGGCGTTGGCCAGCACGCCGAGCGCGGTGATGGTCTGGGGATGGTCCTCGCCCACGACCCGGCGCGAGGCCTCGAGCGCACGCTGGGCCAGCTCGACGGCCTCCTCGGTCTTGCCCAGCCGGACCAGCACGATCGCCAGGTTGCCCATGGTCGACAGGGTGTGGGGGTGCTCCTCGCCCTGGAGCTTGGAATTGAGCTCGAGGGAGCGCCGGAACATCGCCTCGGCCTCCTCGTACTTGGCCTGCTTGGCCAGGGTCACGGCCAGGTTGCCGAGGGTGGACAGCGTCAGGGGGTGGCCCTCGCCGAGCTCCTCGGTGCGCGCGGACAGGACCTCGCGTTGGAGAACCTCGGCCTCGGCGTCCCGGCCCAGCCGCTGGAGGGTGATGGCGAGGTTGTTCTTCCCGACCAGGGTGTCGCGGTGGCGCGGCCCGAGGGTGCGCAGGGAGAGCTCGAGGTTGGCCCGCATCAGCGGCTCCGCCTCCTGGAAGCGGCCCTGCTGCTGGTAGACCCCGGCCAGGTTGCCGAGCGTGGCGTTGGTCTCGGGGTGGTCGGGGCCGAGGACCCGCCTCCGCGCCTCGAGGACCTCGCCGAGAATGGCCTCGGCCTCGTCGAAGCGCCCCAGGTCCTTGAGGGCGAGGCCGACGTTCTGGCGGGCGACCAGGGTGGTGGGATGGTCGGGTCCGAGCACCGCGATCCGGATCGCGGCCGCCTTCTCCTGCTCGGCGAGGGCCTTGTCGTAGGCGCCGAGCGCGCCGTAGGTGTTGCCGAGAGTATTGTGGACCGCGGCCCGGTCGACCGGGTGGTCGGCAAAGGTACTGTCGACCTGGGCCGCGGCCTGGTCGAGCACGTCGACGACGCGGATGTCGATGCCGCGCTCGCCGGGATCGGCGCTGGACAGCATGTCGCGCAGGAAGCGATTGACCGCCTCGGCCTCGGCCTGAGCCTGGCGCGCGTTGGTCAGGGAGCGGCGGGCATGCACCAGTCCCAGGCTGGAGACTACGGCCGAGAGCGCGAGGCAGGCAATGACCAGTACCCCGAGCCGCCGCCGCATGCGCCGCCGGGGCGTGTCCAGGATCCAACGCAGGCGCTCGGCGGCGGTCACCGCGCTCGGGCGCTCGGACGGAGAGAAGGCCTTGAGCTGGTCGAGCAGGGCGGCGACCTGGGCGTCGGTCCCCTGGACCGCGACGGTCTCGCCCCAGGCCGCCTTCTGGCGCAGCACGGCGAGGTCGAGTCCGGGCTCGTAGGGCGGGCGCCCGGTAAACAGCTCTTGCAGGACCAGGCCCAGTGAGTACATGTCGGAGGCCGCGGTCACCGGCTCGCCCCGCGCCTGCTCCGGGCTCATGTAGCGCGGGGTGCCCATGACGTCGCCGACCATTGTGAGGAGGGCGCCCGAGGCGGTGCCGGGCGCGGCCAGCGGCCGGATCGGAATCGGCCCCGTCGCCGGCCTGGCGTCGCCGCCTGGCGGCGGGAGGGAGCGGGCGAGGCCGAAGTCCAGGACCTTGACCTGGTGGTTGGCGTCGACCAGGACGTTCTCGGGCTTGAGGTCGCGGTGGACCACGCTCATCGAGTGGGCGGCGACCAGCGCGTCGGCGACCTGGGCGGCGAGCGTGAGCTTGTCGCGCAGGGACAATCCCTGCCTGGCCGTCTCGCGCAGGTTCTGTCCGTGGACCAGCTCGAGCACGATGTAGTCGGCGTCGTCCTGCTCGACGTAGTCGTAGAGCCGGCAGATGTTGGGGTGCTCGAGCTGGGAGAGGATGCGGGCCTCGCGCAGGAACCTGCGCTTGACGCTCTCGTCCATGCGGTGCTCGGCGCGCAGGGCCTTGACCGCGACCCGGCGCTGGAGCCGCTCGTCCTGCCCGACCCACACCTCGCCCATGCCACCGATACCGAGCAGCTCGAGGAGGCGGATGTTGCCCACGGTCTGTCCGGAGTGCGGCACTGCTTCAGCGTCCCTAGCGCACGGTCATTCTAGCCCTTCGTCGAGTGCGCTACCCGCGGAGCCGGACCTGCCACTGGCCTGGCGCGAAGTGACACCGCTCGAC
>Ga0316628_100002631_pt1 | contig 13443 bp, 10 predicted proteins | sample OWC_Aug_M2_C1_D5_FD_207648 | JGI IMG/M metagenome (GOLD analysis project Ga0316628, IMG submission 207648) | Wetland soil microbial communities from Old Woman Creek delta, Ohio, United States - OWC_Aug_M2_C1_D5_C | ecosystem: Environmental > Terrestrial > Soil > Wetlands | place: USA: Ohio... | reverse complement strand
AGGCTGCGCCGGCCTCGACCGTGTACTGATCCTTGCCGCCACCCTCTACGTCCCGCAAGAACTCGCGGATCCGCCCGTAGACCTGGATCGAGTACCAGCTTGCGGGCTGGATCTTCGTCTCCAGCACGGCCATGCCTTCGCGTCCGAGCCGAAGCTCGAGCTCTGCCGCGCTGATCTTGCCCGCGTCACGCAGCTCGCGCACGTGCTCGACGATGCCCGCGAAGACCGATCCCTTGATCCCCGGCTCGGCCATGCATCCCCCCAGTCTCAGAGGAACTGCCCCGGACGACCCTTCGGCGAATGGGGGCGGAGACTGGAGCGTCGGGGCGTCTCCGGCGCCGAGGTGCGGCAAGAACCCGGGCGGGGTCGGCCCCGGCGGCCCGAGACGCGAGCGCCCCCGCTGTCAGCCAGCGGGGGCGCTCGAAGAACCTGGAGCACGAGACGGGATTCGAACCCGCGACATCCACGTTGGCAACGTGGTGCTCTACCAACTGAGCTACTCGTGCGGGAAAGAGTCGGGCGGAAGTCTCCGAGACGCGGCGGGCGCCGTCAAGGCCCGGCGGGCGACGGGGGCGGCGACTGCGGCGGGGCCGGGGATTGCGGCGCCGGCGTCTCCTCGTCCGGCACGTCGGGAATGGGCTCCGAGCCGGGACCGGGCTGGGGCTCGGTCTCCGGCGGCGGCGATTTGCAGAAGAGATTCGAGATGTCGAAGCCGATGCCGACGCTGCTCCACCAGCCGCCGCCGCTCTCCACGCCGATGCTGCCGCCGGCGCGCGGCTGGACCGGCGGGCGGTCGGGCCGGCAGGTGGCGCAGCCCCCGAGCGCCCCGGCGCCGAGCGCGAGCCCCGTGGCCAGGAGCAGGCCGCGCCGGCGCTGCGGCAGGCTCACAGCTTGCGGATCTTCTCGCGGCCCTGGGTGACGTCCTTGGTCGCGTTGCGCGTGTCGAAGACGCGCTGGGCGTGGGCCACCACGCGGGGGTAGTCGATCACCGAGTGGTGGGTCACGATCACCACCAGATCGGCGGCGGCGAGCTCGCCGTCGCTCAGCTCGACGCTCTTCAAGGTCAGGCCCTCGACGTCGATCTCGGCCACGTGGGGGTCGTGGTACACCACCTGTGCGCCCTTCTCGTGCAGCAGGCGGATCACGTCCAGCGCCGGCGACTCGCGCATGTCGGAGACGTCGGGCTTGTAGGCCACGCCGAGCACCAGCACGCGAGAGCCGTTCACCGCCATCCGGTCCTCGTTCAGGATGTTCGTCACCTTGGTCACCACGTGCTCGGGCATGGCGCTGTTGATCTCGGTGGCGAGCTCGATGAAGCGCGCCGGGAAGTTCAGGGACTTCATCTTCCAGGCGAGGTAGGCCGGGTCCACCGGGATGCAGTGGCCCCCGAGGCCGGGGCCCGGCAGGAACTTCATGAAGCCGTAGGGCTTGGTGGCGGCGGCCTCCACCACCTCCCACACGTCGAGCCCGAGGCGGTCGCACATCAGCGCCACCTCGTTCGCGAGCCCGATGTTGATGGCGCGGAAGGTGTTCTCGAGCAGCTTCACCATCTCCGCGGCGGCGGACGAGGAGACGGGCACCACGCGCTCGAAGATGTGGGAGTAGACCTTCATCGCGAGCTCGGTGCAGAGCGCCGTCTCGCCGCCCACGACCTTCGGCACGTTGCGCACCTTGAAGCTCTTGTTGGCGGGGTCGATGCGCTCCGGCGCGAAGGCCACGGCGAAGTCCACCCCGCACTTCAGGCCCGCGCTCTCCAGGATCGGCACGAAGAGCTCGGTGGTGGTGCCGGGATAGGTGGTGCTGCCGAGGATCACGAGCTGACCGCCGCGCAGGCGCTTGCGGATCTCCTCCACCGCACGCGCGATGAAGGACATGTCCGGGTCCTTGGTCTTGGTGAGGGGCGTCGGCACGCAGACGTTGATGACGTCGGTCCGCGAGAGCTCGCCGAAATCCGCGGTGGCGACCAGGCGGCCTTCGGCGCGGAAGCGCGCCACGTCCTCGGGGGCCACGTCCTCGATGTACGAACGTCCCTCGCCGAGGAGCCGCACCTTCTCCGCGTCCAGGTCGAAGCCGGTCACCCGGAAGCCGGCCCTGGCGAACTCCACCGCCAGCGGGAGGCCGACGTAGCCGAGGCCGACCACCCCGATCCGGGCCTCCCGGGAATCGATGCGTGCGCCCAGATCCAGGAGCCGTGACATCTCAGGGCCCTCCCGGTCGGGCCGAGACCCGCCCGCCGAAGTAGTCCGCGAAGTACCCGTAGCCCGACCAGAGGGTGAGTATCGTAGCGAGGCCGAGAAGTGTCAGGCCGATCGGGTGGGCCGGCAGGCCCAGGGTGGGGTCCGGGAACAGCAGGGCGCCCACCGCGACGTTCTGGCTCAGGGTCTTCACCTTGCCCAGCCAGGAGGCGGCCATCACGTGCCCCCCGGCCGAGGCGATCCCCCGCAGGCCCGTCACCGCCAGCTCCCGCCCCACGATCACCACCGCCATCCAGACGGCCCAGATCGGGATCCGGCCCATGGCCGCGAGCACGATCAGGGCGGTCGAGATCACCAGCTTGTCGGCGAGCGGGTCGAGGAGCTTGCCGATGTGGGTGACCTGCTGGCCGCGGCGGGCCAGCCAGCCGTCCAGGAGGTCCGAGAGGGCCGCCAGGATGAAGAGCCAGGCCGTGATCTGGCTGCCGCGTCGACCGTTTGCCCAGGGCAGGAGCAAGAGGACGGGTACCACGCCGAGGCGCAGGACGCTGATGGTGTTGGGGAGGTTCCAGAACGCCTCGCGCTCCGGGAGCAGGGCCGGGCGCCTGGGCTCACCGACGGAACTCGCCATGGTAGAGGCGATAATAGGCGAGAACCCGCCGAACGTATTGACGTGTCTCGGGGTAGGGCGGGATTCCGCCATAGCGCTCCACGCTGTCCGGGCCGGCGTTGTAGGCCGCCAGCGCGTGGGTCACGTCCCCGAAGCGCTCGACCAGCGAGCGCAGGTAACGGACCCCGCCGTTCACGTTCTCCTCGGCGCGCAGCGGATCCACCCCGAGCATGTCCGCCGTGGCCGGCATGAGCTGCATCAGGCCGGCGGCGCCCTTCGGCGAGACGGCCCTCGGGTCGAAGCTCGACTCGGCGGCGATCACCGCCTTCACCAGGGCCGGCGGGAGCTCCTGCCGCCGGGCCGCCGAGAGGATCAGCCGGTCCCAACGCCCGGCGTCGCCCTGGGGCGGCCCGAACGAGGAGAAGCTGAACGAGGTCAGGAGGAGACCGTTCCGGGCTTGGGGAATCGGCTTGAAGCGGTCGTCGGAGGGGACGTTGGTGAAGTGGATCACGCCCCGGCGATCGATGAAGCGGTAGAGATCGTCGGCGCCCGCGGGCGCCGGCAGCAGCAGGGCGCAGAGCGCCCCCAAGGCGCCCCACCAGGCTCGACTCCGCGTTCGTCCCCGTCCCATGGCCCAGACCTCCCTGCGGAGGCGCCGCCGCGCGGCCCTTGGCGAGCGGGGGCCAGCGAGTAGACTCGCCCCGGCTCGCGCAACTCCAATTATCGGAACCTCCCCGGCCCCGGCTTGAGCCCTGCTCGACCCCGGGGGCGAGCCATCCCCGGGGGTTCCACCCCGGGGGATGACCTGGGAATGCAGCCCGGCGACCGCCGCGACTTCGACTTCCTGGTCCTCGGCAGCGGGATCGCCGGCCTCTTCTTCTCCCTCCGGGTCGCGGACCACGGCCGGGTCGGGATCGTGACGAAGAAGCGCGCGGCGGACTCGGCCACCAACTGGGCGCAGGGCGGGATCGCCGCCGTCCAGGCCCGCGACGACTCCGTCGCGGACCACGTGCGCGACACCCTGGAGGCCGGGGCCGGCCTGTGCCGCGAGCCGGTGGTGCGCTTCGTGGTGGAGCAGGGCCCGGCGATGATCGAGGCCCTGGTGAAGCTCGGGGTCCAGTTCGACCGCGCGGAGGGCGCGGCGGGAGGATCGGGCTTCGAGCTCGGGCGTGAAGGGGGTCACACTCGGCGTCGCATCCTACACCACCGCGATACCACGGGGCAGGAAATCGAGCGGGTGCTGGTGGCGCGGGCGGCCGCCCACCCGAACATCGAGCTCTTCGAGGACCACTGCGCCGTCGACCTGCTGACCGCGCGGCGCGCCGGGCTCCCGGGCCCCGATCGCGCCCTCGGTGCCTACGTCCTCGACGCGCGCAGCGGCGAGGTGGAGCGCTTCCAGGCCCGCATCACGCTCCTCGCCACCGGCGGCGCGGGCAAGGTCTACCTCTACACCAGCAACCCGGACATCGCGTCGGGCGACGGCATGGCGATGGCGTTCCGGGCCGGCGCGACCCTGGCCAACATGGAGTTCATGCAGTTCCACCCGACCTGCCTCTACCATCCGCAGGCCAAGTCCTTCCTGATCTCCGAGGCCGTGCGCGGCGAGGGCGCGGTGCTGCGCACGCGCGCCGGCGACGCCTTCATGCCGCGCTACCACGCGATGGCCGACCTGGCGCCGCGCGACGTGGTGGCGCGCGCGATCGACACCGAGCTGAAGCGCTCGGGAGACGAGTGGGTGCTGCTCGACATCACCCACCGCGACCCGGCGTTCGTGCGCGAGCGCTTCCCGAACATCTACCAGCGCTGTCTGCAGTTCGGGCTCGACATCACCGCGCAGCCGATCCCCGTGGTCCCCGCCGCCCACTACTGCTGCGGGGGCGTGGCGACCGACCTGCGCGGCGAGTCCGACCTGCCGAACCTCTTCGCGGCGGGCGAGGTGGCCTGCACCGGGCTCCACGGCGCGAACCGCCTGGCCTCCAACTCGCTGCTGGAGGCGCTGGTCTTCGCCGACGCCGCCGCGCGCGAGAGCCTGGAGCGGCTGGCGCAGCTCCCGGTCCACGGGCCCGACGCGCCGCCCTGGGACCCGGGCCCCGCCACCGAGAGCGAGGAGGCGGTGGTGATCACACAGAACTGGGACGAGATCCGCCGCTTCATGTGGAACTACGTCGGGATCGTGCGCAGCGACAAGCGCCTGGAGCGCGCGCGCCGGCGCATCGAGCTGCTGCAGGAAGAGATCACCGAGTACTACTGGAATTTCCGGCTGACGCCGGACCTGGTGGAGCTACGCAACCTGGCCACCGTGGCGCGGCTGGTGATCGAGTGCGCCGCGCGGCGCAAGGAGAGCCGCGGCCTGCACTACAACCTCGATCATCCCGCACGCGACGACGCCCGCTTCTCCGACGACACGCGCATCCACAAGCCCTGAAGCCGGCCCGCACGCCTCCCTTGACTCGGGGGGCGCGAACGGGTTTGCTGGTCGCGGTGCGCGCCCACGCCCCCCTTCGCAGGCTCTCGCTCGCCCTCGCGGCGCTGCTCTGCCTGGCGGCCTGCCAGGGCATCGACCCGATCCCGAAGCAGCGTCCGCCGAGTGAGGCCGATCGTCGCCTCTTCGTGCGCGGGCGGCTGGAGGACGCGCTGGCCTTCCGCGCCCAGGGCCGGCTCGATGCGGCGGAGGCGCAGCTCCGCCGGGGGCTCGAGGTGCAGCCGGACGACGCGCGCGTCCGGCGCCTCCTGGCGCGCGTCCTGGACGAGGAGGGCCGGCCGTCGGAGGCGGGCCAGGAGCGCGCCCGGGCCGACGCCGTCGACCCGCCCTCCCCCGCCCCGCCGGACTCCCCCCTGACGGTGCCGGAGCCCGGGCTGGTGGTGCTGCTGGTGCCCCCTCCGGCCGACGGCGAGGCCTCGCCCGAGGTGGCGCGCGAGTGGCCGGACCACGAGGTGCCCGCCCTCCTGGCGGAGCGCCTGCGGGTTCGTCTGCCGGGCGCCGCCGTGACCGAGTGGTCGCCGGCGAGCGTGGCCGACGCGCAGCGCTGGCTCGCGGAGCGGCGGGCGCGCGCCGTCGTCTCGCTGCGCGTCGAGCGCGCGAGCTGCGCCGACTCCGCGAAGGACGGCCCCTTCGCGCTGGTGGTGCTGCGCTACGCGGCGGCCAGCGCCACGGGCGCCTCCGCCCTGCCCCAGGACGCCCGCGAGCTGAGCCTCGATCCCGACCCCGATCCCCGCGAGTGTCTACGCCTCCCTGTGTCGAGGGCGCTGGAGCAGGTGCTGCGGGCTCCGGGCGTCGTCGCGGCCCTCGGGGCTCCCGCCGCCGGCGAGGCCTGGACCGCCGGCGCGCTGCGCGCCGTCTTCCCGACCCTTGGCGAGCGGATCGCCCGCGAGCTCGCGCGGGGCCGCGAGCGGCTGGGCCAGGGCCGGCTGCGCGAGGCCGCCGAGTCCTTCCGTCGCGCCGCGGCGATCGACCCGGAGGACCCGGAGGCCCGCAGCTACCTGACGGAGGCCGAGACCAGCCTCGCGATGGCCCGCGAGATCGCGCAGCGCCGCCCGGCGGACGCCGCGGCGGACGCGGAGGAGGCCCGCGGCGACGCCCTCGCGCCGGCGTTCGGCCCGGACGTGCGGAGCTCTCTCGAGGAGCAGCTCCGCGACGAGCGCGCGCGGCGCGAGGAGCTCCTGGCAGGGCTCGCCGTGGTGGGTCCATCGCCGAAGCCCCTCCCTCCCGAGGCCGAGCAGGCGCTCCGCCCCTGGCCCGACGCCGATCCCGCCTCCCCGGGCGCGCGCATCGCCAGCGCGCTCGCCGAAGGGCCGGTGGAGGCGCGCGCCCTCTTCGCCCCGGACGGCACGGTGCTGGCTCGCTTCTGGGTCGCGCCCGGGAGCCGACGCGTGGTGCTGCGCGAGGACGACCTGAACGGCGACGGCCGGCCGGAGCGCTGGAGCGCGACGCGCGCCGAGGGCGGGCAGGAGATCTGGGAGGACCGCCACGGCGACGCGACGCCCGACGTGCACCTGGTGCTCGGCGCGGACGGGCAGCTGCAGCGGATCGAGCTCCTGGCGGCGGACGGTCGCGTGACGCGCGCCTTCGCGTACCAGGACGGACGGCTCGAGAGCGACATGCAGGACGTCCAGGGCCACGGCCGGCTCGATCGGACCGATCACTTCGCGGCCGACGGCTCGCTGGTGCTGCGAGAGGAAGACCTGGACGACGACGGCCGGGTGGACGTGCGCACCGTCTTCTCGGACGGGAAGGTGGTGCGGCGCGAGATCCTGGACCCGGCCCTGGTGCAGGCGCCGGGCGCGCCTTCCGGGCGCTGAGGGGGCGCCTTCCGCGGACACCAAAGGGCGTCGAACGCCCTAGGACGGGGCCAGCTCCAGCGCGCCCGCGTCGAGGAGCGCGAGCGCCGCCGCGAGCACCTCGGCGTCGGGCACCGGGATCACGTCGAGGATGCGCCACCAGGGCATGCCCGCCGCGGCCAGGTCGAGCACCGCCTCCTCGCTCTTCCCCGCGGCGGCGGCGGGGCTCCGCGCGCCGCGCCGGGGGCGCAGGCGCGCCGTCGCGGGAATGCGGTCCGGGCCGAGGCGCGCGAGCGCGTCCAGCTGGCGCGCGGCCTCGAGCACCGCCTCGCCGACGGCGCCGAGCGGCTCCTCGGGAGCCGCGGCATCGAGGCGGGCGTGGAACTCGAAGCGTCCTTCGCGCCAGGCGAGGAGCCGCGCCAGCGCCTTCGCACCCGACACCGGACCGAGACGGACCGAGCGCAGCACGCCGGCCTCGAAGCAGAGCACCGCCTCCTCCTCGCCGCGCTGCAGGGCGAGCGTCCCCCGCGGCGCGCAGGCGCCGAACGTCCGGACCAGGCTCGCGGGACCGAGCTCCTCGATCGGTCCCACGATGCCGCCGAGCCGCCGCGCGTGCTCGACGGAGCCGAGCTCCTCCACGAAGCGCTCGAGCCGCGCCTCCTCCTCCGGCGGCGGCGAGAAGCGGACGGCGAGGCCCGCGACGCGGCCCTCGCTCTCCACGTGCCGCGCCACCACGCCGTCCACCTCGAGGGTCTCGCCGCGGGTCGGGTGCAGCAGGCTCAGGCGCACGGTCGCACCGACCGGCACGGGAGCGCCCTCCAGCGAGAGGAGCGCTCCGCTGCGGCTCAGGTTGCGCGTGCGGGCCGCCACGGTGGCCTCGGGACCCTCCACCTGCGCCGCGACGCGGGCAGGCGCCCGGGGCGCCACCCGTCGCTCGGGCTCCGGGGCGGGAGGCGGCGGAGGCGGCGTGGCAGGCGCACCCTCCGCGGCGATCGGGCCGAGCTGCTCGCGCAGCGCTCGCACGGACTCGAGGAGCTGCACCGCCACGCCCGCTGGCGCGCCCGGGCTCGCGAGCTCGGGCGGGCGGCGGTCCACCACCTCGCCCTCGAGGTAGACCTTCTCGCCCCGGAAGGCGAGATCGAGCTCCACCACGACGTGGCTGCGCAGCTCGAGCGGTTGGCCGGTGGCCAGGAAGAGCCCGCCCTGCTTCAGGTTCTGCTCGTACTCGCGCCAGAAGGCCACCCCTTCGGAGAAGGAGAGGCGAAGGCGCGCGGGTGCCGTGGTGCCCCTCGGAACCCTGTTCCGGCCGGCCATCGGGATCGGGAGCCTCCGGCCTCCCGTATCGGCAGAACAGCGTTCAGCCTGACCCGAAGCGGGGCCCGCCCGGGGAAGGCGCGAGCCGGCAGATGCGCGCCCAACCGGGCCGCCCGGAAGGCCCGGGCTAGCCGCCCGCGCGCCCGGCGGCGCGCTCGATCAGGGCGCCGAAGAGAGGATGCCCCGGGCGGCCGGAAGCGTCGTCGAGCTCGGGGTGCCACTGCACGGCCAGGAGCCAGCGCTCGCCCGGCAGCTCCACCGCCTCCACCGTCTCGTCCTCGGCCCAGCCGATCGCCGCGAGGCCCCTGCCGAGGCGGGCCACCGCCTGGTGATGCCAGCTGTGCACCTCCAGCTCCGAGCGCCCATAGAGCCGGGCCAGCCCGGAGCCCTCCGCCAAGCGCACGGGATGCCGCGCGGCGCTGCTCCCGGCGTCCCGGTGCGGCACCTCGTTTCCGGTGACCTCGGGCAGGTGCAGGTGGAGGTCGCCGCCGAGGGCCACGTTCAGGAGCTGCAGGCCGCGGCAGATCGCGAGGAGCGGCGTGCGGCGCTCGAGCGCCGCCTGCATCAGCGCGAGCTCGAAGGCATCGCGCTCCCTGCACACGCCATACACCGTCGGGTGATGGTCGGCGTCGAAGAGCTCCGGGTGGAGGTCGCCGCCCCCGCTGAAGACGAGCCCGTCGAGGTGCGCCAGGAGCTCCGCCGGCTCTTCCTCGCCAGGTGGCAGCAGGAGGGGCAGCCCGCCCGCGGCGCGCACGGCGTCCACGTAGGCCGAGGGCATGCTGAACGAGCGTCGCTCGCCGCGCCGGGGGTAGGTGGTGATGCCGATCCGCGGACGGCCCATCAGCCGCGCGACGGCGGCCGCGACGAGACGCGCCGCTCCTCCTCCGCCTCCTCCTGCACGTCGCGGAAGAGCGAGAGCTGCGGCGCGGTCTGCTCCGGATCGACCGGGATCGGGTACTCGTCCGAGAAGCAGGCGTCGCAGAAGCCGTGCTTGAGCAGCGCCCCCACCCGCCGCAGGCCCTCCAGCGAGAGATACCCCAGCGAGTCCGCCCGGATGATCTCGCGGATCTCCTCCGGCGTGTGCTGGTGCGCGATCAGCTCCTCCCGAGTCGGGGTGTCGATGCCGTAGTGGCAGGGCCCGATGGTGGGCGGGGAGGAGACGCGCACGTGCACCTCGCGCGCGCCGGCGCTCCGCAGCATGGTCACGAGCTTCAGGAGCGTCGTGCCGCGGACGATCGAGTCCTCCACCAGCACCACGCGCTTGCCGTCGAGGAGCTGGCGGATGGCGTTGTGCTTGACCTTCACGCCGAAGTGTCGGATCGACTGCGAGGGCTCGATGAAGGTGCGCCGCACGTAGTGGTTGCGGATCAGCGCCGTCTCGAACGGGATCCCGGACTCCTCGGCGTAGCCGAGCGCCGCGGCGGTGCCGGAGTCGAGCACCGGCACCACCATGTCGGCCGAGACCGGGTACTCGCGGGCCAGGGTGCGACCGAGCTCCTTGCGGAAGCTGTAGACGTTCTGGCGCTGCAGGTTCGAGTCGGGACGCGCGAAGTAGATCTGCTCGAAGATGCAGAACGCGGCGTGGGGCGCCGAGCCGAAGGGGCGGAGCGTGCGCAGCCGCCCGCGGCGGATCACCAGCATCTCGCCCGGCTCGAGATCGCGCTCGTAGGTGGCGCCGATCAGATCGAGGGCGCAGGTCTCGCTCGCCACCACGAAGGCCCCGTCCAGCGTGCCGAGCACGAGGGGCCGGAAGCCCTGCGGGTCGCGCGCGGCGATCAGCGCGTCGTCCGTGAGGAGGAGGAGGCTGAAGGCGCCCTTCACCCGGGAGAGCGCGTCGATCAGCCGCTCCTCCAGGCTGGCCTCGCGCGAGCGCGCCAGCAGATGGACGATCACCTCGCTGTCGGAGGTGGAGCTGAAGATGGCGCCGCGCCCCTCGAGCTCGCGCCGGATGGCCAGGGCGTTCACCAGGTTGCCGTTGTGGGCGATCGCCACCGGCCCGCCGTCGGTGGAGGCGCAGAAGGGCTGGGCGTTGCGGAGCGTGCTCTCGCCGGCCGTCGAGTAGCGCACGTGGCCGATGGCGTGGCGGCCGGGGAGCTTGGCAAGGGTGGCCTCGTGGAAGACGTCCGCCACCAGACCCATGCCCCGATGCGCCAGGTGCTCGTGCCCGTTCGAGGCGACGATCCCCGCCGACTCCTGCCCCCGATGCTGCAGGGCGTAGAGCCCGAGATAGGTGATGTGCGAGGCCTCGGCGTGGCCGTGCACCCCGAAGACCCCGCACTCGTCGTGGAAGTGGTCGGCGACCCGGGCGCGCGCCAGCTCGCGTGCGGCGCCGGGTGCGAGGCTCGAGAGCCACTCGCCGGGGAGAGGACCGCGCTCGCTCATGCCACCTCCAGTCGGCGCGGCAGGGCCTGCGCCCAGATCTCGTGCAGCGAGGCGAGCGGAGCGTCGATCCACGCCTGCCCGCCGGCCGGTGCGATCAGGAGCCGCGCGCCTCCCGTCTCGCCGATCGCCCGCGCCGGCACGCCATGCTCCCGCGCGAGCGCGACCAGCGCGGCGGGATCCGCCGTCGCCGCCACCACCCGTCCCGTGGACTCGCCGAAGAGCAGGGCCTCGGGACGCAGGGCCTCCGAGAGCGAGACGCGCGCCCCGACCTGCGGCCCCTCCGGACCGGCGAAGCAGCACTCCGCGAGGGCCACGGCGAGCCCCCCGTCGGCGACGTCGTGGGCGGTGCGCAGGCAGCCCCTCGCGACGGCCGCCTGGAGCAGGCGCTGCAGTGCGAGCTCGTGCTCCAGATCCACACCCGGGGGCATGCCCGCCTCCAGCCCGCGCCGCACGGCGAGCCACTCGCTCCCGCCGAGCTCCTCGCGCGTCTCGCCGAGCAGCACCACGGCCAGGCCCGCCTCGGGGAAGTGGGACACCGCGAAGCGCTCCCACGGCTCGAGCAGCCCGACCATCGCGACGGTCGGCGTAGGGAAGATCGGCCGACCGGCGGTCTCGTTGTAGAAGGAGACATTGCCCGAGACCACCGGCGTCCCGAGGGCGCGGGCGGCGTCGGCAAGGCCCCGGGTGGCCTCGGCGAACTGCCACATGATCTCGGGCTTCTCGGGATTGCCGAAGTTCAGGCAGTTGGTGAGCGCCAGGGGGCGCGCGCCGGTGCAGGCGACGTTCCGCGCCGCCTCGGCCACCGCCGCGAGCGCCCCGCCGTAGGGGTCGAGCCAGCACCAGCGGGCGTTGCAGTCCACGGCGAGCGCCAGCGCCTTGCGGGTGGGGCTCCCGTCCTCGCGCTTCACCCGCACCAGCGCGGCGTCCCCGCCGCAGCGCAGGATGGTGTTGCCCTGCACGAGCTGGTCGTACTGGCGGTAGAGCCAGCGCTTCGAGGCGAGGTTCGGCGAGTCGAGGAGCGCGGCCAGCGCGCCCGCCAGGTCCTCTTCCGGCGCGAGCGCCGCCGGGTCGAGCTTCTGCCGCTCGCGCTGATCGGCGGGCTCGCGCGCCGGGCGGTCGTACACCGGAGCGCTGTCGGCCACAGGTGCCACCGGGATGTCGACCACGCCCTCGCCGTGCCAGCGCACGCGCATGCGCCCGTCGGGCGTGACCCGCCCCACCACCGCCGCGTCGAGATCCCAGCGCTCGAAGACCCGGCGCACCTCGTCCTCGCGCCCGGCCTTCACCACCAGCAGCATGCGCTCCTGGCTCTCGGAGAGCAGCAGCTCGTAGGGCGTCATCCCGGCCTCGCGCTGCGGAACCCGGTCGAGGTCCATCTCGATCCCCGTGCCGGCACGGCTCGCCATCTCGAAGCTCGAGGAGGTGAGCCCCGCGGCGCCCATGTCCTGGATCCCGACCACGGCGTCGCCGCGCATCACCTCGAGGCAGGCCTCGATCAGGCACTTCTCGGTGAAGGGATCGCCCACCTGGACGGTGGGCCGCTTCTCCTCGCTCTTCTCGTCGAACTCCGCCGAGGCGAGCAGGCTCGCGCCGTGGATGCCGTCGCGCCCGGTCTTGCTGCCGACGTAGAGCACCGGGTTCCCGACCCCCCCGGCCTGCGCCTTGTAGATCCGCTCCACCTCCACCAGGCCGAGGCTGAACGCGTTCACCAGGATGTTGCCGCGATAGCATTCGTGGAAGGCGGTCTCGCCGCCCACGGTGGCGACCCCCACGGCGTTGCCGTAGCCGCCGATCCCCTCCACCACTCCCCGCACGAGCCAGCGCTGGCGCGGGTCCTCCAGCGGCCCGAAGCGCAGCGAGTCCATGGAGGCGATCGGACGCGCACCCATGGTGAAGACGTCGCGCAGGATCCCGCCCACCCCCGTCGCCGCGCCCTGCTTCGGCTCGATGAAGCTCGGGTGGTTGTGGCTCTCGATCTTGAACACCACGGCCAGGCCGTCGCCGATCGCCACCACACCCGCGTTCTCGCCCGGCCCCTGGAGCACGTGCTCCGCGCGGGTCGGGAGCTCGCGCAGGTAGCGCTTGCTCGACTTGTAGGAGCAGTGCTCCGACCACATCACGCTGAAGATCCCGAGCTCCGGGAAGCTCGGCGTGCGGCCCAGGAGGGCGAGGATGCGCTCCCACTCCTCGTCGCTCAGGCCGTGCTCCCGCGCGAGCGCGCGGTCCACCGACGGCTCGCGGCGCGCGCTCATCGACCGCGCGGGCCGGCGGCGCCGGCGGCGACCGCGTCGAGCAGGGAGCCCAGGATCTTGCGCCCGTCGGTGCCGCCGATCGCGGCCTCCACCGCGTGCTCGGGATGGGGCATCAGACCGAAGACGTTGCCGCGCTCGTTCGCGACCCCGGCCACGTGGGCGAGCGAGCCGTTCGGGTTGGCGGCCTCGGCGAGCCGGCCGTCCGGCAGGCAGTAGCGCAGCCAGATCTGGCCGCGCGCCTCCAGGCGCGCGAGCTCCTCGGGGGCGGCGTAGAAGCAGCCCTCGCCGTGCTTCACCGGCAGGCGCAGCACCTCGCCCGCGCGGGCCCGCGAGGTGAACGCGGTGTCCGCGCGCTCGACTCGCACGTGCACGAACTCGCAGACGAAGTGGAGGTCGCGATTGCGGACCAGCACCC
>Ga0316628_100002630_pt1 | contig 13443 bp, 10 predicted proteins | sample OWC_Aug_M2_C1_D5_FD_207648 | JGI IMG/M metagenome (GOLD analysis project Ga0316628, IMG submission 207648) | Wetland soil microbial communities from Old Woman Creek delta, Ohio, United States - OWC_Aug_M2_C1_D5_C | ecosystem: Environmental > Terrestrial > Soil > Wetlands | place: USA: Ohio... | reverse complement strand
GTCACCCAAGGACATTGCCGGGTGAAGGTGGCGAATGACACGGAATGGCATGAATACGCCGCCGGAGAGAGTTTCCGGATTCCCGGAAATTCCCATTTCGAAATAGAAGTGACGGAACTGGTCGATTACGTTTGTCACTTCGGCTGAGCGGACGGCGGCGCGGCGGCGCCGTCGGCAAGCCGCGCCGTTATTCCAATCTGAATCCTATTTTTAGCGTGACTTGATAGGAGGCTATTTTACCGTTCTTTACGCTGCCGCGACTTTCCAACACCTCAAACCAATCGAGGTTGCGCACCGTTTGCGCGGCGCGCGCAATGGCGTTTTGCACGGCGTCATCGGAGCTTTTGGTGGAGGTGCCCACCATCTCAATCAACTTGTAGACTTTGTCGGTCATTCGCGATCTCCCTCTGGCTAGACACGGCTCGATTCCGCAAACCGCCCGGCTTGCGCCCGTTCATAGAGTAGCGATTTGTGGAGGGGGATACAAATATCGCGCTGTCATTGGAGATTGGGTCGCCGCGAACCCCGAAATTTCGCGGGAGGACCTCAGATGCCAAATGGGCTATTATTATAAATGGGCTATTATTATAAAGAGTAATAATAAGGGGGACGTTTATGAAGCTGCCATTACAGATCACCTTCCGCAATATGGAAGGTTCCGATGCGATGAAAGCCAATATTGAAGAACGGGCCGGAAAGTTGGACCAGGTCTGTGACCAGATTATGAGTTGCCGGGTGATGGTGGAGGCGCAACACCGGCATCGCCAGGCGGGGAATCTCTATCATGTGCGCATCGATCTCACCGTCCCCGGCAATGAATTGGTGGTGAGCCGCGAAGCGCATGAGCATCATTCCCACACCGATGTCTACGTGGCGATACGCGACGCCTTCGATGCCGCCCGCCGGCAATTGGAAAACTATGTCCGGCAGAGGCGCCGTGAAGTGAAAAGTCATGCGGCGCCCCCTCATGGGCGCATTTCGCAGTTATTTTTCAATGAAGGTTACGGCAGGATCGAAACGCCCGACAATCGCGAGATTTATTTTAACCGCAACAGTCTGCTCAACGGGGATTTCGAGAAGCTGGAGATCGGTTCAGAGGTGTCCTTCTCCGAAGAGGAGGGCGATAATGGGCCGCAGGCGAGCACGGTTAAAATAGTGGGCAAGCACCATTATGTGGAGTAGACCGGGGACCATTCGCCGGATTTGTCATGCCCCGTAACTGAGCCCTGTCCAGAAGGAGAAGTTGATCTCCGTCAGGTTTGGCTTGCCGATCTTTACGGTTTCTTTCACGGTATCCGTCGCGCCGTCCAGGATGGAAAGCGTGCCGTCGCTGGGATTGGGCAGGAAGACCCATGTGCCTTGCTCGCCGTAATCGATAAACGCGATCGGCCGCCGTCCGCAGTCGGCGCGGCCGATGGCGACTTCCTTGATAAGCTTGATCTCGGGCAGCGCCGCGGTGTCGAATACCAATACGCTGTTCAGTTTCAGATGGTCTTTTTGCTTGCCCTTGCCGGTGGCGGCGGTGGTGACATAGAGCTTGCCGCCATCGCCGCTGAATCGATACACGCTGGGATAGACATCGGGCAGGTCCACGGTGCCGGTGAGCCGGTTGTTGACCGCGTCCATGACGGACAGGCGTCCGATCACGTGCTCCGGATCGGTTTTCCGGTCCGCGCCTTTGCCGATCAGAAAGCGCCCGTCGGGGCTGAGCAGCAGATTGCTGCTGGTCTTCATGGCGACGGTGGTTTCGATGCCGTTCTTGACGGGATCGATCACCGCGACCGTGCCGTAGCCGTTGTTCATGTTATAGACCTTGCCGGTGACGGGCGAGTAGGCCATCCCGTGGGGAAAGGCGTTGTTGGGGATCGAATCGCGTTTGCCGTCCTCATGGCGCGGGTCGGAGAGATTGAGCGTGGCGATGACCTTGAGATAGGCGGCGCTATCCGCCGGGTCATTGCCGATCACCGAGATGGTGCCGTCGAGAAGATTGCTGGAAAAGGCGCGGCGCGGCACGCGGGGCGCCTGCGTCGAAGGGGCGGTGAAGATGGTGACATGGTGGCCGCGCCCCAGGCAGATGGTCTTGAGACACTCCGGGGCTTGAGAATTGCCGAGACCCTTGACCACGAGCACGGGAGAACCGCTGTTTCCGCAGTTGAGGATATCGACGCCGCTGTCTTTATCGCCGTCGTTCACCATCCAATAGGTGCCGGTGGCGGCATCCATGTAGGCGTAGATCGGTACCGCATCGCCGGGCAGCGCGGTTGCGCGCCGGATTTGTTTGGTCACGGCGTCCATCACCAGCACCGTGTTGTCGTCGGCGAGGCCGATCAAGAGCGGTCGGCGCGGCTGTTCCGCGCCGCTGGCGGGGGCGCTCTCGATCGGCGTGACGCGGATCGTTCCCCGGCTGTGCTGAATTAACACCAAGCTGCCTTGGTCGCCCTCGCTGAGATGGCAGGCAAAGGACCAGTCGCCCGCGGTGTGCAATGGAGCAGTGACCTTGCTCATTTAAACGCTCCCCCCGATGATCGGCGATTGAATGTATCGTTTGCGTCTTTCCTAGCATGGAAGGCGCATTGACTGATTCTCATCATAAACTTTTTGCGCCCGTTGATTCCATAGCGAGGGACTGATGGAAGCCGCCAAACAGGCTGTGCTCCGGGAAAATTCGACGGCTTATCCCGCCGGCTCGATCATCCGCGGCAGCGGCATGGGACATAAATTACTTTTTTTCCAAAGTGTAAACCATATCGGCGCCGCTCTGGATGCCGCTCTCCGCTTCCAAGGCCCAACGGCGGCTGATTTGGTAACGCATCAAAAAGATATTGAATCGCTCCACGATGCCGACGCCGTAACTGATATAGAGTTTGGGCGAGAGGTAATGGCGGATGACCAGCGCCCCTCCGCCGAAACTGCCGCCGGATTCAACGAGCACTTCGTCGATCCCGAAGCGCTGCCCGATTTGATTGGCGAGCAGGCCGCTGCCCGCCAGGCCCAGCGATAGCGCGGCGCCGTACAACTGCTGGCCTTGGGTGGTGGTGGCCTGGTTGATGGGTTGACCGATCAGCAAATAGGCCAAGGCATCCGCCTCCGCCATGGCCGGTTCGGAGAACAGCTGCACTTGCGGCGCCCTGAGCGTGCCGCGGACCAGGATGCCGGCGGTGACTTCTTGAACTTGTCGTACGGCGCGGATGTCCAGGCCGGGGTTGTCCAGCGGACCGCCGAAGAACAACAAACGGCCGCGATCCACCGTGAGCTTTTGGCCATAGGCACGGTATTCGCCGTCGATGATATGCAATTCGCCGCGGCCGACGGTGGGACGTTGCGGTTCGTCGCTTAAGGTCAAGTCGCCGGCCAATAAGCCCTTCAAGCCAAAGCCGCTGAACTTGACGAAATCGCCGAGGCGCACCCGCAATTGGCTGTAGATCTGCCAGCGGGTTTCGGGGGCGGGGAGGCCTTCCGCGCCGATGATGACGACATCATCGGAGGCCGAGACCGCGCCGCTGACATCCCGCGGGCGCAGATTGGCTTCGGGGATCAGAATCTCGCCGTCCACATCGATGCGGCGTCCCTGCACGCTGAGATGAATCTTGGGCGAGGCTAATATATGAAATTCGGGAGTGTTGGCGATTTCCGCGCGATCACCCTCAAGCTGGGCTTGAATGTTCCAGCCGGCTCTTTCGAGTTGAACGTCTCCGCTCAAGCGCAAGGTGCCGGTTCCGGAACGGAGTTGGGCGTCGAGGCGCAGACGGCCTTGCGCATCGCCGTGCGCCACCACATCGATGCCCTCGGGGTTGAGGCCGAAGGCCGGGATGGCGGCCGCGCCGTCTTCCAGACGAAGCTCTCCGCCCAAACGAGGATGTTCCCACGATCCCGCAATCACAAGCGCGGCGGAAAGATGGCCCTGCACATGTTCCACGCCGGCAATGAGGGCGGGCAATAGGCTGAGATCCCGGACATCCGCTTGGAGTTGGCCCTTGAGGGCGGTATCGAGCAGGGTATGGCCGCCGCCCAGCGGAGAGGGCAGGCCGGTGCGGTCGATATACAGCGTTCCTTGCACGCCGCCGCCGTCAGCGAGTTCTACTTGGAGATCGGCTGTGAGGGCATGTTCGTCCAGCGTCGCCTTGAGTCGCCCGTCGTGATAGGCGATCGGTGCGGCGCTCGTGAGCTCATTCAAAGCGGCGGGAGGCACCACCCCCGCCTTGAACCGCGCATCCACCATGCCTGTGATGAGGCCGGCGGGCTTGGCGATAACGTGAGCGTCCGCATCCAGGCTTCCGGCCAACGCCGTGGCGCTGGGCATCCAGTCTTGGATGATTCCGAGCGGCAGGTCCCGTGCCCGGCTCTGCACTTGCCAATTGTCCGCCGCGGCCCACATGGCCGATGCGCAGAGGCGGGCGCTGTCCTGTTGCAGGCAGAACTCATCGAGGCGCAGCGCGCCGTTGTCGACCGCGATCGCGGCCGGTGCGGCCAACCGCCAGCGGCCGGCGGCAGGAACATCGAGGTCGATATGGTCCAGCGTACCCGACCAAGCTTGTTGCTGGAATCGGCCGCTGAGGCTCAGCGCCGCGTTGCCGCGCGGCGAAGATACGACGAGTCGCGCTTGATGATGTTGAGCGGTGCCGTCGCCGTGGAGACGGAGGCTTTCCAAACTCAGGCTGCCGAGCGCCGCATCATTCGCCTCGAGTTCCACGGTGGAAGGTACCCGCCCTTGGGTATCCACGGCCATGACCAGGCTGATCTGGCCGATGCTGTTGTCGGCAAAACGCAATTGCTCGCCGGACAGCGAGGCGGTGAGCGACGGTTGCTTGCGGGGCCCGGTGACATAACCGCTGCCTTGCAGCCGGCCGCCGCTGCCGGGCAACAGTCGGGCGAGGTCGGCGGCGGCGACTTGCCACTCCATGTTCCACTCGTCTTGCAGGGAACCGGATGCGGTGAAGCGATTGCCGCCCGAATCGATGCGCAGTTTGGCGAGCTGAAATTGATCGCCATGGATGGCCAAGGCGCCGTCCGCATCCAAGGGAACGGATTTCAGTTCACCTTGCAGATGGGTCAAATCGATCTGCAATTGCGGCACACTGTCCATAACAGCGCCGCTGAGTTGCGCGGTGAGCGCGAGCCGTCCCGGCCAATCTGGCCATTGCGCGCCGGGATCGATATCTTCGGCTTGTACGGCGAACTGCCATTGCGGAGCGGTTTGCCAAGCGAGCGTGCCGTTGGCCGCAAGCTTGCCGTTGAGGATATGGGCATCGGCTTGAGTGACGGTCAGCTGTTGCGGACCGCCTTCGCCGCTGACGGACCAAGTGCCGGCCGGCAGGCGCTCGCCGGCCAGATCGCCCGCCACATGAAATTGATAGTGCCGCACTGCGCCGGAAAGAGTGAAACGTCCCGACTTGCTGAGCAACAGGGCCTGGCCTTGCAGCGGCCAGCGGAGATTTTGCCATTCGCCTTCAAGCGCGGCTTGCGGCGCTTTCGCAAGATCGGTGAGGGTGCCGTGCAAAGTTAGATTGGCGCCGCTTTCGCGCAAAGCGGCGGTGAGCCGGCGAATCTTTACCATGCCTTTGTCATAATCGACGGCAAAACGATGATCGGCATGCATGCCTTGATAGCCGCTGTGCAGTTCGCCTTCCGTATGCATGCGATTTAATGTCCCCGAGCCGCGCACCGCGCCCGCCAGCGTCAACGCCGGCCAGGGGCCGTGCAGTGCGTGCAGATCGATCGCCGGCCAGCTCAATTCGCCTTGCCAGCCGAGCTTGGTTAAAGGATTGTCGATGGTGCCGCGCAATTCGGCGGGCACGGGAGCCGTCAATTGGTGCTGAATCTTGAGTTGCCGCAAGTCGCCGCTGATCTGCCCGCGGCCGGCAAACGCGCCGTATTCGCCGCCGTCCGCCGACCACCGCACGGCGATATCCATGGGATAGGCGCGCTGCGGGGCCAGGTTGCCGGTGACATCGATGCGATAGCGCGGCGCGATGACGGCGAGTTGCGCGAGCGACAGCCGGTCTTTTTCGAATGCCGCGTTGCTTAAGCTCGCTTCCGTCAACGTAATGGAGGGGTCTTTACCGGGTTCGCCCAGCGTAAAGTCGCGCACGATGGCGCGATCGATATGCACCGCGATCGGCAAGCGCACGTCGGGGAGCGTGTTCGCCGCGGCGGGCGAAGGCGCTCGCAGGATATGCAGCCCCACGATGGTCAATGAAGCGATTTGCAGGTCGCCTTCCACCAGCGCGCCGGGTTGCCATTGCAGATCAAGCTGCGCCATGCGGATGTCGGTTTTGTCGTTGTGATAGTTCACGCCGCGCAGCGTAAGCGGACCGAGCAGCCGTCCTTCGAGATGTTCGATGCTGAGTTCGCCGGGGAGCAGCGTTGCCGCCAGGCGATAGCTCCATTCCAAACCGCTCTGCGAATGGAGCAGATAAACGCCGATGAGCAATGTTGCGCTCAGCAGGGTGAGGCAGAACGCCAGCAATCGGACGAACAGTTTCACAGGTCCGGCCCTATGGTGATATGCAGGCGCTTGGGGATGCCGGGTTCGCTGAGGGCGAAGGCCAGGTCGAAACGGATCTGGCCGATGGGCGACCGCCAGCGGACGCCGAAGCCCGCGCCCTCCTTGAGCGCCTCCTGCCAATTATTGATGGCGTTGCCCGTGTCATAGAATATCGCGCCGCTCCATTTTTCCAGAAAGCTATGTTCATATTCGACGCTGCCCACCAATAATTGTTCGCCGCCGACGATTTGCCCCGCGGCGTTGCGCGGCGCCAAGCTGTTGTAGCCATAGCCGCGCACGCTTTGATCGCCGCCGGCGAAGAAACGCACCGAAGTGGGCAGGGTGCGGATCGCGCCGAAGCGGGTGGCGCCCACGTCGCCGCGCAGCAGGATGCGTCCCTTGCCGAACAGCTTGTGCACGAATTTCACTTGGGCGCGTACCTGCACGAATTGCACGTTGGAGATCAGCGCGGGGTGGGCGCCGCGCACGTCCAATAACAGGCGGATCCCGCGCAGAGGATAAATCCGGTTGTCGGCGCTGACCTTGGACCAGGTGATGCCCGGCATCAGCATCACCGAATTACCGCTGTCGCCGCCCACCGAAAAGGATTCGGTCTGATAGTTGAGGTACGAGGTTTCCAGCCAATTGGAGCCGCGATCGATGGTGCGGCTCACGCCCAATAAGAAGGTTTCGCTCTTGCTGGTCTGCGGATGATCGTTGCTCCAACTGCTGGTGATCGCGAATTGGTCGGTGCTTGGATGATGAATCGGTATGCTATAGCGGGCCGAGAGGCTGTCGCGAATCTCCGACGTATTGTATTCGGTGCTGAAACGATGGCCGCGATCGTTGATGCGGCGGTTTTCCCAGCCCAATTTGCCGCGCGCCCCGGTGTCGGTGCCGTAACCCGCGCCGAGGCTATACAGGTGCTGGTAACGCGGCTCCAAGGTTACATCGATGGGCACCAACCGGTCTTTGCTGAGGTCCTTGCGGGGATTGATTTCAATATTGCTGAAATAGTCGCTGTCGAGCAATGTGCTTTGTAGATCCAACAATTGTGCCGTGTTGTAGGGATCGCCGGTTTGAAAAGGGACGAATCGCGCCAGCAGATCGGGGCGTAAGGCGTCTTGGAGAAAGTTCACCTGGCCGAAGCGGTAGCGCGGGCCGGTGTCGATATGCAAAGTGATGGCGGCGCTTTGCGAAGCAGGATCGACGGCTATCTCGCTTTTCAACCATTTGAAATCAAAATAACCGTGCTCGCTGGCGAAGCGCTGCAAATTTTGTTTGCCATTCTCATATAACGGCTGGTTCAACGCATCGTGGCGATGCACGGGAAAATCCGCCACCAGCTTCTTGAACTCGGGGTCGTCGGCGCCGCTCCCTTCTATGCGAATGTCTACGGAAACGACATGCACCGGGGGACCCGGATCAACATCGTATTCGGCCAGCCACTGGCCGTCTTCCTTGCGGAGCGACGCGCGGATTTGCGGCTGATAATAGCCGAAGGGTTGCAAGGCCTTGCCGATCTCCGCGGCGGCGCGTTGATGCAGGCGCTGCAATTGCTCCTCGGTCAAATCGGGGTCGAACTTCTGTTGTTCAATACTGAGATAGGCGCGAACGTTATTGAGCAGCACGTCCGAGATACCTTTGATTTGTATGTTGACGATCAATCCTGCTTGAGCGGAACGGCCGCAGAGCAAAGCCGCAAGCAACAAGATCGTTAGCGAACCTTTCAGGAGTATATGCGAGCATGCGGCGGGAGATCGCAGGCGCGGTGGCCGGGGCGGCGCAAGGGTCGTGCCTGCGGTGAGTGGTATATCGGAAGGCATCATGGTAGAGGAGTATGATATTACAGTTCGCTATCTTCAGAACGGTCACAGTATAGCCGGGGCGCCGCGGCACCGGACAATAAGCGACTGTTCGGAATGGAGCGTCCTCTTCCGGGCATGTTTGGTTTATGATGTTCTTCTTTGTCGGGAGCGATAAATCCATGGCGACGAGGACCGACGAGATCATTGAACAGCTGCACACCCTGCGGGATTACGTCCGTTGGGGGGCGAGCCGTTTCAACGCGGCCGGGGTGTTTTTTGGCCATGGCACGGACAACGCGGTGGACGAGGCCTTGCATCTGGTGTTGCATGCCTTGCATCTGGCGCCGGGCTTGCCCGCGGAATTGATGCACGCCCGCCTCACCTTGGGCGAGCGCCGCGCCGTGATGCAGTTGTTGGAGCGGCGCATCAAAGAACGGCAGCCCGCCGCATATCTGACCCATGAGGCCTGGTTCGCCGGCCTGCAATTTTATGTGGATGAGCGGGTATTGGTGCCGCGTTCACCCATCGCGGAACTGATCGAGAAAGGCTTTGAACCCTGGGTGCACGGCGATGTCACGCGCATCCTCGATATGGGCACGGGCAGCGGCTGCATCGCGATCGCCTGCGCCTATGCCTTTCCCGGCGCCGAAGTGGATGCCGTCGATATCTCGGCGGAGGCCTTGGCGGTGGCGCGGATCAATATCGAAAAGCATGGCCTGGCGGGACGGGTGCACGCGGTTCGCTCCGATCTGTTCGCGGCCTTGGCCGGCCGGCGCTATGAATTGATCGTAAGCAACCCGCCTTACGTGAGCCGCGACGAGCTGGCCGCGCTGCCGGATGAATATCGCCATGAACCGAAATTGGGTCTGGCGGGAGGGGAAGAAGGCCTCGACGTGGTGCTGCGTATCTTGCGTGAAGCGTCCGATTATCTAACGCTGGACGGCGTCTTAATAGTGGAAGTCGGCAACAGCGAAGCGGCATTGGTGGAGCGTTTCCCCGATGTGCCGTTCGTGTGGCTGGATTTCGCCAAGGGCGGCGGCGGCGTTTTCCTACTCGAAAGCTCGGTCTTGGCGCACTATCGCGCCGAATTCGCCGCCGGCGCTTGAGCTGTCGGCGCCGCGACAAATCTCCTACAATAAACAGCTGTTGATTGTGGAAACGATGCGCATGTACCAATCGTTGGTGTTCGATGCCGAATTGATTCGGCGCTATGACAAGGCCGGACCGCGTTACACCTCGTATCCGACCGCGGTGCAATTTCATGCCGGTTTCGGCGCGGCGGAATACCGCGCCGCGGCATTAGCCGCCGACACCAAGAATCCGACCGGTCCCCTGTCGCTGTATTTCCACATCCCGTTTTGCGACACCTTGTGTTTCTACTGCGGATGCAACAAGGTGGTGACCAAGAACCGCGCCCGCGCCGCGCCCTATTTGCAGCGCTTGCATCAAGAAATTGTGCTGCAGGGCGCGCTGTTCGGCCGAGATCGGCCGGTGGAGCAGTTGCACTGGGGCGGCGGCACGCCCACCTTCATCAGCCACGATGAGATGCGTGCGCTGATGGCCAAGACCCGCGAGCATTTCTCCTTGCGCGATGACGACGGCGGCGAGTATTCCATCGAGGTGGATCCGCGCGAGGCGGACGGGGAGACCATCGCCGTGCTGCGCAAACTGGGTTTCAATCGCCTGAGTCTTGGTGTGCAGGATTTCGACGAGCGGGTGCAGCGGGCGGTGAACCGCCGCCAATCGGAGGAAGAGACTTTACGGGTGATGGAGGAGGCGCGGCGCCTCGGATTCAAATCCATCAACGTCGACCTTATTTATGGTTTGCCTTTTCAATCCGCGGCGAGCTTCGCGCGGACCATAGACAAGATCATCGCCGCCGCTCCCGATCGCCTGTCGGTGTTCAATTACGCCCATCTTCCCGAGTTATTCGCGCCGCAGCGGCGCATCAATGAAGCCGATCTGCCGTCCGCCGCGGAGAAGTTGGAGATCCTGCGGATGACAGGCGAGCGTTTGCTCGAGGCCGGTTATGTCTACATCGGCATGGATCACTTCGCCAAACCCGACGACGAGTTGGCGGTGGCGCAGCGCAACGGCACCTTGTACCGCAACTTCCAGGGTTATTCCACCCACGCCGATTGCGATCTGATCGCCTGCGGGATTACCGCCATCGGCAAGGTCGGCGACACCTACAGCCAGAACGTGAAGACCCTGGAGGAATATTACGCCGCCGTAGATGCCGGCATCCTGCCCATCTTGCGCGGCGTCAAACTCACCGCCGATGATCTGGTGCGCCGCGAAGTGATCAGCCAACTGATCTGCCATTTCGCGCTGGATATGCGGCGTATCGAACGCGCTTTCGCTATCGATTTTCGCCAATACTTCGCGGCGGAATTGTCGGAGCTGGCAACATTGGAGAAGGACGGGCTCATCGCCGGCGAAGGCGACACTATCCGCGTGCTGCCGGCGGGGCGGCTGCTGATCCGTAATGTGTGCATGGTGTTCGATCGCTATCTTCGGGCGAACCGCGCGCAACGCTTTTCCAAGGTAATTTGAACGGGGGTCGCGCATGAAGATTCGCGGAGTTTTTCCGAAGCCCATTTTAATCACGGCCCTGTTGTTGGGATCGGCCGCGGCGGCGCAAGCTGCCGGCGATGTCGCGGCGGGCCACGACAAGGCGAGGGGTTGTGCGTCTTGTCACGGTATGGACGGCAAGGGCCGCATTCCGCTCGCCGGCAAAACGGCCGGCTATCTCGAGGGGCAATTGCGCGCCTTTCAGAGCGGGGTGCGCCGGGAGCAGATGATGAACATGATCGCCAAGCAACTCAGCGACCAGGACATCGCCGACCTCGCCGCCTATTTCGCCTCGCAGTGAGCGCCGTCATTTCGGAAAGAGAGGACGTATGAGTGCCAAGAACAATCAGCCGGACTGGGACAAGATCGCGGAGAAGTTCGATATCTTTCTGCCGCAACTGGCGCCGGTGGGGGAGGCTTTACTCGAGGTATTGGCCGTGCGTCCAGGCGACAAGGTGCTGGATATAGCCTCCGGCACCGGCGAGCCGGCGTTGACGCTCGCCAAACGCCAGCCGCACGCGCAGATCACCGGCATCGATGCCGCCGACGGCATGGTGCGGGTCGCGCAGAAAAAGGTGGCGGCCGAGCGCTTGCAGAATGTCGCATTCCGCGCCATGCCCGCCGAGCGGCTCGCGTTCGCGGACGATGCATTCGACAAGGTCCTTTGCCGCTTCGGCGTGATGCTCTTTGAAGATCCTTTGCAGGCTTGCCGGGAAATGCATCGCGTGTTGAAACCCGGCGGCGACTTTGTCCTGGCGGTGTGGAGCACGCCGGAGACCATGACTACCTTGAATTGGGCGGTACAGGTCTTCAAGGATCGCGTACCCGATGAGCACCAGCCGCCGATGGCGAAGGTCACCTCGCTGGGGCAGCCGGGCGTCCTCGATGAACTGCTAGACGGCGCGGGCTTCGCGGAGTTTCGCGTCACGCCGCGCCGCTTTGATTATCAGTACGCCTCTTTCGAGGCGTATTGGAGCGCCATGGAGGCCTCCGACATCCTCAAACAACAGTTCGAGGCACTGCCGGCCGGCGAGCGCGACACGGTGCGCGACGAGATCGCGCGCTTTGCCCGCGACTTTCAAACGGATCACGGTCTGGTAATTCCCCACGAATATCTGCTTGCGGCGGGTACCAAGTAGCCGTAGGCCGAACCCGCTGCCGTTTTTTGCCGCCTTCGTCATCCGCCTTCGACGCCGGCATTGCCCGGCTCAACAGCCCCCGTGGTTTATGATCCCATCGTTGCCTAGTCCGTGCCCGTCAAGCGGCGCTACCGACGTGTTCCTTCGCGGCGTCGTCTGCCGAGACTTCGGCGGCTGAGCTTTCATCAAATTTCTTTCTGAATTTGCTGCCCGCACCGGCGCTTCAACGCTTCCATTTCTTTCCGCCGGGCCGGGCTTGATGCCGTTGAACCCTGGACGCTCAAGCGCTTTTGTATGGCAAGATGACAACGCCCGAGTGTAACGGGCGCGGACTTCTTGCTTAAGGCGAATGACTGGGATATCGTCAGCGCATTTTGCGGCACGTTGCGAGCATGGTCATCCTGTCTTGCTTATCGCGACTGGACGCGCGTTGATGAACAACTAAGAGTCGGGGTTTGGTGTTTTCATGAAACGCACGCTCAAAGTGCTCGGTATCGCAGCGGTCTCTTTAATAGCGGTCGTCGCGATGTTAGTCGTTATCGCCCTGTTCTTATCCGAGCGCAAACTCAACCGGGTGATCCGCCTGGATGTGCAGGCGGTGCCCTATGCCGGCGGCGAGGCGGTGCTCCGGCGCGGCCAATATCTGTTTCAGACGCGCGGTTGCGCGGAATGTCACGGCGCGGACGGCAACGGCAAGGTGCTTATCAACGATGCGGGCGGCCTTTACGTCAAAACGCCGAATTTGACGATGGGCGTCGGCGTAGCGTCGCGCTACCATGAGGTGGATTGGGTGCGCACCATTCGTCATGGCGTCAAACCCGATGGCCGGCCTCTGCGGATCATGCCGGCGGAAATATTCAATCGCCTGACGGATGATGACCTGGCGGCGGTGGTGGCCTATGTACGCAGTCTGCCGCCGGGCAACGGCACTGGCGCGGAGGTGCGTCTGCCGCTGGTCTTCAGGGTGTTGTACGGCTTGGATGTGATTCACGACGCCGCGCAAAAGATTGACCACGCATTACCGCCGAGCAGGCCCGTGCCTGTCGGACCCACTGCGGAATACGGCGCCTACGTGGCGACCATGTGCACGGGTTGTCACGGGAAGGGATTGTCGGGCGGTAGAGTTCCCGACGGCGCGCCCGACTGGCCGCCCGCGGCGAATCTGACGCCCGGGGAGGACAGTGTGATGCCGCGCTATCCGACCGTGGAGATGTTCAAGGCCATGTTGCGCAGCGGGCGGCGTCCGGACGGTTCCGCGATCAGCAAGGTTATGCCGTTCGCAAGTCTCGCCGGGTTTTCTGATAACGATATCGAGGCGGTGTATGCGTTTCTGAAAGCATTGCCGCCGCGGGCGGCGGGCCAACGCTAGTCCACAGGATACCCGGATTAATGATGGGGCAAAGCCGCCGGATTGAATGTGAGGTCCAATGTTGTGATA
>Ga0316628_100002629_pt1 | contig 13444 bp, 12 predicted proteins | sample OWC_Aug_M2_C1_D5_FD_207648 | JGI IMG/M metagenome (GOLD analysis project Ga0316628, IMG submission 207648) | Wetland soil microbial communities from Old Woman Creek delta, Ohio, United States - OWC_Aug_M2_C1_D5_C | ecosystem: Environmental > Terrestrial > Soil > Wetlands | place: USA: Ohio... | reverse complement strand
GCCGAGGAGGTCGAGGCATTGCGGTTGGCGTTGGTTGAGGAGCTCTGATGGGCTGGCCCACTTTACGGTTGGACGAAGTCGCGGAGGTAGCGGCAGGTAATCCAGCGCCCCAGGAGCCTTCCGACTTCGCTGACAACGGCTCGCTGTTTATTCGAATGCAGGATGTAGGACGGTGGCACCACACAAGCAATCTGACGGACTCAACTGATCGCGTTAGCGCTGATGCGATATCCAAGCATCGCCTACGGTTGTTTCGTGCTGGAAGTGTCCTGATCCCCAAAAGTGGCGCATCGGTCAACCTCAATCACCGTGCCATGTTGGGTTGTGATGCCTATGTGGTATCTCACCTTGCGGTTATCGTGCCTGATCGCAGCAAACTGCTTCCTGAGTATCTATACCTTTGGTCGCTGTCGTATGACCCGAGAAGCCAGGCGCAAACGACCAGCCTGCCTTCGCTGCCGCTTTCACTCATCAAGGCGGCAACTATGCAGGTGCCGCCACTCCCCGAGCAACGCCACATCGTCGATCTCCTCTCCCGCGCCGAAGGAATCGTGCGGCTGCGCCGCGAGGCCGAGAAGAAAGCCGCCGAACTGATCCCCGCCCTGTTCCTCGACATGTTCGGCGACCCGACGACAAACCCCAAAGGCTGGGACATTAAGCCGCTTCACACGGTTGCCGAGGTGGGCTCGGGCAACGGCTTCCCCAATGCTTACCAAGGCAAGACGGAGGGAGCCTACCCGTTCTACAAGGTCAGCGACATGAACACGAAAGGCAACGAGGTGGAGATGATCGTCGCCAACAACTACATCTCAGAGGACGATCTGGCCGCCCTCCGCGCTAAGACATTCCCGGCGGGCACGGTGATCTTCCCCAAGATTGGTGCCGCCATCGCCACCAACAAGAAACGGGTGCTGACGCGCCCATCGTGCTTCGACAACAATGTGATGGGCATTACGCCGAGCGACGGACTTAACCCAGCCTTCCTACATGCCTTGATGATGTCGAAGGACATTAGCGACTTTGCCAGTGATTCGAACCCGCCCTCGATGCGGAAGACGACCGTTGAGGCGTGGGAAATTCCTGTCCCACCCCTGCATATGCAAGTCGAGTTCGGGAAACAAGTCGAAGCCATCCGCTCTATCCAATCCCAGCAATCCGCCGCAACCGCTAAGGCCCGAGTCACCTTCGACGCCCTGCTGGCCCAAGCATTTTCGTAACGCATCACGACTGCACGTAGAGACGGATATGGCGAACAAGCGAATCGGCAAGAACCTACGCCCCTATCTCGACAAGGCCAAAGACTCGGCTTTGCTGGCAATCGAGGTCTACAACAAACCAGCCGTCGCGTTCAGATCGGCGGGGTATATCGCTCTGATGGCCATCGCGTGGACATCGTTGCTGCACGCCATATTCCTGCGGCGCGGTATCAACCCTTATTACAAGCATCCCAATGGCCACTACAAGAAGATAGACGGAGATTACTGGCATTGGGACATTTCCGAGTGCGTGAAACAGTTCTGGGGAGATGACGTCCACAGCCCCGTGCGCAAGAGCGTCGAGTTCTTTATCCCTCTACGGAACAAGATCGAGCACCGTCATATTCCCGAGCTCGATGCCGTCATCTTCGGTGAGTGCCAGGCGCTGTTGCTGAACTTCGATACGCTCGTAGGAGCCGAGTTCGGGCCGAAGCACCAGCTTAGGGAAAGCCTCTCGTTTTCGCTACAGCTGTTTCCGAGCGGCGACTCCTTCGCGGCTGCCGTCAAGGCGAACAAGTCTCTCAAGGATGTGAAAAAGTTTATCGACGACTATCGGAGCGCCATCACTCCAGAGGTCATGGGCAGCGGCCAATTCGCTTTCAAGGCTTTCCTGATCCAGGTGGCCAACCACCAATCAGAAGATGCCCTACCCGTTCAGTTCGTCCACTATGACTCGCTTACCCCCGATCAAAAGGGGGAGGTCGAGAAGTTTGCTGCGCTGGTCAAGTTCAAGAACGGTGGCGCATTGAATACGGGGCTGCTTAAACCCGGCGAGGTGGTGAAGGCTGTGCAAGCCGGGCTAGGGAATATCAAGATTGAGCGCAATGGCAAGCAAACTGACAAGTTCAATGCTGATACCCATACCCGCTGCTGGAAGCATTACAAGGCAAGGCCAAAATCCGGCGCCAAGAAACCCGAGCAGACGAAGGCAGAATATTGCTCCTACGACAAACCCCACAAAGACTACCTATACACGCAAGCGTGGGTGAACTTCCTAATCGAGAAAATGGCCGACGAAAACGAGTATGTAGCTCTCTACCCAAAGGCCTAGCATCCTCCTCACCCGACAGAACAGCGCCTTGTGTACTGACACAATGCCTCGAAGTGTGGCGCATACAAAAAAATTCACGCTTGGGTGTTGACAACCCATTCTCGCTTTGAGATAGCTATGTCTGCTGTTCACTGCCCGCCGGGCAGCTTAGAAAGACCGGATGCATCTGCCTATAGGGCGTTGTGAGTTCACTGGCTTCTGGCCAGCTTAGAAAGACTTGTTTCATCTGCCTATAGGGCGTTGTGGGTTCACTGGCCTCTGGCCAGCTTGGGAGTCCGAAGAATGCCGGGGAGCGATCCTCGGCATTTTTCTTTGGAGCGTGGCGCAGCTCTCCTGGACTTAGTTGTGAATCGCAACTAAGTATGTAAAAACAATAACTTACAGTTGACATGCGCGCCGCACCCAGGTAGGATGCGCAAATCGGTTCCAAGCCAATCCACCGATTGGCAGACGACCATCTCCTCAACGGCAGAAGCGGGGGGATAGGCAGAACACGATCTCGAATTGGGCTTGCCCAACTCGAACAGCGTAGCCGCAAGGCGGGGAGATTATTCCCTGGACGGGCTGTCGAGGTAAACCGCATGCAGCTGCCGCTGCATGAAGCCGCTAACAGCACCTGCTGGGAACCGGCGTCCGAACCTAGTCATGGCGTAGCCATGGCTTGCGTTCGGAGAAGCCCGTGAACACCAAGCCTGTAAGCGTTTCTGTTCGTTCCCCCCGTAAGCCCCCCCGTTTTTCGTCCGCCCCCATAAAGGGCGAGCAGCGTCCTGCGTCCACCAACGCCAGGGGCATCTACGAAACCCCCGACTTCGTGCTGTCCCGTCCCCACAAGGCGGCGGGTCAGATCGAGTTCACCGTCCGCGCCAACCGCGTCGAGGCCGGGGAGTGGATCGCCGAGGCCACCTGGCACAGCCAGAGCCAGCACCTTCCCGGCGACGGGCTATATCCCCACTTGCTGAGCGGGCGGTTTGCCAGCCGCAGCGAAGCCGTCGAGAACGCGATCAGCGCGGGGCTGCGCCAAGTCCGGGGGCAACTCGGCACCCTGGCCACCATGCCCGCATGGAGCGCCAAGGTCGAATCCTTGGAAACCTGGGCGGCCGACGCCGTGTTCCAGGTGCGCGAGCACGACGAGACCCTGCCCCTGCATGGTAGGACCGTCATCGACATCGGCGCGGGCGGCTTGGGCGGCTTTGGCCTGGGGCTGACGAGTCTCGGCGCCAAGGTCCAGCTCGCGGTGGAGATCGACCCGGAGGCTCGCGCCACCTACGAGCAGAATGTCCGTCCTGCCGGGGTGCACGACGATCTCTGCACCCTGGATGGCACCAAACTGCGCTGCGACATCCTGACCGTGGGCCTGATGTGCACGGCGTTCTCGAAGGCTGGCAAGCGCAAAGGTTTTGCCGACCCGCAGCTCGCCGATGTCTATCGCCACACGCTGCGCCTGCTGCACGAGATCGACGCCAAGATCATCCTCGTCGAGTGCGCCCGCCAGCTCCTCACCCAGGACGACGGCCGCGACGGTGCGGCGCTGCGCGAGGCCCTGATGAAGGCCGGATACCGTGTTCAGCACCGCACCCTCAACGCTGCGGGCTTCGGCGTGCCGCAATCCCGCGAGCGCTCCTTCGTCGTTGCCACCCGGCTGGGGCAGCCCGTTGACGATGTGCTGGGCTATGTGTTCCCGCAGGAGCAGGCTCCCACCGCGACCGTCGAGGACATCCTCGAACCCGGCATCCCCGCCACCATCGCGGACAGCGAGATCGCGCTCCACACCAAGGAGCCCGCCAAGCGCACCACCGAGCTGATCGAGGTCGGCCTTATCGACGGCAAGGACTGCCAGGGCTATCGCGTGTATAGCCCGAAGGGCATCGGCGCCACCATGACCGCCTCTGGCGGAGGCCGTGCACGCTGCACCGGGGCTTACCGCGTAGCAGGTGGCGCCCGTGCGCTGACTCCGCGCGAGGCTGGCCGCATGCAGGGACTGCCCGAGTGGGCTGCGCACCACCCGGTGGCTACGCACGCCATGCGCCATGCGGGCAACGCCGTAGCCGTGCCCCTGGCGCGTGAGCTGGGCCGCCAGCTCGCCGCACACCTCGCCTGCCGCACCTGAATTCGCACCCCCTGGGATGCGTTTATCAGGGCGGCGCGCCTGGGGCTATCCACGCCCGTTGAAGGAGAAGTGTATGAAATCTATTACCGAGCTTATGCGCCTGGTTCGTGCCGAGCGCCTGAATGCAAGCTACTACGGCAATCCACGGTGGAGGTTCGCCGCGAAGACGGCATCGGGGCGCGTCATGGAGTTCCGCACCGCCAGCGATGTGCAAGCCGCTTATGGCTGTGATCTCTCGCGCCTCAAGCCGTCCACGGTCATCAAAGTCCGATACCACTGGACGCGAGCCGACAACCTCATCGCCGAGGATTGGGAGGATAGCCGAGAGAAGGGCATCGACTTCTCGGCCGAGTTCGAGGCGCTTGAGGAAGGCGTCCGGCTTGATCGAGCAGCCATGCCTACCCAAGCGCACAGCCAACCCCGAACGATCTGAGCAAGGAGCCTGCAATGAGCCAAAACAAGGCAATCAACGCCGCGAGCTTTCGCGAATGGTTCAACCAGAACCTCACCGAGGAGACTCGCCTTCAAGTCCACAAGCACGGCGCTACCCCACAGTTGTTCCATGACTATGGAGGCGAGGCGGCCTTATATGACCGATTCACCGAGGAGGTCTGGGAGATCGTGATGCAAGGCGAGAGCTCGCTCACCTCAGCACTTGGCAATGACGACCTGGGCTGTCTCGCCTGGCTCAGGTCGGCCATGGTTCTCAAGGCGAGCGACAAGCTGGCGACGGAGCGCTATGGGGGGTCGCCCGCGCCAGCTGGAAGTGGAGCAGTCGCACCGCTCTGATGGTCCTGTAGTGCCGCCCATCGTCTCCCGCGTTCGCGCGCTTGACGATGGGCGTTTGTTTTGAGAAGCCAAGGCAATGCGGTAGGCAGGGACCAATGTTCCTCACCCGTTTAGCACGGGTTCAGAACGTCCGGCCTGCGGCCAGCAACAACAAAGGAGCCCAATGCCATGCCACGGCCTCTCAAGACTCGCGATGAGCTGCGCCAGCGCTTCGATCTTTACCTCGATGTGGGGGAGGTCGAGCGGTTGCGCGGCTACGCGGCCGCCGCCCGCCTGCCCATGTCCACCTATCTGCGCCGGGTGGCGTTGCGGCAGCGGATCGAGGCACCGCCACCGGCAGCGAATGTCGCCCGCTGGCGGGAGCTGGCGCCGCTGGCGAACAACCTCAACCAGTTAGTGCGGGCTTGCCACAGCGGCCAGATGCCGGAGGGGATATACCCGGCCGTCACCGCGCTGGCAGAGCAAGTCCGCCTTTTACGCCTTGAGCTGCTAGGAGCCGGGGCCAAGGGAGAGGAGCCCCCGGCATGATAGGCAACATTACAAAGGGGCGAGGCTTACGTGGATTGGCTGAATACCTGTTGCGCAACGGGCGGGGCCAGATCGTTGCCGGGCCTATGGCAGGCCGCACGCCGCGCGAACTGGCCGCCGAGTTCGGTCAGCTGCGCCGCCTCAACCCCAAACTCGGCAAAGCCGTCGCGCACTTTTCCCTGAGTCCAGCCCCCGGCGACCCGCCGCTCACCGAGGAGCAGTGGCAAGCCATCGCCGAGCGCTTCATGACCGAGATGGGATTCGACTCGGCATGGTGCGGGGTCGTCCACCGGGACACGGATCACGAGCATCTTCACGTCATGGCCTGCCGCGTCGGTTGGGACGGCAAGACCATCAGCGACGCCAACGACTACCGCCGCGCCGAGGCGGCGATCCGAGCGATCGAGCGCGACTATGGGCTTGTCGCCGTCCCCGATCCGCCAAGCAAGAAGCCCACCCCCAAGACAACCACAACAACGAGAGGAGAGCAGACCATGAACGACATCACCCAGCCCACCAGCAACCCCTTCCAGCCCGACGACCCCCGGCATGCTGTCTGGCCCGATGGCTTCGAGCCTGGCCGCGACCTCGCCGAGCTCGGAATGATCGAGAGCGTCGAAGGCATCGTCGCCACCGGCGCGAGCGTCGGCGAGGAACTGCCTGAGCGCAGGCGCCGCGACATGCGGCGGCTGACCGTCGAACCCGGTTATGAGCCAGGCCTCCGGGCCTTGTTCGGCAACGAGCTGGCCACGGTCTACAAGCACGCGGGCGGCGCCGTGCTGTATTTCCGGCCCGGCCCTGGACGCGTCTGTGATGCCGGGCACAAGCTCACGGCGCTCGGCGACATGCCAGAGGCTCAAGCCGCCGTCAGGATCGTCACAATCGCCAAGGCGCGCGGCTGGCCATCCATCACCTTCACCGGCTCACCCAGCTTCATCGAGCTGGCGATGCGGGAGGCCATGGCCAGCGGCATGAAGATCGTCGCAAAGGGGGATGAGCAGGCAGCCATCCTCGCCAAGCTGCTCGCCGAAAAGCGCGGCGGGATGGGTGCGATGGCAGGCCCCAGCATCGAGGACGATCCGATCCTCGCACCGCTCGTCGAGCTATACGACCTGCCCGCGCAGACCTTGCCCAGGACTGCGCCAACCCCAGCGCCCGTGGCTCCGCCACCGGCTTCCCCCCAGCCAGAACCCCAACCACAGAGGGCTCCAGTCGTCGGCGTGTTCCCGGCTTTTCCGAATCTGCGCGAACGGCTCAAAGAGCGGCGGGACCGGCTAGCGCACTCCCAACCCAGGCCAACCGAGCCTGTCCCACCACAACCCTTTAAGCGGAGGCAGCCATGACCTGAACACACAACCGATCAAAACGAAATACACAAAGGGGGGTTCCGTACCGCCACTTTGCCCCGTTATGCAAACAACAATCAGAGGAGAACGCCATGACAAAACAGACCAATAAGACCGCATCCACCCCAACCAAGGCCAAGAAGGAGATCTATATCAGCCTCAACCTTGACGAGATCGCCGCCCTGGAGAAGCTCGGCTTCCGTGAGCGCTGGGCGTATATAGCAGCGCTGAAGCGCTTAGCGAATTTCAAAACCGGCAAAGTCGGGGAGTTCGGTAAGCAGCGGCTCAGCTACACAGCAATCTCGGAGCTGATCAAAGCGCCGCCAGGTATTCAGGGGCGTGGCGAGGGTCGCATCGACGACACCCAGGCGCGGGACTTCATCTTGCGGATGGAAGCGGTTGGCTTGGTGAGCGGGATCGGCAGACGCAAAAACGGCGGCCTGCGCTTCGACTTGCCGATGTCGCCCATCGACCGCAACAAGGCCATGCCAATCGCACCGTGCACCGGGCAGATGTTGAATATTTCCCCGGACGACATCGAGGCAGAGATCGCCGATAGCCCAGAGCTGGCAACGCACGCCGAAGCATTGCCCCCCACCCAATCAGTAATGACTTCTCAAGAATTAAATATCAATACTGACGAGGCGGCAGACCCGTCTGGCGACGGGGCCGCCTCGGACCGCGCCTTCGGCGCAACCCCGTGCCGCGCCGAAGGCGCGGCACCCGTCCGGGAAAATCCCCCCGCCGTCGCCGCTGAGGCGGCGCCGCTCACGGCGCAACAAATCTACAACACGCTCGCCGATAGCTGGATCATCACCGAGACGAACACGCCGCAGGCGTGGCAGCTCTATGAGGCATGGGCTGGCGCGATTCGCTTGGGCGACCTGCACGCGGCCATGATCAGCGTCGAGGAGCACGGAGGGGGACGCGAGACGACACCCTCCGACCTGATGCCCTACCTGTTGCCAGTGATCACCGATTGCCGACTTGGCCAGTCGTCGGCCTGAGTGGGTTTTCCGACTGGCGGTGACGACAAGCGTGCCGCCATTTGGGATGTTGCCTCCCGATAGCGCGTATCGGGGGGCAACATGGACATCCGGCAGCAGATCACCGACGACATCATCAAGGCTATGGAGGCAGGCGTCCCGCCGTGGCGCCAAGGCTGGAGCTCAGGCCTGCTTGCCTTTAACGCATCCAGCGGGCAGACCTACAAAGGAATTAACCAGCTCATCCTCGGCATGCAGCCCCATTCAGACCCGCGCTGGCTGACCTACAAGCAGGCCGACTACATGGGCCTGCAAGTGCGCCGTGGCGAGCGCGGCGTTCGCATCGTCAAACTCGTCGAGGTCGAGCGCAAGCGCGCCAAGCAAGCTGCCGGAGGCGAAGGCGAGGTGCTGTCCGAGGAGAACGGCAAGGCGCTGGTGCTGAAGGCTTACACCGTCTTCAATGCGGCCCAGATCGACGGCATGGCGCCAATGCCTACGCGCGAGTGTGATGTGAAGCCCGCCGAGGCGGTCGAGGCCATCGTGTGGGGCTTGCAGGACGATGGGATGAAGCTGAACTTCGGGCACTACCAGCCCGCCTACGACCTACGGAGGGACGAGATACGCATCCCGAATGTCGATCAGTTCCATTCGGTGGACGATCTGCACTCCACAATTTTGCACGAGTGTGCGCACGCAACCGGAAACATGCGTAGGCTTGCTAGGCCGCATATGCATGCGCGCTTCGGGTCGGCGGAATATAGCAGGGAGGAGTTGAGGGCCGAACTGACCGGCGCCCTAATGCAGGGAATCCTGGGCCTTCCGCTTGGGCCGACCAGCCTTAAGTCGAGTGCGGCATATCTGTCGAGCTGGCTTGAGGTGCTGCGCAACGACAAGTCGGAGATTTTCCGGGCGGCGGCGGACGCCCAGCGCATATGCGACTACCTGAGCGAGCGCGCTCTGAAAGCACGACCGCGCACGAGCCAGGAGAGCTCGCCAGACACCGAGCCCGAGCCTGCCTTGGTAGCCAAGGGCACGCGCATGAAAATGTAGCCAGCCGCCGACAGAATATTTCTGTCTTTATTTCCGTCTCCGCCACCTCCCCGGTTTTTTCTTGCGACCCCCCGCAAACCCAAGTAGAATGCGGCTCTTCGTCAGTGGTCCAACCCAGTGGTCCAAAACTCTGGAAGACCGGCGGAAAAAAAGCCTTTTGGCTCGGAGACATAGGCGGGGCACTGAAACTCCCTCCGTCTCCGCCAAACCCAACAGAAGTTTGGCCATTCACGCAAAAACTGCGTATAATGCGCAACCTTCAAAGCGCCCGTAGCTCAGCTGGATAGAGTACTTGGCTACGAACCAAGGGGTCAGGAGTTCGAATCTCTTCGGGCGCACCAAACAAGACAAGGGGTTAGCTTCGGCTAGCCCCTTTTCATTTCAGGCACCGTAGCCAAATCGTAGCCCCCTACCCCATCAAGCTTCCGAAGGCCTGACAGCCGGTCCACATAATCGGCCAGGTGTTCGCTGGACAGATGAGCATAACGCCTCACCATTTCCACCGATTCCCAGCCGCCCAACTCCTGTAAAACGTGGAGCGGGGTTCCTGCCTGAACATGCCAACTCGCCCAGGTATGACGCAAATCATGCCAGCGGAAATGCTCGATGCCGGCACGTTTTAACGCTTTCTCCCAAGCGCTGTTGTTTGGGGCAACGATCGGATTTCCCCGATAGCTGAAAACATGCGTTGGATGTTTCCCGATCTGCCCGCGTAGCACTACAACGGCGGCCTTGGAAAGCGGCACAGCAATCGCCTTGCGCGCTTTCGCTTGATCGGGATGCACCCATGCACAACGACGCCCCAAATCAACTTGTGACCACAACAAGCCAGTCACGTTGGCTTTTCTCAGTCCGGTTTCCAAACTGAACCGAACCATTGCTTCTAGGTGTTCGGGCAGTTCAGTAAGCAGGCGCGTGGCTTCTTCGTGCGTCAGCCAGCGAATACGGCGGGTTGGTTCAGGCAGTAACCGAAAATATGGCGCCTTATCCAACCACTCCCATTCATTGGCCGCTTTACGCAGTATTGCCCGCATCACTTCCAACACGCGGTTGACGGTGGAATTTGCCACCCCTTCCGCTTTGCGCGCAGCCGTGATCTTGTCGATCAAGGTGCGGTTGATGTCAGACAGTGGAACGTCGCACAAGTAAGTATCAAGCCAACGCAGATGGTAAACATCGCTAACCTGTGACGCCTTGTGTTCTGTTTCCTGCAACCAGCGTACAACAGCTTCATTCCAGAGATGCGAAGGCCTGACGCCGAGCCGTTGCTGTTCCCACAATTCGACTTTGAGCCGGTCGTGGTATTCCTTCGCCTTCAGCTTGTCGTCAGTCCCAGTGCTTCTCTGTATGACTTGTCCATTGTGGTGGATTTTGAGCCACCAGACGGACGAGTCTTTGCGTTTGTAGAGTGACATAAGGTTTTCTCCTGTCTGTCGCCCTGCATCACCCGCGAGGGGTATTGTGCGCGGATGTAGTCGATCAGATCAACATCCACGAATACCCAGCACTTGCCGATCTTGGCTCCTGGTATTTCCCCCAGACGCGCCTTGTCCCGTAGCGTGACGGGATGAAGGTGCAGCAGCTCGGCGGCGGCGTGCAGGTCGAGGGTTTTCATTCGACGATGGGCGCCTTGGTCTGGGGGAGAGAGTCGGCAAAATACTGCAGCCTGCGGGGTATCCCTCCGCGCCTGAGTTCGCTGACGACCTTGGTCGCGTCACCGTCATTTAGCTCCATCATCAGGTTGAGGAGCGGCCCGAACATCAATCGCGCATACTGGATCGACGCCGCATAGGAAATATTCGCGGCCTTCGTGATGGTCTTGATCTTCTCTTGGATAGTGGAGAGGTAGGCCATGCAGGGATAGGCGCCTGCCAGGTAGTCGCCCGGCCGGGTGAGCATGTCGTAAGGCAGCACCCGGTTCTCGTTCTTGAATTCAACCTCTGCCCGTACCCATGGGCTTATTGGACTTCCGTACTGTTTGCCTTTCTCATAGATGCGGCAGAACTTGCCGTTCTGACGTCTTCCGATGTACAGCGTTCTCCCTTTGGGGCTGCCAGGCGTCAGCCAGTCCCCCCTCGGCTCAATGCTGGGTTTGCGTCCACCAGAGTTGAATAGCCCTTCTCGATACCAGCGCAAAGCCTTTCCAATGCTGAGCGTTGTGCCGTCGTGGTCATCGTGCGCGACGTCGACCCGCGTTAAGGTTGCTTCGTAGTGTTCAAGAAAGTGCCAAACCGCAGGCCAATTTCTGACACGCGAACACCCTTGGCCGGTCAGCCCGACATAGGCAGTTCCCCGTTGGCTTTCACCCCCATACGCCAAGACGCCAAACCCACTCATGTCATACAGGGACTCGTATCCGTAGCCCCCCTTGTTCAACGGCCTTAACGTTGGAATGGCAAATAGATCTAAGAGGTACGGAGACAGCCAGTTAATGGCTCCCTTGCCACGCGGACTGACAGTGAAGGCGAGGTAATCGACAAACGCCAGGTGGTTTGATTCTGAGGATGGATCGTCTGGAAAGGAAAACTTTCCCCCCGTAGTTACTATACGGGGGGCTGCGCTCAACGCGTCCTCTCCGCGCGCGCGCGCGCCGGTGATAGACGCGTCCTGCGCTGCCGGTCCGTGTTCGATCCGTGAGGGGGAGCCTTCGGGTACCGAAGGGAAATCTGATGCGAAAGGTGATGCAGACATAGCAACTCCATACGTTGGTTAACGATGAAGTCACAAGAAGGGTATTCCTACTGCTCTCTAAACTTATCCTCCCTGCATCCTTCCCAACGCAGGGGCGCTTTCGCTCTTCAACTAGTCCTTGTGACGGACGGCGCAAATCTAACAGCGAGAATTTAACGTCAACAACTCTACGCATTGGAGCATCGCACCGCGTTCCCCACATCCCCACACGCCGCGCTTCGCGCCCCCGGCGTCAGGATTGCCCTAGGGGGCATCCCGCCGGGGCTTCGGACGCGTGGATATGTGGATAACGCTCAGTCAGTGTACGGCTGTAATCGACCCAAAGCGGAACTTGGCCGGTTTGAAAAGCAGACGATCAACGCTCAAGCTCGGCAAATACGTCCGGTGCAGCGCCTTGTTGGCCATCATTCGTATGTGCAACTCTCTTTGACATGACCCGCTTTCAGCATTTCTAGTGCATAGGTGCGCAGCGGCAGCGTGCGGTTGCGGGGAACGGCTGACTTTGATGGAGCAATGTCGCACTGGGAATACAGCTTGAGCAAGCTGACCATCTCCGTACCATCAAGCGCAACTGCGCAGACGAGTTCCTCACCGAATGCTTCACCAACGTAATAGTCCATGAGCGCGACACGTGCTTGTTTTGAGGCCGGATCATTTGCTGCCAGCAGCGTGCCAAAGGCTTCTTCATAGCTTTTGTCCCACCAATCGTTTTTACGCGCGGCCTCATCTCGTGCGGTCAGCACTGGAAGCAACTTCGCCTCGACATCCGCTGGCATGGCTTCGGGGCATTTGCCCGCTCCGGCCCACACTTGTGAGGCGACCAAAAAACCTATCAGCGCCAAAAGTCGCTTCATGATGGCCAACAGTTATTCACCAGACCGGTGGGTCCGTATTACTAAAATTCGCAGAACATGCCGCTGTGCCCTAACTGCTTGATTCATGGTCGGTTCCTCGAAGCTGCCTATCCGCATATGTAATGATAATCTGGACCGAATGGCCGCTGTGGGAGAAATGCTGAGATGACCGCTTATGGCCGGTAGCCGCCCTCTAATTTCTTCACGGCGTTTTGCACCCGTAGCCATATCGTAACCACTTCGAAATTCTGCCCACGTTTTTAAGGCTTCGTGACGCTTCGTATCAATGTTGCGGGTGATGCAAAGCATTGATTAAACATAACTAATTTCTGAATTCCCATCCTACGAACCAAGGGGTCAGGAGTTCGAATCTCTTCGGGCGCACCAAACACCAAAGGCCTGGTCATCCGACCAGGCCTTTGTCTTTTCGGCCTCGCGCACCCTGCGCACCTTCCTGGGCCCCTGCACTACGTACACCACGGAAAAGTGACCCCGTCTCCGGTAAAATGCCGGATTGCTGTTGACCGCCCTGCCCTCCCCGATGGAACCCACCCAAACCGCGCCGGCGCAGACCGGCGACCCCGCCCTGGTGCGCGACGTCAAAAAGCGCCGCACCTTCGCGATCATCTCGCACCCCGACGCCGGCAAGACCACGCTGACCGAGAAGCTGCTACTGTTCGGCGGCGCGATCCAGATGGCCGGCACGGTGAAGGCGCGCAAGAGCGGAAAATACGCGACCTCCGACTGGATGGAGGTCGAGCGCGAACGCGGCATTTCGGTGGCGAG
>Ga0316628_100002628_pt1 | contig 13445 bp, 7 predicted proteins | sample OWC_Aug_M2_C1_D5_FD_207648 | JGI IMG/M metagenome (GOLD analysis project Ga0316628, IMG submission 207648) | Wetland soil microbial communities from Old Woman Creek delta, Ohio, United States - OWC_Aug_M2_C1_D5_C | ecosystem: Environmental > Terrestrial > Soil > Wetlands | place: USA: Ohio... | reverse complement strand
GCAACGAGGAGTGGCAGTCCAAGGTCGACCCTTGGGTCCTGGCCACGGCCGCGGCGGGGCCGACCGAGTTCCTGGTCATGCTCGCCGAGCAGGCGGACCTGAGCCCGGCACGGGATCTCGCCAGCAAGGCCGAGAAGGGCGCGTTCGTGTTCCGCCACCTGACCGCAACCGCCGAGCGCACCCAGGGCCCGCTCCTCGCCGAGCTCGAGGCGATGGGCGTCGAGCACCGCTCCTACTGGGTGGTCAACATGGTCTGGGTCCGGGCCGGCCTGGACGCCGTCCAGACCGTGGCTCGCCGGCCCGATGTCGCCCGCGTGCACGCCAACCCGCGGGTGCGCTTCGCGGAGCCTGTCAACGCCCCGCCCCAGGACCCGGGTTCGCCCGAGTCGGTGGAGTGGAACATCGCCCTGGTCAACGCCAACGACGTGTGGGCGGCAGGCGTCACTGGCGCCGGAGCCGTGGTCGCTGGCCAGGACACCGGCTACCTGTGGAGCCACCCGGCCCTGGTCAACCAGTACCGCGGCACGGCGGGCAACCACGACTATGCCTGGCACGACGCCATCCACTCCGGCGGCGGCAGCTGCGGCGCCGACTCCGCCTTCCCCTGCGACGACTACGGTCACGGCACCCACACCATGGGCACCATGGTCGGCGACGACGGGCTCGGCAACCAGGTCGGCATGGCCCCCGGGGCGCGCTGGATCGGCTGCCGCAACATGGACCAGGGGGTCGGCACCCCGGCCACCTACGCCGAGTGCTACCAGTGGTTCATCGCCCCCACCACCGTCGCTGGCGCCAACCCCGACCCGGCCAAGGCGCCCGACGTCATCAATAACTCCTGGGGCTGCCCGCCCTCCGAAGGTTGCACCGACCCCAACGTCCTCCTCGGCGTGGTCCAGAGCGTCCGCGCCGCCGGCATCGTCACCGTGCACTCGGCGGGCAACTCCGGCTGGAGCTGCTCCACCGTCGAGGATCCGGCCGCCATCTACGACGAGTCATTCTCGGTCGGGGCCACGGACTCGGCCGACGACATCGCCTACTTCTCCAGCCGCGGCCCGGTCACCATCGACGGGTCCAACCGGATGAAGCCGGACGTGACCGCGCCTGGGGTCAACATCCGTTCCTCCACCATGGACGGCGGCTACCAGGGCGGCTGGGACGGCACCAGCATGGCCGGGCCGCACGTCGCCGGCCTCGTCGCCCTGCTCATCTCGGCCGCCCCGGGCCTGGCCGGGGACGTCGACCTGATCGAGGAGATCGCCGCCTCCACCGCCGTCCCCCTGACCACCACGGAGGGTTGCGGCGGCGACCCGCCCGACGCCGTTCCCAACAACACCTACGGCTGGGGCCGGATCGACGCCTGGGCCGCCTACCAGTACCCGCTCGACTTCACGCTCGCCGCCACGCCCGCCTCGGTCGCGGTGTGCGCGCCGCAGTCGGCCGTGTACGCGGTCGAGGTCGGCCAGATGCAGAGCTTCGCCGAGCCCGTGACCCTGAGCACCAGCGGCCTGCCGTCCGGGGCCTCGGAGGCTCTCTCGGTCAACCCGGTGACCCCGCCCGGGACCAGCCAGCTGACCATCGGCAACACCCAGGCCGTCAGCCCGGGCGTGTACGACTTCACACTCGCCGGCACCTCGTCGCCGTCCGCCATCGTCCACGAGCAGGCCCTCGGTCTCGGCGTCTTCAGCCAGATCGCCGGGGCCGTCAACCTCACCGCTCCAGCCGACGGCGCACTCGACCAGCCCTGGCGCCCGTCCTTCTCGTGGACCGCCGCCAGCCAGGCATCAAGCTACCACCTCGAGGTGGCCCTCGATCCCGCCTTCGCCGTCGTCGTGCTCGACGTGCCCGCCGTGCCGGTTCCCACCTACACGCCGGACGTCGACCTGGCCGGCAGCACCCGCTACTACTGGCGGGTGCGGGCGAGCAACCCCTGCGGCGCCGGACCGCTCTCGGCGACCTTCGACTTCGCCACCGTCTCCGCGCCCGGCGACTGCGGGTTGGGCACGGCTCCGGTGCTGAGGTTCGAGGACGACTTCGAGCTCGGCGGCGCCGGCTGGATCCACGGCGGCACCGGCGACACCTGGCGGCTGTGGTCGACCCGGGTGCACAGCGGGGCAGCCGCCTTCCACGCCGACGACATCTCATCCGTGAGCGACCAGCTGCTGGTCTCGCCCGCGGTCACCCTGCCCGCCTTTGGCCTGCCCCTGACCCTGCAGTTCTGGGCCTACCGGGACATCGAGCCCAGCTCCGACGGCTGCTATGACGGCGCCATTGCCGAGATCTCGACCGACGGTGGGTCGAGCTGGAGCCAGCTGCCGGATGCCATCGTGCTCGCCGACCCCTACGACGGGACGGTGTCGAGCTGCTGCTCCAACCCGCTGGCCGACCTCGAGGCGTGGTGCGGCCAGCCGCCGGACTGGCTGCGCGCGGTGGTCGACGTCTCGGGCTGGGCCGGGCAGACCGTGCGCTTCCGCTTCCGCCTCGGCACTGACCTCGGCGTCGGCTACGAGGGCTGGACCGTGGACGACGTCGTCGTGCAGTCCTGCGTGGTCGTCGAGGAGCCGCTGTTTGCCGACGGCTTCGAGTCCGGCGACACCTCGGCCTGGTCGGCGACGGTGCCGTAGGGCACACCACCAGCTCAGCGGCAGTGGCGTCCATCTCGTGCGCCGCCCCGCGGCGCACGAGAATGCAGGTTCAGGACCTCGGTGCTGTCGGACCACAGAGGCGTGGCCGCGATGAGAATCACCGAGCACTTGAACCTGGCGTCCTCACGACGGTCCCGGTGCTCCGGCCGCTCTCCATGACCGGCCACGGCGGCAGGGGGGTGGTGAGCGCGTCAGGGTCTCCGGGGGCCGATGAGGGGCACCTCTTCTCCACCTCGGCTGCCTCGGCGTCACGGCCCAGGGCGTGCAGCGTCAAGGCGAGGCCGCGCAGGGAGTAGGTGTCGTTCGGGTCGCTGGCGAGAACCGCCCGCAGGCACGACTCGGCGTCCCGGTACAGCCCATGAGAAGCGCACATCCAGGCCAGCCGCCGGGTGGCACGAAGGTCGGTCTCGACTGCCCCGTGTGCGGCCTTCAGGTGGGCCTCCCAGCCCAGGTCGGGGAAGTCCTCGCGCAGGCGCATGATGCCGTCGAAGGCGTCGAGCTCGGCAGGGTCCATGGCCAGCGCCGACTCGAACGCCGCCCGTGCCTCGGCCTTGCGTCCCACGGCCAGGGCGGCGATCCCAAGCGCCGTTTGGTAGCTCGGCAGCTTCTTCCAGCGCTCCGGCAGCTCCCCCAGGACCTGGAGCGCACCCTCGAGCCGCCCCAAAACGATCGACTCGCGAACGAGCACGACCGGGATCCAGGTCGGCAATGCGGGATGATCGGTCTCCAGGGCCTTGGCGAGCCAACCCAGGGCGAGCCGCACGTCGCCCGACCGGCGATAGGCCTCGGACAGCTCGAGCATGGCGTGGACCGAATCGGGCCTGATCTCCAGTGCCTTCTCGAGGTGCCTGATGGCCGCCGCGACGTCGCCGCGTTCCTGCGCGAGGAACGCACGGTTGATCTCGGCGGTGTCGCTCTCGGTGGGGCCGGCGGCTGCCGCAGCCTCAGCCTCATCCCCTGTCACATAGCCCAGGGCTCGGAGCTCGTCGAGGCTCTCCCGATCCGTTCCTGCCGCTGGGACCCGGGCCGACTGCCACGGCCTGGGGAGGTCTTGGTAGCTGGCCACCCGCTGCGGCGGCCGTTCCGCGGCCCACGCACCGTCCATCAGCTCGACCAGCTCTCGCCCCTCGAGCTCGTCGGATACTGGTGCGCCCTGCAGCCAGAGCAGGGTCCGGCACAGGTCGTAGATGTCGGCATGGTCGATCGGCCCAGGTTTGACGTGCGGACCCATGGCCATGAAGACTCCGGTCAAGCGGTGCCACCTGCTCGGAGCCCCGCCAAAGTCGTCGGCGGGAACGGCTGGTCGCGCGGCGCCAGTGTGGAATCCGTGGTCAGCGGTCACGATCCAGGTGGTGTCGGCCGGTGCCGCCGCCATGAGCTGGCCAAGCTCTCGATCACAGAGCTCGTAGTAGCGTTCCATGGTGCGCCGGAACATCCGGTAGTCGCCCTCGTCCACCCAGCTCAGTCGCGGCGGCAGGCAGGGAGCAAAGCGATGACCGATCGTGTCGGTGCCTTCGACGTAGAGCGCGGTCAGATCAGCCGGATGCTGGCCGACGAGCCAGCGGCCGAGGTTGAAGACCCCGCGAGTCGCCGCGATGATCTTGCGCAGGTGATGGACCCGCTCCTGGTACGGGTTGTCGAGGCCGGATGCGGCCGCAACCCGGCGCTCGAACTCGGCTCGGTCGAGGTCCACGTAGTCGCGGACCACCTCGAACCCGACCTCGTCAATGGGGACGAGGTTCGCGCGGACCTCGGAGAGCAGGTGAGGAGGATGGACGTCCCCCGGTTCGAGCCTCGGCACGCCCAGCTCGGCGAGCTGGGTGAAGGGGCGTTCGCTGACCATGACGCCGTTGATCGGCTCGGCCGGGAAGGTCGCCCACCAGCCAACCACGTTCACGGATCGGCCCGCGGCCGAGAGGACGTTCCAGAAGGCATGCACCCGCCGCATCCCACTTCCGACCGGGGCCTCATGACCGGTCTCGGCATCGCGTACCACGAAATCGACGATCCCGTGCACCTCGGGCCTCCGGCCGGTGCCGATCGAGGTCCAGACCAGTGGCGACACCAGCGGCGAGTGGGACGCCAGGTTGGCCCACGCCCCGTCCCGTCGGATGCGGGCAAAGGTCGGACAACGCCCTTCGCCGATCAGGCGGTCGAGCAGGACCCAGTCGAGACCGTCGAAGCCCACCACCACCATCGGCCCGGGCAGGGATCGCGACTGCGCAGCCGGGGGCGAGGTCGTCGCGGACCGCTCCGCGGCGGGTGGCTCGACGGAACCTCCTCCGGTCGCCGTCAGCGCGGCCACGACCGCGGCCAACGCTCCCAGCCTGCTGTAATGCCGCGTCCTCACCGATCGACCATCCCACCTCCGCGGAGCCGTCCGCGGCCGGAGATGACCGCAGACCGGCGCGAAAGGTCCTCTGCAGAAGATACATCCGTCCGGCGGGTTGGTTGCAGAGGGGCAAAGGGTGCCAGACCCGACGATCCTCACGCTCTTGCCGATGCGTGCTCGGAGCTTGGCGGCGCCTCAGGGGCGTGTCAGGCGCGCGGAGCTCTGGCGCGGAGGACCGACCGGAGCGATGCGAAGGCCGGCCCAGAACCCAGGAACAGGGGCCACCAGCGAACGAATGGGCTCGAGCAAAGGACCCGGTTCAGGTCGGTCGCGTGAAGCGGTACACTGCTCCCCACCACGATGACCGAGCCGGTTCCATCCCCCGAGGCATCGCCGACCGGAGCCGCCCTCTCCCCTGCCGAGGTGACCTTCGACCGCCGCCGCCGCACCCTGGGCCTGGTGCTGGGCCCGACCTCATTCCTGCTCGTCCTCGCCCTGCCGCTCGCGGAGCTGCAGCCGCCAGCGCACCGCCTGGCCGCGGTGCTGGTCTGGGCGGTCGTCTGGTGGGTCAGCGAGGCGGTGCCGATCCCGGTCACCGCCCTGCTCGGGCCGACGCTCATGGTGGTGCTGGGCATCGCGCCCGTCAAGGAGGCGATGGTTGGCTTCGGCGACCCGGTCCTCTTCCTCTTCCTGGGCTCGTTCACGCTCGCCGCCGCAATGTCGCGTCACGGCCTCGACCGCCGGCTCGCCTACCGGCTGCTGGCAAGCCGCCTGGCCGGCTCCTCCGCCACCGCGACCATCGCGGCCTTTGCCGTGCTCTCGACCGTCCTGTCGATGTGGATTTCCAACACCGCGACCACGGCCATGCTCTGCCCGATCGCCCTCGGCGTGCTGGCGGCCATCTCCCGCCTGCTCGAGCAGGCCACCGGCAAGCCGGTTGACGCCGCCCGCCTGCGCTTCGGGGCGGCCCTCCTGCTGGCCAGCGCCTACGGAGCTTCGATCGGCGGCGTCGCCACCCCGGTCGGCACCCCGCCCAACCTCATCGCCCTCGGCCAGCTGGCCACCCTGGCCGGGGTCAAGATCCCGTTCTTCCACTGGATGGTCATCGGCCTGCCCATCGCCCTGGCCATGCTCGTCGTCCTGATCGTGGTGCTGCGCCTGGCGCTGCCGCCGGAGCTCGGCGTGATCCCCGGCGGCACCGCCTTCATCGCCGCCGAGCTCGCCCGCCTCGGCCGCCCCGGTCGCGGCGAGCGCAACGTGATGGTGGCGTTCGCCCTGGCGGTGACGCTGTGGGTCCTGCCCGGAATCGTCGCCCTCATCGCCGGGACCGACTCGGCCCTCTGCAAGGGCCTCAGCGCACTCCTGCCCGAGAGCGTCGTCGCGCTGGTCGCCGTGGTCCTCCTCTTCGTGCTCCCGGTCGACTGGGCCGAGCGCCGCTTCACCTTGAGCTGGGCCGAAGCGGTGCAGATCGACTGGGGAACGCTGCTCCTGTTCGGGGGCGGACTGTCGCTGGGGGCGGCGATGTTCTCGACCGGGCTCGCCCACTCCCTCGGCAACGCCCTCACCTCGATCACCGGCGCCCACTCGACTCTCGCCCTGACCTACGTCTTCACGGTCACCGGTATCCTGCTCACCGAACTCACCTCCAATACCGCCGTCACCACCATGCTGGTGCCGCTCGCGATCGCCGCCGCCCAGGCGGCCGGGGTCGATCCGGTGGCGCCCGGCGTCGGCTGCGCTCTCGGCTGCAGCATGGCGTTCATGCTGCCAGTGGCCACACCGCCCAACGCCATCGTCTACGGCACCGGCTGCGTGCCGATCACGACCATGATCCGGGTCGGCTGCTGGCTGGTCGCGGCGGCGGCGCTGCTCATTCCGCCGGCGGTCGTGCTCCTGGTCCGGCTGGTGTCGTGAGGTCGGGCGCTCCCCTCCGCTCGCAGCCCGACCGCCCGCTGCGGCGGCCGACGAGCCACAGGTAGGCCTCCGCGAGGTTGGGCTCGACCGCCGCGCCGGGGTCGTCGGGGTCGAGGCCGGTGGTGGGCTCGTCGACAACCAGGATCACGGGCTGCCCGAGCAGGGCGCGGGCGATGCGCACGCGCCGCTTCTGGCCGCCGGAGAGCTCGCCCAGGCGGCGCGTGGCGAGATCCGCGACGCCGAGGGTGGCGAGTGCCTCCTCGGCCGCCCGCCGCGGCTCGGGAACGCCGAGCTCGCCGGCCCAGGCAGGCGTCGAGCACGCCGCCGGTCGAGCGCAGGCGCAGGTTCCAGTACAGGGCGGCGACCCCGGTCAGCGCCAGGGGAACAACGCCGCAGAGCACGCCGACCAGCACCTCCGACAGCGCCACGTGGAAGGCGAGGAGGATGGCGACGCCGAGGTACTGGGCCACGACCACGCAAAGGGTCGGCGCCAGCCGGTGGAGCAGAACCCGGGTCGGGCTGGCCAAAGTCACGGCCAGCTCCAGCTCGCCGCCGGCCCGCAGACCGCTCACCACGTCGGCGCTGCACAGCGTGATCAGCAGCATGCAGGGGAAGCTCCAGGCCCGAGCCGAGGGTGACCAGCCCGGTCGGCCGGTCGAGCGGAGGCTCCAGACCCTCGGGGAAGACGTACAGTCCTTTCAGGCCAGGCTGCCTCCCCTGCCGGTGCAGGACCACCTCGCCGGCCCCGAGCAGGGGCGGGAGCGCGTCCCAGGCCCGCTGCCAGTGGTTGAGCACCAGCTCCACGTCGGTGCGCGGGGAGAGCATGACCGCAGACACTCCCTCGCGATCCACCCGCGTGAGGGCGCCAGCCACCACCGGCGGAAGGTGGGGGGCCAGGCCGCTCAGGTCGAGCAGCCAGCGCCGCTGCCCCGAGCCGGCGGCCGACGCGGCCAGCCACGGCACCGCCACGACCAGGGCGAGGACCGCGAGCCGGCTCCGCCACCTCGCGCCGGCGCCCTCGGGCGCGGTCGGCCGGGTCTGGTCGACCAGCTCGGACAGCCAGCGGCCGAAGGTGGGCAGGGACGGCAGCGACGGCTGCCAGCGGCCGGCCCTCCGTCGCAAGCGCAGCAGCCACGGCGCCGCGGCCAGGAAGACCAGCCACAGCAGCGCCGCCAGCACCGCCCGGCGATGCGTCGCCGGCGTCGCCTGCTCCGAGAGCTCGGGCTGGTGCTTCAATCCGGGTCGCTGTTCCTCGCCTGTGCTCGACCGCCGGGCAGGATAGCGGCACCGCGCAGCGCCCGGCCGCGGATCTCAGCAGTCGACCCGTGCGACGGCCGGCTCAGGGGCAGGTGCTGGGGTAGAAAGTGAGGCTCTCGTCCCACACACCGGCGCAGAGGATCGCTCCGGCCGACACCGGGCCGCCGGACAGCTGCGAGGCGGCGACGTACACCACGGGGGTGGTCAGGTAGACCGAGTTGGTCGACCCGGAGAGGGAGCTGCGGTTGACGGTCAGGGTGAGCTGCGCCCCCGTGGCGTAGAGGCCGTAGGCCGATCCTGTCGCAGTGAACCCCTCCAAAGTCAGGGCGTGGCTGGTGGCGGGTGCAGCGGCACGGACAGCCGTGGCGGCACCCCAGGCGCGGCCGCCCACGATCTTCCCATCGCACTCCATGCAGTAGATGCTGATCGCATTCGACCCCGAGGCGGAGGCCGTGATGTCCCTGCCCTCGAAGCCCTCAGCGCCATTGAGCTGGAGCCCGTTGTTGGCGTTGCTCCCCCCTCCGCCCCACAGGGTGACATCTTCCAGTGAGCAGGCGTCCCCGATGACAAACGCGCCGTAGGCGTTGGTCGTGGCGCTCGTGGTTGCCGTCAGCTCGCGGATTGCTGTCCAATCTGCTCCGGATTGGACGAGCACCCCAGACGCGGTACTCGCGCCTGAGCTCGCGCTCACCACCAGCCGGCGCAGGCGGGCGCCGGGGGCGGCGATGTAGATTCCGTAGGCGAAGGTCCCGGCGCAGGTGCTTTCGACCGCAAGCCTGCGCAGCTCGCTGTTCGACGCGGCCTCCACAACGCCCGTGGTGCTGCCGCACACGGCGCCGGTGATCTTGGTCACCGTCTCGCCCGAGCCCTCGACGTCGACCCACGGCTTCATCGTCACCGCCGTCATGCCGACGTCGTAGAGGCCGGGCTCGAGCTTGAGCAGCGCCGCCTCCTCCTGGCTGGCCGGGGTCGGGATCGCGGCCAGGGCGGCGAGCAGAGCGGTCCCGTTCTCGACTGCGGTTCCGACCGGCCCCACGACGTAGGTCCGCACGTAGGGGGTGTCGTCGTCGGTCGAGCAGTTCCACGCCGATCCGGTCCAGCGGGCGATCTGGCCATCACTGCAGCTGAGGCCCGCCAGGGTGTCGTCGTCGCCGTCGTCGAGGCCGGCGGGCACGCCGGTGAAGTTCGACCAGGCCAGGTAGTAGGCGCCGTGCTGCCCGTCGAGCTGATCGGCGTTGGCAGCGGTCGCGGCCGAGTCCGCGGTCAGCGCGTGCGTGGCCTCGAGGGCGTGCTGAGAGTAGGGCCCTGCGTTGAGGGCCTGGCGCGGCGACAGCACGGTATATGCGCCGGTCGAGGCGCCGTCGCGGACGCTGACCTCGAGCCACAGGGCGGTGCCGTCGAAGACGGCGCCGAAGTCGAGCACGGCGTTGACCCGGCCCTGGCTGACGTCGAGGTCGGCCACGTACTGGGTCGTCCCCACCTGGGAGCCGCCGCTGTCGGCGTTGTAGAGGATGAAGCGGAGGTCGAAGCTGCCGTTGGCCGGTACGCCGCCGGCGGACAGGATGCCCTGGTAGGTGAAGTCGGTGCCGATCTGGGCGGCGCCGGCGACCGCCGCGACTGTGATGGTCAGCACGAGCGCGCAGTGTTTCATGGTCTCCTCCCCCTACTCGCCACCGAGGCCGACGACGTCGTCCCAGGCGGAGGCGTCGCCGCTCTCGAGCCCGTCACAGAACAGAGGCTGCTGGTCGACGGCGCGCGCCCACAGGCCGGCGTCGAGGACCGGGTCGCAGGCCCAGGAAATGCCCGCCTCGGGCTGGCCCACGATCGCGGTGAGCTCGAAGCCCCCACCGCTCGATTGGCCGCCGCCCGACTCCACGCTCCACCAGGAGAGATCGTCAGCCAGCGTGGTGGACGCGGCGCCGGCCCGCTCCCCGCCCGCCACTCCAGGGCTGGCGCGATCGTCAGCCGACACCGCCAGCGTGGCGCCGACCACCACGACGAGCGCGAGACGGGTGCTCCACATCGGTCACCTCCCGGGTCCCCACGTGGATCGAGAAGCTGGGTCTTGTTGCTAGCAGTCTATCACCGGCCCGGCGTGTCTCCCGCCCGAGGTCGCAGTCCGACCCGTCTACAGGTCGAGCCTGAACACCCGTCGGGCGTTGGCGGTGGTCAGCGCGGCCACCACCTCCGGCGTGCTGCCGCGCAGCACGGCGATGCGCTCGAGCGAGCGGGCGATGACCGCCGGCTCGTTGCGCACCCCGCGCTCGGGGCCGAGGGCGGGGGCATCGCTCTCCACCAGCAGGGCGTGGTCGGGGAGGGCCTGGGCCAGCTTCTCCTTCTGGCGCGAGACCAGGACCGTGGCCGGGATGGAGAAGGCGTAGCCGGCGGCGGCGCCCTCCAGGGCATAGCGGGCTTTGCCGTCAAAGGCGTGCAAAGCGGCCCGCCGCACGCCGCGTTCGGCGAGCAGGGCGAGCACGTGGTGGCCGGCGGAACGGACGTGGACCGAGAGCGGCAGGTCGAGGGACTTCGCGACCTCGATCAGCTCCGCGAAGGCCGCGCGCTGCAGCTCGCGCTCGGCCGCGCTCTCGGCCACCCGGAAGTCGAGCCCGACCTCGCCGACGGCGACCAGCCGGGAGCGGTTGTCCTCGATCAGGCGCAGGACCCGCGGCAGATCCTGGCCAGCGCGCTCCATGCGCCACGGGTGAAGGCCGAGGGCGGGCAGCACGAAGGACGACGAGGCGGCCAGCTCGAGCACTCTCAGGTCGTCCTCGTAGTCCTCGCCGACCACGATCGCCGCCACCACGCCGGCCTCCTGCGCGCGTGCGATGACCTGCTCGCGGTCGGCGTCGAAGTCGCGCGCCGCCAGGTGGCAGTGGACGTCGACGATCTGCATCGTGCAGCCGGCAGGATGCGTCATTCCCGAGGTCCCCACAAGCCTCCTGCCACCCGCCGCCGGCCATCCGCGGCATGGGATCGGGCGGCAGGCGGCGGGCGGCCGGAATCGGGGCCGGTGCCGGAGGCGGAGCCCGCATCACGCGCAGTGGTGATTCGCACCGGTGGCCGTGGCTGGCGGGCTCTGCCGAGCCCGAGCCCGCTCACGTTGCCGTTGCCGTTGCCGCCATCGTCTCGGAGCGCGAGGTGAGGGGAGGAGAAACGGTAACGACAACGACAACGGGTTCGGGCTCGGAAACGGGCTCGGGATCACGCCGGTGCTATCATCTCCCGGCCTCGACACTCCTGGGGCGAGGTGGGGAGGCGCGATGCACGCCACAATTGACTACGCCGAGGTCGGCCTGATGGCCGGCCTCGAGGTCCACCAGCAGCTGCTCACCGAGCGCAAGATGTTCTGCCACTGCCCAGCCGGGCTCTACACCACCACCCACGACGGATCGGTGCTGCGCCACATGCGCCCGACCCTGTCCGAGCTCGGCGAGTACGACGGCACCGCGCTGATGGAGTTCAAGACCAAGAAGAACATCATCTACCTCCTGCACAAGAGCAACGTCTGCACCTACGAGATGGACGACACGCCGCCCTTCCTGGTCAACCAGCAGGCCCTGGATGTGGCGATCGAGCAGTGCCTGATGCTCGGCTGCGACATCGTCGACGAGGCCCACATCGCCCGCAAGCAGTACCTGGACGGCTCCATTCCTACCGGCTTCCAGCGCACCGCCATTGTCGGCGTCAACGGGCGCATCCCGTTCCGCGGCCGCGTGCTGAGCGTGACCCAGGTAAGCGTGGAGGAAGACAGCTGCCGCGAGGTCTCGGACCTCGGCCACCTCATCGTCTGGCGCACCGACCGTCTCGGCATGCCCTTGATCGAGACAGTGACCGGGCCCGACCTCCACACTCCAGAGGAGGTGGAGGAGGCGATTCTCCTCGTCGGGCGCGTGTGTCGGTCGACGGGACACGTGCGGGTCGGGATCGGCGCCAGCCGCCAGGACGTCAACGTCTCGGTGCGCGGCGGGCGGCGGGTGGAGATCAAGGGCGTGCCCCAGGCGAGCTGGGCGCCGCGCCTGGTCCACGGCGAGGCGGTGCGCCAGGTCAACCTGCTGCGCCTGCGCGGCGAGCTCAGGCTGCGCGGCCTCGACGCCCCGTCCCGGGTCGGCGTCGAGCACTGCGACGTGACCGACCTGGTCAACTCGTCACCGCTCGAGTACCTGCACGTCGAGGCCTGGGATGGCTTCGTGGCCGCGCAGCGGCGCCGCCCCGGCTTCGAGCTCGGTCGCGGTCCGTTCTGCGTGCGGGCGGTGCGGCTGCCCGGCCTGGCCGGGACCCTGACCTGGCCGACCCAGCCCGACCTCACCTTCGCCCACGAGCTGGCCGGCCGGGTGCGCGTGATCGCCGCTCTCGACCAGCTGCCCATCCTGCTCCACTCGGAAAAATGGCCCGACTACCACAGCGCCGGGCGCGAGCTCAAACGCCTCAAGCGCCGGCTGCGCTGCGGACCGGACGACGCCCTGGTCGTGGTGTGGGGTCCTGAGGACGACACGGTGACGGCGGCCGAGGAGATCCGGTTGCGCTTCGTGGACGCGGTCGACGGCGTGCCCAACGAGACCCGCCAGCCCTTCCCCGACGGCTCCACCGACTTCGAACGCATCCTGCCCGGACCCGACCGCATGTACCCGGACACGGACAGCCCTCCGCAGCAGATCACCCGCGACCGCGTCGAGCGGCTGCGGGTCGCGCTGCCCCCGCCGCCGTGGGAGCGCGAGGAGCGCTACCGCGCCGCTGGGGTCCCGCTCGACACCGTCCACTACCTCATCCGGCGCAACGGCGCCCGGCTCGTCGACCAGGTGGTCGAGAGCTGCGCAGCCGACCTCAGGCAGGCCTGCTTCTTCTTCGGCCAGCGGGTCAAGGCCCTGCGCCGCCAGGGTGTTGGGGTGGACGCGATCCCGGACGAGAGGTGGTGCGAGCTGTTCCGGCTGCTCGCCGAACGGCCGGTGCTGTGGGAGACCTGGAAGGCGCTGGTCACCCTCATGGCGGCCAGACCCACGGTCGCGGTGGCGGCCACCGCCGAGACGCTCGGCCTGCTCGGCGCTGACCCCGGCTGGCGGGAGCGCGTCGCCGGCGCAGTCCAGCTACGCCGCCCCGATCACCCGGACGGCACCCGCCAGCAGCTCCACCGTTTTCTCATGGGCGTGGCCATGGACGGCCTGCGTGGCAAGGTCCCGGCCGGCGAGGTCGCGGTCGCAGTCGGCCGGGCGATGGAGGTGCGGCGATGAGCGTCGGCGAGGACGCACTCAAGGGCTATCGCGGGCTGGCCCGCCAGCGGCTCGAGGCGTGGGGGGAGAGGG
>Ga0316628_100002627_pt1 | contig 13448 bp, 11 predicted proteins | sample OWC_Aug_M2_C1_D5_FD_207648 | JGI IMG/M metagenome (GOLD analysis project Ga0316628, IMG submission 207648) | Wetland soil microbial communities from Old Woman Creek delta, Ohio, United States - OWC_Aug_M2_C1_D5_C | ecosystem: Environmental > Terrestrial > Soil > Wetlands | place: USA: Ohio... | reverse complement strand
TCCCGCGATAGCGCTTGCTTCGCAAGCGCAGCGGCCTGCACGGAACTTCCCGCGTCTGGGCTGCTGAACTCTTGCCCAAAAGAATAAACTACTCAAATCCAATACATCCGTTCTTTGAGCTTGTCCTGGCGCGGGCGCCGCTGCAAGCTACGTAAAGATTTCATATGGATTTTGAGAAAGGAATTCTTTATGGCCCTGTGGCAGTTTGCGCTACCATCCTCAATCAATCGAGGCCAACTGTCTAGCGTCCGGATGGTCGCCATGACGAAGCGGTATGGAATTGCCTTTGTGAGCGTGGTTGCGGCCGTTTCTTCGAGTTTATTCCTGCAGCATTTCTTTTCTCATCCGTTCTTATATCTGTTCTTCGCCGCGGTAATGGCCAGCGCGTGGCTCGGCGGCACCGGGCCGGGACTGTTCGCCGTCCTTCTTTCCACACTGGCCGCGGACTTTTATTTTGTTCCTCCGACCCATTCGTTCGCCATCAACACGACCGACGCCGCGTATTTCGCTGCATTTATTATCTGCGCCCTGGCGGCGAGCTGGGTAAGTTCATCGAAAAAGAAGAGTGAAGCGGCGCTCCTGGAGGCTCGCGACCACCTGGAGGCGCGCGTGGCCCAGCGCACCGCGGAGCTTCAAAACAAGATTAGCGAGTTGCAGGAGAACGAACGCCAGAAGCAGCAATTAGAGAGCGAAAAGTCCGCCCTTTCTGTTCAACTGGAAACCCGCAAGCTCGTGGAGCGCGCGAAAGGCATCCTGCAGCGCGGGATGGGATTCACGGAAGATGAGGCTTATCGCACCATGCAACGCCAGAGCCAGCAAATGCGCAAGTCCATGAAAGAGATTGCGGAGTCCGTCATTTTAAATGACGAACTGAAACGCGGCGCCCAGTAACCGGATTAGCGGCGAATCGTGGCAATTGAAAGTTTGAATTTGACTGTTGCAAGGATGAGTTGCAGACTGCAGTGGAAATTGGAGAGGCCGCACCGTCGATCTAAATGCTTCGCTTCGCCGATGAAGTGATGCGCCGACACCGCGAACCTCAACAAAATCTGCTTCCTCTCGGACACGACGCCGTGTCCAACCAATAGCTACATAACGCTCGACGACGAGCCGATAAGCAAGCCCTGAACGGTGCTGGACCGGGTCTGTTCGTTCCCGATCCTGAGCGATTCTCGTTCCTGTTTGTGGCTTGGTGTCTGCAAAGACTTAAGCAGCGGTGCAAAAGGAGAAGGAATGCGGCGGTTGTGGGACATCGCAAAGTTTGTTCGCAGTCTGCGGATTCAGCTGCGCTTTGGTGGACTCTCGCGCGCTCCGCTGCGCCTGCTGCGTTTGGAGCTATACAACGATACGGTCGAGTGCGATTGGATGGCGCGACCTGCTGATCCCTGGGACTCGGATGTGCCGCGATCCGTGAGCGAGGGCCATGAGTCGGTGCAGGCGCTGGAAGATGCCATCGCTGTGCGGGAATTGTTATTCCGGTTGCTGCCGGACGTTGAGACAGCTGTTCTGCGGGTCTTTTGGCCCGGTAGCGCAGGGGATCTTAAATTGATCATCTCCGGCGCGGTCACTCGAGAGCAACTGGCAACCCGATATTTTCATTCCGTCGCCATGAGGGCGAAGTTACTTGGCCTTCAGTTCTGGCTCGAGGACGGAATATTGGCGGCGATGCAGCCGGAGGTTCCCTCCGTGGATTTGCGATCGGAAGAAGCCTCTGTAATAGCTCCAGAGAAGTAGTTACCCAACGGTTTTTGTATTTATCCGCAATGGTCTTGGCAGTTGGGAGATTTTTTTGGCGACTCGGACAATCTCCCGGCTTGCCGGTTTCCCAATGCTGCAGGGTTCGTCAGCATCGGTGCTTGGTGAAAGAGATCCTTACTAAATAACAAGGAGAGTAACAATGTCTGACATACGTAGATTTGAGAAAAGACTTACGTTATCCGAGAAATTTTCCAGGCTTCGCCTCCGGCTTCATAAACCGGAATGGCGCAAGTTTGGAGGGACACTGCTTGCCGGCAAAGTGCTGGGGGTGGGACTTGTCCTGGTAATTATGGCGGGGGTGACCGGGCTCTTCTTCAGTCACGTCTACGCGGCTGACCCCGACCTGAAGGGCAATGACATCGTCAATCCGATAAACACCGCGTGGACTCTGATCGCTGCGTTCCTGGTTTTCGGGATGCAAGTCGGGTTTACGATGCTCGAAGCAGGCTTCTGTCGTTCCCGCGAGACGGTGAACGTGCTCGTTGAATGCGTGGTGGATACCTGCCTTTGCGGAATTCTGTTCTATGCCGTCGGATTCGCCTTTATGTTCGCCCACGGCAACGGGTTCATCGGTTACCATTGGTTCTTTCTGCAAGACGCCCCGGCAACGTACGAATCCACTGGCGTGGCGTTTTTGGCCGTTTGGATCTTTCAATTCGCCTTCGCAGATACCTGCTCGACCATCACCTCCGGTGCCATGATCGGGCGGACCGGTTTTGTCGGCGACCTCCTCTACAGCATCTGCGTCACCGGTTTCATTTACCCGGTCATCGGCCACTGGGCCTGGGGACCGGACGGCTGGCTGGCTTTGATGGGCAGCGATGGCCATGCCTTTCCCGGGCTCGGAATTGGGTTTCATGATTTCGCGGGCTCGACGGTCGTCCACACCATTGGCGGGTTTATCGCCTTGGCTGGCGCCATTGTTCTGGGCCCGCGGCTTGGCCGCACATTCAAGCGTGACGGCGGCACTCCCATGCTGCCGCATGACTTGACCATCGCCGTCAGTGGCGGACTCATTCTTTGGTTCGGCTGGTACGGCTTCAATCCGGGCAGCACACTCTCGGCCATGGACTTTGTGGGAATTGGCCGGGTAGCCACGAATACCACCCTCGCTGCATGCGCGGCCGGGCTCACCTCCATCATCTACGGCTACTTCATGACCAAGAAGTGGGACGCGGGCTATACGACGAACGGATTCCTTGCCGGGCTCGTCGCGATAACCTGCCCCTGCTATTGGGTCACCCCGACGGGCGCAATTCTGCTTGGCGGCATCGCCGGAGTCCTGGTCATTTTGGGAGTCGATCTGCTGGAATATCTGAGGATTGACGATCCCATCGGAGCGGTCCCAGTTCACGGCTTTTGTGGCATCTGGGGAACCATCTCTCTCGGGCTGTTTGCCTCTGGGCAATACGGCGTGACCGGGCCGTTGGCTGCCGACAACAGTGCCCCGCTAAAGGGCCTCTTCTACGGCGGTGGCACACAGGTGTTGATGGCCCAGCTCATCGGCAGCGCTGTCGTCACCGCGGCGACCTTTGCGGTGGCGATGGTCGTCATGCTCGCAGTCAACGCAACCGGAACCCTTCGGCTACCAGCAGAGGCCGAGCTCTATGGGATGGACTTGCACGAGCATGGCATTTCGGCCTACCCCGAATATGTCATCACAGCGCTAGGATCCCCCAAGGGCTTGGCCGCACACCAACAACCGACCGGTTCGCCCGTGAAAGCACCCGCACCGGCGCACGGCGATTAAACACCCGGGCGTCCCGAATCGGATATTTCGTTCCTGGACGCCCGATGGTTTTCCCTTCACCGTGTCTTCCCAGAATTGACGCGGAGAGACAGGAGGAAGACGCGGTGCAGGGGGTACAGGCCAGCGGTTACGGGCTTTAGTTGGTGCACGCAAGAAAAGGGACTCGAAGCATCGTAGGAGAGCTGAGATTCAAATCCGCTATGGAAGATATGAGGATAAGAAAACATGATGACCAAACTAGAAGTAATCATTCAGCCATCCAAGTTCGAAGCTGTGAAGGACGTACTGACCGAGCTCGGCATCGGCGGCATGACCATCAGCGACGTGCGAGGACACGGACGGCAAAAGGGGCACACTGAGGTTTACAAGGGCCGGGAATACACGGTTGATCTCGTTCCAAAGGTCAAACTTGAGATAGTTCTGGCTAACGAACTGGTTGATTCCGCCGTTAAGGCGATTCTAACAACTGCTTCCACTGGCAAGATCGGGGACGGGAAGATCTTCCTGTACAAGGTGGAGGAAGTCATACGGATACGGAATCAAGAGCGCGGCGCGGTCGCTCTGTAATCGAGTTTCACGCGGGGCCGAGTCTTGCTGTGACCGCCATCACGGCGAGACCCGCGTGGGTCATTTAGCCGCGGCTCTTCCGCAGAATTCAACCGGTGGTTCTGCGCGGGCCGCGGCGTTCTGACCTTTCACTTATTGCCCGATCGAAGAACGATTTACACCTCGGGGTTCGATCTCGAACTTGAAAATTGTCGCTTGTCGATGAAAACTAGAAAACAGTACGCGATAAAGCGGCTTTCATCCGGGCGGAACAAGCGTGTCGTTATACGCAAACGCCGGGCGGCCTCAGGAAAGAAAGAAGTCAAACATGTACCGTCTCCGTGGCTGCGGATTTCGGAGTAGCCCACCGCTGATCTGCTCTCCTGCCAATTCTCGTTAACTGAAAATCTCAGATTTGCATTCCTTTGCAGGTACAATACCGAACATTCCACCGCTGTTCGTCGGCGCATGGAAGACAGGCCTTTATGACAGGTCATTTTTCCATCGAGTTCCTGATTTGGCTGCTGATGATCGCCTCCGCTGTCGCCGTGATTGCCATGCGGCTTCGAATCCCCTATATGGTTGCGCTTGTCCTCGGGGGGCTCGCTCTGGGTTCCATCAGTTCCGCGATCCTCGACCAGTTTTATGCCAGCCAGCGCCCGGACTGGCTGACTTCGGAAGTCATACTGTTCGTCTTTCTCCCGGCCCTACTGTTCGAGGGAAGCGTAAAAATAAATTTTACGCAACTCCGGCGAAATCTCACTCCCATCCTCATTTTGGCGAATCTCGGGACTTTGGTTGCAGCCCTGGTGACAAGTTATGTGCTTCACTGGACGATTGGCCTGCCGGTTCTCACCGCGCTGCTTTTCGGCGCGGCCATTTCCGCCACCGATCCGATTTCCGTGCTCAGCATTTTCAAGGATCTGGCGGTTCCCAAGCGCCTGACGCTGCTGGTGGAAGCCGAAAGCTTGTTGAATGACGGAACCGCCGCCGTGCTGTTCCAGATCTTCGTGGCGGCCATCCTGACGCATGAGGTGCGCGTCGTTGCAGGGGTTGGGGAATTTCTTTTGGCGGTGATCGGCGGCGCCGCCGTTGGCTTTGGCCTGGGCTATCTGGTGAGTGCGATTACGTCGCAAATTGACGACCCTCAAACTGAAATCACGCTGACGACAATTCTTGCCTACAGCTCCTATTTGGTTGCGAGCCACTTGCATTTATCCGGAGTGATTGCCACTGTTGTTGCCGGCATTACCATCGGGAACATCGGAGCCAAGACCGGGATGAGCGCCCGCACCCGGCTGGCGCTTTGGTCCTTCTGGGAATATGCCGCGTTCATTATCAATTCGATTGTGTTTCTGTTGATCGGAATCGAAGTGCGCGTCACCGATCTGGTTCGCTATTGGCCGGAAATTCTAATGGCCGTGGGCGCCGTCCTGTTGGGACGCATCGTGTGCGTGTACGGCACCATCCCGATCGCCAACCGGTTCGCTGAAAAAATATCGATGCGCTGGCAGCATGTGCTGGTCTGGGGCGGTCTGCACGGATCGCTTTCCCTGGCGCTGGTGTTAAGTCTCGACCGCAACTTCCCGGATCGTCCCCGCATCCTGCTGCTGACATTCGGCGTGGTGGCGTTTTCGATCATTGTCCAGGGCCTTACGATCAAGCCGCTGGTCCGAATACTGAAGGTCGCTTCTCTCAAGGAAGACGATTACGCCGTGGCCCGAGTCGAGCAGATCGCAATCTCCGACGCGCGCGCCGAACTGGAAGATTTGTTAAAGACCAACGCCGTCTCTCGCATCGTCTATGAAGTATTGCGCCGGGATCTCGAAGACCGGCTGCATAAAGTAGATGCGGACCTTTCTGAATTGTATTTGAAGGACTCCGCGCGGAAAGAGGCGGAAATGATCACGGCCCGAATGCGGCTCCTGGCGGCGGAACGAAGCTCCATTGAACAAGCGGTCCATGATGGCTTGATCACGCCGGAATCGGCGGCCAAAATCATGGATTCCACGAATCGGGAACTGGATAGATTACGCACCGAGAATTGAACGGCTGCGCGATGAATTCGATTTCACTTCGTGGATTTCCCCGCGGAGTCCGGCGGGAGCGCCGGGACCTTGTTGGCCAGCCATCGAAATTTTCTCTCGCCAAGTAACGCGCGCCAATCCACGCGCGTGAACACATAAATCAGCGAAAGCAGGAGAATCTGGGTAACCACGAAATAAATGCTGAAATACGACAGCGCGCCGGTCGATTCGAGAGTAATTCTGCGCGCCACGCTCGAAGCCGTGAGGCCCCAAAAACTGTAGCTGATGGAACGCCCGATAAAAAAGGGGGCCGCAATGTTGCGCAACTCCATCGTCGTCAGCCCGTAGGCGATAAACAGATAGTTCGACGGGAATGGCGTAAACGCGTAAAAAAGGAAAACGCCAAAAGTCAGTTTACGCCGCGGTTCGAGGTACTCCCGGATGGAATCGATGTTGTTTCGCGTGCCTTCGGACATGAATCGCTGCCGAACGACCAAGCGCGCCATTTTGGAGAGCGTCAATCGTCCCAGCGTGGCAGCTGCGGCTCCAATCACGGCCAGCAGAGCAATATTGACCGTAAGATAGCGGAACCCAATGTAGGAAAACACCATCCATGTGGGTGGAGCAAAAGCGGGAACGACGTTCAAACCGAAAACTAGGAAGAAAAGTAGGGCGATGGCACGCATGGGTATTGGATTAGGTTTGGCCTTGTTCTCGCCCAATGCGTCGAGTGGCCCGGTGTCACCACTTCAAATCCGTCTCCGCAGGCTGCTCATAGTCTACACCCTCTACTTCAAAGCCGAACAGCCCGCGAAATTCCTTCTGGAAACCGGCGAAGTCGGTGATCTCTCGAAGATTTTCCGTGGTTACCCGGGGCCAAATCGCGGCCACGTCGGCTTGCACGTCGCTGCGCATTTCCCGGTCGTCCAGGCGAAGCCGCCGCGCTTCATCGAGTTTCATGGGCTGCGCCGCGCATAGAAAATCGGTAAACAGACGGCGCATCTGTTCGAGCGGGCCTTCCTCCAGATTTTTCTTCTTCATGATCATCGGCAGCACGCTCAGGTACAGCGGCACGACGGGAATCGCCGCGGAGGCTTGCGTGACCACCGCCTTGTTCACCGAAACCCAGGCGTTTCCTCCGAGCTTGCCTGCCAGAGCCGCGTCCAAGTCGTTCGCCACGCTTTCCAGGTCTTTCTTCGCCTGCCCGATCGTGCCGTCGCGGTAGATGGGCCAGGTAATTTCCGGCCCGATGTAGGAATAGGCCAGCGTGCGAGCGCCTTTGGCGAGCAATTTTTCCTCCAGCAGCATCTCCATCCAGCGCCGCCAATCGTCTCCGCCCATGACCGCGACCGTGTCCGCAATTTCGGATTCATTCGCGGGCTGCAGCGTGACGTCCACCACTTTTTCCGAATCCAGTTCGATGGTGCGGTTGGTATAGGCCTGCCCAACTGGTTTTAATACGGAATTGTGCACCAGGCCGGTGCGCGGATCGGTGCGCTTCGGCGCAGCCAGCGAGTAAATCACCAGGTCCACCGGGCCCATCTGGCTGCGAAGCGCATCGGCCGCCGCGCGCTTGATGTCGTCGGAAAAGGCGTCGCCGTTGATGCTCGCGGCGAACAAACCGTCTTGCTGCGCGAGCGCATGCAGCGCCACCGTATTGTAGTGGCCCGCCGTCGCGACCTTGTCGCCCTCCGGCGGCCGCTCGAAAAACACTCCCAGTGTCTTCGCCCCGCAGCCCCAGGCAGCCGCGATGCGCGACGCCAGCCCGTACCCGGTCGAAGCCCCGATGACCAGGACGTTCTTCGGGCCGGACTCGCCCGCGGGGATTTTTCCACGCACGCCGTCCACCCAGCGCTCCACGTTTTTACGGCACCCTTCCGGATGCGCATTGACACAGATGAAGCCGCGCGAGCGGCGCTTGACGATTTGGTTCGGCATAGGCGAAGCACGCTACGTTAACGCGTGCGAACTCTCTTGTCTACCTGGATGCATGCGCTTCATCGCGCCGTTGGGAACGCGCGTGCGCTACGCTATCATTTTCAGCGATGAATCCCATCTTGAACACGGTCGAAGCCAGGGTCCTCGGCGCGCTGATTGAAAAAGAACTCACCACGCCCGAGTATTATCCCCTATCGTTGAACGCGCTGGTCAACGCGTGCAATCAGAAATCCAATCGCAATCCCCTCATGAACCTGGACGAAGAGTCCGTAAAACAAGCCCTGCAGCGCTTGCAGAAAGAGGGCCTCGCGGGGGCCGCCGACAACATGGTCAGCCGTGTCGCCAAGTACGAGCACCGGCTCCAGGAAGCGTACAATTTTACGCGCCATGAAACCGCTATTTTGTGCGAACTGCTCTTGCGCGGCCCGCAGACGCCCGGTGAGCTTCGCAGCCGCGCGGACCGCATGCACAAGTTCGAGGATTTGGGCGTCGTGCACACCACGCTGCAGCGTCTGATGAAGCGCGAACCGCCGCTCGCCGCGCTGCTCCCCCGCCAGCCCGGCACGAAAGAAGCGCGCTACGCGCAGCTTCTCTCGGAAGACGTGGAAGCCTGGAAACCCGAACCGGAATCGGAAGCCGCAACTCCGGCCGTCTCCGGCGGCGACCGCATCGCCCGCCTGGAGAATCAAGTTTCTGAACTTCAAAACGAAGTGGCGAATCTGAAGCAACAATTTGCGGCGTTCCGCAAACAGTTCGAGTAGGATAGGCTTCCGCCTGTCGTTTTTGATTTCTTCGCTCCCGCAACCAACCCCAACGGGCTGAAGCCTGTCCTACTTCACTTATCGAGGATCATCAGGAATGCCGCCAGATGGCTCTGCCAGGCCGTGGCCTGAAATAAGGCGTAGTGCCCGCGTGAATCCGCGAAAAATGGCAGCAGCACTGCTTTTCCATCGTTCACTGTCTTGATTTGATCATTTTCAGTCTTGTCCGGTGGTAAACGCCAGCGTGATCAGCGTTTTCTGTTCCAGCTCGTGCGCCTTGGCCGATCCTGTAGCCGGGCTGGCACTGGGCGAGCGCTTCACCGAGCGCACCGGAATGCCTCGAATGTAGTGCTGGATGCGCGGCAACACATAGGACAGCGCGCCCATGTTGGCAGGCTCTTCCTGCACCCACACAATTTCGCGCGCGTTCGCGTGCCGCGCCACTTCCGCGCGCAATTCGTTTTTCGGAAACGGGTAGAGTTGGTCGAGAAACAGGATCGCGGTTTCCGTGTCGCCACGCAGCTTTCGTTCGGCGCGCAGTTCGTGGCCGATTTTTCCGCTGCAAATCAGGATGCGCTGCGCGGAAGTGATCTCTCTGTCGGGCACGACCCACTCGAAACGCGGCCGGGCAAAATCCTCAAGGGGAGAAGACGCGTCGGGATGCCGCAACATGCTTTTCGGAGTGAACACGACGAGCGGTTTCCTCCAATGTCGCAGTGCCTGGCGCCGCAAAAGCTGAAAATATTGCGCCGCGCTCGAAGGCTGGCAAACCTGAATATTGTCCTCGGCGGCAAGCTGCAGGTAGCGCTCGATGCGCGCGCTGGAATGTTCCGGCCCCTGGCCTTCATATCCGTGCGGCAAAAGCATCACCACGCCGGATGGCAGGTCCCACTTATCCTCGCCGGAACTGATGAACTGGTCGATGATGATCTGCGCGCTGTTCGCAAAATCGCCGAACTGCGCTTCCCAGAGCACCAGGGCTTCCGGATAGTCGCGGCTGAAACCGTATTCAAAACCCAGCACGCCGGCCTCTGACAACGTCGAATTAAAAATTTCGCAGCGCGCCTGGCCCGGAGCCAGATGTTCGAGCGGCACATATTGCGCTTCGGTGCGTGTGTCAACCAGCGCGGCATGCCGTTGATTGAACGTGCCGCGCCGCGAATCCTGCCCGGTAAACCGCAACGGAGTGCCCGAAAGCAGCAGCGTGGCAAACGCGAGCGCCTCAGCCATGCCGTAATCCACGGCGCGTTTTCCATGCCCCATTTCGGAGCGCTGCTCGAGCAGCTTTTTCACTTTCGGGTGAATGGCGAAATCCGGCGGATAGCTCGTCAACTTTTCGGTCACCTCGGCAAGGCGCGCGGCATCGACTCCCGTGTCCACTTCATACCGGATGTCGTAGCAGCCGCGCTTGTAGGGCGACCAGTACGCCGGAAGCCAGCGCAGGCGCGGTTTTTTCTTCATTTCGCTCGCGGTTTTGTGCGCGGCTTCCAGTTCACCGCGAATCGCCTGAACGCTCGCGGTGGCGTCCATGCCAATGCGCTTCGCGTAAATCTGCCACAGCGGCGGGTGATCCTTAACCTTCGCGTAAAGGAGCGGCTGCGTGATCGTGGGATCGTCCACTTCGCTGTGGCCGTGACGGCGGTACCCGATCACGTCGATCACCACGTCGCTGGAAAACGCGTTCCGGTATTCGAGCGCCATCTGCCCGACGCGCACCACCGCTTCCGGATCTTCTCCGTTCACGTGAAAAATCGGAACTGCTTGCCGCTTGGCCAGCGAGGAAGCAAAACGCGAGGAGTGCAGCTCGGCGGGCTCGGTCGTAAATCCGATCAGATTATTTACGATCACATGAATCGTGCCGCCAACCGAATAGGCAGGAATTCCGGCGAAATTGAGCGTTTCGGCCCAGACGCCCAGGCCCGCAAACGCCGCATCTCCGTGTAACACAATCGGAAGAACTTTCGTGAAGCGCGCGGCGTCGCCGAGGCGCGCCTGTTTCGCCCGCGCCCGGCCGATGATCACGGGATCGACGGCTTCGAGATGGCTGGGATTGGAAGCGAGATGCACGCTGAGCCTTTTCCCGTCGGGCGTGCGATAGTGGCCCGTCGCGCCGACGTGGTACTTCACGTCGCCGCTGCCGAGGACGCTGCGCGGATCGACATCTTCAAAGCCGGCGAAAATATCCGCCTCGCGCTGTCCCGCGATATGTGCCATCACATTCAGGCGCCCGCGATGGCTCATGCCGAGCATCACCTGTTCGCCGCCGGCGCGCGCCGCCGCGGCCAGCACGCGGTCCAAGAGCGGAATAATCGCCGTGACGCCTTCGAGCGAAAATCTTTTGCTGCCGAGGTAGCGCGCCTGCAGAACCTGCTCGAATAATTCGGCGCGGATCAGGCGTTCCAGAAGATAGGGGCGATCCGGCTGCGGCGCGTCCGATTCCAGGCGCTCGGCGATCCACCGGCGGCGCGCGGTGTCATCGATATGCGCAAATTCCGCGCCGATCGTGCCGCAGTAGATCTTGCGCGCGGCGGCGGCCGCTGCCCCATCGACGATTAATTCCGGATGCTCGAAAGGAGTGAGAAAACCGAGAGGATCGAGATTCGCGGCAAGATAGCCCCAACGTCGGTAGGATTCCAGAACGCGTTCGTCGTCGGCGCTCTTTTGGACCGTCGTTTCCGGCATCGGTGCGGCATCCCCTGTTCGCGCGAAAGGTGTCCCTTCGCGGCGTGCAACACAAACATTCTATCAAAATTGCGCGAGGCGTAACCGCGGGGGGGACACTTATCGCACGCACTTTACAGAGCGGGAAAAAACTAAAGCGCCGTCATTCCGAGCGAAGCGAGGAATCCCTCTTTGCTTGGGCTAAACCGAAGAGGGATTCCTCGCTTCGCTCGGAATGACGGCGCAGGTTTTTTTCGCGCCGAGCATAAATCCCGAGCGACGCACAGGCTGAAGCCTGTGCCACAAGGAACAAATCCATACAGCGCTTCTCACTCGCTGGCAATTTGCTGCATTGCGGCGGCCAGATTGAAATCATTCTTCGTCAGCCCGCCGGCGCTGTGCGTGCACAGGTCCACGGTGACTTTGTTCCAGGAGTTCGACCAGTCCGGATGATGATCCATTTTTTCGGCGGCGATGGCCACCCGCGTCATGAATCCGAAGGCCGCCGAGAAATCCTTGAATTCGAACACGCGGTGCAGGTTGCCGTTTTCCACGCTCCACCCGGCGAGATCCCGCAATCCCGCGGCAATTTCCTGTTCCGAGAGTTTTGCCATTGCCATACGCACCTCCGGCGCGGTCAACGCCCCGCACATTATCAGCCCTGGGGACATGCCAGACAAGTGCGCCGCGCGTGATTCGACAATTTGCGCGGAAACCTGTTGAACGCGGCGCGCGATTGCTTTATCGTACTCGCTCCAAAATCAATAATCGCCAAAACGCCGCCCGGGACGCCGGCGAGGTCCAGAAAACTCAGCGACGGAGTCCATCGTGAAAAAGAAAATTCGCGCCATCCAATACGGCGTTGGTCCAATCGGGGCCGCCATCGTGCGCCTGATGCGGGAAAAGCAATCCATCGAAATCATCGGGGCCATCGATTCCGATCCGGCAAAGGCGGGGCAAGATCTGGGCAGCCTGGTAGGCGCGGACGACGCCCCCTGGGGCGTTCCGGTCACGAATGACGCCGCGGCCATGCTCGGCGAATCCGCCGACGTGGTGATCCATTCAACGTCCTCGCTGCTGCCTAGCGTGATGGATCAATTGATGGCATGTCTCGCCGCCGAAGCCTGCATTGTTTCCACGTGCGAGGAATTGTCCTACCCCTACCGGAAATATCCGGAACTGGCGGCGCAGCTCGATGCCGAAGCTAAGACCTGGGGAGTCGCGCTGATTGGCACGGGCATTAATCCTGGTTTCGTGATGGATAAGCTTCTGATCACCCTCAGCGCGGCGTCGCAGCAAATCCGGTCCGTGCGCGCGGTGCGCATCGTGGACGCCTCCAAGCGCCGCCTGCCGTTGCAGATAAAAGTGGGCGCGGGGATGAGCGTCGAGGAATTTCGCGCGCAAGTGGCCGACGGAGCGATCAAACATCACGGCCTGCCGGAATCGGTGGCCATGGTTTCCGACGCCCTGGGCCTGGCCGTCGATCAAATTACGGAAACGATCGAGCCGGTCGTCGCGCGCGAGCGCGTCCAGACTCCCTTTCTGGAGGTCGCCGCGGGACAAGTCGCCGGCGTGCACCAGATCGCGCGGGGTTACGCGGAAGGCGAGGAAACCATCTACATGGAATTGCAGATGTTCGTGGGCGCAACCGAGCCCGCCGATACAATCCAAATCATAGGCAATCCCAATCTCTCTCTCACCATTCCCGGCGGCACGCACGGCGATATCGCCACGGCATCGGTGGTCGTGAATTGCATTCCCGCCATCCTCGACGCCCCCGCGGGCCTGCGCACTTCGCGCGATTTGCCGATGTGCTTTCTGCCGCCGGATGCCAATCCGTAGAGCCGTATTACAAGTTTTACAACTCGCGGAAACGCTCTCTCTCGCCGTCATTCCGAGCGAAGCGAGGAATCCCTCTTCGGTTTATATCCAAGGATAGAGGGATTCCTCGCGTCGCTCGGAATGACGGCGGTTTGAGTGCTTCCGCAGCCACAGAAGCCTTCGCTA
>Ga0316628_100002626_pt1 | contig 13449 bp, 7 predicted proteins | sample OWC_Aug_M2_C1_D5_FD_207648 | JGI IMG/M metagenome (GOLD analysis project Ga0316628, IMG submission 207648) | Wetland soil microbial communities from Old Woman Creek delta, Ohio, United States - OWC_Aug_M2_C1_D5_C | ecosystem: Environmental > Terrestrial > Soil > Wetlands | place: USA: Ohio... | reverse complement strand
GTGTCGGGCGTCCTGATTTCCGAGATTCACCGGCACCTCGGGTTCGCCGTGCCGGTCGTCCGGGCGATGCCCAACACCGCGATTGCCATCCGCGAGTCGATGACCTGCCTCAGTTCGAACGTCCCCACCGGCGACGCCTTGACGACGGCCGCGGCGCTGTTCGACGCCGTCGGGAAGACGCTGGTGATTCCCGAGGAACTGATGATCCCGGCAACGGCCTTGTGCGCGTGCGGCGTCGCCTTCTTCCTGCGGTCCATCCGCGCGGCCTCGCAGGGCGGCACCGAGATCGGCTTTCACCCGCACGAGGCGCTCCTGCTTGCGGCGCAGACGGCCAAAGGCTCCGCCGCGCTGCTCCTCGCCGCGCCCGGCCACCCGGAATCGGAGATCGACAAGGTGACGACGCCGCGCGGGTGCACGATCGCGGGCCTGAACCGGATGGAGCACGAAGGGTTCAGCTCCGCGATGATCAAGGGGATCACGACGTCGGCGGCCAAAGCCGCGCGGCTGTACGTGCGGCACGAGTGACCGGTCGACAATCTACCAGACGGTGGAAACGGCGCTGTACGCACGGATGTTACGGTCCCTGGTGACGAGGCGGGCCTGCTGCAGCAGCGCCGAAGCGACGATCAGGCGATCCGCAGGGTCGCCGTGGAAGGCGCCGAGGGCCCAGAGTGCTACAATTCGCCCGCTTCGTGGGTTGACGAGTCAGCCTTCCAGGGTCCCATGGGCTTTCCCGCCGGCGCGCGTCTCGGCCCGTACGAGATCGAAGCGTTCCTCGGCGCAGAGGCGTGGAACGTCGCAGGGCACAATTGACCGCTGACGCAATCGACAATGTCCACCCAGGACGAACCCCGCCTCGTTCGCTTCGGCCTCTTCGAGCTCGATCTCGTCACCGGCGAGCTGCGTAAGAGAGGCATCAAGATCCCGCTGCAGGAGCAGCCGTTCCAGGTGCTCGCGACCCTCGTGGCGCAGCCGGGCGAGCTCGTGACGCGCGAGGAACTCCGGAAGAAACTGTGGCGGGACGCCGTGTTCGTGGATTTCGACGACGGGTTGAACAAGGCGGTCGGCAAGATCCGTCATGCGCTCGGTGACCTCGCGGAAAGCCCGCGCTTCGTTGAAACGCTCGAGCGGCGCGGCTATCGCTTCATCGCGCAGGTCGAACGGGTGGTCCACGGCCCGGCTTCGCCCGTCGCGCCGAGGCCGGCCACCCGCGTCGCTCGCGTCATCTGGGGCGATCGCACGATCGCCATCCCGGAAGGGACACACCTCATCGGCCGCGACCCGGTCGCCACGGTCTGGATCGATATTCGGCCGTCGTCTCGCGCCGCCACGCCACGCTCGTCGAGGACGCCGTCTCCGTGAACCCGAGCGTCTTCGTGAACAGGTTTGGCGACCTGTACAGGGAGGCCAGCCGCGGCGACACCTGCGCGCTCAAGGCGCTGGCCGGTGTCGTCGCCCACGAAATCACGCAGACGACGACGAAGGACGAAGCCGAACCGACGCGCGTCGAGATGAAGCTGCTCGACGAATTCCTCGAGGATCCCACGATCCCCCTGGCCGAGCGCAGCTGCCTGATACAGCGCAAGAAGGCGGTGCGGGAGCACGGGAGGATGAAATGACGCGAAAGGGGGTCACGCCTCCCTGGTCTTCCAGAGCACGACGGAGATCCCGACCGCGATCGCACAGATTATCAACCCCATCCACAGTCCGGGCGGCACGAACGTGAACGCGACCGTGCCGGCGTACCCCGCCGGGAGCACGACAGACGGCTGCCGGCTGGTCGGATCGCGTTCGACGGGGCCGGCGCTAGTCGACCAACCCTCGGCGAAGTTCGCGTTCAGCACCACGCGGGCCGGGTCGCGCCCCACAACCACCGTGGCCGCGACCCGGTTGGGCGAGAACGTCGAAGCGGAGATGCTGACATCGCCCTCGCCTCGGATCGTCACGGGCCCGGCCCAAGCCACCTTGCTCACCTGCAGCGGTTCGTAGCAGTTGAGCGGCGACACGCCGGCCATCATCGAATCCAGCATGTAGGTCCTGTGCACTCGCGGTCCGCCTGGCGTCAGCACCTCTCGCTCGGCGACGATTGGGGTCGTGCGCTCGAAGAGTCTCGATTGCGTGTCAGCGGGGAGGATGAACACGTCTCGGAAGTACGCCCGGTTCGCCAACGCGATTTGGCACACGCCGACAACGCACACAATCTCGACCAGCCGGCGCCACGCGGAACCGCCCCATGCGGTCTCGAGCACGCGCGCGGCGAACGCCACGCATACGGCACCGAGAAGCGGCACCAGCATCGTGTAGCGGCTGAAGACCCGAAAGCTCGAGATCAAGGGCACGTGTCTCAGCAGGCTGGCGGGCGCGTAAGGCGCGAACTCCCCCGCCGTGAGGAGGACGACCACGACGAGTCCGAGTGCGGCGGACGCCTCGCGCCAGTGCTCACGCCGCAACCGGAAGACGAGAATCCAGCCGGCGCTGGCCAGCGCCAAGGTGGCGCCGAACCAACCCATGTAATTGCCGTACTCGTGCCAGCCGTACTGCTGAACGCCGGGCACCTTGACGTGCGTGCCCTGAGACGCGTCCCAGAAGGCGATCCGGAGCATCTCCACCGACATGAGGTCGGGCTCTTTGACCGACCTCGTGTCGTGAAAGTCGGCGCTCTGAATGAACGCCATTGCCGGCACGATCCTGGGGGCCGCAAAGGCGCAGGCGAGTGTGAACATGACCCCGGCCAGGACCATCGGTCTCAGCCTGCGCCCGAACACGAGCGCACCCAGGCCGAGCACGCCCAGCAGGACGGCCGCGAGCGGGACGACGTGCATACCCCCGTTGAGGATGGAGAAGCCGAGGATCGCGCCGCCGAGGAGCAGGCTGCGCGTCTTTCCGGCGGCGGCCTGCCAGAAGCAGTAGACCACCAGGGGGAGCAAGAGTACCGGCAGGTAGACGGTATGACCGGATCGCACGTGCAGCGTGATCGCACCCGAGAACACGAACAGCGACACGAGGAAGACGACTGCAGCCGTGGACTTCACGCCGGCGATCCGCCGCACCACCAGGTGCATGCCCAGGCACCCGATCAGGTAGTGGGCCAGCACGTTGAGCTTCATCGTCAGCGTGAGGGGCATCACCAGCACGAGCAGGTAGACCGGGCTGACCAGCGACACCTGTGGGTTCGGCCACAGGACGTTGCCGCCGCAGTACCACGGATTCCAGAACGGCAGGTCGCCGAAGGCGGCGTTCCGCAACACCGCGGCGTAGTAGAAGATGTGCTGATCCCAGTCGCCGTGGCCGTTCGCAAGCGGCTGCGCAAAGAGCGGCCAGCAGAAGACCGTCGACAGGGCGACGTACACTGCGACGGTCGGCCACGCCCGCCTGGCCCGTTGGAGTGCGTGCGAACCGGGAATCGTCGACCTCGCCATCGGGCTCACTCTGACGCCAGCGGAGCCTGACTGCGCGCCCCCGATCGCCTTGGGCGGTTCGCCGGCTCGAGTGCGATACACCTTAGGCGCGCGGGCCGGCCGCGTCAAGCCGCCGCGGGAACGCATCAGCTCGCCAGATCGGCGGTTCACGGTCCGGTTCACCGCGGTTGTGGCATCATGGCTCACCATGTCAGCGACAGCGACCGCGCGAAGGCGCGCCGGAGCGGCACTGGCGCCGCTGCGATCCTGGCGGATGATTCGAACCTGGATGGTCGCGCTCGCCGCGGCAGCCCTATACCTTCTCGTGGGGCTGTGGCTCAACGCGGGCACCGGACTGGTTCGCACGGTTCGATCGGACACGGCGGGTCCGAACGAAGCCGCCGTGGGGCGCGTGAGGACCATCACCCTCGATGACGTTCGCATGCCCGGCGCGGGTGGCGGCTCTGTCATCGCCACCTGGCGAGGCGCCTGGGAAGTGCCGGCGTCCGGGATGTACGACCTTGCGCTGGCCGGCCACGGACGCTCCCGGTGGACGATCGATGGCCACGTGGCGGTCGCGCACGCAGCCGGATCCGCCGGACCCGACGTCACCACGCGAACGGTGTGGTTGACCGGTGGTTTTCACGCGGTCGAGATCACGTGCGAAGTTGACGCTGGTGCGCCTCGCGTCGTTGTCGCCGCTGCGAGGACAGGGCGACAGCCGGAAGCACTTGCTCCCCGGATGCTGCGGCTGTCGATGCCCGGCCGCCTGTGGCTTCGCGAGGCCGCGCGTGTGGCTCACGCCCTCCTCGGGTGGGCGGCACTCGCGGCGATCGCGTGGGCGGTCAGGAGAACGATCGGCGATCGAGCTTCGGCCGGTGCGCCGGGCGCCGCGCCTGCGGTCTCCGACGGCGCGCCCCCGTCGCCCAGCCTGGGACCCGGACGTCGCGGCTCGACCGTCGCGCGTGCCGGCCGCGCGGTCGCGTGGACGGCGCTCGCCGCCATCGTCGTCCACGGCGCGCTGTTGCGGCTCGATGCGATCACGGCCCTGTACGGGACGGTCACCTCGCCGCGCTGGTTGGCCGCCGTGCAGACGCGGACGCTTGCCCCGCCCGAGGCGATTCGTTCGCCCGGGATCGCCTGGCAACCGGAGCCGCTGTATCCACACGCGGACGCGCCCGCGACGCGCTATCGCAGCGACCCGTACATCTACCTCGCCGCCGCGCGCACGATGCCGTCGTTCTACGCGGCGCACTTCCGCGAGCCGCTGTTCCCGTTCGCCACCCGGATGTTCCTGCACCTGCTCGACGACCAGGACGTCGCGGTCAGCTTCGCGTCCGCGTTCTTCTCGGTCCTGGCGATCTGGTTGACGTATATCCTCGGCGCGGCGGTCTGGTCCCGCTCGGTTGGCCTTCTCGCCGCGCTCGGTCTCTCGCTCGACTACGACGTCATCGCGCACGCCACGCTGGGGTGGCGCGACGATGCGTACGTGGCCGCGGTGGTGCTGTGCGCGTACCTGATGATCCGCTGCCTGCGGGCCCTGGACGCGCCGGGGCCGCCGCGAATCCGGCGCCTCGGACGGTTCCGGTTCGACCCCGCGCACCTCGAAGCGGCGGGCGGCGGCGTGGCGGCCGGGTTGGCCATCCTCACGCGCATCATGGCGGTCTCGTTCCTGTCGGCCGGCGCGCTCTGCCTGCTGTTCGCCTCGCGCGCCCCGTGGCGACGGCGGCTGAAGGTGGTGGCCATCGCCGCCGTCACCGCGGGAATCGTGTCCGGACCGTACTTCGTGAACTGCTGGCGCGTGTACGGCGATCCGCTCTACACGTTCAACGTTCACGCCGGCATCTACAGCCAGGCCGAAGGAAAGGAGAAATGGACGGAGAGTACGGCCGGCTACGTCGCCGGGAAGATCGCGTCGCGCCCGATCGAGATGCTCGACACCGTGGCAGAGGGCCTGACTACCTACCCGTTCACGAACAAGTGGCACGGGCTGAACCGCTGGCACGGCGATCTCGGCGGCTGGGCTTCGATGCTGGCCATCGTTGGCCTCGCGGTGCTCGCCGCGTTCGCGCCTGGCCGCCTTCTCTTGATCGTCACTGCGGCTTCGCTGGTACCGTCCGCGTTCACGTGGAAAGTGGACCCCGACTTCCGGTTCACGGAACACGCGTATCCGGTGCTCCTGATCGCGTCGGCGGTTGCGCTCGGCGCCGGCGTCCGAGCCGTTCGCGCGATCCTGCTGCCCCGGCGTCGTGGCAAGGACGGGGCGTGGTGGCCAAGTTGGCGGTGGTGGCTCCCATGGGTGAGCGTCGTTGGCATCGGCTGCGCGGCACTGTGGTTCGTCGAGCGCGTGTCGCCACCGTGGGCGTTCGCAGAAGCGCTGCGCGCGCGCGAGGACGCGACGGTGACCGCCGGAGCCAGAGATGGCGCGTTTTTCGGCAAGGGCTGGTCGGAGGTGATCCACGGCGGCAACGTCAGCATGCGCGTCGTGACCGCGGAAGCGTCGCTGTCGATCAGATTGCCGGACGCGCGGGACTATCCGGTCACACTGAGGATGGATCCGTTTCCGCGGCCGCTCGGCACGCCCGCGCGGCTGCCGGCACTGGAGATCGTGGTCAACGGCGCGCTGGCGGGGGTTGTGCCGCTGGGCTGGACGCCGGGCCGCGTAGGCGCCTGCGACCTGGTGCTGCCGCGCGGGTTGGTGCGGAAAGGCGTCAACGAGATTACGGTGCGCGTGCGGCGGCCCGCGACGCCGACGCCGGCCTCGATCCAGCCGGGCCTCAGCGAGGGAGACGCCGTCGGGCTCTGGTACGTGCGGGTACACCCGGGCCTCAACTGATTCCGGAGCTCGCGCGAGATCCGTCGGCGTCGAAGATGACGATGGCTAGTGGACTGTATCGCCTGAAACAGTAGCGGGTCGCTCCGCTGTCGCGGCCCGACACACGGTTTCGCAAGCCGATGATGTGCTACTGAATCAGCTGATACGAGCCACTAGAAGCGAGTGGTAGAATCGCCCTATCTGCACCATCGCTGTCGCCGGGGCAACTGCATCCGTGTCCGAGGTGTCAACACCGGCACTGGGTCACCACCATGAAGCGGATCGTCAGCGTCAGTCTCGGCCCGGCGGGCGAAGATTTCGAGTTCACCACCACGCTTCTCGGGCAGCCCTTTCACCTCCGCCGCATCGGCGTGAATGGTGACGTCGGAGCCGCGGCGAAGGCGCTCGAGGACGCGCAGCACGAGGCCGACGTGTGCGGTCTCGGGGGCGTCAGCGACCACGCCTTCGTCGGCACGCGGCTCTACCGCGATCGCGTCACCGCCCGCCTGGAAGAGGTCGTCACCGCGGTGCCGCTGACGACCGGCCGTCGCCTGCGCACGTTCCTCGACGAATGGGCGGTGCGCCACGTGCAGCACGAGGAAGGCGCCTACTTCACGAACGCGCGCGTGCTGTTCCTGTCGGGCATCCACAACTTCCGCGCGGCGTCCACGCTGGCCGAATACACGCGCAACCTCGCCTTCGCCGACCCGATCACGCTGGATGGCCTGCCGAAGGTGCTGCACTCGCTGCACGGGCTGGAGCGGTACGCCGCCTTGTCGGCGCGCTTTCTCCTGCGCCCCAAGCCGTCGGTCGACGAGGTCCCCTCGGTCCGCCCACCGCGCCTCGCGTGGAACCGCCGCGCCGTGCGCGCCGCCATGAAGTGGGCGCACTTCCTCGTGTCGCCCTACTACGAGGCCGAGCAGTACACGAAAGAGGAACTGCAGCGCAAGGTCGTCCTCACCTCCTCGATCCCCGACGAGTCGCTGAGACGGCTTGGCGAGAAGGGCGTCCACGTCGTCATCGACCGCACGCCGCGGCTGCTCGACCGCGTCGTCGGCCTGAACGTCATCGACGCGATGATCCTGGCGGCGCTCGAGAAGCGCGCCGAGCAGGTGGCGGACGACGATTACCTGAACGTGCTCGCGGATCTCGACGTGGCGCCGCGCATGCTCTACCCGACGGGCCGCCACCGCCGCACGAACCGCTTCGCCTTCGTCATCCACCCGCTGTCGCAGGAGTACTTCAAGACGGTGAAGGCGGTGCAGATCATCTCGCGCGCGGCAGGCCGGCGCGGGATGAACTTGCTGGAACGCGTCATCGCCCACACGCCGCCGTTCGTGTACTCGCACGTGACGGGGATCGAATCGCCCGCGGGCGTCACCGCCGAAGGATGGCTGATCAGCGTGGGCGGCACGCCGAAACAGCTCCTCTCGCACAGCCCCGAGTTCACCTACCGGCGGCTGCTCGCCGCCTCGCGCATGGCCGAGCGGCTGGGCGCGCAGGTGATGGGCCTCGGCGCATTCACGAAGGTCGTCGGCGACGGCGGGGTGACGGTGACGAGGCGGGCGAACCTGCCGATCACGACGGGCAACAGCTACAGCGCGTCGGCGGCGCTGTGGGCGGCGGCGGACGCGGTGCGCCGCATGGGCCTGGTGCCCCTCGGCAAGGGCGGCAAGGTGAAGGGCAAGGCGATGGTCATCGGCGCCACCGGATCCATCGGGTCGGCGTGCGCGAGGCTGCTGGCGCAGGTCGCGGAAGAAGTGGTGCTGGTGTCGATCGAAACGGCGAAGCTGCTGACGCTGCGCGAGAGCATCCTGAAGGACACGCCGGACGCGAAGCTGCGCGTGGCGAGGTCGGCGCACGACACGCTGCCCGAGATGGACATGATCGTGACGGCCACGTCCGCCGCCGGCAAGAAGATCCTCGACATCACGCGGGTGAAACCGGGCTGCGTCATCACGGACGTCGCGCGGCCGCTCGACCTGCCGCCCGAGGAAGTGGCGAAGCGCCCGGACGTGCTCGTGATCGAATCGGGCGAAATCCTGCTGCCCGGCGAGGTCCGCATGGGCAACATCGGGCTGCCGAAGAACGTCGCCTACGCCTGCCTGGCCGAGACGATCGTGCTGGCGCTCGAGGGTCGGTTCGAGTCCTACACGGTCGGCCGAAACATCGAATGGCAGAAGGTGAAGGAAATCTACAAGCTGGGCCTGAAGCACGGCATGCGCCTGGCCGCGATCTCGGGGGTGAACGGCGTGTTCACCGACGAGGACATCGCGCGCGTTCGCGAACTGGCGCTCGCGGCGCGGGCGCGGGGCGGACGAACGGCCGCATCCGCTGAGCTAGCCCCTACTGGACCGTAACGGCTGAATCGGTAGCGGCTCGCTCCGTTGTCGCGCCCCGACACCCTGCTCGAAGCACACGGATACGCCACTGAATCAGCCGATACGCGCCACTAGTCCCTGATGGGCCAGCTGCTCGGCTCTGCGACTCGGCCTCGGCCTTGGACAAGCGTACCCCTCTTGCGCGCGGCGCGCGCTGATGGTACTGTCCCCGCACACAATCACCCACCCGCCCCCGAGTTCACTGGTCTAATCGCGTCGGCTTCGTGACAGTTCGAGCAGAACACGCTGCACCTGTCTCCCGAGACAGGTTTCAAAGGAGGCGCCCATGCCCGGCTCTCGCACGACGTCCCGCTGGTTCGCGTTCGCCGTCTTCCTCCTGCTCGTCGCGCCCACCGTCGCGGGGGCGCAGACAATCGGCGCCACCTTGCTCGGCACCGTCATGGACGAACAGGGCGCCGTCCTGCCCGGCGTCACGATCACCGTGACCAACACGGAGACGGGCTGGAACCGGGTGATCGTCACCAACGAGCGCGGCTCCTACCGCGCCGCGGCGCTGCCGCCCGGCAAGTACGAGATGAAAGTCGAGATCGCCGGCTTCAACCGGGAAGTCCGGTCGGGCATGACGGTGACGATCGGCCAGGAAGCCACGATCAACTTCACGCTCAAGGTGTCGAGCGTGCAGGAAACGGTGACCGTCACCGGCGAGGTGCCGCTCGTCGAAACGACGAAGACCACCATGGGCACGACGATCAACCGGAACCAGCTGGACAACCTGCCGATTCCGGGGCGCGACTTCTCGCAGCTCGCGCAGCTGACGCCGGGAGTGACGGGTGTCGGCGGCGGGGGTCTCAACACCGGCGGCCAGCTGACTCGCAACAACACGTTCCTGATCGACGGTGTCAGCAACGACGAAGTCGCCCTGAACACCACGCGCGGCAGCATGTCGCTCGAAACCGTCCGCGAGTACGTCGTGATGGCCAGCCAGTTCGCCGCCGAGTACGGCCAGGCGTCGGGCGCAGTCGTCAGCGTCGTCACCCGCTCCGGGACGAACCGGTTCGAGGGACGGGGTTTCCTGTTCGAGCGCGACAAGAGCCTGAACGCTCTGAATTTCTTCCTGCGCGACCAGGGCAAGACGGAGAAGGCGCCATTCAGCCAGCAGCGCTACGGCGGGTCGTTCGGCGGCCCGATCGTCCTCGACAAGGTGCACTTCTTCGGCGCCTACGAGGCGATGCGGCAGCGCGAGACCTCGGTGATCACCGTGAAGCCGGAGATCCTGCAGGCGTTCGGATACGACCCGAACGAGACTACCTACCCGCGCAAGAACGACTCACAGCAGCCGTTCATCAAGATCGACTCGCAACTGCGCGAAGGGCAGACGTTGTCGGCCCGGTATCGCCTGGACAATTCGAAGACGGTCGGCGGCGGCATCGGCGGATCGTCGCCGAGGGAGATGGGCACCGACTCCACCTATAGGAACCAGGACTTCGGCGTCAACCACACCTGGATCATCTCCGGCCGCGCGCTGAACGAGGCGCGCCTGGTCTACTCGACCGAGCTTCGGTGGACCTCGGTGGATGGGTACGCGAGCAGCGCGAATGCCGTCAGCATCAACCGGCCGAGCATCGCCCTCGGCAAGTCCAGCAACCAGCCGCAGGGCGACAAGGCCAGGTACCTCTCGTTCATCGACAACTTCACCTACACCCTGGGCGAGCACAATTTCAAGGCCGGCGTCAGCATGATCCGGCTGGTGGACAATGCCTACTTCCTGGGGAACAAGGACGGCACGTTCACCTTCACGACCGACCTCCCGTACGATCCGAACAACAAGGCGACCTACCCGACCCAGTACACGCAGAACATCGGCGACTGGCTCGACCATGAAGTGGACCAGATCTACGGCGGGTTCATCCAGGACAGCTGGCGCGTGAGGACCAACGTCACCCTGAACCTCGGGCTGCGCTACGACGTCGAGACCGCGTGGTCGCACGCCAACTTCATGCGAGTCGCCGACGCCGGCACCAACTACACGCCGGTCATGCAGAACGTGAAGAACGACTACAACAACATCCAGCCGCGCGTCGGGTTCGCATGGGATCCCTGGAACGACGGCAAGACGGCCGTCCGCGGCGGGTACGGGATGTACTACGACCAGACGTTCCTGAACATCACCGGCAACGTCTCGATTTCCAGCAAGGCCCGCGGGATCATCATCAGGAACCCGAGCTACCCGGATCCGTTCCAGTCCGGCACGCAGTCGGCACCGGCGGCCACCGCCACGGTGGCCGCGCCCGACATCCAGGTGCCGAGCACGCGGACGCTCAGCATCGGGTTCAAACGTGAACTGCTGCCCGGCATCGCCCTTGCCGCCGACTTCGTCAACACGCGCGGCATGCACCTGTTCTGGGCCCACGACGTCAACTGGAACTCGCCGACCGCGTCGCGCATCAACCCGAACTGGCAGACGATCACGGCCTACACGACGAGCGGCGACTCCTGGTCGAACGCCCTCCTCGTCAGCCTGGACCGGCGGGCCAGCGGACGCACGCCGGGTTTCGGCCTCTCCTACACCCTGTCGAAGGCGGAGCGCAACGTCGAGGACTTCAACTCGACGGCGCAGGACATGAACAACGTGAACGCCGAGAAGGCGCGCGCCAGCAACGACCGGCGCCACCAGGTGGTGGCCAACATGACGTGGCTCCTCCCGTACGACGTGCAGTTTGGCGCCCTGGTGCAGGCGCGCACGGGTCGGCCGGTGAACATCACGACCGGGCAGGACAACAACGGCGACTCGCGGACCAACGATCGGCCCGACCTGGCGACTGCGGGCGGCGATCCGTTCTCGAAGTCGACGTACTTCACGGCCTTCGGCGTGCCGTACAAAGAGATCGGCCGCGTGGGCAACCTGCCCCGCAACTACGCGACGGGACCCGGGTTCCTGCAGGTCGACCTGCGGGTGTCGAAGTTCATCCGCTTCTCGGGCAAGCGCATCGAGGCGTTCGCCGAAGCGTTCAACCTGACCAACATCAGGAACAACGGGAACCAGCAGGGTAACCTGCGATCATCGTCGTTCGGTCAGTCCACCGGCCTGTCGGGCGACCCGCGGCAGATCGAGTTCGGGTTCCGGTTCGACTTCTAGACCAGGAGTCAGGAACCGGGATTCAGGATTCAGGTGAAGGAGCGCTTGGCAGCCGCAGTTCGTAGGCCGTAGTTCGTAGGCCGTAGTTCGTAGTCCGCCCGTTTGCGTTTCCGGGGGACTGTGCGCTGCGGTCTACGAATCACCTCTTCCCGCGGCACCCGTCAAGCGAGATCTGGCCTGGATCAAGTCGACACGCGGTCTACGCTCTGCGGGCTACGGCCTTTTCTTATGCTCAACACCCTCCTCGCCCTGCTTCTTCCCGTCTTCCTCTTCCCGGCCGCACCCGACAATCCGCCGCTCACGGCCGATCTGCAGTGGCGCAGCGTCGGCCCGTCGATCATGGGCGGCCGCATCGACGATTTCGCGGTCGTCGAGAGCAACCCCGACATCATCTACATGGCCGCCGCGTCCGGCGGGTTGTGGAAATCGACGAACGGCGGCACCACGTGGACGCCGATCTTCGACGACTACGGAACGACGTCGATCGGCGACGTCGCCGTCGCGCCGTCGAACCCGAACGTCGTGTGGGTGGGCACCGGCGAGGCCAACGCGCGCCAGAGTTGCTCGTGGGGCAACGGCGTCTACAAGTCAACCGACGGCGGCGCCACGTGGCAGCGCATGGGCCTCGAGGACTCGCGGCACATCGGCCGCATCGTGATCGACCCGAAGAACCCGGAGATCGTCTACGTGGCCGCGCTCGGCCACCTGTGGGGACCGAACAGGCAGCGCGGGCTGTTCAAGACGACCGACGGCGGCAGGACGTGGGTGAACACGAAGTTCATCGACGAGGACACCGGCTTCGGCGACGTGATCATGGATCCGTCCAACCACAAGGTCCTTTACGCGGCGTCCTATCAGCGGCGACGGACGCCGTTCGGCTTCAACGGGGGCGGCCCCGGAAGCGCGTTGTGGAAGACCACGGATGCGGCAAAGACGTGGACGAAGCTCGCCGGCGGGCTGCCGACCGGCGTGGTCGGCCGCATCGGCCTCGACGTCTACCGCAGGAATCCCGCGGTCGTGTTCGCGACGGTCGAGCACAGGGACGGCGGCGGCCTCTTCCGGTCGGACGATCGCGGCAAGACGTGGAGGAAGGTGAACGCGCTGAACCCGCGGCCGATGTACTTCAGCCAGGTTCGCATCGACCCGCAGGACGACTCGCGCATCTACGTGCTGGGTGTCTCGCTCTACGTGTCGGATGACGGTGGCAAGACGTTCAAGAGCGACGGGGCGCGCAACCTGCACGTCGATCACCACGCGATGTGGATCGATCCGCGCAACCCGAACCACATCATCGTCGGCAACGACGGCGGTGCGGGCGTCTCCTACGATCGCGCGCGCACGTGGCTGCGCGTGAACAACGTGCCGCTCGGCCAGATCTACGTGGTCGGCTTCGACACGCGCGAACCGTTCCACCTGTACGCGGGACTGCAGGACAACGGCGTGTGGAGCGGGCCGAGCGCGACGCGAAACCGCGTGGGCCCGCTCAACGACGACTGGATCCAGGTGCTGGGCGGGGACGGCCAGTTCGTCACGGTCGACCCGGTCAATCCTCGGGCCGCGTACGTTGCGATGCAGGACGGACGGTTGCTGCGCTTCGACTACGCGACCGGCGAGTCGAAGGCCATCCGCCCCGTTGAACCGGAGCGCGGAGGCGGGCCGGGCGGCGGCGGGGGCGCCGCGGGTGGCGGCGGAGGACGCGGTGGCGGGCCGGGCGGCGCGCAGGCGAAGCCGGCGCCTCTCCCGCTCGTGCGCTTCAAC
>Ga0316628_100002625_pt1 | contig 13449 bp, 13 predicted proteins | sample OWC_Aug_M2_C1_D5_FD_207648 | JGI IMG/M metagenome (GOLD analysis project Ga0316628, IMG submission 207648) | Wetland soil microbial communities from Old Woman Creek delta, Ohio, United States - OWC_Aug_M2_C1_D5_C | ecosystem: Environmental > Terrestrial > Soil > Wetlands | place: USA: Ohio... | reverse complement strand
GCGGAGCAGGCGCTCGCGCGCAACAATGTCGGCCTCGACAACCGGTCGCGGACCGCATGCAGCTGAGAGCCCGGGAGCGCCTGCTGCAGGAGCCGCGGCTCAGGTTCCTCGGCGCCCGGCCCTACGAGCCGACCTGGCGCGCGATGCAGGCGTTCACCGACACGCGCGGCGCCGAGACTGCGGACGAGATCTGGTTCCTCGAGCATCCGCCGGTGTTCACACTCGGCCTCAACGGCAACCGCGCACACGTGCTCGCGCCGGGAGATATTCCCGTGGTGCAGATCGATCGCGGCGGTCAGGTGACCTATCACGGGCCGGGCCAGCTCGTCGTGTATCCGCTCCTCGACCTGCGGCGGCTCGGCCTCGGCGTGCGCGAGCTCGTGACGGCGCTCGAGAACGCCGTGATCCGTACCGCGGCGGCGTTCGGCGTCACTGCCGCGGCGCGGCGCGAGGCGCCGGGCGTCTACGTCGACGGGCGCAAGCTTGCGAGCCTGGGCCTGAGGATCCGCCGCGGCTCGAGCTATCACGGCCTCGCGTTCAACGTCGCGATGGATCTCGAGCCCTTCGGGCGCATCAATCCCTGCGGCTATGCGAATCTCGAAGTCGTCGATCTCGCGACGCTGGGCGGACCGCGTTCGGTGCTCGAAGTCGCCCGCCGCCTCGCGCCCGAGCTCATCGCGGCGCTCGGTTACGGCGTGCAGCCGGAGCTCGAGCTATAGCGCGACCAGGACCTCCGGGCAGTTCGAGAGCTCGCGGTAGAGCGCATCGAGCTGCTCGCGGCTCTCGGCGGTGATCGCGAAGGTGAGTGCCAGGAAGGTGCCCTCGCTGCTCGAGCGCGCCGCCACTTCCGCGTCCGTCAGCGGACCGACGTGACGCTCGACGATCGTGCGGGCCTTGGCGCGGAACTGCGCGTTGTCGCGTCCCATCACCTTGAGCGGGTACGCGCAGGGGTAGTCGAGCTTCGGGCGGGTCATTGCGCGAGCTCGCGCTTGTAAAGCTGGAAGAGATCGTAGACGCGCCGCCACAGCGGACCCGGCCGGCCGCTGCCGACCGGGCGCCCGTCGAGGCGCGTGACCGCGACGACCTCGCGCGTCGCAGCGCCGAGCCAGATCTCATCGGCACTCACGAGGTCCGCGACCGCAATCTCCGCCACCTTGATCGCGATCCGCGCGCGTTCGGCGAGCTCGAGCACGACGTCCCGGGTCGTACCGGGCAGGATCTGCCGGCTGTTGGGCGGGACGCACAGGACGCCCGAGCGCACGACGTGCACCGTGGTGGACGAGCCCTCCATCAGCCGTCCGTCGCGCAGGAGGATCGTCTCCAGGGCGCCGGCATCGACCGCGACCTGCTTGGCGAGCACGTTGGCAAGCAGCGCCGTCGACTTGATGTCGCAGCGGCCCCAGCGCTGGTCCTCGGCTGTTACCGCGCTCACGCCATGGTTCAGCATCTCGGCGCTCATCACGGGCAGCGCAGCGGCGAAGCCGAAGATGGTCGGCGTGAGGCCCGTCGGGATCGCGTGGTTGCGGCCGTATTCGGCGCCCCGCGTCACCTGCAGGTAGATGTACATGTCGCCGCCGCCATTGCGCCGAGCGAGGCCGCCGACGATGTCCGCCCATTCGAGATCGGTGTGTGGCGCGGCCATGCGAATCTCGCCGAGGCTGCGGTTCAGGCGCGCGCAGTGCGCGTGCAGTCGAAACGGGCGCCCGTCATAGACGGGCAGCACTTCGTAGATGCTGTCCGCGTACAGAAAGGCGCGATCGAGCGGCGACACGCGCGCATCCCGCAGCGGCAGGTACTCGCCGTTCAGGTAACAAGTAGGAAAGGGTTCAGCCATGCGATATCGGATCGTGCGGTCCCGGCGGTTGTCAGCGCGGATTGTCGGCGGCTTCGGCGTCGTTCATCAACCGGTTCCACCAGCGGCCGCGCGCGACCGCGCTCAACGGCAGCAGGGGGCGCGTGGCAAGCGTCGTGCCGTCGAGCGAGACCCGGAGCTCGCCCACCGGCTCGGTGGTCGCGAGCGGTGCCGTGAGGCGCTCCGCGACCTCCGCGCTCGAACGCAGGCGCGGCGCGTCTCCCTTGGGAACGGTGAGGTACAGGTCGTCGCTCAGTCCGAGGGCGACGCTCGCGCGATCACCCTGGAGGACCTCGGCGCGCACCACCTGCTCGCCGGCGGTGTACAGGCGATGGGTTTCGAAGTTGTCGAATGCGTAGTCGACGAGCCTGGCCGCCGCCTTGGTGCGCTCGCGTGCGGTGGGCGCGCCGAGCACGACGGCGACGATGCGCATGTCGGCGCGCTTCGCGGACGCGACGATGCAGTAGCCGGCGCGCACCGTGAACCCGGTCTTCATGCCGTCGACGCCATCGACGTGGCCGAGCAGGTGATTGCGGTTCCACTGCTTGATGTCGTTCCATTCGAACGAGGTCTGCGAGTACCAGCCGTAGTACTCGGGAAAGTCCCTGAGGATCGCATTCGCGAGGATCGCCAGGTCGCGCGCGCTCGTCACGTGGCCCGGATGCGGCAGCCCGGTCGCGGTGAGGAAGTGCGTCGAAGTCATGCCGAGGCGCGCGGCGGTCTGGTTCATGAGATCCGCGAACGCGCGTTCGCTGCCGCCGATGCGCTCGGCGAGCGCGATCGCCGCGTCGTTGCCCGACTGCACGATCATGCCGGTGATCAGGACCGACGCCGGCACGCGGGAGCCTTCGCGCAGGAAGGTCTGTGACCCGGGCGCACGCCAGGCCTGGTGGCTGATGCGCACCGGGTCGTCGAGTTTGAGCGTGCCGTCGCGCAGCGCCGCGAACGTCACGTAGGCGGTCATGAGCTTGGTCAGGCTTGCAGGCGGGCGTTTGACGTCCGCGTCGTGCTCGGCGAGCGTGCGGCCGCTGCCGTGGTCGACCACGATGAACGCTGGCGCGTCGATGCGGCCGAGCGGCGGCACGCCGGCGGCGTGCGCCGCGGCTGTCGCGAACAACGCGACCAGCAGAAACGGTATCAACCGGTATGCCCTGTCCCTGCGGTTACGGTCGGGGGGCTCCTTTCGGGATCGCCGTAAATCCGTCCCTGGAGGCTGCGAGAAAAACATCCTGTTTTTCACGCTCCCGAAAGGAACCCCCCGACCGTAACCGCGCGCAGCGTTCGTTTCGCTCATGCGTTTGCGCTCAATCCAGGGCGAGGCGGGCGTCGGGGATGCCGACGCCGCGCAGGTCGGCAACCAGGCGGTCGAACTCGGCGACATCGGGGACCGGCCCGACGCGCACGCGATAGAAGTGCCGCCCGTTGACGTCGTCGGCGCGGATGAACGCCGGGCCGATGCCCGCCGACCGCAGACGCTCGAGCAGGCGCTCGGCGTTCCGTTCCTCGGCGAACGCGCCCGCCTGGACGTACAGATCGTTCTTCGCGACGAGGGGCGCGGGCAACGGCGTCGCCGGCCCATCGAGCGCGCGCACTTCGACCAGCGTCGTGCCCTCGCGCAGCATGTCGAGCTTCGCGGCAGCAACGTAAGAGAGGTCGATCAGGCGGTTCGCCACGAACGGACCGCGGTCGTTGACGCGCACGATCACCGAACGGCCGTTCGAGAGGTTCGTGACCTGGGCATAGCAGGGCAGCGGCAGCGTCTTGTGAGCGCCGGTCATCGCGTACATGTCGTAGATTTCGCCGGTCGCCGTGCGCCCGCTGTGAAAGCCGGGTCCGTACCAGGAGGCGACGCCGCGCTCGACGTAGCCGGCTGCCGACGCGAGCACGAAATACCGATGGCCGTCGACGTCGTAGAACGGCGGATTGCCGTTGGCGCTGCGCGGCTCGTAACGCGGCACCGCGTCCGGTACGTTCATGGGATTGACCGGCGGCGGCGGGGGCATCTCGGTACGGACGGGTGCGTGGCTGCAGGCCGACAGGAACCCCAGGGCGCAGCTTGCGGTGACGATGATGCGCATGCGCGTCGTCATGGCTGTGCGGCCCCGGGCGCAGCGTTCCGGGCGGCGCGTGCCACGAGCTCGGATGCGAGATCGGTGACCACCATGGCGTAGAGGGGACTGCGGTTGTAGCGCGTGATCGTGTAGAAGTTGTTGAAGCCCACGCGGAACGCGACGCCGTCGGGCTGCTCCGCGACGATCAGCATCGCCGGCGCCGCCGGCGGCAGCTGCGCGTCGAAGCGCACGCCCTTGTCGCGCAGGCTCCCCACGGTCTCATCGAGCGCGATATTGCGCGGATCGAGATCGTGCGCGTGCGCCTGGTCGATGGTCGCGTCGGCGAGGATCGGCTGCCCGGTCGCCCAGCCGTGCGCCTGCAGGTAGTTCGCGATGCTGCCGAAGACGTCCGCCCAGTCGTTCCACAGGTCGCGCTTGCCGTCGCCGCTCGCGTCGATCGCGTAGCGGCGGTAGCTGCTCGGCATGAACTGCGCCGCGCCCATCGCTCCGGCGTAGGAGCCGAGCACGGTCGCCGGGTCGACGGACTCCTCGCGCGTGAGGAGCAGCAGCTGCTCGAGCTCCGAGCGAAAGAATGCCGAGCGCGGCGGGTAGTCGAACGCGAGCGTCGCGAGCGAGTCGAGCACGCGGAACTTGCCGGCGATGCGTCCGAAATGGGTCTCGACCCCGAGGATGCCGAGCACGATCTCCTCGGGAACGCCGCGCGACTCGACCACCTGGTCGAGGAGCTCCCGATGCGCGGCCCAGAAGCTCAAGCCCTCGGAGATCCTCTGCTCGGTGACGAAGCGCGCGCGGTATTCGTACCAGGGCAGCGTCTTCTCGGCCGGGCGGCTGATGGCGTCGAGGATCGCGGGTTGCGTGCGCACGCTCGCGAATTCCGTCGTGAGCGCGCCGGCGTCGAAGCCGTACTTGTCGTGCATGGCCGCAATGAACTGCGCGACGTCCGGCCGCTTGACGTCGAGTGGCACCGGATCGTTCGCCGCCGCATGCGCGACCGGCATGAGCGCGGCGAGAAGAAGGAAAGGTGACGCACGAAGTCCCGACCGGGGAGGCCCTTTCGGGAGCGTGAAAAACAGGACGTTTTTCTCGCAGCCTCCAGGGACGGATTTACGGCGGTCCCGAAAGGGCCTCCCCGGTCGGGACTGCGCAAAGAGACCTGCCATCAAGCGCCACCGGCTCATGAGCCGACCAGCTTGCGGTGCGAGTGCAGCGACATCAGGATGCCGAAGCCCGCCATCAGCGTCACCATCGAGCTTCCGCCATAGCTCACGAGGGGTAGCGGCACGCCGACCACCGGCAGCAGGCCGCTCACCATGCCGGTGTTCACGAAAACGTACACGAAGAACGTGATGCTCAGGCTGCCGGCGACCAGGCGCGCGAACGTGTCCTGCGCCTGCAGCGCCATGAAGAGCGTGCGCCCGATGACGAAGAGGTAGAGGGCGATCAGGAGCATCAGGCCGAGCAGCCCGAACTCCTCGCCGATGACGGCAAAAATGAAATCGGTGCTGCGCTCGGGCAGGAACTCGAGCTGCGCCTGGCTGCCGTTCATCCAGCCCTTGCCGAACACGCCTCCGGAGCCGATCGCGATCTGCGACTGGATGATGTGATAGCCGGCGCCGAGCGGATCGCTCTGCGGATTGAGGAAGGTGAGGATCCGCTGCCGCTGGTAATCGTGCATGAACTCCCAGCCGACGTAGCCGCCCACCGCGATCAGGACGAGCGCGGCGACGATCACCCAGATACGCAGGCCCGCCATCAGGATGACGAGCGCGCCCGACGCGAGGATCAGCAGGGCCGTACCGAGGTCGGGCTGCTCAACGATCAGACCCACCGGCACCAGGATGAACACGAACGGCAGCAGCAGGGTCTTGAAGGTCGGCGGCAGCGGCCGGTCGTGCAGGTACCACGCGCAGGCGAGCGGCACGGCGAGTTTCATCAGCTCCGAGGGCTGGAAGCGAAAGAGGCCGAGGTCGAGCCAGCGCTGCGCGCCCTTGCCGACGTGGCCGACGGCCGTCACCACGAGCAGCAGCAGCACGCCGACCACCCAGGTCGGTACCGCGAACATGCGCAGGTGCCGCGGGTGAACGTTGGCGATCGCCAGCATGGCTGCAATCGCGAGCACGAAGCGCAGCGCCTGCGCGCGCACGACGAAGATGTTCTGGCCCGAAGCGCTGTACAGCACCACGAGGCCGAAGCAGATGATCACGAGCAGGCCGAGGAGCAGCGGCTCGTCGACGTGCAGGCGCCTGAGGAGCGCCGCCGACGCGGTGAGCGTACGGCGCGTGCGGGAGCTGCCGAACTCTTCGAACTCGATGTTCATTCCTGCACCTCCGTGTCCGGGGTCGGCGCGGCGACCGGGCCCTTACCGGCCTCCGGCATCTTGCCGAGGAGGTACGCGTCCATCACCTTGCGGGCCACGGGCGCCGCGGTGCCGCTGCCGCTGCGGCCGTTCTCCACCAGCACCGCGACCGCGATGCGCGGCTTGTCGACCGGCGCAAAGGCGATGAACAGGCCATGATCGCGCAGGCGCTCCTCGATCGTCTTCTCGTCGTATTTCTCATTCTGGCCGAGGCTGAACACCTGCGCCGTGCCACTCTTGCCGGCGACCGTGTACGGCGTGCCCTGCATGCTCAGGCGCGCCGTGCCGTTCGGAAAGCTCGTGACGCCCACCATGCCGCTGATGACCATCTCCCAGTGCGCGGGATCCCCGACCTGCACTGCCGGCAGCTGCTTGGGTGCCAGCGTTTCGGTGGCGCCCGTGCGCGAATCGCGGATCGCCGTGACCATGCGCGGCGCGAAGCCGCGGCCGCGCGCCGCGATCTTCGCCGCGACCGTCGCGAGCTGCAACGGCGTCACCAGGAGGTAGCCCTGGCCGATGCCGACGATTACGGTCTCGCCCGGAAACCAGGTTTGTCCGTCGCCTTTCGGAAAGGTTCGGCGCTTCCATTCGGGCGACGGGACGAGCCCCGGCTTCTCGCCGCCGATGTCGATGCCGGTCGGCGCCCCCAGGCCGAAGCGCGTGAAGAGCTGCGCCAGCCGCTCGATGCCGGCCGTCTCCGCGACGTGGTAGAAATAGACGTCGCAGGACTGCGCGATCGCGTCGTGCAGGTCGACCGATCCGTGGCCCTCCTTCTTCCAGTCGCGATAGCGATGACTGCTTCCGGGCAGGGTGAAGTAGCCCTTGCAGAAGCGCCGCTCCGTGGGGTCGAACCCCGGGGTCTCGAGCCCCGCGAGCGCGACCAGCGGCTTGATCGTGGAACCCGGCGGATAAGTGCCGCGCAGCGCGCGGTTGAAGAGCGGCCGGTCGATGCTGGTGGCGAGGTCGTTGTAGTCCTTGGCCGAAATGCCCTTCGAGAACTGGTTCGGATCGAAGTCGGGCGTGCTCGCAAACGCGATCACGTCGCCGTTGCCGGGATCGAGGGCGACCACCGCGCCGCGCTGATCCTTGAGCGCCGCTTCGGCCGCGAGCTGCGCCTTGATGTCCATCGCGAGCGTGACATCGTCGCCCGCCAGCGGCGCGCGCGTTTCGAGCTTCGGCGTGAACGCGCCCTGGCGCTCGACCGCGCGGCCCTGGGCGTTCACCAGGATCTGGCGAAAACCCGCCTTGCCGCGCAACTGCTCCTCGTAGGCGAGCTCGACGCCAGACTTGCCAATCGTCGACAGGCCCGCGTACGCGCTCGGGTCGATGCGCCCGATCTCCTGCTCGCTGATCGCGCCGACGTAGCCGAGCGCGTGCGAGGCGATGGTTGCGAAGCGGTAGTTGCGCGTGAGGCGCGTCTGGATGTCGACGCCGGGGAATTCGTAGCGGTGGACCGCAAAGCGTGCGACTTCCTCGTCCGAGAGCTGCTGGCGGATCGGCACGGCTTCGAAGCTGCGGCGCGAGCTGATGAGGCGCTTCAGGTGCGGCACGTCCTCGGCGGCGATCGAATTGATCGCGACCAGGCGCGCGAGCGTGCCATCGAGATCGGGCTTCTTGCGCGCGTCGAGCGGCAGCTCCTCGAGCGTGAGCTCGAGCTGAAAGGCGGGCACGTTGTCGGCGAGGATCACGCCGCTGCGGTCGCGGATCAGGCCGCGCGCGGGCGGAATCGGCTCGATGCGCACGCGGTTGCCCTGCGAGAGCTCGAGGTAGTAGCCGTGACGGACGATCTGCAGCTGGAAGAGCTTGATCGTGAGCGCGAGTGCCAGGCCCAGCATCAGGATGCCCGCGACCACGCCGCGGCGCAGGAAGATCTCCTGCTCGATGTACGGATTCTTGATCCGTACCGGACTCCACGCGCGCCCGAAGTTGTCCCTGGCCATGCGTCCTTCAGAAGCGCCGGTGCAGCTTGTCGAGCATGCCGCTCACGAACGGCCACACGAGCGCGCCCGAGACGGCGGGAACCCAGCGCGCCGAGCTCGTGATCGGATGGCCGGACCAGCCGTCCACGATCCAGAGCGTCAGGTGATATAGAAAGAGTGCGGCGAACACCGTGCCCGCCTGGTGCCAGATGGGGTACGCGCGGATGCGCAGATGCATGTAGATCGCGGCCGCACCGATGACGGTCATCGCCAGCGCAAACTGCCCGAGCACCACGCCGCGAAAGACGTCGAGCGCGAGGCCCGCGGACCAGGCGAACCACAGCCGGCCGGCGCGCGGCAGGTGAACGGACCAGTAGAGCACCACGAGCGCGAGGAAGTCCGGGCGCAGCAGGTCGAGCCAGTGCGGCAGCGGAATGAGCCCAAGGAGGAGCGCGACGAACCCGCTCGCGAACAGCGGCCAGCGCACCACCTGGTCGCTGCGGCTCATGGCGCGGACGCGGCGGACGGCGGCGGCGCCGCCGGCTCGGGCGGCAGCTGCGGGAACCACACGAGCAGCACTTCCCGGTCGCGGTCGAGCGCGGCGGCGGGCGTTGCGATGATCGAGACGAGCGTCTGCGCGACCGAGCGGTCGATCTTCCTCACCGTGCCCACGGGATAGCCCGCCGGAAAGACGCCGCCGAGTCCCGACGTCACCAGCAGGTCGCCTTCGCGAATGTCGGAATTGACGGCGAGGTAGGGGAGCGACAGCTGGTTGATGTTGCCCGTGCCCACGGCGATCGTGCGCAGGCCGTTGCGGTTGACCTGCACGGGAATCGCGTGCTCGGCATCGGTGATCAGGATGGCCTCGGAGGAATATACGCCGACGCGCGTGATCTGACCGACGACACCGGCGGCGTCGAGGATCGCCTGGCCCTGGAAGATGCCGTCGTTCGAGCCCTTGTTGATGCGCACGCGGTGGCGGTAGGGATCGAGGTCGACGCGCATGATCTCGCCGACCACGAACTTCTCGGCCACGTGCTCGGTGCTCTTGCGCAGCGCGCGCAGCCGCAGGTTTTCCTGCTCGAGCGCCTCGAAGCGCTGCAGCCTCAGGTCCGTCTCGCGCTCATGGGCGCGCAGCTCGGCGTTTTCCTCGAGCAGGTGCCCGCGCGTCGCGAAGTAGTTCGAGAGCCAGCCCCACGCGTAGAACGGCGACGATACCGTGACCTCGACGCCGTAGCCCGCGATCGAGAGCGCCCGGCGCACGCCGCCGAGGTAGCCCTGGCGCTGGTCGAGCCACATGAGGATGATCGACAGGCCCACGAAGAAGAGAAACCCGCCGAGCGAAACCGGTCCGCGGCTCAGGATCGGGCGATTGATCGGGGATTGGAATGCAGCCAAGGGCGCGGTGCCTCAGGCGTTAACAGGGGTCAGTCCCCGAAGGGGGACCGACCCCGGTCATTCCAGCGCGAACAGGCCAGGGCCGTGCTCTTCGGTCAGCTCGAGAATGCGTCCGCCGCCACGGGCCACGCAGGTGAGCGGGTCGTCGGCAACCACCACCGGCAGGCCCGTCTCCTCCATGAGCAGCTTGTCGATGTCCCGCAGCAGGGCGCCGCCGCCGGTGAGAACGATGCCGCGCTCGGCGACGTCCGCGCCGAGCTCGGGCGGCGTCTGCTCGAGCGCCTGCTTGACCGCGCCGACGATGCCCTGCAGGGGCTCCTGCAGCGCCTCGAGAATCTCGTTGCTGTTCAACGTGAAGCTGCGCGGTACGCCTTCCGAGAGGTTGCGGCCCTTGACCGAAATCTCGCGCACCTGCTGACCCGGATAGGCCGAGCCGATCTCGATCTTCACGCGCTCCGACGTCGCTTCGCCGATCAGGATGCCGTAGTTGCGGCGCACGTAGTTGATGATCGCCTCGTCGAAGCGATCGCCGCCAATGCGCACCGACGCCGCGTACACGATGCCGTTCAGCGAGATCACCGCGACTTCCGAGGTGCCCCCGCCGACGTCGAGCACCATCGAGCCGCGCGCTTCCTGCACCGGCAGGCCGGCGCCGACGGCCGCCGCCATGGGCTCGAACACGACGTCGACGCTGCGCGCGCCGGCGCCTTCGGCCGATTCCTTGATGGCGCGGCGCTCGACCTGGGTCGAGCCGAAGGGCACGCACACGAGCACGCGCGGGCTCGGGCTGAAGAAACGGTTGCCGTGCACCTTGCGGATGAAGTACTGCAGCATCTTCTCCGTGTAGGTGAAGTCGGCGATCACGCCGTCCTTCATCGGGCGCACCGCGGTGATGTGGCCGGGCGTGCGGCCGAGCATGCCTTTCGCTTCCGCACCGACCGCGGCGATGAATTTGCCGCCGCGTCCGGGCTCTTCCTGGACGGCGACGACCGAGGGCTCGTTGAGCACGATGCCCTTGCCGCGGACGTAGATCAGCGTGTTGGCCGTTCCAAGGTCGATGGAGAGGTCATTGGAAAAATAACCTCTGAAGCTCTTGAGCATAGAGGGCGTTTGCGATTCGGGCGTGAGGGCGAGGGGGGGGGTCCCGAAAATCTTCCAGTACTCTATCAACGGGTGGCGCAATAGGCAACGCCACATGTATGATTGTGCGCGACTTTTTTCGCGCTTCGCAGGCGCGAAAACCCCCGAAAAGAGACGTCCCGAACCATGTCCACCCTGACCCGCAAAGAGGTCGAGGCCATCGCTCACCTCGCTCGCCTCGCCATCACCGAAGCCGAGATGCCGGTGTACGTCAAGAGCCTGTCGAGCATCCTCACGTTCGTCGAGCAGCTGAACGCGGCGGACACGGGCGCGGTCGAGCCCATGGCCCATCCGCTGGCCGGGCAGGTGCAGCGCCTGCGGCCCGACGTGGTGACCGAGGTCGACCGGCACGAGAAGTACCAGGAGAACGCCCCGCAGGTCGAGGGCGCCCTGTATCTGGTGCCCAAGGTCATCGAGTGACCACCCGCGAGCACGACGGCGCCATGCACGCACTCACCATCGCGGAGCTGTCGCGCAAGTTGCGCGCACACGAATTTTCGAGCGAGGAGCTGACGCGCGCGTTGCTTGCGCGCATCGAACGGCACAATGAGCCGCTCAACGCGTTCCTGACCGTGACCGAGGACAGCGCGCTCGCGGCGGCGCGGGCGGCGGACAAGCGTCTGGCAGCCGGCGATGCCGGGCCGGTGACCGGCGTGCCAATCGCGCACAAGGACATCTTCTGCACTGACGGCGTGCGCACGAGCTGCGGCTCGCGCATCCTCGACAACTTCGTGGCGCCGTACGACGCCACGGTCGTCGCGCGGCTGAAGGGCGCCGGTACGGTGATGCTGGGCAAGTGCAACATGGACGAGTTCGCCATGGGCTCGTCGAACGAGACGAGCTACTACGGACCGGTTGCCAATCCCTGGGACCGGACGCGGGTGCCGGGCGGCTCCTCGGGCGGATCGGCGGCCGCAGTGGCGGCGCGGCTCCTGCCTGCGGCGACCGGCACCGATACCGGGGGCTCCATTCGCCAGCCCGCGGCGCTCACCGGGATCACCGGGCTCAAGCCGACCTACGGCCGCGTGTCGCGCTACGGCATGATCGCGTTCGCTTCGAGCCTCGACCAGGCGGGCGTGCTCACGCGCTCGGTCGAGGACGCGGCGCTCCTCCTTGAAACGATCGCCGGCTTCGACCCGGCAGATTCGACCAGCGTGGACGAGCCGGTGCCGCCCTACTCGATGCTCCTCGAGCAGCCGCTCGCGGGCGTGAAGATCGGCCTGCTCAAGGAGTTCTTCGACAAGGGGCTCGACGCGGCGAACGCCGCGTGCGTTCGGGCGGCGCTCGACGTGTGCCGCAAGCTCGGCGCGCAGCTGCGCGAAGTGAGCCTGCCGAACCTGCCGCTGTCGGTGCCGACCTATTACGTGGTGGCGCCGGCGGAGTGCTCCTCGAACCTGTCGCGCTTCGACGGCGTGCGCTTCGGCTATCGCTGCAAGGATCCGAAGGACCTCACTGACCTGTACAAGCGCTCGCGCGGCGAGGGTTTCGGCGCCGAGGTGAAGCGGCGCATCATGACCGGGACCTACGTGCTCTCGGCCGGCTACTACGACGCGTACTACCTCAAGGCACAGAAGGTGCGTGCGCTCATCAACGACGATTTCCGGCGCGCGTTCCGCGACGTCGACGTGCTGATCGGTCCAACCACGCCGACGCCCGCGTTCGCGATCGGCGCCAAGGTCGACGACCCGATCACCATGTACCTGAACGACATCTACACGATCGGCGCGAATCTCGCCGGCCTGCCGGCGCTGTCGGTGCCCTGCGGTTTCGTCGGCGGGCTGCCGGTGGGCCTGCAGATCATCGGCCCGCATTTCAGCGAAGCGCGCATCCTCAACGTCGGCCACCTCTATCAGCGCGAGACCGACTGGCACCGGCGCGTGCCCCCAGGCTATGAATAGCGGTACGGGCAAATGAGCAGCGGGATCCCCGACAACTGGGAGCTCGTCATCGGGCTCGAGATCCACGCGCAGCTCGCGACCCGGAGCAAGATCTTCTCCGGCTCGCCGACGGCTTACGGCGCGGCGCCCAACACACAGGCGAATCTCGTCGACCTCGGCTACCCGGGCGTGCTGCCGGTATTCAACCGCGAAGCCGCGCGCATGGCCGTGAAGTTCGGCCTTGCGATCGGCGCGACGGTCGCGCGCCGCTCGATCTTCGCGCGCAAGAACTACTTCTACCCGGATCTGCCGAAGGGCTACCAGATCAGCCAGTACGAGCGCCCGATCGTCGAGAAGGGCGCGCTCGAGATCGTGCTCGACGACGGCACGCGCAAGCGCGTCGGCATCACGCGCGCGCATCTCGAGGAAGACGCCGGCAAGTCGCTGCACGAGGGCCTGCCCGGGATGTCCGGCATCGACCTCAACCGCGCCGGCACGCCGCTCCTCGAGATCGTGTCGGAGCCCGACATGCGTTCGGCGAAGGAGGCGGTCGCCTACCTCAAGAAGGTGCACACGCTGGTGCGCTATCTCGAGATCTGCGACGGCAACATGCAGGAGGGCTCGTTCCGCTGCGACGCCAACGTGTCGGTGCGCCGCGCCGGCGCGGCAAAATTCGGGACGCGCGCGGAGCTCAAGAACCTGAATTCCTTCCGCTTCATCGAGAAGGCGATCAACCACGAGGCGCTGCGCCAGATCGAGATCCTGGAAGCGGGCGGCAGCATCGCGCAGGAGACGCGCCTCTACGACTCCGATCGCAACGAGACGCGCTCGCTGC
>Ga0316628_100002624_pt1 | contig 13451 bp, 13 predicted proteins | sample OWC_Aug_M2_C1_D5_FD_207648 | JGI IMG/M metagenome (GOLD analysis project Ga0316628, IMG submission 207648) | Wetland soil microbial communities from Old Woman Creek delta, Ohio, United States - OWC_Aug_M2_C1_D5_C | ecosystem: Environmental > Terrestrial > Soil > Wetlands | place: USA: Ohio... | reverse complement strand
AAGCTACCTCAAATTATTTCTAAGCGCAAATTATAAATTAAAAATAATTCCTTATGCTCTTTTATGAATAGTTGGCAAGCAACTGGTTATATTATGGCTGGCTTAGCAACAATAGTTTTGCTGTATGGATGCTATTCAGCGATGGTATTAGCTTACAATCCATTTGGTACGATTCCTTCTTACTTAGACACTGTTACGTCGATTATGCTCACTTATGGCCTGCTTTCAGCAGTGCTTTTCATTGTGGCCGCTGTGGGGGTTTATGTTGGTGAGCGGAAAAACAAAAGCTAAAGAACGGCAGGTTTGTAAAATAAGACCACTGAGAAAACTCAATGACAAAGCTAATCTGAGAGCGGTTTCCTAAATGTTATCTAATATTTGAACCTGTGTCTATGAGGTATCATTATTTGAGAAGTGTAGACATTGCTTTCTCTGCCGTTTTTGCGGCCCTCGCGTTAGCTATACCTCTGTTTTTCCGAGGAACACTGCAAATCGTGATTCCAGCAATTGGATATTCAGCAACCTTAGCCTCTCATGTTCCAGTGATGCTTTCTGTTTTGTTTGGGCCTTTGGTAACAACTGTAGTGGGAACGGCTTCAACTCTTGGGTTCCTAGCGACACTTGGGCCTTTAGTTGGGGCTAGGGCATCTACCCACATAATTTGGGGAGTTGCAGCTGCTTTCGCGGTTAAGAAGGGTATGTCTTTTCCCAAGACGCTTTTTCTCGTAGCATTACCAATTCATGCCACTCTTGAAGGTTTGGTAGTTATTCCTTTCGGCATACCTTGGGAAGGTGCTTTAATAAATTCAGTAGGGGCAGCAATTCACCATATCATTGACTCTATAATTTCAATTCTTGTATGGAAAGCAGCTCTTCCACTCATTAAAATCCTGAAGACGCACGCATGATAATTAAAAGGCCTTTCTCTTTAGCCTAAGAATATTCTCCTTTAGAGATCGGAGTAAAAACAATACTCAGTAAGGAAAGTATGATTATTGGGAGTCTACAATCAAATGGATTATATAACCAATGGTTAAAGTGGTACCTACCGCAGCATACATATCAAAGGAAGTTTCAGTCCATAAATCCTCATAAGTGTTTCTCAAGACCAAACTTTTTCTCCTCTAATTTAATCTTTATCCGAAAAGAGAAAGTGTTTTGGTGCCGAGGGCAGGGTTTGAACCTGCGACGACTCGGTCTTCAGCCGAGCGCTCTCCCAGGCTGAGCTACCTCGGCACAGATTGGAGTGATTTCTGCACATTTTAGGGAGAGGCAATAAGTCACTGTCACTCAACCTTATTTACGTTTTCGTAGAAAATGAAGTTGTCCTTTTGGCATATGAATTCAAATCTTACGTCAATGTTTCGTGCTTGTTTTCAGTAGAATGGTTTTGGTTAATGTTTTATAGTAAGCAATTGAATTAGCCTTTGGAGAATTAGTTGAAGGGGGATTAACTTTGAAGAGAAGTGCCTTAGTTTTTGTTATACTTGTTATACTGTTGGTTTTTGTTCTAATCTTGGGTTATTTTAATGAGATTCAACAAGTTCAAGAAAAAAATAGAATTAGGACGCTTGTTATCGATGCTGCAAGTGAAATAAAAGCTAATGGTCAGGGTGTCTTTTCTGATTTTAGGCAAGAGGGCTCTAGATGGTTCTACGGTGACACATATGTTTTTGTTTGGGAAACCGACGGAGTCAGAGTTGTCTACCCTCCTGACCTAGCCGGTGAAGGCGAGAATATGACTTCTTTAGTTGATGTTAATGGCAAACCTATTGGGGTATTGTTCATAGACATTGCAGAAAGTCAATCAGGTGAAGGATGGATTGAGTACGGTTGGCCGAAACCAGGTCAAACAGTGCCGTCCATAAAGGAGACTTTCATAAAGAGTGCCATTTTTGGAAGCCAAAGTTACCTTGTTGGTTCAGGAACATACTTTGATAGTTTTGAAGGTACTTTTATGGTTCCGCTACAGTATGCCGCAATTGTACTTGAAGCAACAATAGCGGCCGGTGGGTTCTTCTTAGGTGTTAAGAAGAAGCGGGTTTTTGGGTATGGAATATTTTTCACCTTTGCCATCTATGTTTTCTACGATCTTGCAAGACTTGTCCCCATCGACTTGTCCAATGGTACCCTCTATCCTGTATTCTTCGTTGCCACATTGTCAATGCTTTGTGTTGTTATTTTGCTCTATAAAGATGCCTGGGCTTCATAATGGTAGTTTCTTTAGGTAATTAGTTTCTGTCAAGGTTTTAGTGGTTTCCTGTTTGGTGCATGTGGTGGGGAGATGTGTAGGGTTTAGAATCTTGGTTCTTCTATGTTTATAGGCGGAAAGACCGTTGCTGCGCCAATAGCGCACTCGATGCGTCAAATACTTCCAATTACCAAGCAATTTAAAAGATAAATGCATGTAACGCTAAGAACTAGCGGGAGCAGATGACCAAGACCAAGCTAGCAATCTACTGCTTAACGATTATAGTAGCTATATCCATTGTTTTGAACGCTTTCCAGTACAGCCAGAACAATACTCTTGCAAATCAAAACGCTGAGTTAACAGCAAAGCAGGAAATGACCGCCCTACTAACTGAGGTCCAGTCTGAAGTTAACACTAAACTAAAAAAATTAGACTTAGAGCTCCAAGCAGTATGCCAAAGACTTTCAAACATGGACCTAAAAAGTATTCAGGCAAGGTCCGTGTTAATTGATTTATTTTCCAATAACACGATAATAGTAAATGCCGCAATAAACGTTAACGATGTGCTGGTGGCTGTGGAACCAAACCAATACCGCTTCTCAGAGGGACAATATGTAGGCAAACAAGAACAGTGCGTCCAAATGCACCAAACCATGAGACCAGCAATGAGTAATGTCATTCCGCTTGTAGAAGGGATCGAGGGTGTGGTCATAATTGGACCAGTATTTGATGCCAATAAGAGGTTTACAGGTGCTGTGAGCATTGTAATTGAACCAAGTGATTTGGTAAACGAAACCATCAAATCAATCACGAACAGTTCAGATTACACTTTTATGGCAATTCAGCCAAATGGCAGAGTTCTCTACGACATAGACCGACTGCAAATTGGAGCAATGACTCTGACCGACCCTGCATTTCAAAACTTCCCACAATTACTTGCCATTTGTCAAAAAATGGCTGCAGAAAAAAGCGGATACGGCACCTATGAGTTCAACACAAGTTTAGCCTCAACAAACATCGTAAAAAAAGAACTCTTCTGGGAAACAATAGGCATCTATGATACAGAGTGGCGTCTAGCAATAATTCACAGAACGAACTAATTCTTGCAAAAGATTACAAGAAAATGCTGCACGAGTTCTCAATTTAACGCATGCTACCCTTTGCCACGTAAATTAATTGGCCTGCTTGAATAATACAAATTAAATATAAATTAGACCAAAAAATGAGCCAGGCGGGATTTCGCCAACTAAAACGGAAATGAGCATCCTCGTAAATTGTTTTTGGGATATCAAATCAAAGATGAACTGAGGTGTTTAAAAGTTTTCTAACGAACTTTCATATGTTGAAATCGTTTTTCTTTTTATAAAAAAATGGGGTAAGCAACTCTGAGCAACAGAGACTTTAACTGACTACTTTTCTAAATTGGTATAAAGTGGCACCCAAAGTTACAACAGCAATTAACGCGATAACGCCCCATGCTTGAAGAATCGTTGACCAATCAAACCCAGTAATCATGAAGGCTCGGATGGCGTTTACAGCATAGCTTATGGGGTTAAACATTGATGCTGTGCTTATCCATGTAGGCAGAGACTTCGTGGGAACCAACGCAGTGCTGAGGAATAAGAGCGGAAAAGTGATGAAGCCTCCGATGGCGAATACTGTTTCTGAACTTCTTGTTTTCATACCTAACGCCAACGAGATTCCTGACCACGCGAGCCCAAAGAAGGCAATCGTGAAGAAGATTAGTATGATGCCGACGATGCCTGTGGTTACATAGCCGCCTAAAGCGTAAGACAATCCCAAAATAATGGCTGATTGCACTACAACACGAAAGGCATCGCTTGTTAATCTACCCAGCAATATGGCTGGTCGCCGCATTGGGGTGACAAGCATCTTCTGGAGAAAGCCCGAATCGATGTCGAGCACTATGGATGTTCCAGACTGCAAGGCACTGCCAAACGCGTTCTGGAGCAGGATGCCTGCAGTGGCAAATTGAGTGTAACTTACACCATCTGGAAGGAATCCTGGAAAATTGGAGAGTTCAGAAAAAAGCTGGGTGAAGAGGACAAGGAAAATTATGGGCTGGAACAGCGAGAAAAAGAGAAGTATAGGGTTTCTGATTAGCTTTTTTAGGTATCGTACGAACAGGTACCATGTGTCAGATGCCAGAGTCATCGTTTAGCGCCTCCCACCCATCATCATACTCGGAGCCTTAACGAGATCTTCAACCCGAATTCTTCTGCCCGTATGCTGAAGGAACACGTCGTCAAGCGTTGGCGAAGAGTAAGTAACTGAAAGCAATCTTATGTCGACGCTGTCAAAAGCTCTGACAATATCCGCCACCAAAGGTCCAGCGTTTTTAGCATAAACGTTTAGGCATTCTTCAGGTCCAGAATCGACAACATCTGTGACGTCAGTGAGAGTCTTTAAAAGTTCCTTTGCCTTTGGCTTATCCCGCTCACAGTTATCAATAGCCAACTTTATTGCGTCGGCGCCAATTTCCCTTTTAAGCTCAACAGGAGAACCGCTCGTAACAATCTTCCCAAAATCAATAATCGCCAGCCTCTGGCAAAGCCTATCCGCCTCCTCCAGATACTGAGTCGTTAAGAAAATAGTCGTGCCTTTCTCCTTGTTGAGTTTCTGAAGGTAACTCCATATCGCCAACCGCGACTGCGGATCCAAGCCTGTCGTTGGTTCATCCAAAAACAAAAGTTTAGGGTCATGTACAAGGGCTGTTGCTAAATCCAGCCGTTTCTTCATACCGCCCGAATAGTTTCTCGCACGCCTATCCGCCACTGACTCAAGCTCAACAAGCTTCAGCAGCTCGTTTACCCGTGCTTTGAGCTTCTTGCTTTCTATCTGTTGAAAATGCCCCTGAAGCATCAAATTTTCTCTGCCTGTCAGGTCTCCGTCAACAGTTGTTTCTTGGCTTTGAACGCCAATTATCTTGCGGATGGCAGACGCGTCTGTGTCAATATCATACCCTGCTACAGTAACCGAGCCAGATGTCTTTCTCAGAAGCGATGTGAGAATCTTGATGGTTGTACTCTTGCCAGCGCCATTAGGACCTAAAAAACCGAAAAATTCGCCTTCCTTGACGTTGAAGGAAATGTCGTCTACAGCTTTGGTGCCATCAGAATAAACCAAAACAAGATTCTTCACCGTTATTATGTCAGGCATAATCTTACCAAATAAACTTTAGCATTTGATAAAATAACCATTTGTGACTGTCAAACAACAGCAACAGCAAGAAAGCGAACGCTGCCACCTTCTGAAATCAGTGAGGTTCAGAAAACTTATGATTTGCCAATCATGATAACGCTTTTGAAGGAACGATGAGGGTTGTAGTCTACTTTGGTCTAACCTTCAGCTGCCAAACTAGGCTCCCTTGACCGGCAAAGGATTTTTCGCCTTTTTGAAGTTTCTCTTTGCGTTTCCTTTTAAAGCATCATAAGATTCAATCACATTCTTGATTATTATATTTTTTAACGCCGCTTATTTTCCAATAAATCTTTTATACTAAAACAGCCCAATTGTTGCTTGTTTAAGAGATAGGGCTAACTAAGAAGGCGAGTTGGGGGTGAGGATTTGTGAGAAGGAACCTCAAACGAAATTTGGGAGTAAGTACAGTTATTGCAACCATTATTATCGTTTCTATTTCTATCGTCATGGCAATTGCAGTGGCATATTGGGCCATGGGTATCGGCAACTCGTTTACAAAGTTTGAGAAAATAGAATTTATAAATATATACTCGGATTCACCGGCAAATTATACAGCTTACAATAGTGGTGACGCAAGAGCATTCAGATTAGTTTTAACGCTCAAGAATACTGGATCTGCAACAGCAACTGTAGACACAATTACACTTAATGGAAGACCATATTCAACATATACTGCAACACCCTCAGTCGGTCAGAATGGACTAATTGGCCAATCAATTCTGGCAGGACGACAAATAACAGGATACATTTTCTTGCCAACTACCACACCAGATTGGCGCAGCGGAGATTATGTAGCAGTTACGATTGGAACAACCGCAGGCAGAGACTACCCTAACACTGTAACCCTTCCATAACTCTATCTGTTCTCCACCTTTTTTGTCTGTGTATCCAAAATCCTAATAATAATGAACGATTCAATCGAGGGATAAATTAAACGCGCAAACTGAGGTTAAAAGGAAAGGTATCGGAAGAGCTTAATGCAGGAAAGCGTTCGGATAAAAAAGCTAACAGGCACTCATTTTTATCTAGCAAATCACCGGTTATTTTCAAAAAACTCCCCGAGGATGCTGAACCGGTTGAATCATTCGAAATAGATATCCCTCATTCAAAAGTAACAATAGCGTCATTGCCTGAGCTTGGTGGCGGCTACGCTTATTACATAGAAGAAATCGCTTTGTTTGAAGAAGAGAAAGCTGTTTACCAAAACCTTCTAAACATTCTAAGCAAAGAATTGAACCCTCTTGAAGTTGGCACGGACGCTAAAACCCACGTTTTGAACGAAGCCCGGAGGCTTGCTAGCAAGTACGGTTTGACTGAGAAGATTGGTCAAGAATCCTGGCCTAAATTCCAATATTATTTGCATAGGGATCTTGTTGGCTTCGGAGAAATTGATGTTATAATGAATGACGAAATGATTGAAGATCTTTCCGTGAATGGAGTAAACTTGCCTGTTTATGTTTGGCATAGGAAATACGAGAGCCTACCCACAAACCTCATTTTTACAGATGAAAATGCCTTAGATAACCTGATTATAAAACTGACTCACTTATCAAGCAAACACATTTCAACAGCATTCCCAATTCTCGATGGCATGCTGCCCGGAAAAGACAGACTGGCAGCCACATTCAAACGAGAAGTCTCACCTAAAGGGAGTTCATTCAGCATAAGAAAGTTCAGAGATGAGCCCTTCTCAGTAATTGACCTTATGGAGCTAGGAACATTAGATAAGGAAATGGCTGCTTATTTCTGGATTTTGATAGAGAATAGGGTCACCATTGCAGTTATTGGCGGAACTGGGGCTGGCAAAACGAGCACACTAAATGCATTAGCAAGCCTAGTTAAGCCTTCAATGAAAATTGTAACTGTAGAAGAAATCCCCGAACTCAATCTACCTCATGAAAATTGGATCCAATTGGTAAGCCGTGAAAGTTACGGCCTAGGTGCCGTTAAAACTGGTGAAGTTGACCTATTTGACCTAGTTAAGACTTCCCTAAGGTACAGACCTGACTATATTGTAGTTGGCGAAGTTCGGGGGGAAGAAGCTTTCGTTCTTTTCCAAGCTTTAGCAACTGGACATGGCGGTTTAACTACAATTCACGCAGAAAATTTGGATTATGTGGTTAAACGGCTAACAAGCCCACCAATGAATGTTGCTAAACCTTATATTCCACTACTGAACGTGGCTCCTATAGTAGAGCGAGTTCAACTTCCAGAAATAAGATTAGGAAATACCTTCGGAAGAAGAATAAAATCACTTTTCGAGATTATTGACGCAGAAGAGTTTAGGACAATAAGTGAGTGGGATCCATTAACAGACACCTTCAAGACCGATTTTACAAATAGTGACCAACTACGGAAATTAGCTACAAGGCGGGGCGAATCATTTTCAAATATTTTAGCTGAGATACAAAGGCGTGCTTCTTTTCTTAATGATTTGCAGCAGAAAGGAATCCGGAAAAATGTAAATCTAAAACAGAAAATCACAAATTTTCACAATGCGCGAATGCGTTTAAAATATTCGCTGGAAACAAGGAGTGAAAAAGCATAAAAAGAAAGTTTTCTTTTGCTGGTTTTAGCTATCAGCACTTTTATTGGATAGGAAAAATATTTAGACGTTTCTATTTTAACGACCACTCAAATCTCGAACGTACCTTGGAAGACGCAGGCATCAGAATGTATCCTGAAGCTTACGTTTCCATCTTGGGTTTTCTGTTTTTAATAACTACGCTCGCGACGATTATTATAATTTCATTAACAGGCTTCATTTTTGCATTTTTTATACCACTTATAGTTATTTTGTTAGGATATGTAGTTCCACAGGTCATGGCGCATGATAGAGCACAAAAATTAGACTTAGAAGTCCCCTTCGCAGGAACTTACATAAGTGTGATGGCCACAGGTGGGATGTCACCCTATGCGAGTTTAAAGCGACTAAAGGAATGTGCTTTACTTCCGAACGTTTCCAAATCTATAAATAATGTTGAAATAGACGTGGAAATAAGAGGAGTTGATCCTGTTTCTGCAATGGAAAATTCGGCTAAAAGTCTTCCATCAAAAGATTACAAAGAATTAATGCTTGGATATGCCTCAACAATGAGGACAGGTGGAGATGTCATTCATTACCTTTTTGTTAGGACAGAAACCATGTTTAAAGACTTGGCTGCAAAGGTGAAGTCTTTCGGTGAAAGAGCAAACTTATTGATGGAAACGTACGTAACAATAAGTATTCTTTTGACTCTTATGCTAACAGTAATGTACATGACATCGCTTTCATTGGAAAGCTATTGGAGCGGTAGTACGGATGTCGGCATCTTCTTGATCTATGGTTATTTTCTTGTGCCGTTTATGGCTGTATTATTCTTCTTTATTGCAGATTCACAACAAATCAGTCAACCGCTTAATGATTGGAAAACCTACAAAGCGTTTTTTGCCTGTATCCCCATATTTGCATTTTTGCTTTTGGTTATGTTTTTACCTTTTGCGGCGTCCGAGTCAAATCTTTTTTTTGCGGAACCATTTAAGGCGTTGATTTCAGGTCTCAGGCAAGCTGTTGGCTTAGAGAGGGGTTACGAAGCTGGACTTGGAATGGGAATCTCGCTCCTGTTTGCGTCCATTATTGGAACAATTGCTCACAGTTACTACACTCGAATGAATAAAGACATTACTGAACAAGTATCAAATTTTATGAGAGACTTAACTGAAGCTCGAAAGACAGGGTCATCGCCTGAAAGATGTATCGAAAACCTTGCCGGGAGAAAATACGGCAGGTTTACACCTATTCTTGAGACTGCTTCTCGGCAGATTAGGTGGGGGTTGCCATTCAAAGTTATTTACGAAACCTTCAAGGTCAAAATTAATTCTTGGTTGGCGCTCATTAACATTTTCCTTTTGGTTGATGCAGTTGAGGTAGGTGGCGGAACGCCTGAAACACTTGAAACTTTAGCTCACTTCAGTGAAGAGCTTTCATCTATTGAAAAAGAGAGAAAATCCACCCAGCGCCCTCTTCTTTTTATGCCTTATTTAGGAGTTGGCATTTTGATTTTTTCTACTCTGGTCTTTTTGGCCTTCAGTAGAAGTATTCTTTCTTCATACAGTAACCAAAGCATACCATTCTCGCAGGTTGTAACACTTCTACTGCCTACGCTAATGGTACAAATCTTTTTCATGGGCTTAGTTACTGGAAAACTCAGCGGAGGAAAAGTATCAAACGGTTTTAAACATTCCTTAATTCTCATATCGCTTGGCTTATTATTCACTCCGCTGGCTAGATACTTAACATTGCCCTTTATTGGAGGAGGATAGATGGATGGCGAAGTCTTGTAGAAGAAAAAATATTTTGACTGTTTTGAACTTCAGAATTTTAGTACCAAAAATGTTAAGAAAACTGCTTTTTGATAAGCGAGCAGTAAGCGTGGCGGTGAGCACAATGATAATTACCGCGGGAGTCATCGCCATGGGGATAGCCGTGTTGTATTGGACATATTCGTGGGGTAACATGGCAAACAAGCAATATGTCGATAATATGCAGACTGGTTCAAACGCTATGGAAGAACGAATTTCCTTTGAATGCATCTCATATTCAAGTTCCAGCAAGAATTTAACCGTTAATCTGCTCAACTGGGGGAAAGCCAAGAACACTGGCATAGCTCGAATTTACATTTGGGATAACAACCACGAACCAGTGGGATCCTATAGTGGCAGTGATTTAGTGCTTAAGGATATAACTACTAATGAACCAATTCAAGGAAATGTTCTCGATATTGGCAATGAAGGATATATTACCTTCAATGTAGGCTTAGCACTTGACCCATACGGAAATAATTCTTACTTTAGTATTCGGGTAGTAACTCAAAGGGGGCGAAGCTTTGACGGATCATTTGTCAAGCTATAAAAGATTTCTAAGATCGAAAAAAGGGTACTCCGGAATAATCGCTACTATATTCATGGTTCTTGTAGTCATGTATTTGTACTACAACGTTTTTATTTTCGTTCAAAACCAGAACGTTAGTTTTCAAGATGTCACAAGCCAATCCCAACAACTTGATGCGGACCGCAATTCAGAACACGTGTCGTTTTCAGACGTGGTCTGCACGCATGGCATCGGCAATAATTACATCGTTGCTTTTACAGTGAGCAATACCGGTCCAATTCCTGTTCAATTGATAAGAATATGGGGAGCAGATTCAGAAAACGAATACACGAGTCAAAAGTTATCGATTGTTTTACAGCCGGGGGCGAAATCATCCGAGACTATTGTTTTTAATTTAGGAGGTTCAATGAGCGATATAGTTATGTGGGTTGTAACGGCAAGAGGCAATTTAGTATCGACGAGTACTAAGGTCGCTTAGCAAGTTAAGTTTTTGTTGTTGAAGTCTCTTTACTACCTTTTGTGTTTCTTCTTCTGAAGGTGTGATATAGCCCAGTAGGGCGTTTGCGGCTAAGTTTTTTTTTGTTTCATTGGCCTTGTGTTGTCTTTTCCTTCAGTCAAACATGCCTACATCGCGGTGGTTACCAATTCCATGGAAAAATACTTGGATAAAAGATTAGAAGAACAATGATAATTAATGCAACTATCGAGATGACAGTAATTACAGCTTTTTTTGCATTGTTTGACATTATGGCTTTTGGGCGGGAAGCTTTTTTGGAGCTTTGATTTCCCTTAATAATAAGTTGAATAGGCGGCGGCAAACTTCTATTGGGCAACGCTTTTTCGCAGTATGCACAGAATAAAGCGTTATCTCGGTTTTGTTTGCCACAAAAGGGACAGAACATAGTTTCCACACTATTTCATTAACTACCGAGGGCAATAAAGCTTGCCAAATTGAATAAATTTGTTTAGTTTTGATCCCGTTTGTCGAAATAAAAGACTTCACATTAACCAACTTGCTTCTTCGCCTACATGCGATAAATTCTCAAGAAGGAATGAGTGCTAAATTTTTGAGTAAACAACACGTTGATAGAAGTCAAAATATTTCGCTGAAAATGGCAAAAAATAATTTGACAAGTAATTCTGTTGTAAGCAGTCGCGGCGCATCGAAAAACACGGATGATGACAACCTCTTCTTTTTGATCACGGGTAACCTTAATTTGGAAAAATCGATAGTTTTAATAAAATACCCTAATTTTGCTCCTTGCTGCGTTCTCAGTCATTTTTGAAAGATTGGTCCTGAGAGTCCGCAAGCGATTGACCCTATCATGACTATTTTGGGTGTTGGCGTCGCAATCTTGATTGCAATAGTTATCGTCGGCATTGTCCTCGCGCTGATAGTAGTCAGGAAACGACCATAAGATGTTAAGCCAAAACACCTACTCCTTTTTTAGTTTTAAAAAATAAATGGGAAAAAAACGAGGCGGAGAAGGCTCTAGCAATCACACTAAATTGCCATAAAGAGTTTGAATTCTTTCTTTTCTTAAAAGGTCCAGAGCTTCAGCAAACCCAACTTAACCTGTCTTTGTTTTTGCCCTCAGGTTCTCTTTGATCTACAGGTTGATTTGAACCCTTCTCAGGTGCGAAATTTCGCTCGCACGCCCCTTTTTTCCGTAGCGTACTTTGTTTACTTAGGAATCGCTTTGTGTCTTTTCTTGTTGACTGTCAATGCAAAGGCTAAGCCAAACAATACTCCCGCAACAACTATCACCGGTAAAATGGACACTGAGGCTTCAGCCAAAATGGACACTGGGGCAACTTCAAATTCAAAAGTTCCTGAAGCGCCAATATTTCCAACCTTGTCTTTAGCGTAAGCTGTTATGTTATGAGAACCCGTTGTTAAGCCATTAAGGGTAGTGTTGCCTGTTATAGTTGTGTTTTCTCCGCCATCAAGACTATATCCAGTCCATACAACTGGCTTGTTGATTGAAAAGTTGAGGGAAAAAAGATCAGATGATGTGAGATTTTCAAGGTTGAGCAATGTTACTTGCGGTGCTCCCCAAGGATACATAAGTGGGAAACGGTCGATGCTAATGATGTTTGGATAACTTCCTGCGGAATAAGAGTCTCTCTCTATAGTGTATGGTGTATTGCCGATTCCAGAATTGCCTAATTCTTTAGCGTTAGGATATTTTATTGTGTAGTTGCTCCAAAAGTTGCCGATGGCCCCATTATCCCAAGAAATCGTACTGAGTATTTCTGGGTAATCAGTTAGGTTGAAATTATTTAGACAAAAATTATTTGAGTAGCAATCACTCCCGATCCACAAATAGTTTATTTTGTTTTGTGTAATCAAATTATTTCGAGCGTTATTGCTAAATCCTAATCCGCAAGTGCTATCTCTTATCGTATTGTAGCTGCCTTCTATCCAAATATTTTGTGCTTTCACTTTTTCAATTTGACAGTTATCACCACAATAAATTTCAATTGTGCCTAAAACCGTCAGGTTTCTTATTATTACATTTTTTCTATTTATTACATAATCAGCCCCCTCGTCTGGCAGCAGCCAGATGCCAATTGTTTGATAAATTACCAGACCAGGCCCAGCCTTTTTTGGGACATCTATGGTATGTCCGGCTCCTTCAAACACTACGTTATTCCGACGAATCACAATTGTTTGTTCAACAAGATCTTCTGTGAGCGTATAGATATTTCCCGTGCGGTTTATAGGGGCAGTTGGCGGGGTTATGCTGCCATCACTGTTAATCGTTATCTGGGGATACCCTTTCGGTGCGACGGGATTAGCGTTGGCCAAATCAATAAGTTGCATTACAGCTAGTGATGAAATCAGAAGTGCTAAAGCCAAGGATGCGCTTAAAGCCTTTTTCTTCAACGAAGATTACCCCAAGTCTAATGTTTACCGCTCATTATTCTTTCATTTTTAAATGTTTTCGTCAAACTTTCTTGACTAGCTCTCCAATCTCTAATTCTTGTTAGTCAAAGTTTCTTGACTAAGCAATTTGCGCTTTCTAAACAGCAGATACGATGCTTGTTCTTCGATGCCTTCTAATTACTAATAGACAACCAATAACCACTATGACTATCACCAAAACAATTCCTGTATTGAGAACTTGAATCATCTGACTGGCTGGTGCAATTGTCGGTGAAGGA
>Ga0316628_100002623_pt1 | contig 13451 bp, 11 predicted proteins | sample OWC_Aug_M2_C1_D5_FD_207648 | JGI IMG/M metagenome (GOLD analysis project Ga0316628, IMG submission 207648) | Wetland soil microbial communities from Old Woman Creek delta, Ohio, United States - OWC_Aug_M2_C1_D5_C | ecosystem: Environmental > Terrestrial > Soil > Wetlands | place: USA: Ohio... | reverse complement strand
CTGGACCGATGTGATGGCCCGGGCGTCCACCGGGGCCGGCATCACGAAGAACGACATCGTCCAGAACATCTACGGCTACGGCCTCTTCACCGGGGGGCTCGGGATGCACTACGGGGCGATCCGGGTGGGGGCGGCGGTGATCCCGATCTCCGGGGGGAACACGCAGAAGCAGATCATGCTGATGCAGGATTTCGGCAGCACGGTCCTCACCTCCACGCCCTCGTTCCTCATGCGGGTCCACGAGGTGGGGGTGGAGATGGGGGTCGACTTCAGGAAGCTCAAGCTGCGGATCGGCCTGCTCGGCGCCGAGCCGTGGAGCGAGTCGATGCGGCAGTCGATCGACGAGCGGTTCGGGATCAAGGCGTGCGACATGTACGGCCTCTCCGAGATGATCGGCCCCGGGGTCTCGTTCGAGTGTCACGAGATGCGCAACGGGCTCCACGTCAACGAGGACTACTTCTACCCCGAGATCATCCACCCCGACACCGGCGAGGTGCTTCCGTACGGCGAGGAAGGGGAACTCGTCATCACGAACTTCGCCAACGAGGGCCAGCCGCTGATGCGGTACCGCACCCGGGACATCTCGCGGCTGACCGTCGATCCGTGCGCCTGCGGACGCACCCTCGTCAAGATGCAGCGGGTGACGGGACGGACCGACGACATGCTCATCATCCGCGGTGTCAACTTCTTCCCGTCCCAGATCGAGTCGATCATCATGAAGCGGTGGGGCGTGTCTCCCCACTACATGGTCGTCGTGGACCGCCCGGGAGCGATGGACGAGGTCGAGGTCAAGATCGAGGTGAACGACGAGTTCATGAGGAAGGCCGCCGCCGACGTTCTCGCGGGGAGCGAGCCGGACATCCTGAGCGACGTGGCTACGGCGAAGCAGAAGAAGGCGAACCTGAAGCGGGACATCAAGGACATCATCGGGATCACGGTGCAGGTGACGCTCGTCGCGCCCGGCACGATCCCGCGCAGCGAGGGGAAGGCGAAGCGCGTCGACGACCGCCGCCCGAAGGACCACTGATACCGGTGGAACGCATGACCCCCGGGGGTTTCCGATGAAGCTGAAGCAGCTGTCGATCTTCCTGGAGAACGCGCCGGGGCGGCTGTACGAGGCCACCCACGCCCTGGGCGAGGCGGGGATCAACCTGCGCTCCCTTTGCGTCAGCGACAGCTCCGACTTCGGCGTCCTCCGGATCCTCGTATCCGACGTCGGCAAGGCCCGGCGGGTGATCATGGAGAAACAGCTTCCGGCCCGCATCGACGACGTGGTCGCGGTGGAGATCGACGACGTTCCCGGCTCGCTCGCGCGGATCCTTTCCCCCTTCAAGGAAAGGCGGCTGAACGTCGAATACATGTACGCCCTGGCGGGCGCCTCGTCCGGGAAGGCGGTGATGGTCTTCCGGTTCAGCGACAACGACAAGGCGATCGAGATCCTGCGGGAGAACAAGGTCCGGATCCTCGACGCCGAGGCGTTCGGGATGATCGAGAGCAAGTAGCCGATGGGAACGAGCAGCTACAAGCCGAAGCGGTTCGCGGTCGTCGGCGCCGGCCCGGTCGGATCGATCGTCGCCGCCTTCCTCGCGAAGGGCGGGTACGACGTCACACTGTGCGACGTCGTGCCGTCGCTCCTTGAGCCGGCCCGGGATCCCGGCATCCGGATCGAGGGGACCGACTCCCTCCAGGCGAAGGTGTCACGGACGACCACACGCGTCGATGAACTGATCGAAGATCCCCCCGACGTCGTGATCGTGGCGGTCAAGGCCACCGCGCTTCCCCTGATCGCCTCCACCCTGGAGGGGTTCGCCGCCGAGGGGCGATACGTCGTCAGCTGGCAGAACGGCGTCGACACCGAGCGGGTCCTCGCGAAGCACCTCGGCGCCGCATTCGTCCTGCGCGCCGTCGTCAACCTCGGATGCGTCCCGATGGGGCCGGCCCACGTGCGGATCGCCTTCCACCATCGCCCCCACTACATCCAGGAGCTCGATCCCCGGTCGCAGGAAGCCGCCGTCGGGATCTCCGAAGTCCTGACCAGGTGCGGGCTCGACACCCTGCGCACCGACCAGATCCAGGACATGGTCTGGCGCAAGGCGGTCCTGAACGCCTGCATGAACCCGATCTGCGCGGTGACGGGAAAGACGATGGCCGAGGTGATCAACGATCCGATCCTCTTCCACCTCGTCGACGCCCTCATCAAGGAGGGAGTCGGCGTGGCCCGGGCGAACGAGTTCCGCCTCGGCGCGGAATATTACCCGTACTGCATCGACTACATCCGGAACGCCGGCCACCACAAGCCGTCCATGCTCCAGGACATCGAGGCCGGCAGGCGGACCGAGGTCGACTACATCAACGGCAAGATCGTCGAGTACGGCGCCCAGGCAGGCGTCCCCACCCCGTACAACACGATGATCCGCGGCCTCGTCAAGGCGCTCGAGCCGAAATGATCCGGGAAAATGTTACGCGGCTTTCGGCGCGGATGCACGACGGTCCGCAATACGCGTCGCAGGGCGCCGTGCTGTTCGTCGACCTCGAGCGGCGGGAACATTTTTCGAAATACCTTCCCGTCGGGGTGCTGCGGTCGTTCCTCTCCGGCCGGGGCGCGAACATGTTCCTCCTCCATAACCTCCTGATCGACGGCAGGACGCCGCTGGATCCCGAGGTGCCGATGATCTTCGGCAGCGGCGTCTTCACAGGGACGCTTCCCTCCGCCGCGCGCGGCAACCTCACCAGCGTCGCACCCGACAGCGACGCGATCCTCGACAGCAACTGCGGGGATTACTTCCCCGCGTATCTCAAGCTGAGCGGCTACGACCACCTTGTCCTCTACGGCAGGGGCACCGGATGGACTCTCCTCGAACTCTGCGGCGGAAAGGTCCGCTTCCATGACGCCGCCCCCTACCTCGGGATGGACAACGCCGACCTCACTCGCGCCGTCGAAAAGGATTTCTCCTGCACCGAGCGGAAAGACATGGCGATGGCCCGCATCGCCCGCGCGGGGGAGAACCTCGTCCTGTGCTCGGGGATCATGGGGGGGCCGAAGGCGATCTACGCCCGGTGCGGCGCCGGCGCGAAGATGGGCTCCCTCCGGCTGAAAGCCGTGATGGTCCTCGGCCGGGGAGAGCCGCCCGCGCTTTCGCCGTCCTACAAGGAGAACAACCGCGATCTCGCGCGGAAGATCCTGTCGACCAGCGTCGTGAAGCACGCGTTGAAGAAGGTCGGCACCCCCTTCCTCTACAAGCCCAGCCGCATCCTCGCCGCGATGGGAACGAAGAACAACCAGGAGACGGTCTGGTACGACTCCCTCGACGCCGACAACTTCGACGCGTACCGGCCGGGCATGGACGGCTGCTTCCAGTGCCCGATCCGTTGCCGCCCGCTGAACGACCTCACCCCGGAAGGGAAGGGCGGGTGGGGCGCCAGCGCGCTCGCCGGGGTGACTGGGAACGCCGGATACGACGAGGGCCAGGCGGAGGTCGAACATCGACGGGAGAAGAACTACCGGGGGGTCCGGGGCGACGGTACGTACGACCGCCACGACAAGGGGGACGGCCCCGATTACGTCACCCTGGGGAAGATGGGTCCGATGATCGGGATCCGGGAGCCGGAACAGGTCCTGCGCCTGAACAACATCCTCAACGATCTCGGGCTGGACTCGGCCAGCACGGGGAGCGCGATCGCCTGGGCGATGGAGCTCTATCAGCGCGGCATCATCACGGCGAAGGACACCGGCGGGCTCGACCTGGCCTGGGGAAATTACGATGTCATCGAACGGCTCCTGCACATGACGGCCCGAAGGGAGGGGTTCGGCGACGTGATCGCCGACTCCGCGAGGGCCGTGGAGCGGGGCAAGTACCCGGCGGAGGCGCTGAAGTACCGGATGGCCGTCAAGGGGCTGTTCCAGTCCGATCCGCACGACGCGCGCATCATCAAGGGGTTCGCCCTCGGCCTTGCCGTCGCGACCCGAGGCATGGATCATCTCCGGAACCGGCCCACCCTGGAGATCAACGCGAAGATCAACGACAACCGCGAATTCAAGACCGCCCTCTACGGCGGTACGGTCTCCCCCGAGCCGACAAGCTACGAGGGGAAGGAGCATGCCGTCGCCACGTGCGAAAAGACGTTCGCGGTCGGGGACGCCGTCGGCATCTGCCGCTTCGCGACGAAGCTGTTCAACTCCCCCTCGACGGCCGATTACAACGATTTCGCCGTGCAACTGAAGGAATTGACGGGGGAGGAGTTCACTCCGGGGCAGCTGGATGAGATCGGGCGGAACATCACCGGGATCGAGCGCCTGATCAACGCCCGCCTCGGATTGACGGAGCGGGACGACACGCTTCCGGACCGCTGGTTCGAGGAGGAGGTCACCGCGGGACCGTTCCGCGGGGAGAAGATCGACAAGGCGGCATTCGAGGCGCTCAAGCTGCGCTACTACGACCTTCTCGGCCTGAACGGGGCCGGGGTGCCGTCGCTCGAGTGGCACCGCCGCCTCGCCGAGGCGGTCACGGGGTTCGCCGTGAAGGTCACGCTTCCCGAGGGGATCCCCGGAGCCCCGGAAGGGGCGGTGATCGTCGACCAGCCCGTGTCCGACGTGGCCGGGCTCCGGGAGGCGCTGAAGAAGCGGCTTCCCCACGCGGCGAGGAAGCTCGACGACAGTTCCCTGGTATTTTCCGTGAACGGTGCCGTGGTCCTGGCGAACGAGCCCTCGGCCCCCGTTCGCGACGGCGACGAGGTCGCCGTGATGCGGATCATGGCCGGGGGGTGACCGTTGGCGATCGAAACCAGCCAGGAGGATGCAAATGCCGGATGCCTATATCTGTGACGCGGTCCGCACTCCGATCGGGAGGTACGCCGGCTGCCTGTCGGTCCTCCGGACCGACGACCTCGCCGCGACACCGATCGTGGAGCTTATGAAGCGGAACCCCTCCGTCGATTGGGGAGGGGTGAACGACGTGATGTACGGGTGCACGAACCAGGCGGGAGAGGACAACCGGAACGTGGCGCGGATGGCGGGGCTCCTGGCCGGCCTTCCGCCGGAGGTATCTGGGGTGACGTTCAACCGCCTGTGCGGCTCCGGGATGGACGCGGTCGGAAGCGCCGCCCGTGCGATCAAGACCGGGGAGGCGGAGCTGATCGTCGCGGGCGGGGTCGAGAGCATGTCCCGCGCCCCCTACGTGATGAGCAAGGGGGCCGCCCCGTTCGACCGGGGGGTCGAGATGCACGACAGCACGATCGGGTGGCGCTTCGTGAATCGCCGGATGAAAGAGCGGTACGGGGTCGATTCGATGGCGTCGACGGCGGAGAACGTGGCGGACGAGTTCCACATCTCCCGGAAGGACCAGGACCTGTTCGCCCTGCGCAGCCAGCAGAAGACCGCCGCGGCCGTCGCAAGCGGGTTTCTCCGGGAGGAGATCGTCCCGGTCGTTCTCCCGAAGAAGAAGGGCGAGGATGTCGTGGTCGACACCGACGAGCATCCGCGGCCGGACACCACGATGGAGGGGCTCGCGCGCCTGAAGCCGATTGTTCGTCCCGACGGGACGGTGACCGCCGGGAACGCTTCCGGCGTCAACGACGGATCGTGTGCCTTGTTGATCGCTTCGGAACCGGCGGCGAAACGGAACGGCCTGACCCCCCGGGCGCGCATCGTCGCCATGGCCGTCGCCGGAGTGGCGCCCCGGGTGATGGGGATCGGGCCGATCCCCGCGACCCGCAAAGTGCTGGCGCTCGCCGGACTCGAGCTGTCCCGGATGGACGTCATCGAGTTGAACGAGGCGTTCTCGGCGCAGTCGCTCGCCGTTCTGCGGGAACTCGGGTTGCCGGACGACGCGCCCCACGTCAACCCGAACGGCGGGGCGATCGCCCTTGGACACCCCCTCGGGATGAGCGGGGCGCGGCTCGTGACGACGGCGACGTACCAGCTCCAGCGGACGAAGGGCCGCTACGCCTTGTGCACCATGTGCATCGGCGTGGGCCAGGGGATCGCGATGATCCTCGAGAGGGTCTGACCCGGCACTCGAATCGTCCGGTGTTGCAAAGTGAACCGTCCATCCGGCCTCGTCGAAATCGCTCATCAGGGAAGTATCTTCTTCCGTGGTCCGGAGAACCTCACCGGGATAAGTCCCCGATGGAATTCAACCATCCACCTAACGGGGATCCCCGGGAAGGCCATGCTATACAGCACTGGCCACCACCGCCTGCACCCCGCTCCGTCCAATCAACTTTTAGGCCTGTGGCGATGTGGAATCTCTTGACGGGCGGTATATATCTGATATATACAGGTGGATATGGAGCCCGACGACCTGTTATCGAAATGCACTGGGTTTGAATGGGATCCGGGTAACCTTCTTAAGAATTGGGAAGGGCACGGGGTTACCGGGTCAGAATGCGAACAGATATTTTTCAACCACCCACGGATCGTCGCTCCCGACATAAAGCATTCAGGAAAAGAAGATCGATTTTTTGTTCTTGGCCAAACCGATGCGGGGCGGCTATTGTTTGTGGTTTTCATGATACGAAAGAACCTAGTACGAATTATTTCGGCAAGGGACATGAGCCGAAAGGAGAGGAAGGTTTTCGAGAAATCATGAAAAAGATACCGAAGTTTTCTAGTGAGGAAGAAGAACGTAAATTTTGGAAAGAGGCCGATTCCACTGAATATATTGATTGGAGCAAGGCCAAGCGTGGGGTATTTGCTAATTTAAAGCCATCATTAAAAACCATTTCGATTCGTCTTCCTGAGTCGATGATCGAGGAATTGAAAGTGTTGGCGAACAAGCGTGATGTTCCATATCAATCATTATTGAAGGTGTTCCTCGGGGAAAGAATAGAAGAAGAAATAAAAACAATCTCATTTCGGCGGGCCAAGGCCTAACAACAGGCTGAAGCTGGCGGCTCACATGGCGAACTTCCTGAGTGCCCGCAGCTCAGCATGAGCGTTAGACGCATGGCTTAAAAGCTAGGAGGTTTCCGTGGGACATGCTTTCGCAATAGAAAACAATCGTGAACGAGAAAGGCTTGTTGCTCTTATTGGCAGATTAGTCGATGACGATTTGAGTCGGGATTCTGGAGGAGGTTGGTGGCTGCGAACCTTGCAATTGTTGCTGCAGATGCCGTGGATCGTGAGCTTGAGCAACTTTCCATCCAAATGGTTGAAGCAATAGAAGCTATGGGAGACATACGGCGTCTTCGGCGATCAATGCACCGAGCCATGCACTTGGATCAGATTGAAGCGATTCTATCCAAGTAATTGTTGGAGGCGTCTAACCACCGGCTGGAGCTGAAATGGGTCGAGGCACATGAAATTGTTTATACGACCTAAGATTTGCATTTCATTAGCATGTTTTTTAATTATTTGTTGTTCTTGCATCGATGTAAGGTATCCAGCAAAAGGAAAACCGGTTGTACTGCGAGACAACACATATTTCGTGTTTGGGCGAGTTCAAGTGATTGAAGATAACGTGGATGTAACAAGAGATTACTGTGACCCTATGAGTTTCAGTTTGTCCACGGATAGATTATTAAGTTTTACTCTATTGGATTTAGAGACGAGAAAAGTTTCTTTAACTGTAATTGCAGAAAATAATGGTTCATTTTATTGGATATTGCCTGGCGGTTTTTTCAGAATAATAAATATTAAATATAGAACAGATGTGGATCCATATTTAGCATTTAAGGTGAATGGCGCTAATAAGTATATTTATATAGGCAATATAGTTTTAAAATCAGAAAGCAATATCGTTCCGCATATATCATTGCGTCAACATAAAGCAACATTAAAAACAGAATTTAGCGAAGCAGACATTACAGTAGAGGATGATTTTATATTTGAAACCAATGAATTAAAGGCTCGCTTCCCGAATGTCACTGAAAGAGTTACGAAAGAATTAATGTTTACGAATTATGATAAATAGTCTTATTTTATTGGCACCTAACCACAGGCTGGAGCTGACGGCTGCCCTGCGGGAGATCATGAGGCCCCGCGGCTCAACCCGAGCATTGGGCAGATCTCTATGGAGGGGATCGGCATTGAAGGTTAACGGCCTCGATGCCGAAATATAAGGTATGAGTGCATGAGGTCAAATGCACGTTGTGCATTACAACGAGCCAAGGACTGTCATCCATGTCCAAAAAAAGGTTTTTCCGGCATTTGATCCTTCCCTTGATTGCGCCGGCTGCACTCGTCTGGCTTTACTTCACCCCTAAAAATGTATTTGGTTGCGCGAACCGCGGATACATGGCGCTGGCGATCGTGTCCCTCGCATTGGTCGCAGCCATCGCCACTACATTTAAGGCAACGGCAGAAAAAAAACGTGGGGAAACCGAGGCAGCCAACTGGTGGACCATCACGACACTGATCCTCGCATCTCCATTGGTTCTTCTTGCCGGGCCGCTCGGATGAGGTGGTCACCCGCCGGCAGGGGATCGGAGGAATAATGCGATGGGCATAAAGGTCAACGTGAAATGGAAATTCAACGTAAACGGGAAGACGTATGGCTCCGCCGAAGAAATGCCCGGTCCCATACGTGAGGCCTATGAAAAGGCGGTTGCGAAGGTCCCCAACCCCGAACGTGGAACGAACGCTTCCATATCCTCAACAAGTATCGTCTTCAACGGACAGGAATACGCGAACGCGGAGTCGATGCCCGCGGAAATACGTCAGAAGTTCCAATCAATCATGAAGGCAGTTGACGTCGGGATGATTTCCCCGGGAAAGGATGCCGGAATCGGATTCGATACCACGGCAGCCGGCCTGAAAAGCGAGGAGTTACCGATCCCGCCGGGTGTTCCGCGGCCGATCGCGCCGGAGTCGGCCATTTCTTCCCGCCAGTTTTTTATCGGAGCGGCCCTGGTTGCATTGCTTTTGGGACTTTATTTGCTGCTTCATACCGGCGGTATCCGATAGATCCGTTCCTTGTGGAGTCGAGAGCACGATGAATAAGGAGAGAAATCGCCGGATAGCGGCTGCCTGAAGCGGACGGCTCGCCAATGGTGAAGCGTGAGCGCCTGCAACTACGTCTGAACGTCAGGCGCAAAGGCAAACAGCGGGGGCCGCGATGAAGGAACCTACGTACTACGTTGCGATATTTGGAAAACCGGAACCGCCCGATAAAGACACTGCAGATTCGGGGAGGTTTTTCCTCGGGATGAGAGGTACCGACACCCCCGGCGAACGTGGAGACATATTATTGCCTTATTCGCCATCCGGTCATGCGGAAAACATTATGAACGCGCCGGGAATCGGCATCGTGCTCACGAAAACCAAGGAATTCATATATTACAGATTTCTCCCTTTTCTATCGCCGATAACAAAGGATCAAATGGATAAGGAGTTCACGGATGAGGACAGGGAGAAATTAAACGGCATAAGATTTAATACATATTGGTTGTTGGGCATATCCCGCGAATCCTTTATCAACGCGACAAGGGGTGCCTCGATAGATTGGCCGTAATCAGGAGCCTGCGCCGGCTTTGGCCCTGTTGCGAAGGACGAAGCGCTGGATCTTCCCCGTGGCCGTCTTCGGAAGCTCGGGCACGAACTCCACCCAGCGAGGGTATTTGTAGGGAGCAAGCAGGCTCTTCACGTGGGCCTTCAGTTCCTCTGCCAGCGCCGGGGTTCCCTGCGTGCCGGCCTTTGGAACCACGTAGGCCTTCGGTTTGATCAACTCATCCTTGTCCGGCTGGCCGATCACCGCGGCCTCCAGGACGGCGGGATGCGTCATCAGCGCCGCCTCGACCTCGAACGGCGAGACGTAGATGCCGCTCACCTTCAGCATGTCGTCGGATCGGCCCGCGTAGGTGTAGTACCCGTCCTTGTCGACGCTGTAGTTGTCCCCCGCCCGCGTCCACTCCCCGAGGAAGGTCGTCCGGGTCTTCTCGCGGTTGTTCCAGTAGCCGGCGGCCGCGGACGGGCCGTGGATGTGCAGCTCCCCCAGTTCGTTCGTGCCGACCTCCTTCCCGTCCTCCCCGACCAGGCGGATCCGGTACCCCGGCACGGGCTTGCCGGTCGTGCCGTACCGGACCTCCCCCGGACGGTTGGAGAGGAAGATGTGGAGCATCTCGGTGGAGCCGATCCCGTCGAGGATCTCGACTCCGAAATGGCGGGTCCAACGCTCCCCGATGTTGGCGGGAAGCGCCTCGCCGGCCGAGGCGCATATGCGCAGGGCGACGTCTTCCTTTCCCGGCAGGTCGGGGCTGGCGAGCAGGCCCGCGTACAGCGTCGGAACGCCGTAGAAGATCGTAGGCCGCCGCTCCTTGAGGCGGCGGAACACCGCGGACGGCGTCGGGCGCTCCGCCATGAGGACGGTCGTTGCCCCGACGGAGAGCGGAAAGGTCAGCCCGTTGCCCAACCCGTACGCGAAGAACAGCTTCGCGGCGGAGAAGACGACATCGGACTCGCGGATCCCGAGGATCGGCCGGGCGTAAAGCTCGGCGGTCAGGATCGGGCTCGCGTGGATGTGCACCGTACCCTTGGGGGCCCCGGTCGATCCGGACGAGTACAACCAGAAGCAGGCGTCGTCCCGCATCGTCGGCGCGGTGTCGAACGCCGTGCCGGAACCTTCCATGAGCTTGCGAAGCGGCAGGTGCCCGTGCGAGTTTTCCCCCGAGACGATGACGTGCTTGAGGAACGGCAGCTTGCCGATGAGCGGAGCGAAGGCGGGATACAGCGACTCCGAAACGATCAATGCCCTGGCCCGGCTGTCCCGAAGCATGAATTCGTAGTCCGCGGTCGTAAGCAGGGTGTTGGCGGCGATCGGCACGATGCCGGCCTTGATCGCCCCGAGGAATACGGACGGCCAGTCGATCGTATCGGGATGGCAGAGCATCACGCGCTGCTCCATCTCGAGGCCGATCCCGCGCAGGGCGTTCGCGGCGCGGTTGACGCGATCTGCGAGCTCTCCGTAGGTGCAGCTTCCGGCGTCGTCGATGTAGGCGATCTTCGGGCCGCGGCCGGCGGCGAGGTTGCGCTCGACCAGGTCGTGCGCAGCGTTGTACTCCCTCGGCACCTCGATGGCCGGGGGGATCGTCCGATGGTCCGCGGAACTGAGGAAAAGCGGCTGCGGCATATGCGGGCCTCCCGGCTACGAGGCCTTGGTCAGCAGGCCGCGCTCCGTAAGTTTCCCGTGGCGGAAGGCGCCCCACAGGGCGGCGCCGATCGCCCCGGCGTACAGCGAGTCCGCGTGGGAGGCGACCTTCGTCTCCATCTTCTGCTGGACCATCCCGTCCTGGAGGGCCGTAACAAGCCCCGCGTCCAGCGCCAGGCCGCCGGTCATCATCACCACGCCGCGCTTCACGTCGATAGACTTCAGCAGCTTGATCAGGCGCTCCGCCATCGACTCGTGGATCCCCCGCAGGATGTCGCTCGGCTTGATCGCGCGGGAGACCATGTTGATCACGTCGGTCTCCGCCAGGACGGCGCAGATGCTGCTCACCTTCTCCGGCTTCGTCGCCTGCTGCGACAGCGCGCCGATCTCGTCCTGGGCGATCCCGAGGTACCGGGAGATGTTCTCGAGGAACTGCCCGGAGCCGGAAGCGCACTGGCTGGTCATCCGGTAGGTCAGGACCTTTCCCTTCCCGTCGATGCAGATCGCGCGGCCGTGCAGCGCCCCGATGTCGAGCACCGCGCGCGCCTCGGGGTTGAGGTACAGGGCCCCCCGGGCGTGGGTGGTCATCGAGTAGAAGTGGCCCGTCGCGCCGGGCAGGCTTTCCCCCTCGCCGGTGGTCGCGACGTAGTCGACGTCGTCCCGCGCGAGCCCCGCCGCATCGAGGACGGACTTCATCGATTCCTCGACGAGGTCGTACGTGTTCCGCTGCCGGATTCGGGCGTCCCAGCGGGAGAGCCACTCGCTCTTTTCCCCTTCCACGCGGAACAGCGCGGTCTTGATGACTCCGGATCCGACGTCGACGCCGATGGAAACGGTCATGGATTCCTCTCCTTTAGCAGCGCAACGCTTAGTTGACGACGGCCCGCAGGGCGAAGTTCGCGCCCCCGAGGGCCCCCGTGTAGATCGAATCGGGGCTGATGTTGATGGTCATGTCGCCGTAGTTCTCCTTCAGCAGCTTGCGCAGCTCCCGGACGGCCGCGTCGTTCTTCGCGACCCCGCCGGTGAAGGTGAACTCGTTCGTGACCCCGCCGGAGCGCGAGATGATCGAGATCGCGCGCAGCATGATCGCGCGGTGCAGCCCCGCCAGGATATCCTCGCGCTTCTCGCCGAGGGCGAGGCGGTCCCGCAGCTCCGCGCCCGCGAAGACGGTGCAGGTGGAGTTGATCCGCGGGACCCGGGTGGCCTTCATCGCGATAGGACCCAGCTCGTGGAGGCCGATCTTCATCTCGTCCGCGATGTAGCCGAGGTAGCGGCCGCACCCCGCGGCGCAGCGGTCGTTCATCTGGAAGCTCGTCACGATGCCGTTCTCGTCGATCTGGATCCCCTTCGTGTCCTGCCCGCCGATGTCGAGGACCGTGCGGGTCCCCGGGAACATCATGTGGGCTCCCAGGCCGTGGCAGAGGATCTCGGACCGGATGTGCTCCTTCGGGAAGGGAAGGCGGACCCGCCCGTAGCCGGTCCCCACGACGTACGTCTCCTCCAGCTCGATCGCGAGGACCTTTGCCAGGGCCGAAAGCGCCTCGCTCCGGTCGACGCCCACCCCTTCGGCGGAGGCGAGCGACCGGGTGAGCCCGTTCTTCATCTGGGCCGCCACGGTATCGTCGGGATCGACCCGGCTCTCCACGTCGATGATGGACTTGTCGTAGATGTTCAGCATCGTCTCGAAGGGGAGGTCCGCCTCGCGGCTCGCGGCTTCCGCCAGGTTCATGAAGCGGGACCCGGCGATGTCGCGGAAGAAGTCCGACTTGCGCGCGGCGCCGGGGGCGTAGATCGCCTGCGCCTCCTCCACGATCTTCCGGAACACGGCGTCCAGTGCCCGGCGAAGCGTGGCCTTGGTGCCCTGGAAGCGGGGGTGGTCGAGGTACCCCATGCACGTCTCCTCGAGCTGCCGCAGCGCGGAGAGGAACTGCTCCAGCCGGAAGTTCCGCTCGAGGTCCGCGAGCAGGTGCTCCGCATCCTTGCCGAGGGCGTTCCGGAACAGGGTGAAGCGCGCGGCGATCTTCGCCTCCTGCTTCGAGACGCGCGCCGCCACGTCGTAGTTGGAGCGGGAGTTCGTGATCCCCCGTCCGAGGACCTCGAGGTTCTCGTCGATCAGGACCGACTTGGTGGTGGTGGAGCCGAGATCGATGCCGATGAACGTGCGCATGCCGCTTTCTCCCTACGCGCCGGCCGCGGCGGCGGATCCGCCGGAACGGCGCTTCTGGTCGATCATCTGGAAGTAGCTCTCGAGGCGGTTCTTCACGTTCGCCGCGGAGAAGTAGCGCGGGTCGACGAGGTCGGTCTCGATGAAGGCCCCCGGCTTCCCGGTGATCTTCTCGATCTCCCGCATCATGACGAGCTGGCCCGCGG
>Ga0316628_100002622_pt1 | contig 13451 bp, 14 predicted proteins | sample OWC_Aug_M2_C1_D5_FD_207648 | JGI IMG/M metagenome (GOLD analysis project Ga0316628, IMG submission 207648) | Wetland soil microbial communities from Old Woman Creek delta, Ohio, United States - OWC_Aug_M2_C1_D5_C | ecosystem: Environmental > Terrestrial > Soil > Wetlands | place: USA: Ohio... | reverse complement strand
GATACAGGGCGCGCACGTCGGCCTCGGGCGGCGGGCGGCTCCCGAGCCGCGCCGCCGCCTCTCGCACGGCCGCCTGCCCGGCCTCGAGAACGCGCGCCTCGCGCTCGGGATCGCGCAGCGCCCGGGCGCTGCGACGCTTCGCCTCCGCCACCGCCGGCATCAGGGCCATCCGCTCGTCGACGGCCGCGAGAAGGGCGTCCAGCGGGCGGGCCGTCGCCGTCGTCTCGGGGCCGAGCCAGCGCGCTCGCAGGCGGCCGAGCGTGCCGTCGGCCTCGCGCGCGAGGAGCCAGTCGTCGATCGCGCGCGCGAGCTCCGGGCGGTCGGCGCGCACCAGCCATGCCTTGCGGTCTTGCGTGAAGGGCCCGAGCCGGCGCAGGCCGGCCGCACCGCGCTCCCACGACGGCGCCTCCAGAGTGTCGGTGACGGCGCCGTCGGCGCGTCCCTCGAGAAGGGCGCTTCGCACGGCGGCGTTGCGCGGGAGGGCCAGGAGCCGAGCCCGGGGAAACTGCAGGCGCGTCACCTGCTCCAGGTGCCCTCCCGCGTTCACGGCGAGCGTGATCCCCGGCCGATCCAGCGCCTCCAGGGAGGTAGCGGGCGAGGCCACGCGCACCAGCACCAGGGCGCCGCTCGTCGCGAGCGGCACGCTGAAGCGTCCGATCAGGGAGCGCTCGGGCCGGACCGTGATCCCTCCCGCCGCGAGCTCGAAGCGACCGGCCGCGAGGGCCGTCGCGAGCTCGGGCCAGCGGAAGCGTACCCACTCGAGCGCGAGGCCGCGGTCCGAAGCGAACGCCCGGAGCAGGGCGACGTCGAAGCCGTCCACGCCGCCCGGCGCCGCGGGATCGTCGATGCTGAACGGCGCGTAGTCGGCGGGAGTCCCCACCCGCAGCGGCTCGGCCGCGCCGGCGGCCCCGGCGAGGGCGAGGCACCCCGCCAGCACGAGACCGCGGGCGAGCCGTCCCTTCACGGGCCGACGAGCGCGAGCAGCTCGGGGAGCTCGGCGATCACGTGGCGGGGCCGGTGCGGGCCCGCGCCCGCCCCGGGATCGCGGCTCAGCAGCACGCTCGCGAGACCGACGGCGTTCGCGCCCGCCACGTCCTGCTCGGGCGTGTCGCCGACGAAGAGGACCTCCTCCGCCGGCGGATCTCCGGCCTTGGCGAGGGCCTGCACGAAGATCGCGCGGTCGGGCTTGCACGAGCCGGCCTCCTCGCTGGTGGTGGTGGCGTCCACCCACGGCGCGAGGCCAAGGCGCTCCAGCAGGGGATGGAACTGGTCGTCGTCGATGTTGCTCACGATCCCCACGTGCAGGCCGCGCTCGCGGAGCGCGCGCAGGGTCTCGAGCGCGCCCGGGCGGGGCCTCGCCAGCGCGCTCCCGAGCTCACGCTGGGCGGTGTAGAAGCGATCGCCCTCGTCGTCTCCGGCGCGCGCGCCGAGGGCCGCCAGGAAGCCCGCCACCGCCTCGCCGAAGAGATCGCTGTGGCGATAGAAGGGTCTCCCGGCCACGCGCTGTCCCGCCTCCTCCATGGCGCGCTGGTAGGCCTGGCGGAGCGTCTCGGCGGGCGCCCGCACGGCGTAGCGGCGTGCCGTCTCCGCCAGCAGGCGCTCCAGGTGCGGGCGGAACGGGGCGTAGCTGAACAGCGTTCCTCCGAGGTCGAAGAGACAGGCGCGGGGCGGCAAGCGAACCTCCGTGGGACCCGGCCCGACCGGGCGGCCGCAGTCTAGCCGCCTCGCGACGGAGGCCGGCCGGCGCGCCGCGATTTGACCCGAGCGCGCGGCTTGCCTAGTCTCTGGGGCTCTCCGAGGAAGCCCCTCCTCGGGGCCGTTCCCCCTGCCTCCGAGGTCCGCGTCATGCTGTCACTCGACGAGATCGCTTCCGGCACGCGTGTCACCCACAAGAACACCGGGCTGCGCTACACCGTGGTGGACCTCGGCGACGACGAGGTGCTGCTCTCGCCCGAGACGGCGGAGATGCAGGACCTCGTGGTCCCGATCTCGCTCTTCCGCGAGGAGTTCGCGGCCAGCGATCGCTTCAGCGCCGGCCGAGGGCGTGGTCGTCCGGGTGGCCCGCGCCGCGCGCCCCCGGCGGGGGGCCCCGCCCGCGTGGTGTCGGGCCCGAAGGTGCGGGGGCGCATCAAGAAGATGGTGCGCGAGCGCGGCTTCGGCTTCATCCGCGGCGACGACGGCAAGGAGGTCTTCTTCCATCGCTCCGGGCTCACGGGCTCGGACTACGACAACCTGGCCGAGGGCGATGCCGTCGAGTACGTGATCCAGGAAGGTCCGCGCGGCGCCCGCGCCGAGAACGTGCGCGGCATCGCCGAGCCGGGGGCCTGAGCCGCAAGGGCCTCAGCCGGCCGGGTAGCGCTGCACGATCGGCAGCCGCCGCCCGCTCCCGAACGCCTTGGTCGAGCAGCGCAGCACCAGGGGGGCCTGGCGGCGCTTGTACTCGTTGCGGTCCAGCCGCGCCACGATCTCCCGCACGAGCTCCGGCGTGGCGCCCGGCGGCGGCGCGATGGCGCCGGCGCCGAGGCCGCCCTCGATGGCCTGGGCCAGCACCGCATCCAGCACCTCGTAGGGCGGGAGGTCGTCCCGGTCGAGCTGGCCCGGGGCGAGCTCCGCCGAGGGGGGCTTGCGGATCGAGCGCTCGGGGATGCGCTCGCCCGAGCGGTTGGCGTGACGCGCCAGCGCGTAGACGTCGCGCTTGTAGACGTCGCCGAGCACGGCGATGCCCCCCACCGTGTCCCCGTAGAGCGTGCAGTAGCCGACGGCGAGCTCGCTCTTGTTGCCGGTGGCCAGCACCAGGCGCCCCTCCCGGTTGGAGACGGCCATCAGCAGCGCGCCGCGGATCCGCGACTGCACGTTCTGCTGTGCGATGCCGTAGTCCGCCCGCTCGCCGAAGAGCGCGCGGAAGGCGGCGAGGTAGGCCTGGTAGATCGGCCGGATGTCGAGGCGCCGCAGCTCGAGGCCGAGGCTGCGCGCCAGGGCTTCGGCGTCGCGCTCGCTGTGCTCGGAGGAGAAGGGCCCGGGCATGCTCAGGCCGAGCACCCGATCCGCACCGAGCGCGAGCGCCGCCAGGTGCGCGGTCACGGCGGAGTCGACGCCGCCGGAGAGGCCCACCACCGCCCCGGGCGGAAGACCCTGCTTCTGGAAGTAGTCGCGGATCCCGAGGACCAGCCCCTGCTCGAGCTGCGCCACGCCGCTCGGCTCCGCCACCTCCTCGGGGGCGAGGCCCGGGCCCGCCGACGCCAGGTCCACCACCCGGAACGCCGGCTCGAAGAGGGGCAGCGCCGCCAGCACGCGGCCGCGCGCGTCGCAGGCGAAGGAGCCGCCGTCGAAGACGAGCTCGTCGTTCCCACCCACCTGGTTCACGAACACCATCGGGACGGAGTGACGCCTTGCCGTGTCGGAGATCAGGCGCCGCCGGAAGAGCGCCTTGTCCACGTGCCAGGGCGAGGCCGAGAGGTTCACGCAGAGGCGCGCGCCGGCCTCTGCGAGCTCGCGCACCGGGTCCACCTCGTAGGAGAGCGCGGCGGCCCAGGCATCCTCGCAGACGGTCAGCCCGAGGGGCGGAAGGTCCGGCGCCAGGCACACCGGCTCCCGTCGCTCGGCCGGCCGGAAGTGCCGTCTCTCGTCGAAGACGTCGTAGGTGGGGAGGAGCGACTTCGCGCGCACGGCCCTGCGCTGCCCGCCGTCGAGCAGCACCGCGGCGTTCAGCAGCGGCGCGATCCGGCCCTCCGACGCCGGGAGCACCGCCCCGAGCACGATGGCCACGCGCCTCGAGGCCGGCTCCAGGGCCTCGAGCTCGCGGAGCTGATCGCGCACGAAGCCCTCGCGCTCCAGCAGGTCGAGGGGCGGGTAGCCGGTCAGGACCATCTCGGGCAGCACGACCATCCGGGCGCCGGCGGCCTCCGCCCGCGCGGCGGCCTCCTCCACCCGGCGGCGGTTCCCCGAGAGGTCCCCCACGATCGGGTCCACCTGCGCCAGCGCGATCCGCACACCGCCGAGCGTCGCGGGACGCCGCGGGGGCGTCAAGCGGGCGACCTCCTTCACGCTGCGTCCGGCCTCGGTATGCTGCGGGGCCGTGAGCACGTCCGACCTCGACCCCCTGGGCCCGACCTCGAGCTTCTACGTCTCGCAGCGGCTGCGCCTGCACTTCGTGGACTGGGGGAACGAGTCCCGCCCGCCGCTGGTGCTGGTGCACGGCGGGCGCGATCACGCGCGAAGCTGGGACTGGGTGGCGCGCGCGCTGCGCAGCGACTGGCACCTGATCGCGCCGGATCTGCGCGGCCACGGCGACAGCGCGTGGGCCATCGGCGGCATGTACGCCATGGCCGACTTCGTGCTCGACCTGGCGCAGCTCCTGGACGCCCTCGGGCTCTTCCCGGTGACGCTCCTCGGCCATTCGCTCGGCGGGGCCGTGGTGCTCCAGTACGCCGGCGCCTTCCCCGAGCGCGTGCACAAGGTGGTGGCGATCGAGGGCCTGGGCCCCGCGCCCGAGCTCGCGGCGAGCATGCGGAGCGTGCCGTCCTGGGAGCGCCTGGTGCGCTGGATCGACGACATGCAGCACCTGGCCGCGCGACAGCCCCGCCGCTACGCCAGCATCGCGGCGGCGGCGGCGCGCATGCGCGAGGAGAACGGCTTCCTGAGCGAGGAGCAGGCCCTGCACCTGACCCGGCACGGCGTCGCGCGCAACGAGGACGGCACCTGGAGCTGGAAGTTCGACAACTACGTCCGGGCCTTCTCCCCCCAGCGCTTCGATCCCGACGACCTGCGCGCGCTCTGGGGCCGCATCGCCTGCCCGGTGCTGCTGCTGCGTGGCACCAAGAGCTGGGCCAGCGATCCGGTGCTGGATGGCCGCATCGGCGCCTTCCGCGACGCGCGGCTCGCGAACGTCGACGGCGCGGGCCACTGGGTGCACCACGACCGGCTGGAGGAGTTCCTGCGTCTGGTGCGCGAGTTCCTCGCCGCGGCGCCTCAGGGCACGTAGACGTAGATCACGTCCGCCGTGCACGCGCTCTTGCGCTGGCCCTCGATCTCGAAGTGGATGCCGAGCGTGACCCGGGCCGCACCGCCGGGGATGTCGCGCACGTCCTTCACCTCGGCGCCCATCCGGATGCGCGCGCCGGCCGGCACCGGCGCCGGCAGGCGCAGCTTGTCGATCCCGTAGTTCACCACGAAGCGCACGCCCTGCACCTCCACGAGCTGGGGGAGCAGGCGCGGCGCCAGGGCCAGGGTGAGATAGCCGTGGGCGATCGGCCCGCGGAACGGCGACTCGCTGCGCGTGCGCTCCACGTCGACGTGGATCCACTGCCGGTCGCCGGTGGCGTCGGCGAAGGCCTGGATCTGCTCCTGCGTGACGGTCAGCCACTCGGTGGTGCCGAGGGATTTCCCCACCCACTGCTTCAAGGCGCGAACGCCGGGGACGATCGCGGGCGTCGGCATCGAGCTCCCTCGGCTGCGCGGCGGGCAGCGCGGAGGGGCAGCTTAACACGCCCTGGCGTGACTCAGGCCTCCGCCCGGCGCTTCAGGCCCGCGAGCCCCTGCTCCAGGCCGCGCCGCAGCAGGCGTGCGAGGAGCCAGCCCGTGCCGGGCACGAGCGGCCGGAAGCGCACGCGCCACCGCACGTGGGTGCCACCCGGACGCGGCTCCAGCAGCACCTCGCCATGGTGGTCGCGCACGGGGGCGCCCTCGAGCAGCACGTACTCCAGCCGCTCGGGTGGCTTGAAGGCGGTGATGCGCTCCTCGATCACGAGGCCCGAGCCGCGGATCGTCCGCACCGCGCCGACCCCGTCGGGCTCGGGCGAGCCGGGTCGGCGTCGCACCACCTCGCGCACCGGCATCCACTTCTTCATGCCCTCGTGGTTCGCGACCAGCTCCCACACGCGTTGCGGCGCGGCCGCCACGTCCTGCTCCACCACGATCTCGATCATCTGCGATCCTCCTGGCTGCGGCGCGCCCGAGGGACTCAGCGCGGAAAGGCCTCGACCAGGCCTCCGTCCACCGGAAGCGTGGCGCCGGTCGTCGGCGTGCGATGGCTGGCGAAGAAGAGCACCGCCTCGCCCACGTGGCGCGCGGTTACCCGGGCCTTCAGCAGGTTGCGCTGGCGGTAGAACTCCGGGAGATCCTCGGGGGCGAGCCCGCGGCTGCGCGCGCGATCGGGGCCGACCGTCGCCCACAGGCCCGAGGGCACGTCCCCCTCCGCGAAGACGCCGTCGGCGTTGATCAGGTTCACCCGCACGCCGAGGGGCGCGAGCTCGATGGCGGCCACCTTGCCGAGCTGGTGCGCCGCCGCCTTGCTCGCGCTGTAGGCGCCGAAGTCCTTGCCCGGCGCGAAGACGTTCTTGGACGCGTTCACCACCACGCTCCCGCCGGTGCCCTGGAGCCGGAAGACGCGCGCGGCCTCGCGCAGGGTGAGCAGCACCCCGAGGTAGTTCACCTCGGCCAGGCGGCGCGCGTCGGCCAGCGCCAGCGACTCGATCGGCGCCACGTGGGCGAGCCCGGCGTTCGGCACCACCACGTCCACGCCGCCGTAGGCCACGCAGATCGCGTCGAAGGCGTCGCGCACCGAGGCCTCGTCCGTCACGTCCAGCGCGAGCCCGAGCGCCGACCCGGCGCCGTGTCGCGCCGCGAGCCCGGCGGCCGCCGCGCGCACGCGGCCGGCGTCGAGATCCGCCAGCACCACCTGCGCCCCCGCGGCGGCGCAGACCTCGGCGATCCCGAGGCCCATCGCCCCCGCGCCGCCCGTCACGAGCACCACCTGGCGCTCGAGGAGACGCTCGGGCTGGCGGCCTAGCTTCGCCTGCTCGAGGCTCCAGTACTCCATGTCGAAGAGGTCGAGAGCGGGCAGGGACTCGTAGCGACCCAGTGCCGCCGCGAGCCGCTTTCCGCGCAGCGTGTGCTCGGTGATGTCGGCCGCGATCACCGCGTCGCGCTTGCTGCGGCCGAAGCAGAGCGCGCCGGCGCCGGGCAGCAACACCACGCGCGGCGCCGCGTCGAGCTTGGTGCGGGTCACGCCCCGCGCGCGGCAGTTCTCCTCGAAGGCGGCGTCGTAGGCCCGGCGATAGCGCGCCACCGCCTCGCCGAGCTGCGCCCGCAGACGGTCGGCATCCTGCCAGGCCGGCTCGGGCACCCAGAGCGGGAGCGCCTTGGTGCGGATCACGTGGTCCGGAGTGAGCGGCCCGGTCGCGGCCAGCGCGCCGGCCTGCTCGTCGTCGCAGAAGGCGAGCACCTCGTCGCTCCCGCGCCACTCCATCACCATGCGACGCCAAGGCGTGTCGGGATCGCCGGTCGGCTCGGCGAGGAGCCCGCGCAGGAGCGGCGCCGCCCGCGCCACGAGATCCCGGGGCCGGAGGTCGCCGGACCGGCGCCGCGCCGGCGCGCTCGCGGGACGCGCGCGGGCCGCGGCGAAGCGCTCGCAGGCATCCACCAGCTCGACGTGGCGCTCGTAGCTCGTGCGCGCATCGTCGCCGAAGGTGAAGAGGCCGTGCTTCGCCAGCACGACGCCGACCACGAGAGGCTCCTTCTCGAAGGCGTCGGCCACGGCCTTCGCCAGGGGGAAGCCCGGCATGATGTAGGGCAGCACCGCCACCCGCGGGCCGAGGGCCTCCCGCACCAGGTCCTCGCCCGCCGGCTGGTTGGTGAGGACGAGCACGGCGTCGGCGTGGCTGTGATCGACGAAGCGCTGCGGCAGGAAGGCGTGGAGCAGCGCCTCCACCGAGGGGTTCGGCGCCGAGGCGTCGAAGAGGTGGGTGCGGAGCTGGTTCACCATCTCCTCGTCGGAGAGGGCGGGGAGCCCGCGCAGGCGGCGCAGGTGGGCGAGATCGAGCGCGGGGAAGTCGCGCGGCTCGACGGCATCCAGGCTCGAGCCCGAGCCCTTGACGAGGAGCGCCTCCACCCGCTCGTCGAGGAGCGTGCGAAGCCCCGTCTTCACCGAGGTGTTGCCCCCGCCGTGCAGCACCAGGTCGGGCTCGGCGCCGATCAGGCGCGAGGTGTAGATCCGGAGCGCCAGGTCCTCGCCGTGCGCCGGACCCCAGCGATCGAGGGCGGCGCGGGCGTCCGCGTCGTTCCAGCGGCTGCGCATGCGGCGCGAGCGTAGCACCGCGGGCGCGGCGCACCCGGCGGCCGGCGCGCAGCGGCGCTAGGCGCGCTCGATCCCGATCACCTCCCACCAGCGCTCGACCTCGGTCTGGCGGCGGGTCACCGCGGAGCGGGGCATGCGCAGCGGCGGGCGGCCGCCCCGACGCAGCACGAGGTAGGCGTCCTCGCCCTCGAGGACGTCGGTCACGTCGTGCACCACCTCGAGCCCGGCCTCGGTCCAGGCCACGAAGCGCAGGCGGGAGCGCGGTCGCACCTCGAGCCGGACGCGGGTGCCGAGGGCGCGCTCGAGCAGGCGGGCCGCCTCGGCCGGCCGGCCGGCCAGCAGCAGCGGATCGCGGGGCCGGGCGATCCGCGCGGCACGCAGCAGACGCAGCACCTTGCCGATGCCGAGCACGGCGGCCAGGTCGAGGGTGGGCCCGAGCTCCGCCACGTCCTCGATGCGCGCGAGGCCCGGCCGACCGCGCTCGGGCAGGAAGCCGAGGGCGACCCCGCGGGCCGGCCCCTCGTCCAGGGGTGCCACCGCGTCGAAGGTGGCGGCGAGTCGTTGCGACGCGGGCTGCGCGGCGGCCATCCCGACGAGTGTATCCCGCCGCGGGCCCGCGGCGGGCGCCGCTGGCGGGGCTCAGCCCTCCAGCGGCCGCGTCCGATCCACGAAGGCGTGCTCCCGGGCGGCGCGGTGGATCTCCGCCACCGCGCCCAGACCGAGCTCGCGCGCGACGTGTGCGCTCTCGCGAAGCTGGTCGGTCGCCGACACCGTCACGTTGTCGGTGCAGATCGCCACCGGCACGCCCGCCTCGAGGAAGCGGAAGATCGGATGGCGCTCCTCGCGGCGGGCGGCGCCGGTCTGCCAGTTGGAGGTGAGGCAGCACTCCACCAGCACCCGGTCGCGGGCGAGCCGCCGGACCAGCTCCGGGTCGCCGACGGCCGAGCAGGCGTGGCCGATGCGCCGCACGCCGAGCTCCTCCACCGCCTCCCACACCCGCTCCGGGCCCTCGTCCTCCCCCGCGTGGGCGGTGGTGCCGAGCCCTCCCCTGCGCGCGATCTCGAAGGCCTCGCGGAAGAGCCGCGGCGGTGTCCCCCGCTCCGCCCCCGCGATGTCGAAGCCCACCACGCCGCAGACCCGATGCAGGTGCTGGGCCTCGGAGAGGGCCTGGCGCGCCAGGATCTTGGCGATGTGCGGCCCCTGCTGGCGCATCGCGATCACCACCAGTCCGCAGCGCAGTCCCTGCGCCGCGTGCTCCAGCACCTTGCGCCGCATCGCCGCCAGCACGGCCGTGATCGATTGGCGCAGGGTGAGCCCGGCGTAGGTATGGATGATCGGCGAGTAGCGGAGCTCGAGGGTGCGGACGCCGTTCGCGAGCGCGTCCTCCACGATGTCCTCCACCACCCGCTCGATGTTCTCGAAGAACTGGGTCACCCAGAGCGGGTAGTGGAACTTGTCGAGGTAGGCCAGGAGCGTGCCCTCCTCGTCGGGCTGGAGCACGAGCAGCCGCTCGAGCTCGGCCTCCGTCTCGGTGGGGGCGAGCCCGTGGCGGCGCATCAGCTCCCAGACCGTGCGCACGGGGATCGAGCCGTCCACGTGCTGGTGGAGCTCGGTCTTCTCGATCCCACGCAGCCGCTCGCGCTCGTCGGGGGACACGCTCGCAGTCTATCCTGCCCGCATGCGCCTGCGACTCGGCCTGCGCTACGACCTCCGCCTGTCGCCGGCGCGGCTCGGCGAGGTGCCGCGGCTCTATGCGCGGCTCCTCGAGCACGCCGAGGCCGCGGACGCGCTCGGCGTGGGCGTCGCCTGGGTGGCCGAGCGGCCCTTCGCCGCGGGCGCGGTCTTCCCGGCGGCGCTCCCCCTCTGCGCCGCACTGGCCGCGCGGACCCGCCGCATGCGGATCGGGACCGCGGTGCTGCCGCTCCCCCTGCACCATCCCCTCCGCGTGGCCGAGGACGCGGCGACCCTGGACGGGATCTCCGGCGGCCGGCTCGAGCTCGGCGTGGGCCTCGGCGGCCACGCCGAGGGCTTCCACGGCTTCGGCGTGTCGCCGGCCGGGCGCGAGGCGCGCTTCGTCGAGGCGATCGAGCTGCTGCGCCTGGCCTGGCGCGAGGGCCCGCTGCGCTTCGCCGGGCGGCACTTCGCCTTCCGCGGGGAGATCGAGGTCTGGCCGAAGCCCCTGCAGCGGCCCGGTCCCCCGCTCTGGGTCGCCGGCGCGGGCGACACCGCGCTGCGTCGGGCCGCGCGGCTCGGCGACGGCCTGCTCGCCGGCTCCCCCTCCGCGGCGGCACGCTTCGCCGCCGCGTGCCGGGCGGAGGGACGGGCGCCCGAGAGCTCGAGCGTGGCCGTCGAGCTCTCCGCCCTCGCCGGCCCGCCTGCGGACGCCTTGCGCGCCGCCGACGCGCTGCTCCACGCGCTCGGCGCGGACTTCGGCGGGGTCGACCTGGTGGCGCCGGTCTTCGCCGCATTCGGAGCCGAGCCGGTGCACGCGCTCGGCCTGGAGCGCGCCGCGCTGGAGCGGCTCGTCCGCGAGACCTGGCCCGCCGTCCAGGAGGCGACCCGGCGCGTCGCCTCAAGTGGCCTCGGCTGAAGGCCGAACAGTCGGGGAAGGAGAAGCGGCGGCATGCGCGTTGCGTCCATCAAGGGAACGGCATTCCTCTCCGCGGTGGACGACCTCCAGCGCCTGCTCTCCGAGGGGAAGCTCTCGCGGGACGAGCTCGAGAAGCGCTTCGACGACGACGAGCTCCGGCTTCTCGACGAGACGGTGAACGCGGCCTCCTGGTATCCGATGGAGCTCTACGCCCGCTTCGTGCAGGTCCTGGTGGAGAAGGAGGCCCGCGGGCGCAAGGAGCAGTACCTGGTCCGCCGCGGCGTTCGCGCGGCCGAGCGGATCCGGAGCGCCGGAATCTACCGGCAGCTCGAGGTCCGTCGCGAGACCTGGGGCGAGCGGGTGGGCCAGATCGTGGTGACCATCTCGGGCGCCATCTACAACTTCACCCGCTGGAGCATCGAGCCCCGGGACGGCCTGCATCACTTCGCAGTGCTGGTGGAGGACGCCGCCGAGTTCCCGGACGAAGCGCGCTACACCGCACAGGGATTCGTCGAGTTCGTGGCCTGCCTGGTCTCGGGGGCCCACATGCGGGTCACCAGCTCGCGCCCCACCCCCGACCGGATCGTCTACGAGGTCCGCGAGGCCGGCCACTAGTCGGCGGATGGGCGGCCCCTCGCCACGCCGCTTGCTCCCTTCCGTTCTGCGAGCCTAAGATGCGTCGGGGGTGCCGATGGCCCGAGAGCCGCGAGCGACGGAGCAGTCTGCGTTCGCGCCTCCCGTGCGGGATCGGCGCCTGAAGATCGTGGACGGGCGCACCCCCCGGACGCGCACCTGGCTGCTGGTCCTGGTCCTGCTGCTGGCGGGGGCCGGGGCGCTGCTCGGCCTCCGGCTCGCCCTCGACGCCATGGGGGACGAGCCTCCCCCGCCGCCGCCGGTCTCGGCTGCCGGCCCGGCCTCGCGCTGAGCGGACCCGAGCGCGCGTGGCCGAGGGCATCCGTCACTGGTTCCTGGCCTTCTACGCCGTCGGGGTGGGAGTGCTCCTGGTGCGCGTGCTGCCGCTCGCGCTGGGCCGCTCGCAGGTCGAGCGGCGTCCCGAGGGCCGCGAGCGCTGGCTCCCGCTGCTCCTGATCCCCCTGAACTTCGGAGTGCCCCTGCTCGCGCTCTGGCTCCGCCTCGGGGAGCTCCCGCTGGAGTGGCGGGCGGTGCGCCTCGGGGGTCTCCTGCTGAGCGGCTACGCCGCCGTGATGCTCCTCTCCGCCTCGGCGACCCTCGGCCGCTTCCTGCGCCCCGAGGCGGTGGTGCTCTCGGACCACCAGCTCGTGACGGCCGGGCCCTACCGCTTCGTGCGTCACCCGATCTACTCGGCGAACCTGGCGCTCTGGCTCGGCGCGGCGCTCGGCACCCTGAACCTGCTCCTGCTGGCCGCGTGGCCGCTCTTCCTGGCGGGGAACCGGCTGGAGGTGGCGGCGGAGGAGCGCCTGCTCGCGGCCCGCTTCGGCGAGGCGTGGCAGGGCTACGCCGCCCGCACCGGACGCCTGCTGCCGCGCTTCGTCGGGGGCTAACGCTCGCGCGCCGGCGGCGCGTCCGCGGCAATGGCATCCATCCGCCGCGCCAGCTCCAGGTCGAGGGAGGTCAGGCCGCCGGCGTCGTGGGTGGTGAGCTCCACCCGAACCCGGTTCCAGACGTTCCACCACTCGGGGTGGTGGTTCAGCTGCTCGGCCACCAGCGCGACGCGGGCCATGAAGCCGAAGGCCGCGTTGAAGTCGCGGAACGCGAACTCGCGGCGAAGCTTCCCGGCGGAGAGGCTCCAGCCGGGGAGCTCCCGGAGCCCTCGCTCCAGCTCGCTGTCGGAGAGCTTCGACGGGCGTGCCATGCCGGTGCCTCCAGGAGCCTGCGCTCGCTCAGTCCTCTTCGGGAGGCGGTCGCACCTCCTCGCGCCGGATCGCGCGCAGGAAGGCGTCGTGGAGCGCGGTGTGGATCGTCGCTCGATCGGCGCGGCCGTAGGTCTTGCGGAAGGCCCGGAGCGGGATGATCCCCTTGGCCATGGTGCGGTGGCCGCCGCCCACGCCGAGGCCCTCCACCACCGCCCGCACCACGTCGCCGGCCGCGCGGACGTAGCCCACGTTGCGCACCGAGAAGACCAGGTCCGCCCCCACGATGCCCGCGGCGATCGACCAGTCGGCGCCCTCGGCCTGCAACGCGAGCTCGGCCACCTGGGGAATCACGTCCTCGCGCACGCGGCCGAGCACCAGGATGTGGATGCCCTCCTCCACGGCCGTCGCGGCGAGGGCCCGCCCGAGGGCGCGCAAGCCGTCGGTCGGCAGCGCCGGGCGCTCGATGCGCTTCAGCAGCGCCGGGCTGTGGAGCGCGTGCAGGAAGGAGAAGGCGGCCATGTCCTGGCGGCTGGTCTCGCGCCCGAGGAGCTGGGTGTCGCTCTTGATGCCGTAGAGCAGCGCCGTGGCGAGCTTCGGTCGCACCTCGATCTCGGCCGCGCGCACGTACTCCGTCAGGATGCTCGAGGTGGCGCCGTAGGAGACGCGGATGTCGCGGATCGCCGCCTCGTAGCCCGCCCGCTCGGGGTGGTGGTCGATCACCACGTCCACCTGCCGCAGCCGCGCCGCCAGGGCCTCGCCGAAGACCGGCGGCTGCACGTCCACCAGCACCAGCCCGTCCACCTCGCCGAGCTCATCGGGTCGGATGGTGCGGACGTCGATCCCGAGCGCCGCCACCATGGCGCGGTTCTCCGGGCGCGTGACCTCGCCGAAGGAGAGGATCGGCGCCGACACGCGATTGCGTCCCATGAGCGCGCGGACGGCGTAGCCGCAG